>DGYMR06203__coassemble_702_pt1 | contig 36535 bp, 29 predicted proteins | sample DGYMR06203__metabat2_low_PE_047 | metagenome-assembled genome bin DGYMR06203 | reverse complement strand
GCAGGGCTGCCGCGCCAGGGGGATGTGACGGTGGGGGATTTCTGGGGGGTGCAGAGGTTGCATCCGGATTGGCCGCTGCGGGATGGGGTGGCGGCGGTGCTGGTGAATTCGCCGGCGGGGGAGGCGGCGATGGCGGCGGTGGCGGATGTGCTGGTGTGCCGCCGGGTGCCGTTCCACGAGTTGTATGACGGGCAGGATATGCTGCATGACAAGGGGCAGCATGGGATGCATCCGTATCGCGCACGGGTGCTGAAGGCGGCGAGGCGGATGAGTTTGGCGCGCTTGCGCCGGCGCTTTGTGGAAACGCTCCTGCTGGGCCCGCTGGCGCTGCGCCGCGATGCATTGCTGCTGCGGGTGCTGCGGCGCTTGCGGCGGATGTTTTGATGTTTTTCTTGTATTATGAATGAGCTGAAGGCCGGTGTTCTCATCAATTATACATCGACGGCGATTCGCTTGGCGACGTCGTTTTTCTTGACGCCGTTTACGATTCGCAAGCTGGGGATTGAGGAGTTTGGTCTGTTCTCTCTCAGTGGGAGTGTGATTGCGTGGTTGGCGCTGACGGATCTGGGGCTCGGGACGACGGTTTATCGCTATGTGACAGGGTTCCGCGCGCGCAAGGAGGCGGAGCGGCAGGCGAATTTCCTCGGCCAGGCGATGATGCTGTTCTGTGTGCTGGGGCTGGTGGCGCTGACGGCGGGATTGGTGTGTTTCTTTTACCTGGATGCCTTGTTCCCGAATCTGACGGAGCATCAGATGGGGGTGCTGCAGGTGCTCTATTTGCTGACGCTGGGCAATTTTGTGCTGTCTTTTCCGCTCCGGCCGCTGTTTTGCATTCCCGGGGCGTATATGCGCTTCATTGTGCCGGGGGTGATGAATCTGTCGGCGTCTCTGCTGAATATGGCTCTGACGGTGCTGCTGCTGACGCTGGGTTTTAAGGCGATCGGGCTGACGGTGATGTCGGTGTCGGTCGGGGTGGTGAGTTTGGTGGCGGGGTTGGTGTATTCGTTTAAGTTTCTGGGGGTTCGTGTGGTGTTTCACCGGCCGGATCTGGGGCTGTATGCGGAGATGTTTCGCTTTTCGTTCTGGGTGCTGCTCAATCAGTTGATGGATTTGTTCTATTGGCGGGCGGGGGCGCCGATTGTGGCGAGACTTGAGGGGGCAGCGGCGGTGTCTCTGTTCACGCTGGGGACGTCATTCGCTACGTATTTTATGACGGCTTCATGCTCTATTTCCGGGGTTCTCGCGCCGAAGCTGATGCAGATGGTGGCGCTGGAGACGGATAAGAGTGAGCTGACGCGGGTGATGATTCGCGCGGGGCGCTTGCAGATGCTGCCGATGGCGGTCATGATGCTTGGTTTTACGGTTCTGGGGTACGCGTTCCTGTCGCTCTGGGTGGGTTCATCGATCGGCGAGGGGGTGAAGGTGGTGTGGCTGGGGGCTCTCTGTGTGCTGCTGCCGCTGATGGTGCCGCTGACGCAGAATGTGGGGATCTCGATTTTACAGGCAATGAATATTCACAAGGGGCGCGCGATTATTCTTTTCTACACGTCGCTGCTCTGTGTGATTTTGGGCTTCGTGCTGACGCATTTCTGGGGGGCGCTGGGGATGTTTGTCGGCACGGGGTTGTCGCTTTTTGCGGGTCAGGGGATTATGATTAACTGGTACTACAGTCGCCGGGCGGGCTTGGGGATGCGCCGCTTTTGGGTGGAGACGTACTTGCCTGCGCTTCTCCCAGTGCTACTTCTGCTGGCTCTGGGCGGGGGGATTGCTTGGCTCTGGCCGATTGCGAACTGGACGGATTTTCTGCTGGCGGCGGGTGTGTATGGCTCGGTGTGCGCGCTGGTGCTCTTTTTCTTCTATCTGCGGCGGGAGGAGCGCGAGATGTTCATCGGGCCGCTGCGGCGTTTTCTGCCGGGGCGCTGAGGGTGGGGACCGAAGGCCCGCGGAGGGGTGGGCTGCCGGTGCGCGATGGTGGGGAGCCTTCATCCGTGCCCGGTGCTCTGGCCGGGCTCGGTGATGATGTGTGCTGCGGAGGTTTTTCGCTGACGCTGCTGTTTCGCAGGTTTTTGCTCTGCCTCAGGCTTTCGTACTCGTTGCTCAGCAGCCTCTCTCACAGGCTGCACTGCCTACGCCCAGGGGAGGGGAGGGACGCTGCGATGTCGGGCGTTTCTGCGGGCCCCTGCCCTCCTGCTCGGCTCTGCACGGCCCTTCCCCGGGTTGCTCCGGGGTGGGGCGTGTGGCTCTCGGGCGAGCTGGGCGGGGCTCAGCCTTGGCCGTCGCGGGCGATGCGGGCGTCGTAGTCGGCTTGCTGGTCGGCGCCGATGGGGCCGACGGCGAAGTATTTGGCGGCGGGGTGGTTGAAGAGAAGGGCGCAGACGGAGGAGAGGGGGTGCATCATGTCGTGCTCGGTGAGGGTGGCGCCGGTGTGTTCGGTGGCGTTGAGCAGGGCGAAGATGGTGCGCTTTTCGGCGTGGTCGGGCTGGCTGGGGTAGCCGCAGGCGGGGCGGATGCTGTTGCTGTCTTCCGTGGGCCAGATGCTGTTGGCGCAGTGGTTGGTGATTTCGGCGAGGGATTCGGCGAGCATGCTGCTCAGGGCGCTGCACAGCAGGGCGTTATAGCTGTCGTTGGCGGCGTTGAGTTCCGCAGCCCAGATGTCGCCGCCGGTGATGGCGAGTTGCAGGGCGCCGACGTAGCCCGGGTAGGGGGCGGGGGCGACGAAGTCGGCGAGGGCGAGGCGCTCGCCCTTGCTTTGTTTTTGCTGCCGCAGGCTGTGCAGGACGCGCCCGCCTTCGACGCGGATGTCGTCGCCCTCGCGCTGGGCGGGCCAGATGCCGAAGACGGCTCGGGCGTGCAGGCGCTGTTCGCGCTCGGCTTGGCGGAGGAGGTCGCGGGCTTCGTCCATGAGTTTGAGGGCGAGTGCAGCTTTTTCTGCGGGGGCGTCGGGTTTGAGCTGGTTGCGCGCGGGGTTCCAGACGTCTTGCATTTCAAAGAAGCGCAGCAGGATGCTCCAGTCGGCGACGTCGAGGAGTTGCTGCCAGCTGATGGGGAAGTCGGGCTGGCGGGTGCAGCAGGGGCAGCCCTGGGGGACGGCGACGGTGAAGAGGCCGGTGCGCAGGGGCTTGGGCTGCGGGGTTTTCTCCCAGTCGATGGCGGGGGCTTGCTGCCGGGCTTGTTCGAGGGCGAGGAGCGGAACTTGTTTTTGCTCGTAGCTGTCGCGCCGCGCTTGCTGCTGTTCTTTGATGCTGCGGATGTAGCTTTGGCGCTCGGCGCCGATGAGGGCGGCGGCGGCGGGGACGATGGTGGAGGCGTCTTCGGTGCGCACGACGACGCCGCTGGGGTAGTGGGGGGCGAGTTTGATGGCGGTGTGCAGGTCGCTGGTGGTGGCGCCGCCGACGAGCAGGGGGGTGCGGCTGCCGCTGCGCTCGAGTTCGGCGGCGACGTGGGCCATTTCGTCGAGGGAGGGGGTGATGAGGCCGGAGAGGGCGATGAGGTCGGCGTGTTCGCGCTCGGCGGTTTCGAGGATGGTTTCGCAGGGGACCATGACGCCGAGGTCGATGACGCGGAAGCCGTTGCAGGCGAGGACGACGCCGACGATGTTTTTGCCGATGTCGTGGACGTCGCCTTTGACGGTGGCGAGGACGACGGTGCCGGCGCCGGTGTTGCTGCCGCTGCTGCTGTTTTTCTGCTGTTCGATGAGGGGGGTGAGCAGGGCGACGCTTTGTTTCATGACGCGCGCGCTTTTGACGACTTGCGGCAGGAACATTTTGCCGCTGCCGAAGAGGTCGCCGACTTGGCGCATGCCGTCCATGAGGGGGCCTTCGATGATGGCGAGGGGGCTGGGGTAGGTGTCGATGGCTTCTCGGGTGTCTTGCTCGATGTAGTCGCTGATGCCTTTGACGAGGGCGTAGGCGAGGCGTTCGCTGATGCTGCCCTGCCGCCAGGCGAGGGTGGGTTGTTTGTCGCCGCTGCTGCCGGCGCTGCTGTTGCTGCTGGTTTCGGCGAGATGCTGGGCGTAGGCGGTGAGTTTTTCGGTGGCGTCTTCGCTGCGGTTGAGCAGGACGTCTTCGACGAGGCGGAGGCGGTCGGCGGGGATGTTGTCGTAGACGTCGAGCATGCCGGCGTTGACGATGCAGATGTCGAGGCCTTCGCGCGCGGCGTGGTAGAGGAAGGCGCTGTGCATGGCTTCGCGCACGGGGTTGATGCCGCGGTAGGAGAAGGAGACGTTGGAGATGCCGCCGGAGATGTGGCAGTTGGGGTGGCGGCGGTGGATTTCGCCGGCGGCTTCAAAGAAGTGCCGGGCGTAGTTGGCGTGCTCGGGGATGCCGGTGCCGACGGTGAGGACGTTGGGGTCGAAGATGATGTCTTCTTCGGGGAAGCCGACGCGGTTGACGAGCAGGTCGTAGGCGCGCTCGGCGATGCGGACGCGGTCGTCGTAGCCGTGGGCCTGGCCTTGCTCGTCGAAGCCCATGACGACGACGGCGGCGCCGTAGCGACGGATGAGCCGGGCTTCGCGCAGGAATTCGTCTTCTCCGTTTTTGAGGGAGATGGAGTTGACGATGCCTTTGCCTTGGAGGCTGCGCAGGCCGGCTTCGATGACGCTCCAGCGCGAGGAGTCGATCATGAAGGGGACGCGGGCGATGTCGGGCTCGGCGGCGACGAGGTTGAGGAAGCGGGTCATGGCGGCGGGGCCGTCGATCATGCCGTCGTCAAAGCAGAAGTCGAGGACGGCGGCGCCGTTTTCGACTTGCTGTCGGGCGATGGAGACGGCTTCTTCGAAGCGGCCTTCGCGGATGAGGCGGGCGAATTTCGGGGAGCCGGCGACGTTGCAGCGCTCGCCGATGAAGAGGGTGTTGCGGCTGCGGTCGTGGTTGAGGGCTTCGAGGCCGGAGAGGCGCATCTGCCCGGGGATGCTCTTGGGGGTGATGGGGTGCGGGGGGTAGGGGGCGACGGCGCTGCGGATGGCGGCGATGTAGTCGGGGGTGGTGCCGCAGCAGCCGCCGACGATGTTGATGAGGCCTTCAGCGGCGTATTCGCGCAGGATGCCGGCCATGTGCTCGGCGGTGTGCTGGTAGCCGTTGGGGCTGAGGGGGTCGGGCAGGCCGGCGTTGGGGTACATGCTCACGGCGCAGTCGGCCAGTGAGGCGAGCTCGCGCGCGAAGGGGAGCATGAGGTCGGCGCCGAGGGCGCAGTTGATGCCGATGGCGAGGGGGCGGGCGTGGCGAACGGAGTTCCAGAAGGCTTCGACGGTTTGGCCGGAGAGGGTGCGGCCGGCTTTGTCGGTGATGGTGAAGCTGATGATGACGGGCGGGATGTCTCGGCCTTCGTCGGCGAGTTCGGCGATGGCGTAGAGGCAGGCTTTGGCGTTGAGGGTGTCGAAGATGGTTTCGAGCAGCAGGATGTCGACGCCTCCGTCGCACAGGGCGATGATTTGTTCACGGTAGGCGCGCCGCAGTTGTTCGAAGTTGACGGCGCGGTAGCCGGGGTCGCTGACGTTGGGGGAGATGGAGGCGGTGACGGCCATGGGACCGATGCTGCCGGCGACCCAGCGGGGGCGGCCGTCGCGCTCTTCCGCGCGGTCGGCGGCGCTGCGGCAAAGGCGGCAGGCGGCGAGGTTGATGTCGCGCACGAGGGAGGCGAGGGCTTCGTCGGCGAGGACGCCGTCGTAGTACTCCTGACCGTGCGGCCCGGGGGGCGCGAGGTGGAAGAATTCGTGCTGGCCGATGGCGGTGGCGGAGAAGGTGCAGGTGGTGATGATGTCGGCGCCGGCGTCGAGGTACTGCTCGTGGATGCGGGTGAGCAGGTCGGGGCGGCTGAGGGTGAGGATGTCGTTGTTGTTCTTGAGGTCGCGCGGGTAGAGGCTGCGGTCGGCGAAGCGGGCGCCGCGGTAGTCGTCTTCCTGCAGGTGGTGTTTCTGCACCATGGTGCCCATGGCGCCGTCGAGGATGAGGATGCGCTGGCGGAGGGTGTCGGTGAGGGCGCTGCGGCGTTCTGCGGGGGTGAAGCTCATGGTGTCAAGGTGTGGGGGATGGTGTGGAGGCGGAAAAGCGGGGCGCTGGGCGCGCGGGGTAGTCGGTGGGAGTGGCTGGCTCTTGGTTGTCGGCTCAGGGAGGTCTGCTCTTGGTAGTCTGCTCGGGGTGGCCGGGCGGCGCGACGGCGGGGATTTCAGTTGCGGGCGCGTGCGGTGGCTGTCGGCTGAGCTCGGGGACGGGATCGAGGTGAACGGCGCAGGCGGAGAGGGTGACGTGCGTTTAAAGGCGGGATGAAAAAAGCTCTGCCGAAGCCACTTCGGCAGAGCTTTTCAGCAAGGGGATGGTCTCAGCCTCAGCGACGGGGGTTGGGGTTGCGGTGCCAGGTGATGACGCCTTTGCCCACGGCGTAGAGATAGGCGAACATCAGCACAGCGATGAAGATGGTCATGGAGGCGAAGGCTTCGCCGTTGTTGAGGACGAGGTCCTGGAAGCCGAGGGCCCAGGGATAGAGGAAGATGACTTCGAGGTCAAAGACGAGGAAGAGGATGGCGACCATGTAGTACTTGATCGAGAAGAAGCCGGGGCAGCCGTCTCCCTCGGGCACGTTGCCGCATTCGTAGGGGAGGTTCGTGGGGTTTCTCAGTTTGGCGCGGCGGCCGAAGATGAGGCTGAGCACGATGATGAGGCCGGCGAAGCCGAAGCCGGCGCACACTTGAATCAAAGCTGAGAAATATTCTTGGAGCATGGCGGTTGAGCTGTATATAGCAGGGGGAGGCCCCGATGTCAAGTGCAAAGTTGGCTTCCGACGGGGCGTGATCGGTCTTTTTCGGTCGGCTGAGCGAGGTGGTGCGCGGGGGGCGAGGTCATCGCCTCGGGCGGGTCTCGAGAGCGAGCTGCGGGGATGCTTCAACGCGGCGCCGAGGTGGGGCCTGGCACGCGCGCGGCCGAGTCTGAGTCAGAGGGAGCATCTGCCGTGATTGAGTTGGAGCGGCGGGGGCGGCTCGCGCGGACGTGGGAGCTGGGGAGAAGGGGGAGGGCGAGCGGGGTGTGCGCCGGGTCTCTCAGGTGGCGTCTTCGTCGAAGAAGTCGTTGTCGATGCGCTTGATTTCGTAGCTTGTCTCGACGGAGACGCCGATGTTATACTCAATCATGAGTTCGGCGAGTTTGCGGCCGCTGACGAGGACGATGCAGCATGCGTGCTGTTCGCGGGCGTAGCGCTGGGCGCTTTCGCTGAAGTCGGCGGTGGTGATGAAGAGGCCCTTGCTTGCGCCTTTGCCGGTGAGGGCTCCGACGAAGCGTTGGAGCTCAGGCCGCCCGATGCTGGTGTCTTTCCAGCGCTTGGCTTGGATGTAGATATGGCTGAAGCCGAGTTTGTCTTCGGCAATGATGCCGTCGATGCCTTCGTCATTGCTTTTGCTCGTCAGGATGCTGCAGCCGGGCTCGCGGGTGCCGTACCCCATGTGCAGGAGCAGTTTGATGACGAGGCGCTCGAAGTCGTAGGGGTCGAGGGCGAGGAGGCGCTCCTGAAGTTCGCGGATGAGGTGTTCATGCAGGGTCTGCATGACGCTTTCGATGGTTTCCTGCGGGGTGAGGCCGGATTCGTCCGGACAGGCGCTCGCCGCGGGCCCGCTGTCGGGATGGCTGCCGTCTCCCGGCGCGCTCGGATCCGCGCTTGCCGGCACATCAGGCTTCAAGCGGTTGAAGCGGAAGTTGTGGAACGCCGGGTAGCGATCGAGGAGTTCGTTGGTGATGGGGGCGGGGCTTTGCAAGACTTTTTGCCCCTCGGGGGTGATGCGCGAGACGCCGCGACCCGGCTGCTCGATGAGTCCGGCCTTTTTGAGGTAGGTTTTGATCCATCCGACGCGACCTTTGAAGATGTTGCCGCCGCCGGGATAGGTGAGGCGGGCCAGATCTTCAGGGATGCCTCGCATTCGGCGAATGGCGTCGGCTATTTCACTGAGGCGCCGCGGCGTGCCGTCCTCCAGGCTGGTGAGGAAGTCGCGGTACATTTCGTCATACTTGGGGAGGTCTTCGGCAGAGGGATCGCTCATCACTCTCTGAGCTTCTCACAAGCAGTCGGGTGAAGTCAAGGAAAAGTGTCCACGCGCTCGTACAAGTTTTCCGTGTCGGAACAAGTTTGTTTCCCGTGCCGGAGGAAGGGGCATCGAGCGGCGGTTTCGCCCTTGTGCATACCCGGCAGTGTGTCATGCACGGTTTTTCCCCGTCAGCGGGCACAATCACCACTTGCCACGGGTGTGAAAACCTGCTACGATACGGCTCCGCCTCATCTGTCCGCCGCGCTTCGTTCGCGCCACGTACTCTGCAAGCTGTTCATCATGGGAATCTGTCAATTCTGTCACCGCAGCGCCGGTCTGTTCCGCAGCGCTCATCGGGAATGTCTCCGCCGGTTTGAGCAAGCCCGGCAGCAACTTCTTGATTTGCTCCGAGTCTGCTTTGAGGAGGGTCGCGAGGTGAGTGAGCAGCATGAGAGCATCATGCGGCTCTGCCGCGAGGGGCGCTTGGATGAGGCGGCTCTGGGTACCGCTTGCGCGGAGGCGCTCGATGCGGCGATTCTGCGATACCTGCGCGTGGGGCCGATTTCGCCGGAGGAGAATGAGCTCATTGCCCGCTTCATTGATTACACCGGGCTGCCGCAGAGTCTGCTGAATGCCCACCACAGCTTGGAGCGCCTCGTGCAGGCGCAGATTCTCCGCGATTTGCTGGCGGGGAGTCCGCCCCAGTGCCGCCTCACGACGGAGGGCGATATTCCGGTGGAGTTGCAGGCGGGGGAGACGCTGCTCTGGCTGGCCGGCAATGTGCTTTGCTGCCGGCAGGAGCTTCCGGCGGCGCCGGAGGAGGGATCTCAGCAGGGCGTTTCTCAGGCAGATTCTCAGACGACCTCTCAGTCGGGTGCCCCGACGCCCTGCCCCTGCACGAGGGAGGGTCGCCCCATGGGGCGCGGCATCTATTACCCCGTGGACTGCTGCGATGCGCCGCCGCCGCATGAAAAAGAGCTTCAGCCGCTGGGCCAGGGCTTGGCCGCGCTGAGTGACAAGGCGCTGTATTTCGCGTCGCCGACGCAGCAGCTGCGACTTCCCTATGCGGGGCTGACGGAGGTTCTGCCCTGCCGGGCGGGCGTCAGCTTCCGAGAGGGGAGGGATGAGTCCCTGCTCTTTTTCTCGGGGCTGGATCCGTGGTTCTGCCTCAATCTGGCCTCCAATCTGATGCGTCCGGCTGCGCGGGCGGCGGAGGCCGGGGCGCCGGCCTGATGCGGTTGTAGAGAGCCGCCCGCTCCGCTTTTCTCTCTCGGTCTCTTTTTCCTTTTTCTCTCCTTTTTCGGTTCTCCCCCCTGCCCTGACCTTCACCTTTCGCCTGTTCTTCACCTTTCTCACCTGATGTTCCTGTCATGAACTCTGCCCCTCAAGATGCTCTCGATACCTTTCACCAAGGATACAGCTGCGCTCAATCGGTGCTGGCGCCCTTTGCCGAGGCGCTGGGGATGAGCAGGCCGGAGGCGCTGCGCCTCAGCTCGGCCTTCGGGGCCGGTCTCGGGCGCATGCGCGGCACCTGTGGTGCCTTCTCGTCGCTGTGCATGGTGGCGGGGCATTGCTGCGGCAATACGGAGGGCAGTGTGGAGGGCAAGGAGCGCATCTATAGCTTGGTGCGGCGTTTGGCGGGGCGCTTCCGCGCGGAGTTCGGCACGCTGAGCTGCCGCGAGCTGCTGCAGCTCCCGGAGGGCTGCGAGGAGAGCGCGACGCCATCGGCCCGCACGGCGGCTTATTATGAGGCTCGTCCCTGCGAGCGCTGCATTGCCTTTTGCGCCCGACAGGCGGCTGAGTTGCTCAACGGAAGCCACCCAGATCTGCGCTGAGCGGTCGGCTCTGCCGGCCTTTCCTGCTCCAAGGACGAAGTTTTTTGAAAATCTCGGCGCTTTTTTCGGTGCTTTTTCTTGACGCGGACGGCATCTGCTGCTAGAATGAGCCCGTCCAAGGAACCGGACATGTAAAGGTTCCCGGGCTTCTCTGAAAGTCCGATTCATAGGGTAGTTGGGCTTCCCGGGATCTTCGGATCCCGGGAAGACTTCTCTTTTATGGAGGTGCGTTTTTTGAGGGGGGCAGATCGTTTGCGGGCATTCCGGCTGCACCTCGCCCGGTTGCCGGACGGTTGGACACATGCTCGCGGGGCGTTTCCGGGCTTTGGGTTGCTGCTTTGCCCGTGTTCTCTCGGGCGCTTCGCTCGCTGATGGCGCAGAAGGGATCTGACGCTTCACTCCGGCTCTTCATCGACTATCCCCCCCATCACCGATCTCGCGCGGCGCGCGGCTTCGCCCCCCCCTGCACCGGGCGCGGACCTCGCCGAAAGCCCCGCGGCTGCGCCGCAGTCAGGCGCCCTGTAAAACGAGCCCCCGGGCGCGAAAGATATCAGTATGACCGGGGCGCGTGGAGGGTAAAATGGCAGAGCCGCGCTCTTCGGCGTTGACAGCCGAGAGTCCTGCGCTACAATGGATCATCATGCGTGGTTCTCTCCTTTTGCTCTCTCAGCTTTTAACGAGGCGAACAGCTTCCTGCTCGGCGTTGTGCCGCGGGCTTCTGCTCGCGCTGCCGCTTCTCTGCAGCTCCTGTGATACGCTGCTGACGGACATTGTGCGCGAGGCCTTTGAGGATGACCGCAGCAACAGCACCTATTTTGACCAGAACCACCCGGATCAACCGGAAGCTCTGGCGCCCTTGCCGCAGGACGAGGAGTGAACGGCTCGGTGCACGGCGGGAGGGATTCGAAGGGATGCTCTCCGTTCGTCTCTCAAGCTGAGCTCGGCGGGCTCTGCTGCCGAAATCAGGCTGAGCGGAGGCGGCAGGGCGGTTCCGGCACGGGCGATGGGGGCCGGGGTGTGCACATGGCCGGTCTCAGGGCATCTTGTCGCTTTCCGAGGCTTCCGAGCGGCGTGTACGCCCAACGGGTGGCGATCGTGCTTGACTTTGTATCTGTTTAGATTATGATGTCCGCATGACACTTACCACGCGCACGCAACGATGCTTGACACCGCTGCTCTGCCTCGTGATGGCATGGCTGATGTTGGCGGGGTGTTCGACGCCGCTTGTCCCCCCGGCGGAGGAGCCGTCGGTGGACCGCGATGAGCTCTCGGATGTAGGGCTCATGGAGCAATTACGCTCCGACTGGGCCATGCTGAGCCGCAGCGATCTGAGCGAGTCTGAGCGCCGCGAAGCGCTGACGCGCTACAATGACCGGCTGCTCTTGCTGCTGCGCCGTCTGCGGCACGATTTGCTGCACCACGACGCCAACGCCCGTTTCTACCTCTCGCATCTGGAAGCGCGCGATGAAGCGCAGGGGAAACCCCTCGCCGAGGTGTACGAGGATATTGTGCCGGCGGCTGACGTCAGCTTCTCGGAACTGCGTGAGCACTACAAAATCTGCGCGCTCGGCGTTCCTCTGGTGGGCATTATCCCGGCCGATAGGGCTCAGAGGTTGCCGGGGCGCGTGCCGGTGAAGGCGAGCGGCACGGTCAATATGCTCACGGCGGTGCTGGAGTTTCCCCGTGATGCGAAGGCTATGCCTGTGATGAGGCTCTACCCGCGCAATGATCGGGAGAGCTTGCGCGTCGGCCGGGTGAATTATCGCCTGTCGGCTGATTTCTCGGCGGGGCTTGAGATTTACTGGAATTTGACGCGCCTGAAGGAGTGGCGCTTCCTCGGTCTGCTGCGTCCGCAGGAGCTGCGCGACGTCACGGGGCTTTCGTGCATGGAGACCTATGACGCGGACAAGATTCCCGTCATCCTCACGCACGGTCTGATGTCGAGCGCGGCGACTTTCTCGAATCTCGTCAACCGCCTGATGTGTGATCCCGATATCCGCCGCCACTATCAGTTCTGGTACTACAACTACCCGACGGGTGTGGCGTGGACGATTACGGCGGCACGCCTGCGCCGAGATCTGCGCCACACGCGCGAGGTGCTCGACCCGCACCACCGCAACAAAAACTGGGACAGGCTGGTGCTCATCGGCCACTCGATGGGCGGACTGATCACGCACTACAATCAGTGCGAGCAGCCTTGGCTCATTCTGCGCGATGCAAGCAAGGCGACCCAGCGCGATATCACACCCTACCTCAATGCCCGCTATGTGACGCAGCCCTTCAAGCAGCCGGAGTTCGAGCAGCTGCGCCGGCTCTTCTTCTTCGAGCCCATCAAGGCGGGGCTGGTGATTTATCTGGCGACGCCGCACCGAGGCTCGCCCATCGCCGACTACGGGGTGGTGACCTTCCTGCGCAATCTGGTGCGCTTGCCGGAGAATCTGATCACGGAGTTGGTGGGCATTGCGACGCTGCAACAGAATACGCTGCTGACGAACCCGGAGAAGGTCAAGAGCTGGTTCACGAGCGTCGGGCAGCTGTCGCCGGACAGCTGGTCCATCCAAGGGCTCCAGCCGCTGCGCGTGCGCCCCACGCGCATCTGCTCGGTCATCGGGTGGGACAAGGGTAAGACGCTGGAGCGCAGCTCGGATGGCGTGGTGCCCTACTGGTCGAGCCATCTTCCGGGCCGCGAGGAGTTCATTGTCGAATCCTCGCACTCGGTGCAGGATGAAAAGGAGACGGCGCGGATTATCGTGCGCACGCTGCGCTCCTATCTCCGCAGCTGCGGCGTGAAGGTGCCGGCGGCCTGAGGGGATCCGCCTGCGCCCGCATCCGCCCGCATCGGCCGGGAGGCCATCGGTTTTCGCGCCCATCCTTGAGCCCCAGCCTTGCCCCCCCCTTCGGGGGGGGCGCGCCGAGGGACGCCCCCCGAGCGCTGCCGACGGCAGAATGAAGCCGCGAGAACGTCGCAACGCCTTCCCGAGAAGTGACCGGTTGCGGGGTGGAGCGCTGCTGAGCCTCTCTTTCGGGCAGCACTCCCATCGCCACCCCGCACAATGAGTGGCTCATTTTGGACTCGGCGGGTGTCGAAATCGTTTGACTTCAGCTCGCCGGTATGATAGGCTCTCCCCAACTCATGAGCAGCCGGAGCAAGACATCGATGTGGGCCGTTTTCGCCCCGGTTCTCAGCCGGTACGTGCGCCCGGTGCTTCCGATCGTGGTGCTGGCGATTTTCGCCGGCATCGTCGGGGCGAGCGCGGGCTTTCTGCTGCCGCTGCTGTTGCAGAAGGCCTTTCCGATTGTCTTCGGGCAGGCTCCGCCGCCGGAGTGGCTTGCCGACTGGCTGCACTCCACCTTTCCGGCGTCGAACACGGCGGATCTGCTGCTGTGGGCGGCGGCGCTGTCTATTCCCGCGGCCATGGTGCTGCGGGGCGTCGGCACCTACTTCAACACCTATCTGCTGACGCTCGCCGGCATGAAGATGCTCAACCGCATGCGCGTGGAGCTCTTTGCGCATTTGCAGTGGATCTCCTTCTCCTACCTCGATCAGAATCGCCGCGGTGATCTGATGACCAAGGTGATGCAGTACACCCAGCAGGTGCAGATGCAGATGAGTATCGTGCTCAACGACCTAGTCATTCAGCCGCTGACGCTCGCGGCGGCGACGGCCTACCTCATCTATGCCGCGGTCTCGAGCGAGGAGAGTGCGATGCTGCTGGGCAATCTGCTCATTGCCGCGCTCTTCATTCCGCTGGTGCGCCTGGTGGGCAAGCGCGTGGTGCGCCAGATGCGCAAGATGCTCACGAGCTTCAGCGTGATCACGCAGACGGTGGAGGAGACGCTCTCATCCCAGCGCGAGGTGCGCGCCTTCAATCTCGAGGAGCGGCAGGAGAATCGCCTCCGGGCGATCATCCGCAAGCTCAATGGCCAACTGATGCGCGTCGCCGCCTGGCAGCAGGGGCTCTCGCCGGCCATCGAGGTGGTGAGCTCGGCGGCCCTCGCCTTTGCTCTTTATCAGGGGAGCCGCGACCACCTGACACTCGAGCAGTTCACGGCGATTGCCGTGGCGTTTTACTACTGCTATGATCCTCTCAAGCGCCTCGGCGCCGTGCTGAATCAGTGCCAGTTGCTGTCGGTGGCCGTCGAGGCCGTGATGTCGGTCTTCAAGGCCTACGACTCCACGCCCGAACCCGAGCACCCGCTGAGCCTGCCCGAGGGGGCTCCCGGCCGCGTGGATTTTGAGCACGTGAGTTTCTCCTACGACGGCGAAACACCGGTGCTGCGCGATGTGACGGTGCACGTGCCGGCCGGGCAGGTGGTGGCTCTCGTCGGGCCGAGCGGCTCGGGCAAGACGACCTTCATCAATCTGATCTGCCGCTTTTACGATGTGCAGGAGGGCTCCGTGCTGATGGACGGGGTGGATGTGCGCCGCCTGACGCGAGAGGAGCGCACGCGCCACATCGGCTTAGTTTCTCAGTTCTCCTCACTCTTCCGCGCGACGATCCGCGAGAACATCCGTGTGGGCCGCCGCGGCGCGACGGATGCCGAGGTTGAGACGGCGGCGCACGAGGCTTGCGTGGACGGGATTGTCCGCGAGAAGCCCGAGGGCTTCGAGTTCATGCTGGCCGAGGGCGGCGGCGGGCTCTCCGGCGGGCAGAAGCAGCGCGTATCCATCGCCCGCGCCTTCCTGAAAAACGCCCCGGTGCTGATTCTCGATGAGGCGACGTCCGCGCTCGATATGCGCAGTGAAGCGACCATTCAGCAGTCGCTGGAGCGCTTGGCTCGAGGGCACACGACTTTCGTCATCGCGCACCGCTTCAGCACGATTCGCATGGCTCAGCGCATTCTGGTGTTCGATCAGGGACGCATCGTGGCGGACGGCAGCCACGACGAGCTCTACGCCAACTGCATGCTCTACCGCCACCTCTACGACGAGCAGGTGCGCAACGCTGCGGCGTCCGATGCGGCGTCGCCCGAGGGATGCGGAGCATCCGGCGCACATGCTCCGACGTCGGGCGATGCGGAGGCCGATGGCGAGGTGAAGGGCTCGAATCAACAAAAGGAGGTGTCGGAATGATCAGGCGTCTGCTGTCCTTTGCAAAGCGTTTCGTGCTGCCGAACTGGCGGCTGATGCTGCTGGTGCTGCTCACGGGCTTTTTCTCGGCCGCCACCAGCGGCTTGGGCGTGCCGCTGCTGCTGCGCTACGTGTTCCCCGTTGTCTTCCCGCCTGCGGACGGCACGCTGCCGATCCTGCTCGAGCAGTTCCCTGCCCTGCAGGAGCTCAACCCCTCGTCTCTTCTGCTGCTCGCCTGCGCGAGCATCCCAGCGGTCTTCGTGCTGCGCGGTGGCTTCCTCTGGCTGAATGCCGTAACGGTGAATCTGGCCGGGCTTCGCATTCTCGAGATGCTCCGCATGGCTGCCTTTCACTACGTGCAGGTGCTGCCGCTCTCCTTCCTGGAGCGACACCGAAAGGGCGACGTGATGAGCCGTCTGGTGAATGATACGCAGAGTGTCCAATCGGTGCTGACGAGCATTGCGAACGATCTGGTCAAACAGCCGGTGACGACGATCTGTGCGCTGGGAGCCTTCATCTGGCTGCTCATTCAGACGGGGCATGCCCTACTCTTTCTGGCCAACCTGATCTTCATCGCGCTGGCGGTGACGCCCATCATTGTGTTCGGCAAGCGCATCATGCGCAAAGCGCAGCAGGCTCAGGCCAATCTCGGCGAGCTCAACTCCCTCCTCCAGCAGAATCTGGAGGTGCAGCGCGAGGTGCGCGCCTACGGGCTGGAGCAGCAGCAGATTGACGACTTCCGCTACGCGTCGGAGAACCTCTGCCGCACGAGCCTCAAGCTGGTGAAATACCAGAAGGCGCTGCTGCCGGTGATGGAGACGGTGACTTCGCTCGCGCTGGCGGTGCTGCTCGTGCAGGGGCGCCGCTGCGGCATGGACCTGACGACCTTTATGGCGATGGCGGCCGCGCTCTTCTTCCTCTTCGATTCGATCAAGCGCGCGGGCTTGGCCTTCAATCGCCTCAATGAGGCTCAGGGTGCCCTGATTCGCCTCAGCGAGATTCTCGATGAGCCGAACAGCATGCCGGATCCGGCGGCGCCGCGGCATTTTGAGCAGCCGTTGCGCGGCGAGATCCGCTTCCGTCACGTCAGCTTCCGCTACGACGGTGCCGAGCGGCCGGTGCTGCGCGATGTGGATCTCGTCATCCCGGCCGGGCAGATTGTCGGCCTTGTAGGGCCGAGCGGCGCGGGCAAGACGACCTTCGCGAGCCTCATTCCCCGCTTCTACGATGTGAGTGAGGGCGCGGTCGAGCTCGACGGGCTGGATCTGCGCTCGGTCACGAAGCACGAGCTGCGCGAGCAGATCGCCTTCGTGGGGCAGCAAGCGCTGCTCTTCGCCGGCACGGTGCGCGAGAACATCATGCTGGGTCGCGAGACGGCGACGGAGCAGGAGTTGCAGGCGGCGACCGATGCCGCGGCGGTGACGCCCTTCCTCAGCCAGCTTCCGCAGGGGATGGACACGGAGCTGAGCGACGGCGGCAGCGGTCTCTCCGGCGGCCAGCGGCAGCGCGTGGCGATTGCACGCGCCTTCATCAAGGACGCTCCCGTGCTCATTCTGGACGAAGCGACGGCGTCGCTGGATGCCGAGAGCGAGCGCGACGTGCAGAAGGCGCTGGAGCGCCTCTCACAGGGCCGCACGACGCTCATTGTGGCTCACCGCTTCAGCACGATACGCCATGCGCAGCGCATTCTCGTCTTTGACGCCGGGGGCATCATCGGCGACGGCACCCACGATGAGCTCTACGAGAGCTGCCCGCTCTACCGCGAGCTCTATGATCGCCAGGGCATCTGATCCCTCACGGCCCTCCCCTCCGTGAGCCTCGGTGAGGTGTCCCATGCTCCGAGAATCAGGGATGAGATCGCAGGGCGCGATCGAGCAGCCGAGCCCCGGAGCGAGGGAGCAACGCCGTGAGGCCAACGAGGCGCAAAAAAAGCGGCGCGCCGGAGCGCGCCGCTCAAAGGTGGTGACGAGGTCCCCCCGCAGAGCGTGGAGCCCCGCGGGAGAGCTCCTCATTTGAGCCGACTGCCGAGTCAGTGACGCATTGCGATGGGGATAAAAGAGCCTTCAGCTGAGCGTGCGTTCGACGCAGGCGTAGGCGTTGTGGTTGTGGATGGACTCGAAGTTCTCGGCCTCGACTCGGTACCACTTGAAGGCGTTGTAGTGCTCGGTGGCAACGGCCACGTTGCGCACGAGATCCTCGACGAAGGCCGGGTGCTCGTAGGCGTGATCCGTGACGTATTTTTCATCCGGGCGCTTGAGCAAGCTGTAGAGCTGGCAGCTTGCGCAGCCCTCGATGAGGTCGATGAGATCCTCAATCCAGACGGCGCGGCCGGAGAACTGCACGGAGTAGGTGACGATGCCGCGCTGGTTGTGGGCCCCGCGCTCGCTCATGGCCTTGGAGCAGGGGCAGAGCGTCGTGACGGGCACCTTGATGGTGAGCGTGAAGGTGTTGCCGAGGCCCTTGGCGGCGTCGATGACGAAGCGCACCTGATAGTCCATCATCCCCTCAAGGCCCGTGACGGGAGCCTTTTTGAGGCGGAAGAAGGGGAAGTCGATTTCGACGTGCGCGCGCTGGGCGGAAAGCTTGCGCAGCAGGCGATCGGGCAGGCGGACGGCCGAGTGCACGTCGAGGAAGCGCCGATGCTCGTGCAGCGCCTCGATGAAGCGGCTCATGTGCGTGCCCTTGTATCTCTCGGGCAGATCGACCATCAGGGCGATGGTGGCGACGGTCGACTGCGTGCGGTGCTCTTTGTCGCACACAATGATGGGGTAGCGGATGTCCTTGACGCCGACGCGGTCAATGGATATCTGCCTGCTGTCGTACTCGTTCTGGGTATCTTTGAGATCTTGCATGGCACGTGTGAGATAAAAAACGGAAGGGGGCTTGCAGGCTCAGGGCCTGTCAAGCTCCCTTATAATCAACGACAATCCGCCGTCGAGAACTCCTCGGAAGGTGAGGACATCAGGGGAGCAGGTTCACGGCACGGGCGCGGCGAATTTCGCGCGTGATCTTGCGGTGCATCTTGGCGGAGACACCCGTCACGCGGCGGGGAAGAATCTTGCCCGTCTCAGAGGTGAACTTGGAAAGGAACTCGGGGTTGCACATGTCGACGGCACCGGCGGGGATGTCGATGCGGCGACGCGGCATGGTCTTGTTGCAGGTGCGGAAGCGAATACGGCGCTCGACGCTCTTGAATTCGGTAATCATGGTCTTGTAGGCGTTGAAGTTTAGCGCATCTCGCGGTGAAGAGTGCGGCGCTTGAGGAAGGGGTTGTACTTCACCTTCTCGAGGCGGCCCGGGGTGCGGGGGCTCTTCTTGTTGCGAGTGGTCACGTAGCGGGACGGGGTCTTACCCTCGGCCTTGGCCTCAGTGCATTCCAGAATGATGATATCTCTAGGCATAATTGCTGATATGTTGACTTGCGGGCGCCTATTTTACATTATTCTTCGCCATCGTCAAGTGAAATTGCATCATCGGTGTCATTTTGTAGACCGGCAAACCCGACGGATCCCTGATTCTTGGAGCGGTAGGTGGCGTAAGAGCCGTATTTTTTCTCGTACTCCTCCTGACATTTCACGGTGAGACGGCAGAAGGGGCGGGCGCGCAGGCGGCCCTTGGGAATGGGCTCCAGCGAGATCTCGCAGATGCCGTAGGTGCCGCGGCGGATGCGCTCGAGCGCGGCGTCGATCTCAAAAAGCTGCTCGCGATCCTTGTCGAGCAGGCTGATGGTCAGGGCTCGCACCTCGGCATCGCTGCCGGCGTCGCCGATGTGCTGGCCGGAGGAGGAGGAGAGATTCGACGCGCCGCTGCGCAGGTGCTCGCGCGTCACGTTGTGCACGTTGGGCGCGAGATCATCGCGCAGGTGCAGCAGGGCCTCGCGCTGCTCCTCAAGAAAGGCCGGCCACTCCGGATCCGCCTTCAGCAGTTCAATGGTGGCCTTGAGCTTGCGGCTGCGCTCGCGCTCTTCGGGCGTGAGCGTCTCGCGCACCGAGGCCTGAGCCGGGGCATCGGCGGCGCCCTTGCTGCCCGCAGAGGCGGCGGGGGTGCTCTTGCTCTTCGGCGCGGCTGCGCGCGCTGAGGCCGGCTTGGCTGCAGGCTTGGTGGCGGGCTTGGCTGCGGCAGCGGGTGCCGGCGCCTTCACTCCGGCTGCGGCCGTCTCTTCAGCCGGCTCCTGAGCTGCAACTTTGCTGCTCGAGCTCTTCGATGCCGCCTTCTTTTTCGGCGCTGCCTTGGCGGGAGCTTTCGCAGGTACCTTGGCCGTGTTTTTGTCTGAAGTTTTTTTGGGAGAAGTCGCCATAATGTTGTGCTTTCTATATTGAGGGAGAAGCGATAGGGTGTTTTTCTGTTCGGTTCGTTCGGAGCGCTGCGCCGCCTGTTCCCGACGGGGTGCCGGAAGCCGCCCTCCGTGTTCCGTCTGCTACTATCACACCCTTGAACTAAAATCAAGAAAAAAAGGCTGCTTCGCGCAATAAATTCACGCACTCCGACGGCCCCTGCGCGCGCGCCCGCTCTTTTGCATGTTTTGATATTGATTTCACCCCGGCTCTGTGCTAGCCTTGCTCCATGGCATCTGAAAGATTGACGGGCGTTTTGCTTCCGCTTTTTTCACTCCGTCGCAAGGGCGACGGGGGCATCGGTGATCTGGCAGCTCTGGAGGAATGGATCAACTGGGCGGCGGATCACGGGGTCGGTTTCCTGCAGCTGCTGCCCGTTAATGCGCTGGGGGACAGCGATGCGCCCTCTCCCTACTCGGCCATCAGCTCGGTGGCGCTTGAGCCTTTGTATCTGACTCTTGAACGAGTGCCCGGCATGCCTCTGCCTCTGCCGCCCTATCCCGAGAACATGCCGCCGCGCCAGCTGCCGGGCGGCCGCGATCTGACGGATTACGCGCGCGTGCGCACCTACAAAAAGGAGCTGCTGCGCCGAGCGTGGCGCAACTTCAAGGAGGATGATGCTCTCGAGTCGGAGCGCCTGGCCTTTCAGGCATGGGTTGATGCCGAGGGGCGCTGGCTGGAGGATTTCGCAGTTTACAAGGTGGCCAGCATCGCCTTTCGAACCTCGGAGTGGTGGAAGTGGCCGATGCAGAACACGGACGTGATTCGCCGCTCGGTGATGTTCGGCGGCAGCACGCTGGAGCAGATGAACTACCAGCAGTGGCTGCAGTGGCTCTGCGCACGCCAGTGGAAGCAGGCGCGCGAGCTGGCCGATGCGCGCGGGGTTCTGCTGATGGGGGATGTGCCCATCGGCATTTCGGCAGCGAGTGCCGATGTGTTTTTCGAGCGCCACCTGTTTGACATGAGCTGGAGCGGCGGGGCGCCGGCCGAGGGCAATTTTGCTGATGATCCCTTCACGGCCAAGTGGGGCCAGAACTGGGGTATCCCGCTCTATCGCTGGGATGTGATGGCCTCGGACGGCTTCAGCTGGTGGAACCGCCGCATCCGCAAGCTCGCGGAGATCTTCAGCATGTACCGCATCGACCACGTGCTGGGCTTTTACCGCATCTACGCCTTCCCGTGGATGCCGGATCGCAATGACGAGTTCCTGAACCTCTCGCCCGATGAGGCGGCTGCTCGCTGCGGCGGCCGGCGCCCGGGCTTCCGCCCGAGGGGGGACTGGACTTGGGCGGATCGCCGCTCCAACCTCATGCAGGGGGACTACCTGCTGAGCAACCTGCTCAAGGCAGCGCCCGGCGTGCGCGTGGTGGGTGAAGACCTCGGCTGCGTGCCGGACTACGTGCGCCCGGATCTCTCGCGCCTGCGCATCGCCGGCTTCAAGATTCCGCATTGGGAGGTGGTGGCGGACCGCATCACCCCGGGCAGCACCTACAATCCCTGCTCCTTTGCCACCTATGCCACGCACGATTTTCCGCCGCTGTGCAACGACTGGAACGAGTGGTATCACCACGTGGCCGCGGCCGAGGAAGCTCGCCGCGATATCCACCTGCCCTCCGACAAGCTGCGCGAGCGTCTGCGCGTCGGCCGCGACTGCGGGCGCGTGCTGGGCTGGCTGGCGGACTTTGCGGGGCAGGATGCGGCGGCGTTCACCCGCCCCTGGGATCCGGAGGTGAAGGATGTGCTCTACCGCGCACTCTTCTCCTGCCGCTCGTCGTACGCAGCGCTGATGTGGACGGAGCTCTTCGATTACCCGGTGCGGCTCAACACCCCGGGCACGGAGGGCGGCACCAACTGGCGCCCGCGCATGCCCTTCACGGCGGAGGAGGCGGCGAGCCTGCCGCAGAGTGCGTGGATCCGCGAGCTGTCGCAGGCAACGGGGCGAGGCTTCGCGCAGAAACCGTGAGATGAACCAGTGATGCACGACTCGCCCTCCGGCAGATCTCCGCGGACTCCATCCATGCAGCGTCCTCCTCTGCCCTCTCGTGCCCAAGGATGGTCTGATCACAAATCACTAATCCCCCACGTCTCCTCCGCGGCGGAAAGAGTGCTTCTATAATTCCAATACGTATATGGATCTCACATGTGCCCCCACGAACGAAGGAAAGCCGTCTCTAAGTCTCGTCATGACGGTATATAACTGCGCTAGCTTTTTGCGAGAATCTCTGAGTTCTGTCTTCGCACAGGACTACGATGGCCCCATGGAACTCATCATCGTCGACGACGCATCGACTGATGCTTCGCGCGATGTACTGAAGGACATGGTTCCTCAGTCTCCGATGAAGGTCAAAACGGTTTTTCTGAAGCAGAATCGCGGAGTTTCCGGGGCTACCCAGGCCGGTTGGGATCTAGCAACCGGTGATTGGATCATCATGATCGACGGCGATGATGTACAAATGCCCGATCGATGTACGCGCACGGCAGAAATTGTGACACGCTTTCCTGAAGTCGGGTTGATATGTATGTCTCGTGTCTTGGTGGATGAGGCGGGCCATGAATACGCAAGGGGGGGATATGGCCTGCAAGAGTATGAGCAGTGCTCAGATCTGCTCTATCTGAAGACTCCGTCTGAACGATACCTCAACTGCGTTCCCTCTCCCTATTTCAAGCGTCTGTCCGGCTTTGGATGTGCCATGGCCTTCAACAGACGTGTCCTGACTATGTGGGGACCTCTTTGGCGGGGCGTAGAGACAGAGAGATTTGCCCAAGACCCAACTTGGGAGCTGCGGGCTCTGCTCTCTTTTCCCGTTGTCGGCAGCAAGGTTCTGGCGTGCCGATACCGCTCTCATTCGGGCAACCTGCTGAATCGCACGTTCCACACAGAGGACGCAGCTGAGTGGCTGCGGCAGAGAGAACTCATGATGAGCCACTTTTACAAAATGGACACGGCAACGCACCGCCAGATGTTGCGCGATCTCGATCGAGCCGATGCCGAGGAAGGTCTCTGCGACTGGTCAGTTGAGCAGCGTTCTAAGCTGCGCACAGAGCTTATGCTGCAGTTGGCCAGCCGGGAGATGTGCGAGAGTTGGTGGGAAGTCTCGTGGTTTGAGCGCGCGCGCCGCGCCTTCCATTACAGGAAACGGGTCTCCGCAAACTTCAGCAGGTGGGCGTGGCCGAGACTGCTGCCCCTCCGCTTGTTCTGCCACCTCAAGACAAGACTCAAGCAAAAATGATCAGGGGTGTGCCTACTGCAAGGAGCGTCTTGTGAGAAGCTCTTCTGCGGGAATTGATGTGCAGAGCGAGGCTTCAGGGCATCTGGGGCGGGAGGCTTTCGGTCCGAGATCCGTCACGACGAGGGGAGTGCTTCGAAGAACGCTCACGGCTCGCAGTTTTTGAGCAACTCGGCGGCCTCGCTGTCGCCGAGATCAGCCAACTCGCGGAGCAGCTCCCGCGCGAGCGCGACGTCCTTGCGTGTGCCGTAGCCGTAGCGCAGCATGACAGCGTAGTTGTAGCGCAGCGAAACCGTGGCGATTTCATCAGCGTCCACGGCCGCCTTGTCGGCAAGAGCTCGGGCCTGGGCCTCCGTGAGCCGCAGGGCTTCGCAGGCCTTGCCGTACTCCTCGCCGTAGCGCACCATCGCCAGAGCATAGCCACCGGCGGCAGCCCGGTAGAGCAGCCGCACGGCCTCGGATCCGTCCTTGGGCACGCCTTGGCCCTGCTCATAACAGAGAGCGAGGGTGTAGCAAGCCCTCAGGTCGCCGGCATCGGCCAGCGAGCGCAGATGGGCAGTGGCAAGCTCCAGACGCGCCCCGGCCTTCAGGTAGTTGAGGGAACTGAGAAGCTGGTGCTCGTCGGGGCTCAGACCGGCGTCCTCCGGGATCGCGGGCACCGCGGTGCCCGATCTGGCACCCGAGAGGGCTCCGGAAGCGGCCTGTCCCGCTGCCCCACCTTGGGCAACAGCGCCATCGCCGGCCGCAGGAGTCGCCCCCTGCGCGCCCGCACCGGAACTTCCCGCTGCGGCCTCCCCGGACTGAGCGACAACACCACCGGGCGTCGGCTGAGCTTCACCGTTCCCCGAATCTTCGGCGCCGGACTGCGGCTCAGAGCCACCGTTGTCTGCCAAGGCCGAGTCAGGCGTCGTCTCGCCGATCTCGCCTCCTTCGGAAGACGTCCCGGTCTCATCGACCACCGGAGGCTTCGGCAGCAGCCCGCGGTCCGCCAGAAACTGCTTGCCGGCCGGGTAGCTGTCCAGCAGAGGGATGCGCTGCCACTCCTCGGCGCGGCCGTGCGTGTTGTCGGCCCCGGTGCTGCCCATGGCCGTCTGCGCGTAGGGCGAGAGGCGGAAGGCCACGGCGTAGCTGCGATCCTTGCGGCGCACCACGCCGATTGTCAGCATCACCTCATTGCGCACGGCGTAAGCGTGCATGGGCGCAAATTCGCCGCTCTTGACGCCGCGCCCCAAATCCCAGGCGGGCGTGTTGAGAGGCGTGGCCCCGGCGACGCCGAAGTGCTTGCAGATGGCCTCCTCGCAGTAGAGGTAAAAGGCCTTGACGAGATCCTCGTAGCCCTCCTGCGGAAAGCTCTGGTCGCCCTCGAAGAGCAGCGACTCCAAGCGGCGCTTCTTGCTGTAGTTGAAGCTCAGCTCCCACTTCTGCCCGGCGAGATCCTCCGCCAGCAGGTAGTCCCCCTTTTTGTCACCGGGGCGCAGATCGGCACAGCTCTTGGCCGCTTTGGCCACGCTGCGCTTATCCTCATCGGCCTTGATGTCGCCGAGAAGATTCGCCGCAGCCGGCAGAGCGCTGAGAGACAGAGCGATGAGCAGGGAGGAGATTCGCATGGTCGCAGGTGGTGGGGAGAGGTTGACGGGTGAAGGAGAGGATTCGGAAGACGGACCAGCGGCGCGGGACCGAGCGCCGAGCTCAGGCTCCGACAACCGACGGAGCTGACAAGCAACGGCCCCGCCCCGCGTCAACGAGCGGCAGCACCGGACGGTGCAACGACAGGCGCCACGACAGGCAGCGGCGAACGTCGGCAGGCAAGGGCCCTCGATGCCGAGCCGGCCCTTCGCGAAGCCGGCGAGGCATCAGTACCAGATGAGGCCGACGGCCTCGCGCACGCGCGTCAGGGTGGCGGATGCCTCCTCACGAGCGCGGGCTGCGCCACTCTTCAGCACGTCTTCGACGTACTCGGGGTGGGCGAGGATGTGCTCGCGCTTCTCGCGGGGGCCGCGGAAAAACTCCCAGTAGGCCTCAAAGAGGTCCTTCTTGAACTGTCCGTAGCCCACACCGCCCGTGTGGTAGGCGTCCAGCATCGCCTGATACTGCTCAGGCGTGGCGAAGAGCTTGTAGAGCGCGAGGATGATGGAGCCCTCCGTCGGCTTCGGAGCCTCCAGCGGCGTCGCGTCGGTCACGACCTTTTTGTTGATGAGCTTGCGGATGGCCTTCTCTTCGCCGAAGATCGGCAGCGTGTTGCCGTAGCTCTTGCTCATCTTCTGGCCGTCGAGACCGGGCACGACGGCCGTTACTTCGTTAATGATGGGCTCGGGGAGCTTGAAGAGATCGGCACCGAAGGCGTCATTCATCTTGCCGGCCAGGTCGCGCGTCACCTCGAGGTGCTGCTTCTGATCCTTGCCGACGGGGACGGCATCCGCCCCGTAGAGCAGGATATCGGCGGCCATCAGCGCGGGGTAGGCGAAGAGGGCGTGCGTGGCGGCGAAGCCCTTGGCCATCTTCTCCTTGTAGGAGTGGCAGCGCTCCAGAAGACCCATAGGGCAGACGGTGGAGAGGATCCAGGCAAGCTCGTTGACCTCGGGCACGGCGGACTGGGAGAAAAAGACGGACTTTTCCGGGTCGAGACCGCAGGCGAGGAAGTCCACCGCCAGCGCGCGCGTGTTCTCGCGGAGCTTGGCGGCGCTCTCCATGGTCGTCATGGCGTGGTAATTGGCGATGAAGTAAAAACCCTCGCCGCGCTCCTGAAGCCTCACGGCGGGCTCAATGGCGCCGAAGTAGTTGCCGATGTGGAGTTGACCGCTGGGCTGCAAACCTGTCAGAAATCTCATACTGATATCGATGGTGGTTAATGAAAAGAGCTGGAGGAAAGAGGTGACGCGGTTCCGTCAGCGCGTCGAGTCATCAGCGCCGTCTTCAGCGGCGAAGACCTGCCTCAGATAGCGGCGGATGACCTCGGTGGAGTACGCCCCGCGGAAGGTTCGGAGCTTCACGCCCTCGGTGTAGAGGACGGTCGTGGGGACGGCGGTGATGCCGAAGCGGTTGGCGAGATCGGAATACTCGTCGGCATTGACTTCGACGACCTGAACGTTGCCGCGCTCGGATTCGGCCAGCTCGCGCAGCGCGCGACGCATGTTCGCCGAGTGCCGGCACCAAGGCGCCGTGAACACCAGCAGCAGCTTGCGCCCCGATACGCCGGTGACCTGCCGGATGTCCTCGCCCTTGTATTCGCTGTAGAGCTCAAAGCGCGGTCCGCCCTGCCGCACGCCGGGGTCAATGTGGTCCTTGCGGATGAGGTCGTTGAGAGACTCGCGCTGCGGGTTGGGCGCGGGCTTGGTGGAGGTCGTGAAGCGTGCGGCGCGGGCGCGATCTTCCTCGCGCGACGAGTCATCGCAGCCCGTCGCCAGCAACAGCAGCGGCAGCAGGGCAAAGCGGCAGATCTTCCGAATCGGCAAGCTCACGCACCCATTATGCCCCATCTTGGCTCCGCTGTGAAGTCCATTCTGAGCCCTCCGCGCAAATTTCCCGCCGCCGAGCCCGATCTGTCAGCGACTTGGACAGCGCGGGAGTCCATCATCGCGCCGCACCGCTCACCAACGCCACCCTCCACGTCGCGCCACAGCACAGCGGATTAACGCTTCGCTCCTCAGGCTTCCGGCAGTTTCACCCCACCGCACCCGCAGACCACCTTCTCCTCACCGGAAAAATCATCTTTTCCGGAACAGGCTGAAGCCGAGGACGCCTCAGGCGCGACGGTCACCCTCGGGAGACGAGGTCCCCGGCACCGCATCATCTGCTCCGGCCGCCCCGGCCGCACGTGCGGGGTGCGCCTCTTCTGCTGCATCGGCCCCGCGGGCGCCGTCCGCCGCATCGGCAGACGCTGAAGCGGTACGGCTTTGCAAGCGGGGGGAGGGGGTGAAGGAGACAATGCGGCGGGCGGGCAGGCACATGGCCGTGTCGCTGCCCGGCAGCAGCAGGCGGCGCGAGGCACGCTCTTTGATGCGGAAGCTGCCGAAGCCCGAGAGTCGCACCTCGCCGTCGCGGCGCAAGCCGTCCGTCAGGGCACGCAGCACGGTACCCAGCGCCAGCTCAGCCGCGCCGGTCGTCGCCGTGCCGCCGAGTTTGAGGCGCACGGCTTCAATCAATTGCTCTCGTCGATGGCTCAGGGCCATAACTTTTCTCCTCGCCTTCCGGTGCCGTGCCTTCGGAGCTGCGGCATCCAAGGGCCACCTTTCGAGGCAAACTCCACGCTCTCCCCGAGGGGAAGCCCTGATCCCTGCCCTGTAGAGAGCAGACCGAGAGCGCGGCTCAGGCGTACTCGCTCAGACGGGGAACACACTCGTGCAGGGTGCATGCCGGAGCACGCAGGCTCAGAGCTCGTACCCCAGCGCGGGACAAAACTCATTCGTTGTTGCGCCCGCCCGTCTGGCGCAGAATGATGAGCGCATAATACACGAGCATGGCGATGGACGAGAGCGCCGCCGCCACGTAGGTCATCGCGGCCCAGCGCAGCGCCGTGGTGGCCTGCCCGTGCATGGCCCGATCGGCGAGGCCGGTATTTTTCAGCCAGCGGAGCGCGCGCAGCGACGCGTCAAACTCCACCGGAAGCGTCACCAGCGTGAAGAGCGTCGTCGTGCCGAAGAGCGCGAGGCCGATCCACGCCACGGTCGGGTTGTGGCTCACGCCCAGCATGACGAGGCCGATGAGCAGCACAATCTGCCCCAGGTGGGAGCCGATGTTGACGAGCGGCACCAAAGCCGAGCGCATGGTCAGCCACGAATAGGCCGTCGCGTGCTGCACGGCGTGCCCGCACTCGTGCGCCGCCACCGCCATGGCGGCCACGGTCGCCTCGTTGTAGACGCTCTCGCTGAGGTTGACCGTCTTGTCCATCGGGTTGTAGTGATCGGTGAGCTGCCCGGGCGTGCTAATGACGCGCACGTCGTGAATGCCGTTCTCCTCCAGCATGCGGCGCGCCACCTCAGCCCCCGTCATGGGAGCGCGCTCGGCGGAGAAGCGCCGCATGTGGGACAGCATGCGCTGCTGCACGATAAAGCCGATGAGGCCGGCCCCGAGAATCAACACGAGGCCGAGAAGATTCATGCCGGAGAAGTAGGAGCCGCCGCCACCGCCTACGTAGAAACTGCTCTCGGTCACGTAGGGAGCATACTGAGCCAGAATCATGGGGAATCCATCCATACGCGCGCAGTCTAGCACGCTATCGCTGTGAGAGCAATGGCGTTCTGCGGCAGGAGAAAGCTTTTTCGCGTCATGCAGGGCCGGGAGCCTCGGGAGCCGTGTCGCCCGGCCCGCCCACCTCGCCGGGGCCCCGCAGATTGCGCCGCCAGTGCTCGGCGCCGATGCGGCGGATGGGGGAGAGGCGGAAAAAGGCCTCGAAGTCCGCATCGCTCAGCGCGGCGAGATCGGCGCGCTGAGCCCCGCTCAGGCGCGCCGGCATCAGCAGGTGCGGATCCGTCGGCGGGAGCGACCCTTCGACGGCCGGGCGCGGGCGATTCCACGGGCAGACCTCCTGGCAGATATCGCAGCCGTAGAGGCGCTCTCGCTGCGCCGACTCGATGGACGCCGGCATCGGCTCGCGGGCCTCGATCGTCCAGTGCGACAGGCAGCGGCGGGCATCGCAGAGGCCGTCGTGCAGCGCCCCCGTCGGGCAGGCCTCTTCGCAGCGGTGGCAGCGGCCGCAGCGGTTGGGCTGCGGGGTGCTCCGCGGCAGCTCCAGCGTCGTGAGCAAGCTGGCCAGAAAACAGTAGGAGCCGCCGCGCTCGCGCAGCAGCAACCCGTGGCGCCCCAGCCAGCCCAGCCCCGCCAAGCGGGCAAAAAAGCGCTCGGAGATCGGCCCGGAGTCCGTAAAGCCGCGCTGGCGCCCCCCGTAGAATTGCAGCGTCTCATCGAGATCCGCCAGTTTCGCGGCCAGCAGCTTGTGATAGTCCTCCCCCTGCGCGTAGCGCGCAATGTGCCCGCCGCCGCGAAAAGCGTCCTCGCGCGCATACTCGTAGGTGAGCATCACCACGCTGCGCACCCCGGGCAGCACCAGCTGCGGGTTCAGACGCGCCTCCAAGTGCCGCTCCATCCAGCTCATGCCGGCATGGCAGCCCTCCTGCAACCAGCGTCGAAGCGTCTCGCCCTGCGGTGCATCCGGAGCCGCCACGCCCAGCGCGGAAAAGCCCAGCTGAGCCGCAGCCACCCGAAGGGCCCCGAGGGCCGCCTCTCCGCCAGCCGAGCCACCGCCCGGAGCGTCAGCGAATGTCTCCTCGGCGCAGCCCCCGCCATCGACAGTCGTCGCCGGAGCCGACGCCTCTGCATCCTCGGCAAAATCGGGGGCCGACGCGGCGGTGGTCACGCCTCCGCTCTCCGGGGCGTGCGGACTCATGATTCCGGCGAGAGGTAGCGGGCGCTGTAGTCCTGAAGCCAGCGGATCGTCCCGTCCTTGCTCTGTTGCTCCAGAGGCAGGGCGCGGATCAGACGCTGCAACCCGTTGTTGATGCGCTGAGCAGCACTCGTCTCGTGCGTGCCGCCCTTGAGGCGCGTGCGGAACTCCAAACGCTGCAAGTTGGCAGAGGCCTCGCGGTTGCCCATCGAGGCGGCGAGGCGATAGAGCTTGAGCGCCAGGTCATTGTTTCGCGGCGTATAGCGCGTGCCGCGCTCATAGAGAGCCCCGAGATTGTTCACGGCGTTCGGATCCCGATGGCGCAGCCCCTCCTTGTAAAACTGCACGGCCTTGGCCGGCAAGGGCTGCTTGAGCCCCAGGCCCTGCGAGCACATGTAGCCGAGGTAATAATACAAATTCGGTGTATCCGGCGCCGTGCGATGCAGCTCCAGCAGCAGGCGAATGGCCTCCTGCGGTGCAGGCGTGCAGCCGATGCCGCGCATCCGATAGCGCGCGAGCTCCGCCTGCGCCTTGAAGAGCCCCCGATCCGCCGCCTTCTTCATGTAGACGAAGGCCCGCCGCGGCAGAGCCTCCCCGGCAAAGCCCTTTTCGAAATAAAAGGCCAGGCGATAGAGCACCTCGAGTTGCAGCAAGCGGCGAGCGTGATCGCGGGCCGCCCCGGTCTCGTCCGCCGCAATGGACTCCGCCAGCGCCAGCGCCTCGGCCGGACTGGCCTTGAGACCCTTGTGTTTGCCCTCATAGACGTCGAGCAGCTTGACGGCAGCCGGGGCGTAGCCGTTCTCCCACGACTCCTTCAAGAGAGCCGGCACCTGAGACACATCACTGTGGTGCTCATTCTCCAGAAACAAACAGGCCATGTGGTAACAGGTGAGCGCCCGCGCCATATCCGCCGGAGCCTCGGCGGCTCCGCCGGCCTCCCCTTCAGGCGCAGCCTCCCCCGAATCCGAAGCCCCCGCACCGGCAGCGGCGTTCCCCGCAGCAGTTGCAGCGCCATGCGCCGACGCACCCGGCGTTCCGGGAGACGCACCCGCGCCCGTCTCTGCCCCCGAGGCCACGCCCCGGGCATCGGGCACGGTGAGCACCTGATTCGCCGCCGCGCCCCCCTGCACAGCCCGGCCGGCGCCGAGCAACAGAGCCTCGGCGGAAGCCTCCTCGGCGCGCGGCGCCTCCTCCCGCGGCTGGGTCTCCAGCCCGGAATCCACCACCGCCACCAGCAGCACCAGCAACGCAGCCGCCGGCACCAGCAGAAGCGCCCCCTTTGAAGACTTCGGCATCGTCAGACAGTTTTAGCACGCCCCCGCTCCTTTGTCCACCATTTTCCCCAACCCATGGCGCTCTGCAGGCTTGACACCGCCGGCAGCTGTGGTAACATCAGCAGCGCATGACACAGGAATCCCTTCTGAAATTATTGGAAACGGACGCCCGTCTGAGCGACCAGCAGATAGCCGACCGCCTGGGTGTGAGCGTCTCTGAAGTGGTTGCCACGCGAGCTGCTCTGGAGCAGGAGGGGCGCATCGTGGGCTACCAGGTCATCCTCAACGATGATGCTGAGGGCGTCTCCGCCTTCATCGAAGTGCGCTGCACGCCTGAGCGCGGCGGCGGCTTCAACCATCTGGCCAAGCGCATCGCCCGCTTTGACGAAGTCAAGACCTGTTACCTCATCTCCGGCGGCTTTGACCTGCTGGTGCTCGTCGAGGCCAAAAACCTCATGGAGGTGGCGCGCTTTGTGAGCGAAAAGCTCTCCAGCCTCGAGGGCGTGCTCTCCACCGCCACGCACTTCCGCCTCAAGACCTACAAGCTCAACGGCCTGCTCTTTGAGGAAGAACCCAAACACGAGCGCCTGAGCGTCGCTCCCTGAGCCTGAGCCATGGACTGGAACCACACACTCTCTCGCCAGGTCGTCGACCTGCCGCGCTCGGGCATCCGCGAATTCTTCGATCTCGTCACCGGCAGCAAGGACATCATCTCGCTGGGCGTCGGCGAGCCCGATTTCGTCACCCCCTGGAACATCCGCGAGGCCGCCATCTTCTCTCTGGAGAAGGGGCACACGACCTACACGAGCAACTTCGGCCTCGAGACGCTGCGCTGCGCCATCGCCGACTACGTGGAGGACTTCTTCGGTGTCAGCTACGACCCCACCTGTGAGATCTTGCCCACGGTCGGCGTCAGCGAGGCCATTGATCTGGCTCTGCGCTGCCTCATCAACCCCGGCGACGAGGTACTCTACCACGAACCCGCCTATGTGAGCTACGCCCCCACCGTCCTCATGGCCTACGGCAAAGCCGTGCCGGTGGAGACGAGCATTGACGACCTCTTCGCCCTCAACCCCGCGAAGCTGGAGGCCGCCATCACGCCGCGCACCAAGGTGCTGATGCTCAACTTCCCGACGAACCCGACGGGCTCCATCGCCCCGGTGGAAACGCTCAAGGCCATCGCGGACATCTGCATCCGCCACAATCTCGTGGTGCTCACGGACGAGATCTACTCGGAGCTGCGCTACGACGGCGAGAAGCACGTCAGCATCGCCTCGCTGCCCGGCATGAAAGAGCGCACCCTGCTGCTGCACGGCTTCTCGAAGGCCTTTGCCATGACGGGCTTCCGCCTCGGCTACGCCTGCGGCCCGCGCGAGCTCATCGAGCTGATGTGCAAGGTGCACTCCTACACGATGATCTGCCCGACCATCACCTCGCAGGAGGCCGGTATCGAGGCTCTCCGCAACGGCCGCGAGGCCATGGAGGAAATGCGCGACAGCTACCACATGCGCCGCGACTACATCGTCAAGCGCTTCAATGACATGGGCATGGACTGCCACCTGCCCGGCGGCGCCTTCTACACCTTCCCGAGCATCAAGCGCTTCGGCCTCAGCTCCAAGGACTTCGCCGTGCGCCTGCTCAGTGACGCTCGCGTAGCCGCCGTGCCGGGCACGGCCTTCGGCAGCTGCGGCGAGGGCTACCTGCGCTGCTGCTACGCGACGGGCTTCAACCAGCTGGAGCAGGCCTGCGACAAGATGGCGCGCTTCTGCGACAGCCTGCGGCCCGAGGCCTGAGGCCCGGCGAGCAGAGCTTCAGAAACCCCGAGCAGGAGGTAACCGCGAAGGAGAGACATGGCCACGGCACCCGCGCAGCAGAGCGACGCCGAGCTCTACCGCAGCTGCGTGCTGCCCTTCGTCATCTTCATCGCCTTCAACCTGCTGCTCTTTGTCGCGGAGGGGACCCTGAGCTGGGATCACCCCTCCGCCCCTTGGTGGCGGCGCGCGCCCGAGATGTGGATTTACCCGGTGCAGACCCTCGTCTGCGCCGGCTATCTCTGGCGCGTGCGCCGCAGCCTGCCGCGCGACGGCAGCCCCGCCACCTGGCTCCTCGGCGCCCTCTGCGGCGTCGTCGGCATCGCCATCTGGCTCATCCCCTATGTCGCCGGACTCGTGCCCGATGAAGGCGGCTTTGACCCCGCGGGCGTCTTCGGCGCCGACTCCGCCGCCGTTCCCCTTGAATACGCCCTGCGCTTCGCGCGCGCCGCCGTCGTCGTCCCCTTCGTTGAAGAGCTCTTCTGGCGCGGCTTCCTCATGCGCTGGTGCATCAACCGAGACTTCCCGCAGGACGTGCCGCTGGGGAGCCACAGCTGGCCGGCCTACCTCATCACCACCCTCGGCTTCATGCTCGTGCACGTCACCGCCGACTACCCCGGCGCCTTCATCTACGGCAGCATCGCCTACCTGCTCGTCGTGCGCACCCGGCAGCTCATGCCCGTCATCGTCATGCACGCCGTCGCCAACCTCATCATGGGCATCGTCGCCGTCACCTGGCCCCTGCCCCAGCTCTGGTGAGCGCCGCGCTCAGCCCGAGCTCGGGTCAACTGAGCCCGAACGAGCACCAAACGAGCACCAAACGATTACCGCCTTCCCGGCGCCCGCCCACGCTCCCCCGCTCCGGCCCGAGCTCCCTGACTCCCACAGTCCGCGCGGTTCATGGACAGGCTCCGCCTATCAGCCTCGCGCCCTGCCCTACCTGAATCCTCACCCCGGCTCCCTGACTTCCGCGGCCCCTGCTGTTCAGGGGCGTGTCCCTACCTCCCGGCATTTCTCCTCCCCTGTCCTCCCTGAATCAGCTACCCTACCTCCCCGAATCCGCTGGCCCCACCTCCGCCTCGCGGCGGCTCGGCGTCCGGCCACCGACGCCTGAGCACTTGACCGGCGCGCAGCGGCGCGCTAGAATCGCGCCCATGCAAGCCTTCATCCTCGGCGCCGGCCTGGGCACCCGCCTCGCCCCCCTCACGCACATCCTGCCCAAGCCCCTCATGCCCGTCCTGCAAAAGCCGCTCATCCAGCACAGCATGGATCACTACATTCGCTGCGGCATCCGGGACTTCATCGTCAACATCTCCGCCCTGCCCATCATGTGGGAGCGCGCCTTCCCCGAGCCCGAGTACCGAGGCTGCCGCGTGCGATTCAGCGAAGAGGAAGAGCCGCTGGACTCGGGCGGCGGCATCAAGCGCATCCTGCCGATGATCTCGCGCGACGAGCCCCTCCTCGTCCACAACGGCGACATCCTCACCGACATCCCCGTCGCCGACCTCCTCGCCGCCCACCGCCGCAGCGGCGCCCTCGTCACCCTCGCCCTGCGCAGCGTCGACGGCAAGCGCAACGTCGGCTTCGATGCCTCCACCGGCCTCATCACTGACATGCGCCACGCCATCGGCATCGACCCCGGCACCCACCAGTTTGCCGGCGTCTACATCATGGAGCCCGCCGTCGCCGAGCTCTTCCCGCCCGAAGACCTCTTCTCCATCGTCCCCGTCTGGCTGCAACTCATCCGCGAAGGCCGCGTCGCCGGCGCCGTCTTCGACTGGGCCAACTGGCACGAAATCGGCGACCCCAAGAGCTACCTCGACACCGTGCTGAACACCCCCGGACGCGAGCGCATCGCCCCCAGCGCCCGCATCGCCCCGGGCGCCGATCTGAGCGAGGACTGCGCCGTCGGCCGCGACGCCGCCATCCCCGACGGCTGCGTGCTCGAGGACTGCATCGTCTGGCCGCGCACCCACGTCGCCCCCGGCCACTACCGCCGCTGCATCCTCACCCCGCGCATCACCGTGCAGGCCTGAGCCCCGCCCCCCAACGCCCCGCGAGCAGCAGTCACTCCGAGCGACATCTCGGCGCCGCCTGACGCAAAAAACATGGAAAAGACGCCGAATTTACTTCACAATGCGAAGCACACGTGCTAGAATCCCGCTGCGTAGGGTGGGGTAACTCTCTCTGCGACAACCCCGCATCCTCGCGCCGAAACAGCCTCTGCCGCCCGTGAAAGCCGCAGAGGCGTGCCCGGTCCACCTCCCTCGGGAGCAGGCCGAGCCCCCTCTGCGCGAGCCGGATAACATCGTCTGACATCTTATGGCTATCAATCCCAAATTGCTTGAAGAACTCGAGGCCCGTCGCCGGAAGGTCATCCTCTCCGGCGGGGAGGAAAAAATCGCCAAGCGCCACGAAAAGGGCGACTGGACGGCGCGCGAGCGCGTCGACGCTCTCTTTGACAGCGGCTCCTTCACGGAGATTGGCATGCACACCCGCCACCACTGCACCAACTTCGGCATGCAGAACAAGTACATCCCCGGCGAGGGCATTGTCTCGGGCTTCGGCCTGGTGGACGGCCGCCCCGTGGCCGCCGTCTCCGCCGACTTCATGGCACAGGGCGGCTCGCTGGGCTACATGCACGCGATGAAGATCTGCGACGCTCAGCGCTACGCGCTCAAGGCCGGCGTGCCCGTCATCCAGATGAATGACTCGGGCGGCGCTCGCCTGCAGGAGGGCGTCGAGGCGCTCTCGGGCTTCGCCAACGTCTTCTACAACAACGTCGCCGCCTCCGGCGTCGTCCCCCAGATCTCGCTCATCCTCGGCCCCTGCGCCGGCGGTGCGGCCTACTCGCCCGCGCTGACGGACTTCATCATCATCCGCCGCGGCGGGGCCGCCGGCATGTACATCACCGGCCCGAAGGTCATCGAGCAGGTCACCTATGAGAAGTGCACGATGGAGGAGATCGGCGGTGCGGATGTTCACGCCTCCGTCTCCGGCAACGCTCACTTCGTGGCCAACAGCGATGCCGAGGCCATCGAGATCGCCAAGAAACTGCTCTCCTACCTGCCGAGCAACAACACGCAGGATCCCCCGCACGACCTCAGCTGCCCGCTCAACATCGCCGACGATGAGGGCATGAACGACATCATCCCCGAGAGCAACAGCACGCCCATGGACATGAAGCGCGTCATCGACCACCTCGTCGATGAGGACAGCTTCATGGAGGTGCAGGCCAACTTCGCCGGCAACGTCATCGTCGGCTTTGCCCGCATCTGCGGCGTCGTCGTGGGCATCATCGCCAACCAGCCCGCCGTCAAGGCCGGCTGCCTCGACATCGACGCCTCGGACAAGGCGGCGCGCTTCATCCGCTGCTGCGACTGCTTCAACGTGCCCGTCATCAACCTGGTCGACGTGCCCGGCTTCCTGCCCGGCAAGCAGCAGGAGCGCGGCGGCATCATCCGCCACGGCGCCAAGATGATTTTTGCCTACTCCTCGGCCACCGTTCCCAAGATCACCCTCATCACCCGCAAGGCCTACGGCGGCGCCTACATCGCCATGTGCTGCAAGGATCTGGGCGCCGACGCCGTCTTCGCCTGGCCCTGCGCCGAGATCGCCGTCATGGGCGCTCAGGGTGCCGTGCCGGTGCTCTATGGCCGCGAGCTGAAGGCCATCGAGGATCCGGCGGCCCGCGCCGCCCGCGAGAAGGAGCTGCTCGACGAATACGTCAACACCTTCTACAACCCCTACGCCGCTGCTGCCTCCGACCAGCTCACGGAAATCATCAACCCGAAGGAGACGCGCGCCCGCATCGCGCTGACGCTGCGCACCCTGCTCGGCAAGCGTGAGCCCCGCCCCGCGAAGAAGCACGGCAACATGCCGCTCTAACTCAACCACTGCAACATGACCGATACCACACTCGCAATCGTCGCCCTCACGACGGGTGATCTGATGTATCAGATCACAGGCATGCTCGTGGTGTTCTGCTGCCTCGGCTTCCTGAGCATCCTGCTGACGATCTCGGGATCCGTGGCCAAGCGCTTGGACGCGCGCCGCAAGCAGAGGGAAGATGCCGCCAAGGCGCAGCTCGCCGCTGCCGCCCCGAAGCCGCAGGCACCTGCCCCCGCCCCTGCTCCGGCGCCTGCCCCGGCCGCAGCCCCTGCACCCGGAGAACTCTCCGCCGTGCAGGTGGCCGCGCTGGCCGCCGGCATCTTCAATGCCGCGCGCAGCAGCCTGACACCCGAGATTGTCGCCGCCATCGCCGCCGCCATCAAAGTCACCGTCGGCTCCGAGGCCCGCATCCTCGACATCAAACCCGTGAACCCCAGCTACGCGCAGAGCGGCCGGGCTCTTCACATGAGCTCTCACTTCCCCGTGAGGAAGTGAGGTTCAACATACCCCCCCTACTCACACTCCAAACACAACACTTACCACACCATTCCCATCATGAAACAACTCCGCATTACCGTAGCCGGCCAGACCTTTGACGTCACCGTTGAAACCCTCGGCGACACCCCCGCCGCCGCTCCCGCACCCGCTCCCGTCGCTCCCGCTCCGGCCCCCGTGGCGCCGGCTCCCGTAGCCGCGGCCCCCGCTCCC
>DGYMR06203__coassemble_683_pt1 | contig 38525 bp, 30 predicted proteins | sample DGYMR06203__metabat2_low_PE_047 | metagenome-assembled genome bin DGYMR06203 | reverse complement strand
GTGTTGTTTTTCCTGTCGCATATCTGTTGATCGACTGCTTGTGTATACCGGTCATTGCTGAGAGTTCGAGCTGAGATAAACAGGACTGTTTAAGGCAGGCGGTGAAGTTTTTTGAAAAATCTACAGATGTGGGCATTTTTTTCTTGCAGAAGATAAACAGAACTGATAATATCACCTTGTTCCTAGGAACGAGATAGACAGAAAAGATTACCCAGACAGTATACCACAAGGCCATGAAAACTCAAGATAAAACCCAGATCGAGAAAGATTTGCTGGATAAAGGCTACACGATCAGTGCTGCGGCTCGAGCGATCGGCAAATCGAAAACGCACGTGTTCTACGTGGTGCGGGGAAAAAGAGTAAGTTGCAAAACGCTGAATGAACTGCAATCGTTAACAGTTCGCCCGTTCTGTTCCCGCGAAAAGATCAACCTCTAATCCACCTCAACCATGAAACAGCAAATCATCTACGCAACCCGACCCGACCGAAAACTTTGCGCATCTGTCACCCGGATGAAGAGCGGCTCCTTCACGGTGCGAGGAACCCTAGCCGGACGCACCGTTCACCTCCGCACCTACCCGGCATCCATGCAGCTGCACGCCATCATCGCCGCCGACTACTACAGCCTCACAGGCTACCTGCCATGCTGCCCAAGATCCACGCGGGACGGCTGGTTCTGGGCTCGCCCCGAAACACAGGCACAACTCCAAGCCAAGCCATGAACACCATTGCTTACTTCGTCATCTTAGGCACGGTCAGTCGGCTGCCCGAGCAGGTGCGCACGCTCAGCGGAAAAACTCTGCCCGTCTGGGAAATGAACATCACCATCATGCAGCCCGGCGCATGGTGCACCGCGACACGCTCACGCGGGGCCGATGAACCCGCGCCCATCACCCTGCGTGTCAAGCAGGGCGCGCCCCTGCAATACGCCCAGAGCGTGCGACACGGTGACAGCGTACAAGCAACGGGGCGTGTGTACATGCGCCGCCGCCAGGACGCGCGGGGTGAGCTCTGGTACACGCCGGAGTTCTACCTCGATACCATCACCCTGCAACCCGCCGCCCCGGCTGCGACCGCTCCCTTGGCCTCTGCCGACAACCGACGCCAAGCCCTCGCACACAACCCGGGGCAGGGCGGCAGCGCCCCCGCGGAGCTGGGTTACGCCGCTCCCGCATCTCAGGCAACCATGCCGTACGAAAACGCAGACGACATCCCCTTCTGATTTCCAGACATGGCTCGCACCTCCACAGACCGTGACACCCATCTCACACCCGAGCGCGAGCAAGCCATCGCGCTCACGCTGCTGGGCTGTGATGAATTCCGCGCCCGCGCCGGCCTGCCGCCGCGCAGCTCGCGCGAGCCGGAGAGATTTGAGCTGCTTGCCGCCGTTGCCGGCGTGAGTCGGCAGCGTGTATATCAAGTTTACCAACAGGCCATCAGAAAACTTCGCCACGCCCTTCACAACCACCATGAGCTTCATTGAGAAATTGATCCTCGCCCTCCTGGTGTCCCCCTTTCTGGCGCTCGCGGCCGCCTTTGTGATCGCAGACATCATAGATCGCTGGGACGCCCCGGAATACCCTTACTCAGGGTTTTGCCCGGACTTCCCCACATGGGAACCTTACGACGTTGAACTTCCTCCCGAAAATTAACATGACACCATCCACCACTCACACAAGCTTCTCTAAGCCGACCCAACTCTAAACCGATGACTACAAACACAACCCTGAGCCTCGGGCCGGGCCTTGCACGGCCCGAGGCCCTCACCGCCGGAACCGGCCAAAGCGCCGAACTCGTCCACACCCTCCACTTCTGCCGCATGTACCACGGCATTATGACCAATGCCGAGCATACCGCCCGCGAGGCCGCCCGCGTGCACCTGTTGGCTACCCTCAACCTCGCTTGCCTGCTGCGCGATCTGCAACAACAGGCCAGACTCAACGGCATCCCCGCTGTCGCCCTCTACAAGGGGAATAAATGCAAACCAGAAGACCAAGCCCGCGCCATGGAATTGGCAGGCGGCACCCTGCTGCCATTCACGTACAAAACCTCCCGCACCTACATCAAAGTCTTGGAGGGCGTAGAGGATCGCATGCAGCAGCAGGGGGGGATGACCCCTGCCGAGTGCGTGCAGGTGTTGCGCGAGCATGCTGCCAACCTCCTCTCCGGCGCTTACGATGACCCGAACGAATCCTCCTCCGCCCTCTGGACTCCCTACCTCACAGCCGATTCCCTCCGCCAAGCCTACCTCGAGCTTGCTCCGGCAAAGCCCGCGGCGCCGACGCTCAGCGAGGTGCTCGACGACACCGTCGATGCCCCCACGCCCTTTGCCTCCTGGGAGGAGCAGCGAGCCAAGATCGTCTCTGACTTCGGCGGGCTCTGGTGCAGCTTGGATACCTTTGTTGAAGAATTCAGCCGTTACACCACGTCGGCAGACCGCGAGGCTCAGGCATCCAAGCTTGAGGACGCCGCGCGCCGTCTGCGTGCCATGAAAACACAACCGGATCTCCCCGGTATCAATCCCAACCGGCAATGACGCATGACGGCCCGACAGATCTGATGCTTGACGAGCTGACGCCCGACGACGCCACGCGGGTGCGCCTCATTGAGCGCACCTGCAAGTGGCTGCTCGAGCAGACCTACCCCACCAAGCATTTTGAGCAGGCCGCTGTCGATCTCACCGCACGCCTGCGCGGGCTGAAAGGGCCGGCCGGGCGGGCAGTGAGTGCCAAGACGCTCACCCGGCTATACTACCGCTACAAGGCGGCAGGCTGCCGCTGGCAGTCTTTGCTGGATGGCCGCAGCAGCACCGCCAACCGCCGGAAGGCTCGCACGGCAAACAAGGCCTTTCGCGCGCACCTCGCTCTGCTGGCCACCCGCCACAAGCGCGGGTTGGCCGGCGCCGTGAGGGAGCTCTATGAGGAGTGGAGCACCTGCCAGACCATCCCCGGCTACGAGGGTCTCAACTACGAGCCGGACATGCCCTTGCCGTCCGGCTGGAGCATGGACAACCTGCTGCGACTCATGCCGAATCGCAAGGCTCTCTCCATCGTTACCCAGGGCGTTCGCGCTGCCTCGGCCGATTTGCCTCAGGTGTTCGCAACCCGCGCCGGCTGCTGGCCGTGCTCGCATGTGATGTTTGATGACGTGTGGCTGGACGTGCTGGCCGTAGGCTACGGCGAGGACGGAAAGATGCAGCTCGGCCGTCCTCTGCAACTGGGTTGTCTCGACTATTATACCGGCCGCCGCCTTTGCTGGGGCACCAAGATACGCACCAAGCGTGAGGATGGCTCGAGCGTGCAGCTCAATGCGGATGAGATGCTCTTCCTCCTCTGCGACTTCCTGCACAACGTGGGCTACTCTCCTCGAGGCACAGTGCTGGTGGTGGAGCACGGCACCGCCGCTATCTCTGAGGCGGTGGAGGATCAGCTCGCCTTGCTCACTAACGGTCTCGTGCGCGTGGACCGCTCCGGCATGCAGGGCGTCCGGCAGGCCGGAGCCTTCCCCGGCCGAGCTGTGGGCAACCCACGCTTTAAGGCTTCGCTTGAGGTGTGGCATTCGCTCCTCCACAACTACATGGACGGCTACGCCTCCCAGACGGGCAAAGATCGCACTGAGCCGGAGGCTCTCTGGGGTCTGCGCAAGGAGAGTGAGTCGCTAATACGACAGGCGCAGCAACTCCCCGCCGAGCGAGCCTTGGCTCTCATGCCCTACGCCCCCAGCCTCCGCGAGCTCGCCGACGACCTCGTGCGCCTCGTCGGCCAGATCAACAACCGCACTGACCACGAGCTGGAAGGATGGGAGGCGTGCGGATTCACCCGCGCCGAGTTCTCACTGACGGGCCGCGACGGCTGGGCGCCCCTCGACTCGCTCGACCCTCAGGCCGCTGCTTTGGCCAAAGCCATGGCCTTGGGGAATCCGGCGCTGCTCCGGACGCGCCGACTCAGCCCGCAGGAAGCCTGGGAACTCAGCCTGCGCGACCCCGCCAACAAACTCATCCGCCTCAGTGCCGCTGAATGTGTCACCCTCATGGGTGCGCACCGCAAGTTCCCCCTCACCATGCGCGGCGGCGCCTTCAAGATCAAAGACAGCAGCCGGCACCATGAGCAGCTCATCTTTGACGCCTGCGTCACCGACGCCCGCGGCAACGAGCGTATTCTGCCCGCCGGCGGCACCTACTTTGGTGTTCTGAACCCCTTCAACTGCAACCTCTTCATCCTCGACGACCGCGACCGCGTCCTCGGCGAGGCGCCGATCCGCCACCGCTTCTCTCACACCGATGAGGCCGCCCGCCTCCGCGAGTTCGGCCGCGTCCAGCACTTGCGCGCCCAGCAGCTCGCCGGCGCTGAGCTCCTCGCAGCCCCCGACACCGCCGCCATGCAAACCCGACGTGACTACAACAAGCGCATCATCGACGGCGAGCCCTTCGACCCGCTTGGCCTCGCCGATGCCGAGACTCTGCAAGCCCCGAGCAAACGGTCTGCAAGGCAGCGGCTAACGAAGTATGTTCCCCTGCCTGAGCCCGAGGGGATGGGCCTGCCTGATTCCTATGATTCAACCTTCTTCAACCCCTAATTACCATGAACAACACTCAACTCAACCATCCCGCCAGAATTTGGCTCAAGGAGTACATCGAGCAGCCGGGCATGACCAAGACCCGCGCCTCCGATGAACTCGGTATCTCGCACAAGGTGCTCAACGCCTTGCTCGAGGGCAACTACGCCGGAAACGCCGACAACCAGCTGGCCAAGCTCGATGAGCAGCGCAAGCGCATCTCCGCCATTGTGCGCGTGGACGGCGTCGATCTTGCCCACATCCCCACGGAGATGATGCAGCGCGTGTGGCGGGCCGCAGACTCCGCCAAGATCGCGCACCTGTGCATGCTGCTCGCGGGTAAGTCGCAAATCGGCAAGACGACGGCCTGCGAGGCATACAAGATGCGTTACCCCGAGACCACAATCTTCTTCAGAATGCCAACGATGCCCACGGTGTCTTCCATGGTGTGCGAGCTGCTTGAGGCGGCAGGTCTGCCCAAGGCTCGCACGCTCTCGGAGGGGCTCTCTCTGCTCCGCGAGCACGTTTGCGCCCGCCACCTGATTATTGCAGATGAGGTGCATATCGCCCTCACGAGGCGGCAGGGCGTGGATGCGCTTGACGCACTCCGCGAGATCTTTGACCGCTCCGGTTGCGGGCTCATGTTGGTGCTCACCGACGTGGGAGCGCAGGACGTTGTCAAGGGCACATATGCGGGACGCCTTGCGCAGCTCGAACGCCGCGGGGAATGGGAGATCCTGCCGGAGTGGCCCACAAACCGCGACATTCGCGCGGTGTGGGAGGCGTACGGCCTCCCGGAGCCGGACTCCGATACGCAGAGGCAGATCGGTGCACTGGCTCGCCGTTCCTGCTTCGGGCAGTTCATCCACCGCCTCAAGCTCGCCGCAAGCGTCGCCCAGCAGGAGGCACGTCAACTCACCTGGCCAGACTTCATCGACGCCGCATCCCGCATGGCTCGACGCCCTGAATAATCATGAATGCAAAATCCGTCATGGCTGCTGCCAGCCTCAATGATATCTTCCGGAAGCTGGGCTGGCAATCATACAAGCTCAGTGCGTTTCCGACATCGAATGCCCGGGAAGTCGACATTCAATACCGCAGCTCGAAATACGGCACTCTGCGCTCCGTCACCTGCGATGCAGCCGGCCTGCTGCGCTGGCTCAATCAAAACTTCTCGACATTCGGCGTGCGGCGGCGGCTCCTCGAACTACTCGACCGCAAGGAAGAGCGAGAAACCTCGCAGATGGACACGCCAGAAATCCCCAATCTCTTTTCTTAACCCCACAACAAAGAACATGAAAGCAACATACACAATCAAGTCCGACGCCGCCTTCCTCCGGATGGTCGACGAAGTAGCCCAGATGCAGCCCGTCATCAAGGCCAAAGAATCAGAGCTCGACGCCCGCCTTCAGGCCGTGCGCTCCGAACTTACTCCCGCACTCGCCGATCTCAAGGCGGAATACGACGCGAGAATGTCGGCTCTCAAGTCTTACTTCGCCGACGAGAAGGTTCAGTCTCGACTCATCCTGCCGGGGAAAAAGCACGGAGAAAGCGCCAACGCTACCTTCACCCTGCGCATGGGCAAGCCAAAAATCACAGCCGCCAACGGGATGACGGAAGCCGACGCCGTGGCTCTCCTCTTAAAAGAGGATCGCACCGAGTGGCTGCGTAACCGAGCCCCCGAGCTCAACAAGGCTGCCATCCTGGGCGCCGGTCTCACCGCCGACGAACTACTCGATTATGGTCTTACACTCATCACGGAGAGCAAGTTCTGCGTCACCCCCAAGGATACAAAACCATGAAACCCCTCTCCAAAAAGCAGCTGGCCGTTCTCGGCCAGCTCTCCACCAAAGCCTACCGGCACCTAGTGTCGGTAGGCTATCCTCTCGAAGCATACGACACATGGCGGCATGAGTTAACAGCCGAGCACTGCAATGGCATCTCCTCTTGGCGCTCCCTTAATCAACTCCACTTCGTGCCCCTTTGCAACGCGCTGCGCGCCATCCTCGGCCTGCCACCGCGTGAAGATCACACACCCAGAACCCGGAAAGAAGCCCTCATCGAAACCATCCGAGACCGCGCTCATCACTGGGAGCTGAACACCGGGTATATCTCGGCGATCACCTCCAAACGATTTGGAGTCATCATCCGGCAGGGGCAGAGCCTGGAATCCGCCCTCATCCGCCTCAATGAGGAAGAACTCCGCCAGCTCATCTACACCTTGGAAGCCCGGGGAAGGGCCAAGACTGCCAAAATCTCCCGCCAATTTAACCTACCCATACCGGCCGAAATCCACAAGTCGGCATCAACCATGCCACCTCCGAGACTCGCCGCATGGCGCGGCGACCGACTTGCCTGACATCCCTTCCGGACCAACATAAGCCACTCCTCAGAGAGTGGCTTTTTTTGTACCCACGTTTCTCATTTATCTGCGGCTTTTGCGGTGCCTGCTTGTATCTTTCCCAAAACCGCCTCTTTAGCTCTAAACGTCACAATCGCTTACTAATCAGGCAATATAACCCATTCTCAAGCTTTCTCACCCCTTCTTCCTCTCATCAGGAGGCTGACTCAGCACCCGGCCGGTGCCGGGAGCCCTGAAGGGGCGTTTATCTCATGTCCCTCAGGCGGACGGCGCAGTCGCGAATGAGCTGCGGGCCCTTGAAGATGAAGCCGCTGTAGAGCTGCACGAGCGAGGCCCCGGCGCGAATCTTGGCCTCGGCATCGTCAGCGCTCATGATGCCGCCGACCCCGATGATGGGGATGCGACCCTTGAGGTGGCTTGCAAAGGCCTCCAGCGTCTCGTTGGCCTTGTTGTACAGAGGCTTGCCTGAGAGACCTCCCTTTTGGGCGGCAGCGGGATGGCCCTCGACGCCTTCGCGGCTCGTGGTGGTGTTGGTGCAGATGAGGCCGTCGAGCTGGCAGTCGAGAAAGACGCCCGAGAGTTCACGAATCTGGCTCTCGCTCATGTCGGGCGAGACCTTCATGACGATGGGCACGTGCCGCCCGGTTTCGCTGCTGAGGTTGGCCTGTTCGCTCTTGAGGGCCGCGAGCAGGTCGGCGGCGGAGTCGGCCCGCGCCAGCTCGCAGAGGTGCGGGACGTTCGGGCAGGAGAAGTTGATGGTGATGTAGTCCGCCACGGGCCACGCCTCACGCAGGCAGGTGAGATAATCCATGCGGGCCTCGTCGTTGGGTGTGGATTCGTTTTTGCTGATGTTGATGCCCAGCACGCCGCTAAAACCCTTCGCCGCGCGGATATTGGCCACGCCGACCTCGATGCCGGGGTTGTTGATGCCCATGTGGTTGATGATGGCCTGCTGCGGGATGCAGCGGAAGCAACGGGGCTTGGGGTTGCCGGGCTGCGGACGCGGGGTGAGGGTGCCGACTTCCACAAAGCCGAAGCCGAGATGGCCGAAGGCGGGGAAGGTGTTGGCCTGTTTGTCCATGCCGGCGGCAAGGCCGACGCGGTTCGGGAAGTTCAGGCCCATCACGGTGACGGGGTCGCTGACTCGCCGCCCCCCGATGAGGGAGCAGAGGTGCAGCTTGTCGGCCGTGCGGAGGGCGGACAGGGTGAACTCGTGCGCCGTTTCCGGCGACATGCAGAAGAGGAATCGTTTGGCGAGGCTGTAGAGGATCGGATTCACGGAGGGAGGGTGGGCAGGGAGGGGATGTGAGCCTCCCTGCCCGGAAGATGGGGTCAGTAGCGGAAGGTTTTATTGTAATGTTGCCGAAACCAGTCGACGAACAGGGGGACGGATTCTTCATAGTCCCAGACCGGGGAGTAAGCAAGATTGGCCTCGAGACGCGAGGTATCGGCGTAGCTCTCGATGCTCTCACCCTGAAGCTCGGGCGAGGCGGGGTCTTCGACGATGGTGGCCCCCTTGCCGAGGGCGGTCTCGATGGCCTGAATGAAGGTTCTGTACGGAATGGGTTTGCCGCGGCCGACGTTGTAGAGCGCGTAGGCTGCGTTGCAGCGGGAGGCGATCGGCGGGTTGGTGAGGGCGATGGCGACGCCGTCGACGATGTCGTCGACGTAGGTGAAGTCGCGGATGAGGTAGCCGTTGTTGCAGATGCTGATGGGCTTGCCCTCGATGATGTCGCGCGCGATGGTCATGGGCTGCGAGTCGGGCCTGCCCCAAGGGCCAAAGGCGGTGAAGATGCGCATGACCGTCACCGGCAATCTATAGGTGTAGGCGCAGGAGTAACAGGCAAGCTCGGCAGCCCGCTTCGTCATGGCGTAGATGCTCATCGGGCGGTCGACGTCGTCCTCCTCGCGCTGCGGCGCATGGGCGTGGCAGCCGTGGACGCAGGCGCTGGAGGTGAAGAGGAAGTGCCGGACACCGTGGAGTCGCGATGCATCCAGCAGGTTGACGGTGCCCTGGATGTTGTTTTCGGCGAAAAAAACAGGTTGCTCGCGCGAGGGGGCGAGCCCCGTGACGGCGGCGAGGTGGATGACGCAGTCGACAGGGCCGGCCTGCCAAACTTGTTTGAGCCCGTCCCGGTCGAGGATGTCCTGTTGGATGAAGACGAGGTCTCCGGGGCCTTGGAGATGGATGCCGGGGGAGATGCGGGCGGTGTCGATGCCGAGCTCCGCAAGGCGCGCGAGCTTGAGCTCCCGCGAGTTGAAGTTGCTCAGGTTGTCGAGAATCGTGACGCGGTGCCCGTCGGAGAGAAGGCGCTTGGCGACGTGGAAGCCGATGAAGCCCGCGCCGCCGGTGACAAGGATGTTCATGGTGCGATATGTCGGGGTGGGGATGAGGCGAGATCGATGATTTTTATTTTAGCATCCGCCCTCCGCATTGCAATCCCATTTTTCCGTTTTCGTCGGATTGTTGGTGTTATCGCTCACTCCTCTCCGTGCGTGTATGCCGCGGCCCTCAGGCCTCCTCCTCGTCGTCCTGCTCGTCGATGACGGTCTGCCGCACCCAGCCGATGGGGTCGCTTCCGAACTCGACAACGTCGCCGGCGCGGAGGTAGCAGGGCGGTGTCATGCCCATGCCGACGCCGCCGGGGGTGCCGGTGGAGACAACGTCGCCGGGGTTGAGGGTGATGAAGCGGGAGACGTAGGCGACGAGCTCGGCAACGGGGCGAATGAGGTGGGAGCTGTTGCCGTTCTGGCGCAATTCTCCGTTGACGCGCAGCTGGAGCGGCAGGTGGTCCGGATCCGGGATTTCATCGCGCGTGACGAGTACGGGGCCGAAGGGGGCGAAGGAGTCGCAGCTCTTACCCTTGGTCCATTGGCCGCCGTGTTCGAGCTGGTAGGAGCGCTCCGAGTAGTCGCACATGAGGGTGTAGCCGATGATGGCGCGCCGCGCTTCGCGCGCATCGGCGCGGTGCAGGGTGTCGCCGATGACGGCGGCGAGCTCGACTTCGTAGTCGAGTTTCGTTGCGCCGGCGGGGTTGATGACGCAGCTCAGATCGGCGCTGACGGCCGAGGGGGATTTCAGGAAAAGCGAGGGCTCGGAGGGGACGTCGCCGCTGAACTCCAAGGCGTGGTCGGCGTAGCTCTTGCCGAGGCAGGCGATGTTGACGGGCTGCACGGGCAGGGCGCTTGTGAGCACGAGCCCCTCGGGGTCAACGGGAACGCCGTCCGGGGCGCCCTTGGAGACCCAAGTCTCGATCTCCTTGCGAAGTTTTTTGCCGTCGGGCAGCAGGGCCGCCCAGATCTGCTCATCGTTGGAGCTGACGTCGATGAAGCACTGGCGCTTCGGGACCCAGAGGCCGATGACGATGTCGCCTTCGTCGTCTGTGTAATACTGGAGTTTCATGGATAGGGTTTAATCGTGGCGTTCGCCCTGCGCAGCCTGAGTCGGTCGAAGTAGGATGGGCCGGAGGGTGCGGCGGGAGGGGTGCGCAGGGGCGAAGTGGAGTTAAGGGAGCGTGATGCGGCAGAGGTGCGGCAGGTTGGCTTGGCTGCAGGCTTGCCCGAGGGGCAATCGAGTTGTTGCGAGCCGTGAAAAAGCGTGTCCGATACGGGTGGGGTGAGAATGGACGGGAACGGGCAGTGATGGCCGGAAATGAGCGATGAGCCCACATCAATCCCAGTCATTCATGTTGTCGGGGATGTCGTTGAGGTGAGCGGGGAATTCGTCCTTCGCGGGGCTGTTGCGGGGCGTGGGTGCGGGAGTGTCAGCGGGGGCGTCTCCGGCAGAGGCCGGAGTGGCCGGGGCTCCGCCGGCTGTGCCGCTCAGGGCATCGCTGACGGGATCGCTCAGGCTGTCTTGCAGAGAGGGGATGCTCGGGGCGGTGGGCTGTGTCGTGGGACTGCTGCCGCCGGCGTATCCCGGGAAGTTCGTGCCCGAGAGGCCGGGGGTGCTGCCGGCTCCACTGCCGGGAAGACCCGGGAGAGCACCGGGGAGGGTGTTGCCGCTCAGGGGGAGGCCCGCGGTGCCGCTTTGCTGCTCTTTGCCGGGATGGCGCAGCACGTCGCGATAGAGGTAGACGGCGTCACCCGCGACGACAGTGCCCGAGCGGATGCTCGCCGTGGCGAAGTTGCCCCGAGCTTGCGAGACGTCGCTGAGCACGAGGTTGCCGACGCGGGTGTTGCTGCCGTCCGCCGGGTGGGTGATCAGCGTGGCGCCCGATGTCGGGACGGGGCCGATGAAGCGCAGGATGACGAAGCCGCGGTCGCTGAGTACCTGATTGACGGTGCCGAGGTAGAGCGGCGCCGGCTCATCCGTCTTCTGCCGCTCCGGCACCTCTTCCCGCTGGGTCTGGCAGGCGGGAAGCAGGCTCAGTGCCGGCAGGAGCAACAGGCTCATCAGAGACGCATTTCTCATGAGCTCAGGGTACACGATGTTGCCCTCTCCGTCAAGTGGTAACAATCAGGAGAGATGCTCTCATCGCCGCTTGCTGCGTCATCGGGGAGGCCTGCGGAAACGGGAGCCCTTCCGCGAGGTCTGCTCTTCCCCCTTGTCTTCAGCCGAAGGGCGAGAAAAATTCCGCCGCCTCGGCCGGAGGTTCGGGGGCCGGGGCGGGGGCTGTCGGCAGCGGGGCGGCAGCCTGAGCTTGGGCGCTGCCGGGCGCGACGCCTGACGGGGTGCCCGAGCTGCTGCTGACGCTGGCCGAGCTGCCGGGCTTGAGGACGGTTTGCAGCTGGTCTCGGCTCTGCGGGGCGATATCGGTCATCAGCTCCATGAAGTTGGCGCCCACGCTGCGGATGGCGCGGCGCAGGAAGTAGGGGACGGGGCTGGAGGGTTCGTTCTCTTCAAACCAGACGCAGAGTTGCTCCATGAGCCGCACGGCCTGCTCGCGCCCGCTGCGCGCATCGCAGCCGACCGGCAGCACCGGGAGGGCGCCGAGGTTCGCAGCTGCTCCCGCTGCACCTGCCGTCGGCTGGGCGCCGGCGACGGAGGCCGGAGAGGCGGCGGAGCCGGGGCCGTTGGCACCGCTTGCGGCGCTGCTGCCGGGGAGTCCCGCCCCACCGGCGGGGGCTGAAGCGGTTGCTGCGGCTGAGGTGGCGGCACCCGCGGGGCTTCCCGCTGCGGCGGAGGCTGTGTCTGTCGCTGTAGCATCAGGCGCGGGCGCTTCGGAGGCCGGTGCCGCGGAGAGCAGGAAGAGCTGCATCTCCTTGAGCCTGTCGGTGAGCATGCGGAAGTCCGGCGTTCCCATGGCGTGCTCGGTATAGACGTCGCGGATGTGGTGCAGCAGCCCGAGGATGGCGTCGAGGTGCTCGAGCTGTTCGCGGATCTTCTCTGCCGGGGTGTCGCGCAGGGCGGCGCGGATGGTGCGATCGGCGTCGCTGCCTTCCGCAGCTTGGCGGATGTCGTCGAGGCTGTAGGAGCCGAGGGCCGGCGAGGCGGTCAGCGGGGTGGCAAGCAGCAGGCGCAACACCGTGGTGTCGGCGTCGAAGCTGCCCGGCATGGGGGAGAGACGCATCAGCGTGCTGAGGCGCTCCTGCACATCGCCGTCGTCGGGAATGGGCCAGAGTGTCTCCCACATCTGCTCGCTGAGCGCGTCGATGAGCTCGAGACCGTCGCGCAGCCCGCTCAGCCCGCCGTTGGCCAAGCGCGCCACGGTCCAGATGACGGCGATGCGCAGGTCTCGGGTCTCTTTCATGAGGCCGGCGGCGGCTTTTTCGAGCTTGCGCCAGTCGGGCGGGGTTGCGGGGATGACGGAGTCTCCCATCATGTGCTCGGGCTCGCCGGCATACTGCTCGTCGAGCTCGATCATGCGGGCGTCGTATTCGAGGTTCTCGCCGCAGGGAGCGGCATCGCTGAGCGGCGAGGCGAAGGTGGTCATGAGGTCGTTGTTCATGGGGATCAGTTCAGGGGAAGATCGCCGTCGGGCATGTCGGCGGCGGGGTATTCCATGAGGAAGTCAGCCTCCGTCGGCGGCAGCAGTCCGTCGTCGGCGGAGGGGGTGAGGCAGGGCCTCAGGTAGAGGGTGAAGTCTCCGTCGGGCTGGCCGTCGTCCGTCTTGAGCGGCACGATGAAGTAGTTATGGGACGGATCGTACTCAGTGGCCTGCTCGAGGACGAGGTCGAGCAGCGGTCGGCGGCGGTCGAGGTAGTGCACCGAGTATTCGTCCCCGGCGTGCCGGTAGAGGCGCAGCAGAACGTTGTCGCTGCCCGCCAGCAGGTAGTCGGTCTCCTGCGTCGCGTCGGGCAGGCTCCGCAGCTTGCCGGTGCTGACGGCGGCGCTGTCGAGCGAGAAATAGGGGCAGGCCGCAGCCTGCCGGATGCGGTCGTCGCTCGGCTGCTCGGCGACGCCGGGCAGGATGAGGCGGAAGCCGAGGCTGTAGCCCTGGCGGCGGAGGCTGTCGAGGTCGCGCCGCAGCGCGCTGATGTCCTCAGCCGTGGGCTTGCGGGGGAGGTTGCGCTGCGTGAGGTAGGTCTCGCGGATGCGCTTGCGCAGCTCCTTCTCGCGCTCGGCCTGCCCGGGCTCATCGCCGGCAACCGGGCTCAGGCTGAGGCTGCCGGGCCAGTCGGCCGGGGCGATCATCTCGCGGTTGAAGCTCATGGCGAACCAGAACAGGCAGTTGTAGCCCTCGCGGTCGCGGAAGGTCAGCGGAGCGTAGATGGTCTTTTTGTCGTCAGAGAGGCGGGCTCCCGGGCGCAGACACAGGTCCAGCGCGCTCCAGTGGCGGCTCAGCGTGAGGGTGCTGTCCGGGGTGTCGGAGTCGGAGTGCCGGTAAAATTCAAACCGAAGGCTGCCGCTGGAGGCCGGGATGCCCTCCGTGAGCAGGGGGAGGTCGGCGGCGTTCTGGCGGTTGAGGTTGAAGCGGCCCGTGAGCGGGGTACCGTTGCAGAGGATGCGGCAGTAGGGGAAGCGGCGCCCCACGGGAATGAGGCGCTTGAGGTCGTCGCCGCCCGCGACCGGAGCGCTGCGCAGGTCAGATGCCGGCAGGGTGGGGATGCACTGCAGCTCACAGGCGGGATCGGCCAGCAGAGAGAGTACGCGGGTGAGGTTGCTCAGGCTCTCATCGGCGCTGCCGGCAATGCTCAGGTCGAGCGAGGCGGCTCCGGCCGGGATGCTGCGGGAGTTCGCTTGCTTGGCGATTTCCGCCTCGCGCTGCGGATCCGTCAGATGGGCCACGGCCCCCAGCCTGTCGTAGAGGTCATTGATGTCGTAGGCGGTCAGGATGTCCTCGCTGCGCTGCCGAGAGGTGTTGCAGAGCGGGAAGCGACGCGCATCGGCCAGGCAGGCGGCGAGGTCGTCCTCCAGCGCGGCGGCGGCTTCCTGCTTGAGCAGGCGCATGCCGTGCAGTAGGTAGTTATTCCACCAGAGGAAGGAGGAGTTGGACTGCGCGGGGTACCAGGAGACCCAGTAGCTGTTCATCAGCTTCTCGACCGGCAGGGCGATGAGGCTCTTCCATGCCTGGTCGGGCTTGAGGCTGAGCTTGCTGATGAAGTCGGCGGAGGTCTGGAAGTTGCGCCGCGTGTCGGTATCGAGCGATTTTTTGGCCCGCTGAATCAGCTCGCGGATGGCGGTGAGCTGCGGGAAGCGCTCTTCATTCATGAGGCTGGGAAGATCCAGCGCGTCGTAGATGAGGTCGTCGATCTCATAAAGGATGGATCCGACGTCCGCCGAGTAGAGCACATCGCCGCTCTCCACGTACTCCGCCCAGTTGCGGATGCCGTTGATGCGGTAATAGGACGGGATGGTCTCAACCCAGTACATGACGTAGTCGGTCAGGTAGTGCTGGCAGGCTGCCTCCAGGCGCTCGAGTGACTGGTTCAGCTCCGTATCGTCGGGGGCAGCTTCCGCCTTTTTGCGGATGTAGTCGGAGAGGCCGAGCAGGTCTGTGATGCGGCGGTTGGCGCTCCCGGGTTCGTAGACGGGGTTGATGGCGGTTTTGGATGCCGAGGTGTAGGGCATTGAGGGGAGCTTGCGCGCGACGCTCGTTCCCGGCTCCGGCACCAGCACTTCGAGGTTGCTGTGCGGAGCCTCGGCGAGCCAGCCGATGAGCACGCTGCGCTCCAGGCGGTTCCAGTTCTGCTCCCAGCAGCTGCTGTTCAGCGGGCTGTCCTCTGACGTGCCGAGGGCTTGGACCTCGCCGTCGTACTGTTTGCGCGCGTCCTGCACGCGGGCGATGCGGTGCTGGTAGGTCTCCTGCGCGCGCCCGGCGGGGACGGGGAAGGAGAAGAGGGCGTTGAGGCGGTCGGCTCGGCTCATCGCCTCGCGCCAGGGGCGCGGCGAGCCTTCGCTGGTCGCGTCCTTGTCCCAGAAGCGGCAGAGCTCGTCGGTCAACAGCTCGCCGTCGCCGGCGGAGAGCTTGGTAAGCGCCTGGGTCACGGAGGAGGTGAGCGCGGCAAGCTGTCCGTGCAGAAAGTCGGCATTCTGCGAGGTGCCGAGGCTTTGATCGAGGCTCTGGAAGCTCTGCAGATCGCGCCCCAGCGCTTCGCTCAGCGCGTTGCGCACCGTCTCAAGGGCCCGGCGCAGCGAGCCCTCATCGGCGATGTGAAGTCGCTGCTCGGCCTCGGCGATGGTCGCGGCAAGGCGGCGAGCCTCCTTGTACTGCTCCTGCCAGCGGCGGATGCAGCTTTCTGCCGTGGTGGAATCCTCGCGGCGCACGGCCTCGGCGAAGTCCTCTTCCAGCTCGCCCATGGCCAGCATCGTCTCGCGGAGGCGCTTGACTTGACCGATGAAGTCGGCCATTTGCCCGTAGCCGAGCGAGGGGTAGATGCTCAGGTTGTCCGCCGCGGCACTGTAGAGTGCTGAGGCCTTCGTGATGGCCTGCGCGGCCTCGATGGAGACGGGGCGCAGGTAACCGTTGAGGATGGTCATGGTGCCGAAGGTCTTGTTGCGCTCAAAGCTGTTGAGCCAGAGGGCCCTGACCGCGGCGTCGCGGCCGGTCTCGCTCTTGGGGCGGATGAGCAGGGAGTAGTTGATGTCATCCTGAACGCTCTCGCCGTTCATCAGCAGAATGCCGTAGCGCGTGATCTGCAACAGCGTGGTGAAGCTCTCCGTGTCAGCTCGCTCCCAGTCCGGCGGCGTGTCGGTATGGTCGGCCCGATGAATGAAGACCTGTCGCGAGGTGTGCACGGCCGGCTGCACCAGCATGGTGACCACAGTGGCCTTGTCGATGAAGTCCTTGTAGCTCTTGAGCAGCTGGGGAGACATCTCGTGATCGACCACCCAACAGGCAGGCCTCCAGAAGAGGGGGAGTGGAGCCGGCACGTTGGTCATGTTCGTCATGATGTAGAGGTACTCGCGCCTCGATATCTTGGTGCCGGGGACCGTCTGAGAGGTGAGGGGGATCTGCTCGCCCTGCTCGACGCCGAGCAGCGGCGCGTTGGCGATGCTGTTGCCGCGGAAGAGCCGGTGTGCGTTGGTCCAGAAGGAGAGGTCGCGCTGTGCGAGCTGCTCGAGGCCTCCGCGGCGGAGGGCTGCCGAGAGCACCAGCAGAACGGCCGCGGAGCAGAGGGCGATGCCGCTCACGCAGTAGGGCCTCCGGATGCGCCGCAGGGCCTCGTCCGTGTAGTCGCTCTGGTCCGCCGTGCCGAGGATGAGCTGTTGCAGCAGGTTGCGGGTGAAGTAGTGGCGCGGCGAGCCCAGCGAGAGGATTTTTTCGCATTCCGCCACCAAGCTCTCGCCGCTGAGCTCGGGAGCCTGAACGGCGCTGGCGGCGTCGCCCGGGCTTGGCGTCGCCGCCAGCGGGAGGGGATGGAGCTTGCCCTCCCGCTTCTCAAAGACGACGCGCTCCGTCGTGATGACGGGCTTGTCGAGCGCCGCGGTGAGCCAGAAGCCGCGGAAGGGGAAGATGCCGCGGTCCTGCTTCTTGTGCCGCACGTGCGTGAAGATGCCGGCGAGGTAGCGCTTGAGGTTCTCGCGCAGCGCCTCCACCTTGTCGGGCAGCAGCCAGATGGGTGCGGCGAGGTCGGCGCGCTTCTCGCCGGAGGCGGTCTTCTCCCAGATGGAAGGGTGCAGCGCCAATGAGCCGCGCAGCGTCCGCAGGTGGTCGACGAGGCGATTGAAGGCGAGATCCGTCGCGGCGGCATCGTAGGGCCCATCCGGGCGCGGATTGCTCCAGCCGAGGGGCTTCTCGCAGTCCTCATCCGACAGCAGCGAGAAAAACTCCGAGAAGCCCTCGATCTGATCGCATTTCGTGATGACGACCCAGACCGGGCAGTAGGCTCCGGTGATGCGGCTGAGCGCGCGCATCTCCTCGGCAATCAGGGTGACCTTGCGGTCGCGCAGCTCGGAGGAATCGAAGAGAAGCGCGTCGGCCGGGATGGTCAGGATGACGCCGCCGGGCAGGTTGTTGCGGCAGAGGCCGTGCAGCTGCTCCAGAAAGTACTGCCACTCCTGGTCCTGACGCCCGCCCCAGCGGCTCAGAAAGAGGCGCCCGCCCACGTCCCAGATCATCCCCTTTTCCGCCAGCCAGAGGTTGAAGGTCGACGTCGCCTCGGCTGCGCGCGAGAAGTCATTGATGCCGGCGGGATACTCGATGCCGCCCATCTCCATGAGGCGGCTCTTGCCCGAGCCGGGCTCTCCGAGCAGAAGCCAGGAGGCGGCGCGGCGGGGATCGATGCCCTGGGCCGCCATCGCCTTGCGCGCGGCCTCCATATCCATGCGGATGCCCTCCACGCGCATGTACTGCTCGTGGCGCTGCGCCTTCACATCCCTGCCGGCCGCCATGGCGGCAAGCTCGCGGCGCAGCAGCAGATCTTCGCGCATCGTGCCCACCATCCGATGCAGGCGCCGGCGGTGCAGAATCATGCGCACGGCGATGTAGAGCACGAAGGCGACAATCAACAGGGCCAGCAGAAAGAGCAACCACTCCGCCCAGCCCCAGTCAGCGGGGTGGGCGATGGATGCGGCGGCCTCGGCAGATGAGGAATCAGTGGGATTCATGAGAGAGAAAGTCAGTGGGATGCGGAGACCGGTGCCGGCGCGCCCGGCTCGGCCTTCTGCGGCGCGTCGAGGGCGGCGGCCTCGGAGGGGGCAAGGGCGGGAGATCCGGCGGCGTCGGGAATTTCATCGACTACCGTCCGCGCGTCATCAGCCGAGGTGTCGGCTCCGTTTGCTCCGGCCTCAGGCGACGCGGTCCTCGTGCCGGAATCAGCGGCCTGCGGGAGTGTAGCCGCCGTCGTCGTCGTTTCCGTCAGCGTCGCCGCAGCCGCAGCCGCAGCCTCGTGCTGCAAGGCCGGCGGTATCTCAGCCCCGCGGAGGGGGAAGCTCTCGTGCGTCGCCTCGCCGGCGGGGGCACTCACGGGGCTGGCGACAAGCGTATCGGCGTTGAGCGCGTGGCGCATGGCGCGATCCTCAATGAGCTCCTGCGTCTCGCTGAGCTCGCTGCGCAGAGCATCCGTCGCGCTGCGGTAGCTGTGCAGGTAATAAACGCAGGCCAGCAGCAGAGCCGCAGCCCCTGCACCGCCGGTGAGCAGACCGCTCAGCACGGGGCGGCGCGCCCGGATGGGGCGGGAAACGGCCTCCGAGCCCTGCCGGAGCAGCGCCTTTGCAGCCTCCTCCTCGGGCATCACCGCCAAGCGCTCGGCTGCACGCCGCATCAACTCCTCCAGCCGCACGCTGCGGCGCTCCAGCGAGCCGGAGAAACCGCTGGCCACCATGTCGTACATCAGGCGCAAATGCTCGTGAGCCATCGGCGTGTCCTCATCGAGCCATCGGCGCATGTAGTCGAAAAACTTCTCGTCGCCCGCCAGCTCATTGTACCGGCTGCGCCCCAGATCCTGCCACTGCTGCGCATAGGGAAAGGCCCCCTCGTGCACCATGTAGTCGATGTAGAACGCCGAGTAGCGGCAGGCATCCTCCAGCGCCTCCTGCGGCAGCTCGCGCGCCGCCGCACCCGTTTTGCGAATGCGGGCCAGCTCGCGCATGAGATGGCTCATGAGCACCTCCTGGTCCGGCGCATGGCCGCGGGCCGCCTCACAGCGGCTGTTGACAAGGTAGGTGATGAGCGGGGTGAAGAGCTCGCAGAGAGTCATGAGCGTTGAGCGGGAGTAGAGAGAATCAGATAGAGCTCCGCCTGCGTGTCCGGCAGAATCTGCGGGCTCCACGTCAGAGCGCAGCGGCGCTCGGCCGCGATGTCCTGCCAGGTGTCATCCTCCAGCGGTCGCGCGGCGCAGAACCACAGACGCTTGTCGCCGGCCGGCAGCAGGGGCGAGGGCACGCGCTGCTCCTCAAGCCGAACACCGCGAATGCGCATGTGGCACTGCGAGGCCGCCGTGAGCTTGAAGGCATCGCCCGCCTCCACGAGATCGGCCACGCGGCGGGGGTGCCCCGAGCTGAGCACGCAGACGCAGACGGCGCGCACGGAGCCCAGCCACTCCTCTTTCAGATCGCCGACCCAGGCCTCGGCTGTCTCATCGTGTCGCAACTCGACGCGCACGCACCACTCCGTGGCCTCTGCCGCCGTCAGGCGGTAGATCGCCTCCATCACCTCCGTGAAGAGCGGCAGGCAGTCATCGTGCCGGTAGAGCGCCGGCTCGGGCACATCCTCAAGGGGGCGGAAGGCCGCCAGCTGCATCAGCAGGCGGCAGAGCTCGGTGTAGAGCGCCTGTGGCGTCGCCGACGGAATCGCCGCAAGCTGGCGCAGCGCCTGAAGCGACGACTGAACCAAACCGCACTTGAGCATCTTCTCCAGCCGCTCCGTCGCGCGCGCCTGCGTCTGCATCTCGCGTTCGCGCAGCGACGTCACCAAGTTCGTCGCAATGTGGGAGAGATGCGAGCAGAGCGCCTCGAGGCGGTGCAGAAGCTCCGGGGCCGCGCTGAGCGTCAGCGACGGCGCCATGTAACTCGCATCGCGGCTCAGCGAGGGCCGTCCGTCGGCACTGCGGTGACACACCAGCCGCATCAGCGGCAGCTTCTCATAGCCCGGCAGCGCCTCCGGGCGCGTCGAGAGCAGGAGCTTCAGGCGGCGGAACATGATGGGCTGCTCGTTGCCCCCCGCATTGAGATCATAGCACATCTGAGGCTCAGCCGTGAAGCGTCGGGGAGCCGCCCCCGCCGCCTCGTCCCCGGCCACATTGCCCTCGCCCTCGTGCAGCGGCGGCACCGCCAGATACACCGTCAGCGTCGAAGCCGTGCTGAGCTCCGGCGTCAGATCGAGAGCCTCGGCCTCCGCGTTGCGCGGCAGATCCACCTCCGTACCGCCCGGCAGAATCGCCTGAAGGGACTGAATGCTGAAGTGAAAATGCTCGAGAGCCGTCTCGTCGATGTCGAGATGAGCGAGCCCGTAGGCGTAGGGCAGCGCCAGGCTGCGCTCACTGCTGCGAGCCAGAGCAAGACCCTGCTGAACCTGCTGAAAATGGTGGGGGCGCAGAAAAACGCCGTCCGTCCAACTGAGACTGGGGGAGTATTGCAACATGGGGAAGGAAAAAGGGAAACGAAGGAGGGGAAGCGGCTCGGCGTAAAACGATTAGTTATCCTCCGGCTTGATCGGCGTCTGCAGGAGAAGTCCCGCCGGAATGATCGACACGTCAATGTCCTCTCCGTCCCAGCGGTCAGCCGCCAGCGGCAGCGTCAGGCGCCGCATGTCCGGCCCCTTGGCGCCGTCCCGAGGCAGATTGATGAAGAGCACGAGGTGGCTGGCCCCGCGCTTCTCGAGCCAACTCTGCCACACCTTGTCATCGCGGCTGAGCGTCTTTTTCTCGCAGTCCTCTTCGCTGAAGTAAAAGGTCTTTTTGCGCAGCGAATCGCGCAGCACGTTGGCCGGGTCGAAGTAATCGTCGATCTCGGTCTGCTCCAGCTGCTTGAGCGTCGTCTCATTGGCCTCGACAATATCAACCTCGACCGAGGGGAAGATGCGGAAGCGCTCAATCGTGACAGGGTCATAGGACACACTGAGGTTGTACGCACTCGGCGCCGAGCTCTGGCAGGAGGCGAGAGCAAGCGCACCGGAGATCAGGAGGAGCAGGCGTTTCATGGAGGGGAGTGCAGGCATCGGAGAGGGCGAGGCTGGCGTGTTGAGCCGGAGATTGGCGCGGGAGGAATGAACAGGCTTGATGATCGGGTGATTTGAACGAGCGTGGTGAGCGGTCGGCGTGATGAACAGGCGTGGTGAGCAGCGGGCTTGGTGAACGGGCCGGGTGAAAGGGTGAGGTGAACGGGAGTGATGAACGAGAGAGAAACGGGAGTGATGAGCGGAGCCGGTGAGTCGTCGTTTCGTTCGGGCTTGGTGATTGGTGTGTGGAGAATCCGTCAGCAGATGTAGTTGATGCCGCTGGTCACCATCGCCGACGTCGTCACGGGCACCCCCGTCGCCGGATTGACGCCTGTGGCCATCGACGTCACATTGGCCAGCGGCAGCCCGTTGACGATCTTGGTGACCGCCGTCGTGTTGGCGATCACGCCCGTGCAGGCGGCTCCGGAGACCGGGGACGTCATGGTGGCGACGGGCAGCCCCTTGACGAGAAAGGTGGGAGCCGTGCCGGTGATGAGATCTCCGGTGACGGAGGTTCCGGTGGTGACCATGATGGGAGTCGGCATGAGGGGGAGAAAAACGGAGGTGTGAAGGTGAGGGAAGAGACGATAATGAGGTGAGAAAGGCGATCTGTCAAGAGCGACGTTGAAAGAGCCGTTGTGCGGTGGCGGACGGACGGCTACGGCTGTGTCGGCGGGGCGGACCTTGACGCGGCGGACCTTGATGGGGAAGCCTCCGGCGGGCGCAGGCGCTCCGTCGAGGGCGCCACCGTGAGGCCACCGTCCGTTAGGCGCAGCACGAGGCTATGCGTCCCCGAGGGATAGGCCTCGGGGCTCAGCGGAAAGACCACGCGGCGGGGATCCGACTGCGTCGTGCTGCGGCGGGCCGGCTTCGGCGTCACGGCGATGAGCGTATCGGCCCCGTCGGCCAGCCAGGCCTTGCAGACCGCCTCCCGCTTCGGCTGAAGCGTCACAACCGGCGTGGCGGCATCCAGATAACAGCGATAGACATTGCCCGGCCGCGAGGGAAGCCCCGACGTCGCGAAGTATTCATCCACGGGCGTGACCGTCTGGCGCAGGCGCTCCGCCTCCCCCCGCACGGCGTAGATATCCACCAGCGCGGCCTCGGAGGACGCCGCGGCGCGGCAGTCCTGCACGCTCAGCGGCAGCATGTGCCCGCTGCCGCTGCAGGCCGACAGCGCGAGCAGCGGTGCCAGCGCCAGCAAGTTGTGCAGAAATTGTTGGATGCGCTTCCTCATGAGGGCTCAAGATCCTTGTCCCATTCTACCAAAGCCCGAGCGCGCATGCAAGTCCCGATCATTGTCATGCCGCAATTCTCCCGCGTTCTGCTGAACCGGATGGCCGAATTCGTCCCAGGTGCAGGTGCCGTCCGCGCAGCGGATGCCCAGCTCGAGAAACTTGGCGTAGCGCGTGTCGTAGTCCATGCTGCCGCCCTCCAGCAGCGCGAGCTGAAGGAGCGTCTTGCTGATACCCGTCGGGGGCAGCGAGGGATTCGTCGGCGCAACGCCCGTCTCCGTCCTGAGATTCGTCGAGCTCCAGAAGGCGGCGTAGGCCAGCATCGCCTCGGGCCCGCTCTGCGCCGCGATGGCAGCCCGGCAGGCGAGCTCTCCGTTCTCGTCGCTGGGCACGAGCAGCCAGCGCAGCGCCGCCTCCGCCGCGGCCGCCTTCGTCGCCGCCGAGGGCTTGGGCGGCAGCCCCCGGAACTGAAGCGGGAAGTGTTTTTTCATCTCGGCCTCGACGGCCGCCGGCACGGCGCGAGTCTTGGCTCTCGCCGCTTCAAAAATGCGATCCGAGGACGGTGCCGTCACCGACGGCTCCGCCGGCGTGACGCGCTGCACGATCTGCGCGAAATCCTGCTCGGCCGTCTCCTGCATGCTGCGAACGACCTCGGGCAGAATCATCGGCCCGTCCGCGCTGCCCAGCGAGCCCGGCGGCAGCGAAGCCTCCAGCTGCGCCATCGCTTGGCGCACCCAAGCGAGCTTCAGCTCGATGCGCTTGGCCGGGTCGAGGTAACCCTGCTCGCCGGCCTCCTTCTCAAGCTCCCGAGTTGCGGCGTCGAGCTGCTGCTTCTGATCATCGACGAGAGCCTGAACATCGGAGCTGTCGCTCAGGCGGGCCGCCAGATCCCGCGCCGCCTTTCGGCGCCGCTCGGCCGGGCTGAGCCCGTCGCTCGCCTCGTCGCGGGCGACATCCTCGCTGACCATGCGCAGACATAGGTAGGCCCACCACACGCCCACGCGGGGAAGGATGGCGCGGCAGAGCAGGTTGACGGCCTCCTCGATGAGGTTCTGCGTCAGCAGAATCCGGAGAGCCAGCTCGGTGCTGATCTGCTCGCTCGGGAAGAGCGCGAGAACGTCCTCCGTCGGGGCGTAGCCGCGCAGGTGCAGGGCGGAGGCGAGATCCTCCTGATGCAGCATGATGAAGGGCTTGCTGAACTGTTGGCCGTTCCAGGACATAGCGGAGTGTCAGATATTGAGGCTCGTGCCGCTGTGCGTGTTCAGCGAGACGGTTTGTGTGTTGATGGAGTCCTGTTCATTCGAGGAGACTTTCTGAGCGCTGTGGCTGATGATGCTGTCGTTTTTGTCGACGGCTTGGTCGCTCTCGGAAACCTTCTGATCGTTGGCCGCGACCCCTTGGTCGTCGGAGGCAACGGTCTGCTTTTTCTCACTGGCGGCACTCTCCTCCAGCATGAGCGCCAGATCGGACTTGTCCAGAGCATCGGTTTGCTTCTGAAGGGCCGTCTGCTCATTCTTCAGGGCGTCGAGCTTGGCCATGCCCACGCTCATCTGAAGTTTGGAGAGGTAGAGCTTTTTGCCCAAAGTCTCCATGAGCTGAGACGCCGTGATTTTGCTCGTGAACTTGGCGATCAGCGACGCGCTCAGACCCGCCGCAAGACCGACGCCTGCGCCGATCGAGCTGCCCAGGCCGTGGGTGTCCTCAAAGGAGGTGGTGTTCGGGCGATCGGTGGGGATCGGCTTGGTAAAGGAATCCGCGTCGTCCGCCTTCTTGCCGAACACCGATCCCGCGATTCCGCCGGCGACGCTCATCCCGGCGGTCACGGCTCCCCCCAGCACCCATGAATAGGACGGTATTTTTTTGGCGATGTTCGCCAGGGACGATCGCTCACTCATGGCGAAGAAGCCCGCCAGCGGCGTGTCGATTTCCGACAGATGGTTGTGGTAGTGCCAGATCTGCGGAGAGGCCTGCGTCATGGCTGTGGCGTTCATCTTGATCATGCTGCCCGTGACGGAGAGCAGGGAGGAGAACTTGTCGCTGATGCCCAGCGCGCCGGCCCAGCCGATCACCTGCGTGACCGTGCTGATGGCCGAGCCCGCGAAGTCCACAGCGATGAGGCCCTTCGTCTTCCATCCGTCGACGAGAGCACTGTTGTAAAACGAGTCCGTGCCCGAGGCCGTCGTGTAGATGTCCTTGCCCGTCAAGACGCCCTTGATCAGACCGTTGAGAAACGTGTCCTGAATGGTGGCCCCGCCGATGATGGTGATCTCCGGCGCGTAGAGCTTGGCTGAGAAGTCCGTGACGGTGAGTGCGGAGCCCAGAACCGTGGAGGACTTGACTTGATTGGTGGCGATGGAGGTGACGTAGGGCCCCTTGGTCGCCACGCCGCTGGAGTCAACCAGAATCGAGCCGCTCATGGGCAAGCCGGCGTTGGACATGAGGTGGGTGGACTGCCCCTGATCCTCGGTGTTGTAGGCCGGGTAGGCTCCGGGGTTGAGCACCTTGCCCGTGGCGCTCTGAATCTGAATGCCGGACTCGGTGATGCGGATGGAGGACTTGCCGACCCGCAGGGTGATGCCCTGCGCGGCCGTGACGACGATTTCACCGCCGGCATTGACGATTTGGTGATCCGCCGATTGCAGCAGAACGTCGCTGTTGGAGTAGATGTTGACGCCCTCAAAGTGCGGGCGGGTGATCGGGCTGTTGTAGATGGTCTGGGCACTCTGGGCGGCGCCGGCCATGGCGTAGCCGCTGGAGGAGTCCGCCTCGGAGACGAAGCCCATGACGGTCTCCACAACACTGCTGGCGAGGTAGGTGTTGGTGATGTCCTCCCGCTGCTCAACCGGCCGGACGCCGTTGTCGAGCGAGATGAGCTGAATCTGGCTGAAGGGCAGCGGGTTCGCCGCCAATTCGGTGACGGACATCGGCCGAGTGACATCCTCGGCCACCTTGTCACTGCCCCCGCTGCTGTCTCTGCTGCCGCTGCCCGATTGAGTGTCCCCCTTCGAGGTGGCGGAGCCTCCCTCGCTGCCCGTACTGCTGTTGGAGGAGGCGGAGCCGGAGCTTCCGGAGTCGGAAGCAGCGGTGCCCGAGGAGCCTGAGCTGCCTGAGCTGCCGGACTTGGCTGCGTCGGAGGATCCGGAAGAGGAGCCGGAAGAGGCGGACGTCGCGGAGCCGGAGCTGCCCGAGTGGACGACGCTCGGCACATCGAGGTCCATTTCGCGGCCGGAATCCTCAGCGGAAGCCGTGTAGGTGCGCTTGGGCAGATGGGTGCGGTTGCGCAGGGTGACGGCGGAGACGTCCGTGGTGGGGGCGGAGGCCGCCGTGCGCGTCCGTCGATCGATGGTCATCAGGCGGGCCAGGGGGGCCTCATTGCTGTTGCGGAAGAGCGCCGTGAGCGCCAGCGGAATGCTCAGATCGCCACGGTCGAGGCAGACGAGGACGTTGCCGATGCGCGGGCGAGCGAGCAGACCGCTGTTTTTATCGGCATAGGGCGAGGCCACCTCAACCCAGAGGGCGTTCGACAGCTTCGCGCCCCCCTCCTGCGCGGCGCTCCAAGCGGCAATTTCCCGCACCTTGCAGAGGTTGCGTGTGTCGTCTTCGCCGTAGCAGGATGTGTCCTCCACCACGGCGAGGAAGCAGCGCAGACGGGGCTCGGGCCAAGCCTCGGCCTCCGTCAGCGGACTGTCGGAGAGATTGGGGCGATCCGCGACGCGCACGGGTCGCGGCAGCACCCCGATGGCCGTGTCGACGCCGGTCGGCACGGCGTCGATGGTGACGACCCAGTTCTGATCCGTGGCGGCGACGCTCTGGCGGATGATGGCGTACTCCGGCGCCAGGTTCCCCTGAAGGCGCGAGCCCTCCCTCCACGCGACCTTGCGGCCGGGGGAGAGCGCCTGAAAGGCCTCGCTGCCGTTCGGGTAGCGGTATTGCCCGTGGCAGCAGCGGCTCACAGCTCGGGCGGCACGGGCCGTGGCGAGGATTCGCTGAGCCTCGGGAGCGGCGGTCAGCTGATCCCAGCTCTCATCATGAACGCTGAAGCGCACCGCATCCGCGGAAGCTCCCGCCGCACCTTTCTCAACGTCTCGGTAGTTTTGCAGCGCGACTTCTCCCTCGCTGAGATCCCCGACGCCGTAGTGCGCCTTCCACAGACTCGCGTGGGAGGAGACGGGCTCCATCACGGCAAGGGCCGCGTCCTCCTTCGCTCTCTCTCCCTCAGCCTTCATCGCAAAGGGTTCGCGGTCCGCTTCGACGGCGTCAAACAGGCAGAGCCTTTCCCTCTGCTCCGCGCCGTCCTCCGCGTCGGGCATCGTCCAGACAAAGGCCAGCCCCCAGGCCGCCAGCAGGCGGGTGAAGAAGTTGTAGTCGCTCTCGTCGTTCTGGATGAGCTGAATGAAGGAGGGCAGGTGCTGCCGGGCCTTGGCGCTGATGCAGAGGGAACCCGCGTCCCAGCGCGACGTCAGCAGGTGCAGCAGCTTCTCGGCCGGAGAGGCGCTTTCATCCACCCCGGCAAGGCTGATATTTTTCAGCTCGTCGGAATTGTAGACGAGGCGGTTGCGCGAGTAACAGGCCTTGGCGAGCGCCGGGCGGATGGTCCATTTGTACCAGGAGAGCTCTTTGCCCGCCTCCGTCTGTTCCGCCGAGGCGGGGGTGTAGCTCCGGGTCGATTCGATGCTCATCACGACGCCGAAGACGCGGTGCAACACTTTGTCGCCTTCCTTCACCAGCAGACTGACGCGCTTGCCGAGCTGCTCCAGAATGCGGCCGGGCTCCTCGGGCGTTTTGACGAGAATCTCGTAGGCGTAGAGCGATGAGACCGCCTCCTGCCCGGCGATGATGCGGGTGGGGGTGATTTCAAGGGGGCTCGATGCAGCTGCACCGCTCTCCTCTGGCTGAGCGGTTCGGGCCCGCTGGCCGTCGCAGAGCGTCAATGTCAGAGTCAGGCGCATGATGAAGAATCAAACCCTTGCTTGAGGACCGACGGGGCTTTACGATTCGCGCCCGAAGCCGGAGCGCGTGCGAAAGACGCGGTCGTCGCCGCCCTCGGGGCGCGGCTCGCCGGACGCTCGCACGGGCTTGCCGTGCTCATCCCACGTGCAGGTGCCGTCGGCGCACTCGATGCCCAGCTCGAGAAACTTCCGGTAGCGTGCGTCGTAGTCCATCTCGCCGCCCTCCAGCAGAGCCAGCTGAAGGAGGGTCTTGCTGATGCCCAGCGGGGGAAGCGCCGGGTTGGTGGGGGCGATGCCGGTCTCCGTCTTGAGGTTGGTCGAGCTCCAGAAGGCAGCGTAGGCCAGCATGGACTCCGGCCCGCTCTTGGCCGCGATGGCGGCCTGACAGGCGAGCTGCCCGTTTTCATCGGTGGGCACGAGCAGCCAGCGCAGAGCCGCCTCAACGGCCGCCGTCTTGGTCGCCGGTGAGGGCTTGGGCGGCAGTCCCTTGATCTTCAGGGGGAAGTGCTTGTTCATCTCCTTGTCGATGGCCGGCTTGATGGCTTCGGTCTTCTTCTTGATCGCTTCGTAGACGGGGCCGAAGGAAAGAGGGTGCTCTGATTCCGGCTTGGGATTGAGGGATTCATAGTATTGATCCAGCTCCCGAAGGGCCATGTCTTTGAATCGGTTGACGACGTCTTCCATAGGCATGGGGGCATTGGGGTCCCCGAGAGCTTCCTGAGGAAGTGCGTCGCGCATTTGTTCCAGAAATTGCCGCACGTAGTTGAGTTTGGCCTCCAGACGCTGATCCGGTGTCAGGTAGTCACGATTTTTGACCTTTTCCTCGAGCTCAGATCTCAGTTGTTCGATGCCCTGCATGCGTTCGCTGATGTCCTGCTCAATATCGGATGTATCGGTCAGCTTGGCCGCCAGGGCGTCAATCCTTTTTTGTCTGCGCTCCTTAGGGGTGCACCCATCTTTGGCCAAATCCTTTCGGATGTCCTCCTGCACCAGTTGCAGGCAGAGGTATGCCCACCAGACGCCAACACGCGGAATAAGACAGGCGCTGAGCAGATTGACGGCTTCTTCTGTCTTTCCGTGCATCAGCAGAATTTGAAGAGCAAGCTCATTGCCGATTTGATCGGTCGGGAAGAGCTCCTTCTCTTCGTCTCCCGGTGCGTATCCTCGGAGCATCACGGTGCTGGCCAAGCTTTCTTGGTGCAGGAAGATGCAGGGTTTGTTGAATTGATGACCGTTCCAGCTCATGTGATGATTTTCCGTTTGAGAATGTGTCATGCATGCTGTTCCGCACCGCCGTGGATAGCGAGGTTGCCGGTATGTTGCCCCAAGTTCGCTTCGACGGTTCGGACTGCGGCGCGGAGGCTTGCAATTTCGGTGGAGTCTATAGTAGTCACGGTATTGTTAGAAACGTCTATGCTCGTGTCTGTCTGCCTTGCTTGTTGATTTGCACCGATGACGGTTTCTTTCCTGAAGTTGACGGAGTGGACCTCCTCTTCCAGTACATTCCGACCTTTTCGCAGATTGGAGGTATTGCTGGTGATGGTGACCTTTTTTGTATAGAGGGCTTCCGTCGTATTTCCCTTGACATCGTGGCAGTCGTCGCTGATATAGAGCTTGCAGATAGCTTCGATGATGCTGTATGGGATTCCTATAATTATTGCTGCGGCCAAGGCGGTCGTGATTTCGCTCGCGATTTTTCCTGACCTGCTCTCGCTTTTCGCCTGATTCAGCTTCGCTCTGACCTCTTCTGCTCCTGCTTCTTTATATTTGTCCTCCATGGTTGATTCGGGCCATAAGATGCCGCAAATCAGGGTATATAGATCTTCTTGATGTTGCCATTTTTTCGTGCCCGTCATCATGGCGGTCAATGTAGCATTGAGTTTGCCGCTCATGGTGTTGGCAGCTTTGGTGGCGGACGAAAGGACGTTTAGAGTCGTTGAGACGATATTTTCGATTCCCGTCCGCGTCTGTAGCGCTTTGAATCCGGCCAGAGGCGCCACCTTGTCACACAGGGAGAGGGCATAGCGATTGATGTGGTCCGCATATTCCTCGAGGGTGTCCGGCGCGAGTTTGAGCAAGCTTCCCGTGACGGATACAAGGTTCTTGTAGCTTGCGCCTTGGTTCTTGATGTGCCCCATGAGGCTTGTGGCCAGACCGAGGCCACCTGCCAGAATGGAGGCGGCTGTCCCTGTGCCGTTGGAGAGTTCCGGAGCTGCGAGCTTCCGACCGTCGACGAGAGGGCCGGAGTAGGCTGCGGAGGTCGTCGTTTCGGACAGACTTGTGTCAAAGGCCAAGCTTTTGATAAATCCTCCCGTTACGATGTTATTGACGCTGTCCACCCAGGCCGCTCCGCCCACGATCGTTGTGGTGGGTGCGTAGAGCTTGGCAGCGTAGTCGGACACGGTGAAGGAGGAGCCCAGGAAGGTCGACGCCTTGAACATGTTGGTGGCGAAGTTGGTGACATAGGGCCCTTTGACGGTGACGCCACTGGTGCCGACTTGGATGGAGCCGCCCAGTGCCATTCCCTGGTTGCTGGAGCATTTGCCGATTTGCCCTGTCGTTTTGCTGTGATAGGGGGCGTAGGCTCCCGGATTTTGCACCAGTCCGGCGGGGCAGGAGATTTCTACACCGTCTTCGGAAATCCGAATGGAGGATCTCCCGACGCGTAGAGTGATGGCTTGTGCTGCGGTGACGACGATTTCACCGCCGGCGTTGATGATTTGATGGTCGGCGGATTGCAGCAGCATATCGCTGTTGGTGTACATGCTGATGCCTTCGAAGTGCGGTCGGGTGATGGGGGTGTTGAGCGTGTTGAGTGCGTCTTTGGCGGCTCCCGCCATGACGTAGGAGGAGTTGTCCATATCCAGCGCCATGCCGGTGATGGTTTCCACAACAGCACTGGAGAGGTAGACGTTGCTGATGGCCTCCTTTTGCTCAACGGGCTGCACTCCGTTGTCCAGCGAGACCATCTGAATTTGGTTGAAGGGAAGGCGGTTTGAGGCCAGCTCTTTGACTGAAATGGGGCGCGTGGCCTGAACGTCATACCGTGAGCTTGCCGCGCTGCTGTCGGTGCCCGGAGAGCCGTCGCGAACATTGAGGTCAAGCTCGGTTTTGCTCAGTCCTGCTTTTTCCAGCCTGAAATCACGTGCCGGAACGTGGGTGCGATTGCGCAGGGTGACGGCAGAGTAGTCGGTGACATTGCTGTTCGCATCTTTGCGGGTCTTGCGATCCAGAGTGTGAAGTTCGGCAAAGGGAGCGGCATTATTGTCGCGGAAAAGGGAGCTGACGGCAAGGGGGATGCTCAGGTCTCCGCGATCGAGGCAAAGCAGAACGTTGCCCTTGCGCGGGCGCGTGAGCAGACCGCTATCCTTGTCCGCAAAGGGTGAGCCCAGCTCGACCCAGAGGGTATTCTCGAGCGTGATTTGCACGCTGTCCGATTTTTTAATGCTCTGCGGGGCGATTTCGCGGACTTTGCAGAGGTTGCGGGACGGCAGTGTGCTGACAATGTCTTCGTCCGTGTTGCTGAAGATGCTGCCGTCTTCAACGACGGCGAGGAAGTAACGCGGCTGCGGCTCGGGCCAGGAGTCGCCGCAGATGAGCTCGTCTTCGCTCAGATCCGGGGAGTTGTTCAGATGGACGGGTTTCGGCAGAATGCCGAGACCGGATTGTTCATCCGGCGTGCGCCCGTTGATGATCACCTCCCAGGACTTGTTGGCCGCGCTGAACTGCATGCGGGTAATGTAGTAGATGTCGGAACTGCTGTACTGAGCGGTATCCGTGGCCCACTGCACTTTGCCTCTGAGGCGAAGCCGGGAGGCATTGGTGGCGTCCGCCTCCTCTTGAACGGTCACGGCGCCGTGGCAGCTGCGCCCGTTGTCGTTCCGGCTTCGGAAGATGCCGACCGTGTCGCGCTCAAAGCTCGTGCCGAGGCGCTGGTCCCAGCTCTCATCATGAAGGCTCACGCATCCCTCGTTCTGCTTGACGACGGCGTTGTAATTTTCAACCAGAGGATCACTGCGATGCAGCAGATTTTGAACGCCGTAGCTGAGTTTCCACATGCTGGAGCCGGAGGAGACGGGGTGCATGGTGGGGATGTCTGCCGTCAAGCTCTTGAGGTCGCCCGCACTGCGGGGCAGGGAGGAGTCGACGGCATCATAAACGGTGATGGATTCACGCGCCCCGCTGAAGTCCCAGGTGTAGCCCAGCCCCCAGGCGGCGAGGAGGCGCGTGAGGAAGTTGTAGTCACTTTCGTCGTTCTGGCGCAGTTGGATGGTATCGGGAATGCGCTTTCGGACGGCGGTATCGAAGGTGATGTCGGTGTTCCAGCGCACCCGGTAGTAGGCGGTCAGCACGTCGATGAGGTTTACGGAGCTCTCGGAATCGTTGCCGTCGCCGGCCTTGGTGATTTGCTGAGAGTCCGCAAAGATGCGCCGCCCGCACGAGTAACAGGACTGGGCGAGTTCGGGGCGAACGGTCCAGACGTACCAGCCGGCGTCTTCTCCCTTGCCGTACTGCGTGCTGGACTCGATGGACATGATGATGCCGAGCACGGTTTGCAGCCGACTGTTGCCGGCGCGGAGATCGACTCGAATGCGGCTCCCGAGGAGCTGCTGCATGGCCTTGACGCAGGAGGTGAGTCCCTCATCTCCCGGGCGCACCTTGATGAGAAACTTGAAGCTGTAGAGGGCCGAGAGTTCGAGCGTGCCCGAGATGAGCCTCACAATTTCGAAGGAGCAGCCCTCGATCGGCTTGACGTTGTGACTGTAGGTGATCAGAGTTGCGGCCATGGTGCGGGGTGGTGGTGGGGAGCTTTGTGTGCGGAATGCGGGGAAGGAGCGGGTTTGCCGTGCTGTTGGTTGAGAGCGTCAGCCTTTTTGGGCCCGTCGCGGCCGCCCCGTGCGGTCGGCGGGGCGCCGGCGACGCAGCACCAGTGCCGCGAGAGCCAGCAGGCTGAGGGTGGTGCTGCCGGGCTCGGGGGTGAGGGTGAGGCGGATGGCATGCCCTCCGTCCGCTAGCGAGAGCTCGGCATGAGAGGCGGCGCCGCCCGGGCCGGTGAGGGTGATGGCGCGGAGATCTTCCGCCGTGAAGGCCGCTCCCCCCGTTTCAAAGAGCGTATAGCTGAGGCCGGGGTCTAGGGTCGCCGTGCTGTCGAGCGTGAGGTCTAGGGTGACGGCGCTGAGCGCAACGCCGCCTTCCCCGCAGAAGAGGGTGGTGTTCGTGGCGGTCTGCTCGTCGATGAGCAGCGTGACGGAGCTGAGACTGAGCTCCCCCTGTGCGCAGAAGAGTCCGGCGCCGCATCGCGAGGCCAAGCTGAGATTGTTGATGCTGATGTCTCCCTTCGCGGAGCAGACCCACGGCTCACTGAGGCTGCTCTCGGCGCTGAAGATCAGAGAGGTGCCCGGCGCTGCGCCCGTCAGGACTTTGTTGGTGGGGGCTGTGAACGCGGTTTCCGCAGCGATCTCCAAGGAGCTTTGCAGCCGAATCTCGGCGTCGCCTGCGTCGCTCCAGGCGGGGGCAAATTGGTCGGCGAACTCGACCTCCGCCCCCGCTGCCGCGGCGGACAGCAGGGGGAGCATCAGGCAGACCGCGGCGGCGCGGCGTCGGCATGGGAGGGTGAGGCTCATGCGTCGAGGGTGATGGCGATGGCGTCGTCCTGCACCGAAAGAGCGGCCTTGGTGTAGCTCTTCTGCTCAAGCGTGGCCTGGAGCATGAGGGAGCTGAGGCGCGGCAGGATGCTGTTGGTGATGATGTTGTCGATGATGCGGGCCCCGGCATCGGCGCGGCGGGCTTGATCCATGACGAAGGCGGTGAGGTCGTCGCCCCAGCAGAGGGTGGTGCCGTAGCCGGCTTTGAGGCGGCGAGCGACCTTGCCGAGCTTGAGGCCGATGATCTTGGCCATGACTTCCTGCGACAGCGGGTAATAGGGGATGACGACGATGCGGCCGAGCAGGGCCGGCGGGAAGACCTTCAGCATGGCGTCGTGCATGGCGTCGGCGACCTGCTCGGGCGTGGGCATGAGCTCGGGGTCGGCGCAGAGGCTCATCATCTCATCGGTGCCGACGTTGGTGGTCAGCAGGATGATGGTGTTGCGGAAGTCGATGAGGCGCCCCTCGCCGTCTTCCATGCGCCCCTTGTCAAAGACCTGGAAGAAGATTTCGTGCACGTCCTTGTGGGCTTTCTCCACCTCGTCGAGCAGCACGACGGAGTAGGGCTTGCGGCGCACGGCTTCGGTGAGCACGCCGCCTTCGCCGTAGCCGACGTATCCCGGAGGCGCTCCCTTGAGGGTGGAGACGGTGTGCGCCTCCTGAAACTCACTCATGTTGATGGTGATGAGGTTCTGCTCGCCGCCGTAGAGGGCCTCGGCGAGGGCGAGGGCGGTTTCCGTCTTGCCGACGCCGCTGGGGCCGGCGAGCATGAGCACGGCGATGGGCTTCTCGGGGTCGGCGAGAGAGGCGCGCGCGCTCAGGATGCGGTCGGCGATAATGTGCAGGCCGTGGTCCTGCCCGACGACGCGCTCGCGCAGGGTGTCGGCCAGGTGCAGGATGTTCTCGAGCTCATTGCTGACCATGCGCCCGGTGGGGATGCCCGTCCATTCGCTGATGACGGCGGCGACGGCCTGCGCATCGACCTGCGGAAGGATGAGCGGGTGTTCCCCCTGAAGGTCGGCAAGTTCGGTCTCACGCTCCTTGAGCTCACGGCGCAGGGGCTCGGCGTCTTCGTCCTTCAGATCGTCGGCATCGAGGCTGTTGCGCAGCTCGACGACGCGCTCCACGAGCTCCTTTTCGCGCTGCCAGTCCGCGAGGCGGGCGGCTCGGTGCTGCTCGGCATCGGCTTTTTGGCGGCGGAGCTCGGCGAGCTCATCGCCGCGCTCGAGGCCGACTTTCTCTTCGTGCTCAAGCACGGCGATGCGGGCGTCGAGGGCGTCGATGGAGCGCCGCAGGTCTTCGATTTCCGCCGGCTCGCTGCTCTGGGAGAAGGCGACGCGCGCGGCGGCGGTGTCGAGCAGGCTGACGGCTTTGTCGGGGAGCTGTCGCGTGGGAAGGTAGCGGCGCGAGAGGGTGACGGCGGCGCGCAGGGCTTCGTCGAGGATGAGGACTTTGTGGTGCCGGGCCATGACGCGTCCGACGGCGATCATCATGTCGTGCGCCTTTTCGTCGTCGGGCTCTTCAATGAGGATGTTCTGGAAGCGGCGGGTGAGGGCGGGATCCTTCTCGAAGTATTTTTTGTATTCACTCCAGGTGGTGGCAGCGATGCAGCGGAAGGAGCCTCGGGCGAGCGCGGGCTTGAGCAGGTTGGCGGCGTCGCCCTGCCCGGCGGAGCCGCCGGCACCGATGAGGTTGTGCGCCTCATCGATGAACATGATGATGGGCGTGTCCGAGGCCTTGACTTCGTCGATGACCTGCTTGAGGCGGTTCTCGAACTCGCCGCGCATCGAGGCGCCGGCCTGAAGGCCCTGAAGGTCGAGCGAGAGCAGGCGGACGTTTTTGAGCATGTCCGGGATGTCGCCGCTGGCGATGCGCAGGGCGAGGCCCTCGACGACGGCGGTCTTGCCGACGCCGGCTTCACCGGTGAGGATGGGGTTGTTCTGGCGGCGGCGCAGGAGGATGTCGATGATGCGACGCACCTCGGCATCGCGGCCGACGACGGGATCGAGGCGGCCTTGGCGGGCCTCTTCGGTGAGGTCGGTGCAGTACTGCTTGAGGGCCTCCTGTTTGCCCATTTCGGCCGGGGCCATGGCGCCGGATTCGCTGCCGATGCTGCCGGTGGCCAGCCCCGTGCCGTCGGCCGGGGCGCTGCCCTCCTCGCGGCTGCCGTTGGTGATGGTGTAGAAGTGGTCGGAGAGCTCCTCGGCCTTGACTTTGGTGAACTGCGGGGAGATCTCGGCGAGGGTGCGGCGCAGCTCGCCCGTGCGCATGCAGGCGAGCAGCAGGTCGCCCGTGCGGATGGCGCCGCGCTTGAAGAGCAGGGTGCTGAGCATCCAGGCCTCCTTGATGGCCAGCTCGATTTGCGGGGAGAAGTCGCGGATGCTGGTGGCGCCTCGCGGCAGGCGGTCCAGCGCGGTGGTCAGATCGGCGGAGAGGCGGGAGGCGTCGGCTTCGAAGTGGCGGAGGATGAGGTGGATGTCCGTTTCATCGGTGTTGATGATCTGATTCATCCAGTGCACGAGTTCGACGTAGGGGTTGCCGCGGACTTTGCAGAAGACGGTGGCGCTCTCGATGGCCTTGTAGGCGACGTCGTCGAGCTTGCCGAAGAGTTCGGTGCGTTTGATTTCAGCCATGTCGGTGGGGTGAGGTCAGTAGTTGATGAGGTGCGTGCAGCAGGTGGTGCGCGAGGAGGTGGGTGCGAAGAGGGTGTGGGCGCCGAGCCGACGGGAGCCGTCGAGGGCGGTGGGCGGGATGCTGTCGGTCGTGATGCGGAAGTTCAGCTTCCAGCTCAGGGGGCGCGACGTCATGAGACGAAGCCAAGCCTGCAGGCGACGGTAGCCCGTGCTGCCGGGGGTGAAGCGGCCGTACTGCTCGTAGCTCAGCGGGCCGATCTCGAGCGTGACGCGCTCGGAGATGCTGCGCTGCGAAGCGCCCAGCAGGGTGCTGCGACCGAGCTCGCAGACGCCGGGGCGCCCGAGGCGGCAGCGGCTGTCCTCGCCGATGGGCAGGCGGGTGGGGCTGTTCTCGATGATGCGGACGGGCAGGCGGAAGTAGCGCTCGAGGAGGCGGCGCAGGCAGTCCTTTCGGTTTTTGCCGGCGAGCTCGCGAGCGTAGGTGACGGGGGTGGTGCCGGGCAGGGGGCTGCCCTTACTGCTGCCCTCTGTACAGTCTTCCGTGCCGTCTGACGTGTTGTCTTCCCTCTTGTCCTCCGTGTCGTCGGCGGGGACACCCGAGAGGGCGGCGGCGGCGCGGCTCAGGGGGTCGTCGTCGGCGCGGTCATAGCTGACGGCGACCTGAGCCGCCGTGCCGGCGCGGTAAAAGAGGGCGGTGAGGCGGTCGTGAAAGATGTCCGCGAAGCGCTGCATCGAGAGGTCGTAGTAGTGCCGACTGCGTTCGTGGACGTATTCCGTGAGGGCAAGCGGCAGGGGGCCGTTGGGGCCGAAGAGACCGAAGAAGTAGACTTGCAGGGTGCCCGCCTGCCCGCCGGGGGCCGCCGCGTAGCCGAAGAGCTCGGAGGGCGCGAAGTAGAGGTGCGGGACCTGGGCGAAGTGCACGGAGGGTTGCAGGGCGGAGGCCCCAGTGCCGATGCGCGGACAACGGGGGCTGAGCTGCTCGATTCGCCGCACGGCGGCGAAGAAGGAGTAGAGACCGGGGCGCGAGCTGAGGGCCCGCGCGAAGTCGCTCATGCTGGTTCCTGCTGCTGCCATGTGCGGATGCACCGCGTGCCGGTGCGGACGGCGACGGTGGTGAAGCTGTTGATTTCAGTGAGAGAGAGCAGGAAGCCGGCGAGGGCGCGCGCGAAGTGGTAGACGCCGCTGTCGCCGAAGGCTTGCTCGTTGATCGTGATGTCAAAATGCCAGCCGCGCATGACGCAGAGGTCGCCGAGCACCGGCACGGGGCGGGAGGTGGCACCGATGCGCACAGCCGTGATGCCCTCAACCTGCCGGCGGGCGGCCTCGTCCTCCTCCGGGTGCAGGTGGTGCAGCAGGGTGCGCAGCACAGCGGGAAGAGCCTGCTCGCCGTAGGCCGCGAGGGTGGCGGGGGTGAGGCGCGCGAGCGCCAGCGCCAGCCAGCGGGCCCCGTGGTGGGTGAGCGGGGCGCGCGGTCTTCCGGGCGCCGAAGCGAAGGCGGCCTGCGCGCCCTCGCCGCTCAGCCGGGCATCGCGGCGCAGAAAGAGGGGCAGGTCTCGGTTTGAGCACAGGGCGCGCACGGAGAGGCTGCCGATGCTGTCGCGGCGTTCCGTGTAATCGGGCCCGGAGAGCTGGATGTAGACTTCGCTGCCGGTATAGGGGCTGACGCGGTGGCGGGGCGGGGCGACGGGGGCCTCGCGGTGGGTCGCGAAATAGTTGAGGCGCTCCGTGCCGCCGGGCATGCTGAGGTCGTCAGCGAGGTAGAAGGGGTACATATCGAAGAGCTTGGCGTTGTCGCCATCGTAGGCGGCTGCGCCGAGGACGCGCAAGACCTCGAAGTTCTGGTTGCCTGTGACGTCGGCCACGAGGTGCTCGGCGGGCCTCCACGAGGGCAGGGCTCGGTCCATGCGCCGCTCAAAGACGTTGATGGCGCGCACGCAGTCGGTCAGCAGGGGCTGCTCGCCGCGCAGCAGCAGGCGCAGGCGCTCATCAGGGCGGCGGCGCAGCAGCAGCAGCAGATCCGCCGACCCGCTCTCGGGCAGCAGCCGGCGCAGGTGGCGGATGCGGAAAAAGGAGAACTGCTCGGGGGCGATGAAGTACTCCGCCACGGGGGGCAGGGCCATCGCGTCCTGCGGGGCCGCAGGCTCCGTCAGCGCACTGGCGGGCAGGGTGGAGGTCCCTTGGCCGGGGCTCTCTGCGATGATGCCGGCGCAGGCCTCGGTCAGCAGCTCGAGCAGGGCACCGGCGGCGCTCTCGGGCAGGCGGATGAAGAAGTTCACGTCGTCCTGAGGACCGTGCGGGCCGCAGTCCAGGCTCAGGCGGAGGGCTCCCTCGGCTTCGAGACCGGCCCGAGCGGCGAGTTCGAGGGCCGGGCCGTCGTCCCAGGCGCAGGAGCGGATGCTGATGCCCGAGGCGGTGAAGGGCTCTCGCAGGGTGTAGCAGCATGAGAGCTTGTCCGGCAGAGAGGTGGGGGCGCTGAAGGGCGTGCCGGCCGGCAGAACGGCGTCGGGCTCCTCGGTTCGGAGGTGCAGGACGGCGCGCGAGGCAATGGGGGCGTTGAACTCTGGGGCGATCTGGTTCAGCAGGGTCTCCGGCAGCTCGGCCTGAGCGTCGTCGAGCTTGCGCGAGATGCGGGCGGTGAGAAAGGCGACGCCCTCCAGCAGGCGCTCGACGTAGGGGTCGGCGCACTCCTGCTCGCCCAGCTGAAGCCTGCGGGCGATTTTCGGGAACTCAGCGGCGAAGCGCTGCGAGGACACACGCAGGTGATCCAGCTCGTTCTCGTAATACCTCAGAAAGGTGTCGTCCATGGCGGCGTTCAGGGGTGAAGGGTGGCTTCGCCGGTCTCGACGTCGACGCGCAGGCGAAAATACATGTCTTCGCTCAGCGGGTGGACGGCCAGCCGGCTGCTGATGGTCAGGTGCAGGGCCGTGCGGTCGTGCGAGCTGCGGCGCGTATCGGCCTGCACGAGGATGCTCGCCGGGTCGAGCCTCGGCTCAAAGTTGATGATGGCTCGCCGCACGGCTTCCGCAATGATGCGCGGCTGCTCGGCCTTGCCGGTAACGCCGGCATAGGAGTCGATGCCGAAGTGATAGCAGGATGTGGCCACCTGAGGAAACTGCTGCATGAGCCTCTGCGTGGTCGCGGGTGCCGTGTGCGAGTTGAGCAGCA
>DGYMR06203__coassemble_676_pt1 | contig 39061 bp, 35 predicted proteins | sample DGYMR06203__metabat2_low_PE_047 | metagenome-assembled genome bin DGYMR06203 | reverse complement strand
CGGCATCTTTTGTCAACGGCTCCAAGGTGGTTTCGGTAGAGATTTCTGCTTCCAAACAGGCGTCCACGACGTGGTTCAGGTCGTCTCCTATCGAGACACTGCGCCTGTCCGTTCCCTCCTTCCAGAAGCTGGACTTTTCGACGTCCGGCATCGGTGCCTGCACGCCGCTGAAGACGCTGGAGATCTTTGAGGACACGGATGCGGATGGCGTCATGCACCCGGGATTGGAGACATGCACGACGATCAAGTTTTACGCGACGCACACGAGTCTCTCGGCCACCTCGGTGCAAAACATCGTCGATGCGGTCGAGGATTGGAGCGCTTCGTCGGGAGTGTCGGCGCTGATGCAGATGCCGGCGGGCAAGCTGACGGAAGAGCAGAAGAGCACCCTGACGGCCAAGGGGTGGACATACAGCGAAGTGTGAGTCGCGTGGCAGCGTGAACTTTTTACAAGGATAACATGAACAAAGACAGCATGGATAACATGACAATAGAGACGACAAATCAAACGGACCCCGCCGAGGCGATGGAGAGCAACCCGGCGGACAGCGCCGACACCAACGCCGCCACCGAAGCGGCGAGCAGCATCACGAGTCCTTCGACCGTCACCACGGGGATGGCAGAGGAGGCAGAGGCATCAACCGCCGCCTCGGGCACCCGCTACTTCTTCGCGACGGATGCGCAGGGCGACTGGGCCGATGCAGAGGGCAACCGCTACACGGCGCACGCCGGGGTGGCCTTCCACACGCCTCAGGGGCTCAATGCAGGCTGCCCGCAGGCTGCCTCGGCAGAGGAGGCCGCAGCGATGAAGGGCCTCGTCTACGCCCCGCCCGCGGCGGAGGAGCCTGCGGCGGGTGACGAAGCATCGGCGCCGGCAGAGAAATCTTCAACCGACACCAACGGCCATGAGCAATAATGAAGAAGAGAAAGAGAAGGCCGTCAGCTGGCTGGCAAGCCTGCTGACGGGTTGGGGCATCAAAGAGTCCTGGGCTCAGTACATCGCAGCCGCCGTCGTGGGGGCGGTGGCGGCGGTGCTGGTGATGGCGCAGGGTTCGTGCACGGCCTCGGCGACGCAGAGCGCCGACGGCTCCTGGACCTACAGCGGCGAGGTGGTGGCTCCCATCATCCGCGAGCTGGACGGCGAGGAGAAGTAGTCGCTCCTGCTCTGCCCGGTTGTCAGGCGGCCCCCCGCTTCTGTGCGGGAGGCCGCCGTTTGGTGTCGGAGATCCCGAGAGTATCGCACATCCTCGCTTGCAGCGCGGCGGGCAGGGGAAACGGTGCAGGGAAGCGGAGGATTGCCCGGTCGCCGGCGATGTCCGTTAAGTCTAAAATAATAATATACCTGGGGCAGGACTCCGAGACGAGTGGGGTGTGTTGCCCGGCATGGCAGAAAATGACCTCTATTTTTTTGAGAATCGAGAAGCTGTTTTTTAGCGATTTTGCTTGACATGAACGGATGCCTTCCCTATACTCCCCGACGGGCGGTGCGCTTTGTGCAATCTTGAACGGAGTTGCCGCCGTGCCGGTCATTATTACCGTAACAACAAACAATACTACGCATATGAGAAAAACTCTTTGCATTCTGTCCGCTCTGGCGACTACCGTTGCTTTCGCGGATACGGCCGATCAGGTTATCACGTTCGGCAATGGGGTCGTGGGCGCTAACGTCTGGGATGTAACGATTCCTGCCGATACATCTCAGACTCCTGCTGCCAAGAATAACTTTACCAATGGGACGGTGGATTTGGCTCTGCAGGCTTCGGCTGGTAAGTTCTATGCAACTCAGACGGTTTCCTTCGATAAGGTTTCTGAGGCTGCCCAGAACGAGTGGTCTCAGTTCACGGGGCTGCAAACCAGCCAGATCACGTCGGGCGCAAATCCCGGTGCCGGTAGTTCCTCGATCAATCTCCTTTCGATCTCTGATTCCTCCTCCTTTTCTTCCGGGAAGCAGTTCACCATGTATCTCACCGTCGGTACCCAAGTGAGCGGAAACGTTTCGCTGGGTTCTTTGACTGGTCTGACCGGTGTCACTGTCTCTCTCGCCGGTACTGCTGATTCCCAAACTGCATGGGTTGATGTCACGGCTTCTTCCGGTGGGTCCTATGCTCTGGGGAACATGACTGTGGAGAATAACAAGTACGACGCGACAATCGTCAAGGTGACGGGCGAGCTGACCGGTGATACGGTGAGCATGTCCATCGGTGGAGGCAGTAAGTCGATGGTCTCCTCCGTCGCTTACTCCGTCACTCCCGAGCCGACCACGGCTACGCTGAGCCTTCTGGCTCTCGCCGGGCTGTGCGCTCGTCGCCGCCGCAAGTAAACGGATACGACACGGCACCGGCGGAGCTCATCAGCGCTCTGTTGATTGCAACTTCGAACCGTCGCAGGCAACAACCTGCGGCGGTTTTTTTGTCGCTTGCGGGGGGGGGCGCCGGCCATGCAGAAAGACGCAGCGGGAGTCGTTTGGCCGGTGATCTTTTCTCATCGCCTGTCTCGGTGTGCAGGATCGTGGAGGGGAGACTGCGCGCGCGATTTTCACTCCGGTCGCGAACACGCTCGGCATTTTGAGCTTGCCAAGCCACGGCGGCTGTAGTGTAATGAAACAAGCTGAGCGCCGAGCTCGGCTTCCCCGGAGATTCCATGAAGACCCGCCACCCAGAGCAGCCCGCTGCCCGCCCCGCCGCCGCAGGGCGCCGCCGGCCGCGCCTGCTGGTGGAGCTGGCCATCATCGTCGGCTGCAAGATCGCCGTCGTCTTCACCCTCTGGGCCCTCTTCTTCAACCCCTCCAAGCGCCCGCAGCAGAGCCCCGAGACCGTCGCCGACGGCGTCCTCGGCCCCGCTGAGGCGCCGCCCGCCGCCACCCCCACGCCGCCAGCACCATGATCACCGAAGAACTCGTCGACCTCTCGCGCCTTCAATTCGCCCTCACGGCGATGTACCACTACCTCTTCGTCCCGCTCACCCTCGGGCTCTCCATGCTGCTCGTCATCATGGAAGGCTGCTATGTGGCCACCGGGCGCGAGATTTACCGCGACATGACCCGCTTCTGGGGCAAGCTCTTCGGCATCAACTTTGCCATGGGCGTGGCCACGGGCATCACGATGGAGTTCCAGTTCGGCACCAACTGGGCCTATTACTCGCACTACGTCGGCGACATCTTCGGCGCCCCCCTCGCCATCGAGGGCCTCATGGCCTTCTTCCTCGAATCCACCTTCATCGGCCTCTTCTTCTTCGGCTGGAATCGCCTCTCCAAGGGCGGCCACCTCACCGCCACCGTGCTCATGGCGCTGGGCACCAACCTCTCCGCCCTCTGGATCCTCATCGCCAACGCCTGGATGCAGTACCCCGCCGGCAGCGCCTTCAATGACCTGACCATGCGCATGGAGATGACGGACTTCTGGGCCGTCGTCACCAGCCCCTGGGCGCAGAGCAAGTTCGCCCACACCATCAGCGCCGGCTACATGACGGGTGCCGTCTTCGTCATCGCCGTCTCCGCCTGGTACCTCCTGCGCCGCCGCCATCGCGAGCTGGCCACCCGCAGCCTGCGCATCGGCTCCGTCTTCGGCCTCGTCACCACCCTGCTCACCTTCTGGATGGGAGACCAGTCCGCCTACCTCGTCGCTCAGAATCAGCCCTCCAAGCTCGCCTCCATGGAGGCCATGTGGGAGACGCACGAGGCCCCCGCGCCGCTCTCCCTCTTTGCCATCCCCGATGAGGCCGCTCAGGTCAACCACGGCGAAGTGAGCGTGCCGGCGCTGCTCGGCCTCATGGGCACCCGCAGCCTCGACACACCGCTCCTCGGCATCAAGGACATCGTCGCCGGCAATGTTGAGCGCATCAAGACCGGCCAAGAGGCCGTCACCCTGCTGGAGCAGCTGCGGCGGGAGCCTGACAACGACGCCCTGCGCGCCCGCTTTGACGCCGTGAAGGGCGACCTCGGCTACGGCCTGCTGCTGCGCCGCTACACCGACAACGTCGCCGCCGCCACGCCTGAGCAGATCGCCGAGGCCGCGCGCAGCACCGTGCCCGCCGTCACGCCCATGTACTGGTCCTTCCGCATCATGATCGGCGCCGGCTGCTTCTGCCTGCTCGCCTTCCTCGTCGGCTGCTGGTACAGCCTGCGCCGCCGCGCTGCCGAGAACAAGCTCGCGCTGCTCATCATGCTGCTGAGCCTGCCCATGCCCTGGATCGCCTGTGAAATCGGCTGGTTCGTCACCGAGTACGGCCGCCAGCCCTGGTCCATCTACGAAATCCTGCCCGTGCACCTCTCCGTCTCCAGCCTCTCGGCCGGCGACCTCTGGGGCTCGCTCGGCGGCTTCATCGGCCTCTACACCCTGCTGCTCATCGTCGAAGTCTGGCTCATGCTGCGCGCCGTCAACAAGGGCCCCGGCCCTCACCCCACCTCCCCCGCTGACGGCCCTGCCGCCGGGGACGCCGCCCCCGCCGCTGACGGCCCCGCCGGCGCGCGCTGACTCAGCCGCTGACGCCTCCGCTTCACAACCCTCCCCGCTTTCTCCGCCCCTCCGCATCACCCCAACCCTTCACACACGACCATGCTTGACTACGAAACACTGCGCATCATCTGGTGGATTTTCATCGGCGTTTTGCTCATCGGCTTCAGCATCATGGACGGTCAGGACATGGGCGTCGGTACCCTGCTGCCCTTCCTCGGCAAAAATGACACCGAGCGGCGCTGCATGATCAACTCCGTCGCCCCGCACTGGGACGGCAACCAGGTCTGGCTGCTCACCGGCGGCGGCGCCATCTTCGCCGCCTGGCCCCTCATGTATGCCACCGCCTTCTCGGGCTTCTACTGGGCCATGCTGCTCGTGCTGCTCACCCTCATCCTGCGGCCCGTCGGCTTCGACTTCCGCGGCAAAATCGCCAACGAGCGCTGGAAGCGCTGCTGGGACGCCGGCCTCTTCCTCGGCTCCGCCGTGCCGCCCCTCATTTTCGGCGTCGCCTTCGGCAACCTGCTTCAGGGCGTCCCCTTCCACTTCGATGAGAGCCTGCGGCCCATCTACACCGGCAGCTTCTGGGCCTTGCTCAACCCCTTCGCCCTGCTTTGCGGCCTCGTCTCGCTCGGCATGTTCATCTTCCACGGCGCCAACTACCTCGTCCTGCGCACCGACGGCGCGCTCCAGCAGCGCGCCCGCCGCACCGGCCTCATCTTCGGCCTGCTCACGGCCCTCCTCTTCATCGCCGTGAGCCTCTGGGGCTGGTTCGGCATTGAAGGCTACCGCATCGTCGGCGACATCGCTCACGACGCCCCCTCCAACCCCCTCGCCAAGCAGGTCGTCTGTGAGAGCGGCGCCTGGCTGCAAAACTTCAGCGACGTGCCCGCCCTCTGGATCATCCCCGCCCTCGGCCTCATCGCCACCCTGCTCGGGGCGCGTTACTGCGGCCGCGGCTGCGGCAAGGCCGCTATCCTCTGCTCCTCGCTCACCATGCTCTGCCTCGTGCTGCTGCCTCTCGTCGCCATGTTCCCCTTCGTCATGCCCAGCAGCAGCGATCCCGCCGCCGGCCTCACCCTCTGGGATTGCACCAGCTCGCAGCTCACCCTCTTCATCATGCTCATCGTCACGGTCATCCTGCTGCCCATCGTCCTCATCTACACCACCTGGGCCTACCGCGTCATGTCCGGCAAAATCACCGCCGACTACATCCGCGCCAACGACCAGCAGCTGTACTGATCCCCGCGCCTGAATCCTGACCTTTTTTCCACCCTCTCCCCCCCTCGCCATGTATTACCTTCTCTGGCTCTTCGGCCTCATCATCGCCATCGCGGCCCCCATCCTCGTGAGCATCTGCTGGGACAAGCGCGACGCCGCCGGCGGCGAACAGGGCAACACCCCGTCCCGCTGAGCCGCGCCCGCGAGCCTTAGACCCGCGCGCCCCGCGGTCTGTGCCCCGGCCTGAGGCGCTCGGTTGGCGCCGTCCATCCCGCCGCGGCGCGCGCCCGCCCGACTCTCTCGGCCCCGAGCTCCCGCTTTTTTCACCAGCCCCACCCGACACCATGTTCCGGAGACTTGCCCGCCTCATCAGCCTGCTCGCCGCCGCCGGCCTTTCCCTGGCCATCCTCATCAACCCGCGCCTCATCGCCACCGAAAGCAGCCAAGTGCCCCACGGCGCCCTCGCCCTCACCATGATCGGCGTCTGCCTCTGCTGGCTGCATGCCTTTGACTTCCGCCCCTCGCGCGGACTGCTCCGCCACGCCGTCGCCCCTCTGCCGGCCTGGCACGCCCTCGGGCTGGGCCTCGCCCTGCTCATCCGCTGAGCCCGAGCCGCGGGTGCCGGCCTCCCGCCTCCTGCCGCACCTGTGGAGTGCCCCCCCCCTCGCCGAAGCTGAGGCCGCACCCCCGAGCCTGCCGCGAAGCCCTGCAACGCAGGGCTCGCCGACGCGGAGCCCCGACACCGCCAAGGACAACGCGTTCGCCCCGCGAGTTTGATTCAACTAACTTAAAAGCAAGCCCTTCGCCGCCGCCCGCTGCGAAGCGCGCAGCCGCCGCTTTTCTGAAAAGAGCTGACACTTTAGACTTGAAAAACGCGTCATATGGTAGTTTAATGGCTGGGCACAAGAGTGGCCGGAGGTGGCCGCGGATTTCCTGTATATGAACACGACCAAATTTGTACAAGTGCCTGATGCAGCGAGCGCTGCCATGGATTACCTCAAAAACGACGCGGACGACCAGGGCGAGCTGATGACACTGAACATGGGGCCCTCTCACCCCGCGACCCACGGCGTGCTGCGCCTCAAGCTTGTCATTGACGGAGAAGTGATTGTATCCTGCGATCCCGTCGTCGGCTACCTGCACCGCGGCATGGAGAAAATGGCGGAAAACTGCCATTACAACCAGTACGTCGCCTACACCGACCGCTTCGACTACCTCGCCCCGATGAGCAACAACATCGCCTACGCCTGCGCGGTGGAAAAACTCCTCGGTTGGGAGCTGCCCGAGCGCGGGCAGGCCATCCGCGTGCTCTGCAGCGAACTCTCGCGCATCTCCTCCTACTTCCTCGGCGTCGGCGTCTACGCCATGGATGCCGGTGCCATGACCGCCTTCCTCTACTGCTACGAAGAAAAAGAGCGCGTTCACAACCTCTACGAACTCATCTGCGGCGCCCGCTTCACCTCCAGCTACACCCGCATCGGCGGCATGACCCGCGACCTGCCTGCGGGCATTGAAAAACCCATCCTCGAATTCTGCGACAGCGCCGAAAAGACCGTCGAAGAACTCCGCAAACTCCTGCTGCACAACAAAATCTTCATCGACCGACTCGTCGGCGTCGGCGTCATCACGCGCGAAATGGCCCTCCAGAACGCCATGACCGGGCCGAACCTGCGCTCCAGCGGCGTCGCCCGCGACCTGCGCAAAACCAACCCCTACCTCGGCTACGAGAACTACGACTTCGACGTCCCCGTTGCACAGGAAGGCGACTGCTACGCGCGCTTCCAGCTGCGCCTTGAGGAAATCCTTCAATCCGTGCGCATCGTTCGCCAAGTCATCGCCAAAATGCCCAAAGGCCCCATCTGGGTGCAGCTTGACAAGGGCATCCTACCCCGCAAGGAAGACGCCCTTCAGGGCATCGAAGAGCTCATCCGCCAGTTCATGGTCAGCACCGAGTGCGTCAACGCCCCGGCCGGCCAGGTCTACTTCGCCGCCGAAAACCCGAAGGGCGAGCTGGGCTTCTTCCTCGACTCGCAGGGCGGCGGCATCGCCAACCGCCTCAAGATGCGCAGCCCCTCCTTCGGCACCCTCGCCATCCTCCCCGAGCTGCTGCCCGGCCACCTCGTCAGCGACGTCGGCGCCATCCTCGGCTCCCTCGACTTCGTGCAGGGCGAATGCGACCGCTAACCACAACCGACGAACCTCCTTTCCACCATGTCCGATACCCCCAACGCGATTGAAGCCCTCGCGGCCCACCGCCCCTCCCCCGGCGAGAAATACTTCCCGAAGTTTGAAGCCACGGCCGAGCTCGTTGAAGAAGCCCAGCGCCTGGTCGCCCAGTATCCCGAGGGCAAAGAGCAGTCCGCCGTTCTGCCCATCATCCACCTCTGCCAAGAGAAGTTCGGCTACATCAGCCCCGAGAGCATTCCGTGGATCGCCGAAATGTGCAAGAGCACCCCGGTGCACGTCTGCGGCATCGTCACCTTCTACCCGGGCATCCACACCAAGTGCCCCGGCAAATACCACTTCCGCGTCTGCCGCTCCATCGCCTGCTCCCTGACGGGCGGTGAAGAGCTCATCCCCTACATCTGCGGCAAGATCGGCGTGGACGCCGCCTCCATCACAGACGAAGACCCCATGGCCGTCAGCCCCGACGGCCTGTGGAGCATCGAGCCGGTCGAGTGCCTGGCCCACTGCGGCTTCGGCCCCAACGTCCTCATCAACGACACGCTCTACTCGCAGGTCACCTATGAGAAGATCGACGAGCTCATCGCCGAATACAAGAACAAATAACTTCTGAGCGAACCATGAGCAGCCCCATTCAGTACCTCCCCGGCAAAGAACCCCATCCGCGTGAAACGCGGCGCATCTTCCGCAACATCGACCGCGTCGGCTACAACCCCTCCATCGAGTGCTTCATCGCCGACGGCGGCTATGAAACCCTCGCCAAGGCCATCAAGATGGAGCCCGCCGACATCATCGGCGAAGTCAAGAAGAGCGGCCTGCGCGGGCGCGGCGGCGCCGGCTTCCCGACCGGCGTCAAGTGGACCTTCATCCCCAAGGGCAACACCAAGCCTGTCTACCTCGTCTGCAACTGCGACGAATCCGAGCCCGGCACCTTCAAGGATCGCTTCATCGTCCATCAGGACCCGCACCAGCTCATCGAAGGCATGATCATCGCCTGCTACGCCGTGCAGGCCCACTTCGCCGTCATCTACATGCGCGAAGAATTCCCCGAGGCCGCGCACATCATGCAGAAGGCCCTCAAGGAAGCCGAGGAGCACAACTTCCTCGGCAAAAACATTCTCGGCAGCGGCTTCGACCTCAAGATCGTGCTGCACCGCGGCGCCGGCGCCTACATCTGCGGTGAAGAAACCGGCCTCATCAACTCCATCGAAGGCCAGCGCCCCTACCCGCGCATCAAGCCGCCCTTCTTCCCCGCGGCCATCGGCCTCTACGGCTGCCCGACCATCGTCAACAACGTCGAATCCCTCTGCCAGGTGCGCCAAGTCATGATGCGCGGCGGCGAAGCCTACGCCGCGGAAGGCGCCAAGCGCTCCCCGGGCACGCGCATCATCGGCGTCTCCGGCGACGTCAAGCACCCCGGCTACTACGAAATCATCTCCGGCTCCATCACCTACGGCGAGCTGCTCTACGACCTCTGCGGCGGCCCGAAGGACGGCCGCAAGTTCAAGGCCATCATCCCCGGCGGCGCCTCCGCGAAAGTCATGCGCTGCGATGAAGACCTCAAGAGCCGCAACCCCGACGGCAGCGTGCGCCACATGAGCATCTTCGACGTGCCGATGGACCTCGACTCCATCGCCCAGTTCGGCTCCATGAGCGGCTCGGGCGGCGTCATCGTCATGGACGACTCGCGCAGCATGCCCAAGATGCTCAACGTGCTCAACCGCTTCTTCGCGTGGGAATCCTGCGGCCAGTGCTCCCCCTGCCGCGAAGGCAACCCCTGGATGCTCAAGCTCTCCACGCGCATCCTCAACGGCCAGGGCTCGCCCGAAGACGTCGACCTGCTCAAATCCGTCGCCGACAACATCTGCGGGCGCACCGTCTGCGCCTTCGGCGAAGCCTGCTCCTGGCCCACCCAGGCCTTCACCACCAAGTTCCGCGAGGAATTCCTCGCGCTCACCCGCCCCATCAACGCCCTCAAGCCGCACTCCGCCGAGGCGGCCGAGGCTCGCAAATTCCTGACCCGCGAAGACTAACCTTAGAAGAGAATGAGCACAACACCCGTCACACTGCCGAAGGACGAGGCCGCCGCCGAAGGCAAGGTCAACGTCCAGATCAACGGCAAATGGTATCGATTCCCGAAGGGTACGCGCATTGCAGACGCCTGCAACTCCGTCGGCGTCCACGTCCCCTGCTTCTGCTACCACCCCAAGCTCTCCGTCGCGGGCTCCTGCCGCATGTGCCTCGTTGAGCAGGGCATGCCCCCGCGCCTCGCCCCCGGCGCCACCCCGACCTACAACGAAGACGGCTACCAAAGCATCCAGTGGATGCCCCGCGCCGTCATCGCCTGCGCCAACACCGTCGCCGAGAACATGGGCATTCGCACCGACGGCAAACTCTGCACCGAAGCCCGCCGCGGCGTCCTCGAATTCCTGCTCACCAACCACCCGCTCGACTGCCCCATCTGCGACCAGGCCGGCGAGTGCAAGCTGCAGGAATACACCACCGACTACGGCAGCGGCACCCACCGCTTCACCGAAAGCAAGACCAAGAAAGGCAAAAACCTCTCCGTCGGTCCGCGCGTCAACCTCGACCAGGAGCGCTGCGTGCTCTGCCGCCGCTGCGTGCGCTTCATGAAGGAAATCGTCGGCGACCCCGTCCTCGGCGTCGTCGGGCGCGGCACGCACAGCCGCATCACCTGCTACCCCGGCCGCGAGCTCGACAGCAACTACTCGATGAACGTCGTTGACCTCTGCCCCGTCGGCGCCCTCACGAGCAAGGACTTCCGCTTCAAGATGCGCGTCTGGTTCCTCAAGAGCACCCCGACCATCGACATCAACTGCGGCACCGGCACCAACATCAACATCTGGACGCGCGAGCAGCAAGTCTACCGCATCACCCCGCGCCAGAACGACGAAGTCAACAGCTGCTGGATGCCCGACAGCCACCGCCTTAACTACAAATACATCAACGCGCCCGAGCGCCTGCTGCACCCCCTCGTCAAGACCGACATCGGCGCCCAGCAGCGCCCCTCCACCTGGGATGCGACCATCAACCTCATCGCCGAGCAGCTCCACAAGTGCGCCCCGGCCGAGATGGCCCTCATCTTCTCCGCGCGCATGACCAACGAAGAAATCTACATGGTGCGCGCCCTCGCCCGCCAGCTCGGTATCACCAAGTACGACTTCGTCGCGCGCAGCGGTGAGAGCGACAACATGCTCATCAGCGAAGACCGCAACCCCAACAGCACCGGCGCCAAACTCATCACCGGCAAGACCGGCAGCGGCCTCGCCACCATCCGCCGCGGCGTGCGCAACGGCAGCATCCGCTCCCTCATCGTGCTCGGCGAAGACGTCACCGCCGAAGCCGGCTTCACCGAGGAAGACCTCAGCGGGCTCGACTACCTGCTCGTCATGCACCACAGCGAGAACGCCACCACCAAGGCCGCCGACGTCGTCCTGCCCGGCGTCACCTTCGCGGAGAAATACGGCACCATGGTCAACGTCTGCGGCCGCATCCAGCGCCTCAACAAAGCCATCGAGCCGCTCGGCGAGGCCCGCTCCGACTGGGACATCATGCGCGAACTCACGCAGGCGCTCGGCTGCGACTGCCCGCGCGTCATCGCCTGCCCCAGCCCCATGATCATCCTCGAAGAAATCGCCGCCGAAATCGACGCCTTCAACGGGCTCACCTGGGGCAGCATCGGCAACGAGGGCAAAGTCATCACCGAGACCGGTGTCACCATCCCCCTCATCGAGCGCGAAAAAGCCAAGAAGTAACCCCTCCATCACCCCACCCATATGATTGACTTCATCTGCAATTTCTGGAACGACCTGATGAGCAGCGAGATCTGGTTTTACCTGATCACCACGCTCGCCAAGCTCGTGCTCATGTTCGCGGTGATACTCGCCTTCGTCGTCCTCTCCGTCTGGATCGAGCGACGCGTCGCCGGCTGGATTCAGGATCGCCCCGGCCCCAACCGCGCCGGCATCCCGCTCTTCCTGCTGGAGCGCTTCGGCAGCAAGCAGAAGCAGCCGCTGAGCAAAGTCCTCAACTTCTTCGGCATCAGCGAAAACGGCAAAATCGCCAAACTCTGCACCTGGCTGCGGCTCGACCGTGAAATCCCCACCTTCGGCCTCATCCAGCCCTGCCTTGACGGTGGTAAACTCTTCCTCAAGCAGGAAATCACCCCCAGCTACGTGCGCCGCGCCTACTTCATCATCGCGCCCATGCTCGTGCTCGGCCCCCCGCTGATCTCCGCCGCCGTCATCCCCTTCGCCTCCGAAGTCAACACGATGTACGGCACCATCAACATGAGCGTCGCCAACGTCGGCATCGGTCCGCTGTGGATCTTCGCCGTCTCCGGCCTCTCCGTCTACGGCCTCACGCTCGCCGGCTGGTCCTCCAACTCGAAGTACCCCTTCCTCGGCGGCCTGCGTGCCACCGCGCAGCTCATCTCGTATGAAGTCGCCATGGGCCTCTCCATCATCCCGCTGCTCATGATGTTCAGCACGCTCAACCTGCAGGACATCGTCGGCTTCCAGGCCGCCAACGGCTGGACGCTGCTGCCCCTCTGGGGTGAAGGCCTGAGCCTGCAGCGCTGGCTGCTGCTCATCCCCATGCTCATCAGCTTCGTCGTCTTCGTCACCTGCGTCTTCGCCGAAGCCAACCGCACCCCCTTCGACATGGCCGAGTGCGAAACCGACCTCGTCGGCGGCTACCACACCGAATACTCCTCCATGAAGTTCGCCTCCTTCTTCATGGGTGAATACGCCGCCATGGTCATCGGCTCCGCGCTCGTCGTCAGCCTCTTCCTCGGCGGCTGGTCCATCGGCTTCGGCGCCGACGCCTGCCTGGCAGCCTACTCTGAGTGGCTCGCCGTGATCTGCCAGTTCATCGTCTTCCTCATCAAGCTCGTCGCCTTCATCTTCTTCTTCGTATGGGTGCGCTGGACGCTGCCCCGCTTCCGCTGGGATCAGGTCATGCGCCTCGGCTGGCTCGTCTTCCTTGAAGTCACCGTCGCCAACATCTTCCTGACGGCAGCCATCCTGTATTTCACCAAGTAACCCATCTTCCCGAACCATGTCCTACATCCCCATCAAACGCCCCAAGTTCTCGCTGCTCGACAAGATCTACGTCGTCGAGCTCGTCAAGGGGCTCTGGATCACCCTCAAGCACCTCGCGCTCTCCGTCCGCGGCCGCAGCCGCAACAAAAAAGCCTTCAACGGCAAGGGCGTCGGCGTCTGCATGCCCTTCCCCGAGCAGCGCTGGGACAGCCACCTGCCCGAATACTACCGCGGCGCTCCCACCCTCGTGCGCGGTGAAGACGGCCGTGAGCGCTGCGTCTCCTGCCAGCTCTGCGAGTTCATCTGCCCGGCGCGCGCCATCCGCATCACCCCCGGACCCGTCAGCGCCGACGCCTCCTGCCAGAAGCAGGAGAAAGCCCCGCAGGAGTTTGAGATCGACATGCTGCGCTGCATCTACTGCGGCATGTGTCAGGAAGTCTGCCCCGAGCAGGCCATCTTCCTCTCCAAGGAATACCTCATCACCCTGACAGACCGCAGCCAGGCCGTGCGCAACAAAGCCACCCTCTACAAACTCGGTGGCACGCACAAGGGCCTCGTCAACAAGTGGAACCAATACAAATAACCTCCGGCCATGGAATACCCCATCTGCAACATCCTCTTTTACATCTTCGCCCTGCTGGCGGTTCTCTTCGCCTGCAACATGCTGCGCACCAGCAACCCGGTGACCTCGGCGATGAGCATGGCGCTCTGCTTCGCCTGCGTCGCCGCCATCCTCTTCGGGCTCGGCGCGCAGTTCCTCGGCATCGTGCAGCTCATCGTCTACGCCGGCGCCATCCTCGTCCTCTTCCTCTTCGTCGTCATGATGCTTGACATCAAAGCCGAGGAGCACAAGAAAGGCCGCCTCGGCGCCGGCATCCTCGGCGCCATCGTCGCCGGCGTCTTCGCCGGCATGGTCGCCAACATCGCCATCAACCTGCCCGGCGCCCACAACGGCACCTGCCCCGTCAAGGCCCTCTGGTGCGGCAGCTGTGAAGACGGCAGCACCTGCGCCATCGCCTGCGCCGACCCGCGCGCGGCCGCCCTCGCCGCCGAGCAGCCCGACAACTTCGGCGGCCCGCTGCCCGTCGTCGACCCCGCCGCATCGGACAACGACGCCAAGATGATTGCCGACACGCTCTTCACCAACTACAACATCCAATTCGTCATCCTCTCCTTCGCCCTGCTCGCCGGCACGGCAGGCGCCGTCGCCCTGGCCCGCAAGATCCGCAAAGACTAACCCTCAAGCACACACCATGGTACCTTTAGCACATTACCTGATCTTCTCGGGCATCCTCTTCGCCATCGGACTGGCGGGCGCTATCATTCGGCGCAACATCATCGTCATCCTCATGAGCCTTGAAATGATGCTCTGCGCCACCGGCGTCTCCCTCGTCGCCTTCTCCCGCGCCCAGGGCACCTGCGGCATCCCTGACTACGACGGCCAGGTCCTCGCCCTCTTCATCGTCGCCATCGCCGCGGCCGAAGTCGCCATCGGCCTCGCCCTCATCGTCGCCATGTTCCGCGCCCGCAAGTCGGTGGAGACCACGGCACTCAACACCCTGAAAGACTAACCCCCCGGCCTTCATATGATACAGAATCTCCCCTGGTTATTCCTTCTGCTGCCGCTGCTCGTCGCCGCCGTCGACTGGCTCTTCTTCAGCAAGTGCCCGCGCACCGCGGCCACCCTCTCCATCCTCTCGGCGGCCGCCACCCTCGGCCTCACCATCGCCTACCTCTGCGGGCTTGACACCGGCGTGCCCGGCAGCTACACCTGGATGCCCGTCGAAAGCGGCACCTCGCTCTCCATGGGCCTGCTGCTCGACCCGATGGCGCTGCGCATGATGCTCGTCGTCACCGGCATCGGCTTCCTCGTCCACCTCTTCTCGGTGGGCTACATGAAGGGCGATCCCTCCAACCACAGCCGCTACTTCGCCGGCCTGAGCATCTTCATGTTCAGCATGACCTGCATCGTCATCGCGGACAACCTCGCCATGACTTTCATCGGCTGGGAAATGGTCGGCTTCTCCTCCTACCTGCTCATCGGGCACTGGTTCAACAAGGAGAGCGCCGCGGACGCCGCCAAGAAAGCCTTCATCACCAACCGCGTCGGTGACTTCGGCTTCCTCATCGGCATCGTCCTCACCCTCGCCGTCTTCGGCACCCTCAACTTCAGCGAAATGGGCAACATCGCCGGCGGCATCGCCCCGGCCCTGCTCACCGCCACCGTCCTCTGCCTCTTCTGCGGCGCCGTCGGCAAATCCGCCCAGTTCCCGCTGCACGTCTGGCTGCCTGACGCCATGGAGGGCCCGACGCCCGTTTCCGCCCTCATCCATGCCGCCACCATGGTCGCCGCCGGCGTCTACATGATGGTGCGCCTGCAGGTCAGCATGGGCACGGAAGCCTTCACGGACACCGCCTGCCTCGTCATCAGCGCCATCGGCGCCATCACCGCCGTGCTCGCCGCCCTCATGGCCATGCAGCAGGATGACATCAAGCGCATCCTCGCCTACTCGACCCTCTCGCAGCTCGGCTACATGATCATGGCCGTCGGCCTCCTCGCCGGCGAAGCCGCCATGTATCACCTCTACACCCACGCCTGGTTCAAGGCTCTGCTCTTCCTCGGCGCCGGCGCCATCATCGTGCGCTGCCACCACGAGCAGGACATCTGGAAGATGGGCGGCCTTGCCAAGCGCATGCCCCTCACCAGCCTCTGCTTCCTGATGGGCACCTTCGCCCTCATCGCCATCCCCGGCTTCTCCGGCTTCTTCTCCAAGGAGGCCATCCTCGATGCCGCCCTTGAGAAGAGCCCCGCCTTCTTCTGGATCGGCGCCGGCGTTGCCGCCCTCACCACCTTCTACATGATGCGCCTCTGCCTCGTCGCCCTGCTCGGCAAGGCCCGTGACGCCGGCGCCGAGCACGCCACCGAGGCCGGCTTCAGCATGGCCCTGCCGCTCATCGTGCTCGCCGCCATGGCCATCATCTCCGGCTACGGCTTCATCGCCGACGCCCTCGTGCCCTTCGGCGGATTCGCCGCCCACGGCTTTGAAGTCGGCATGCCCTTCTACGTCAGCCTCGGCGCCCTCGTCCTCGGCATCGTCGTCGCCCTCGCCGTCTACGGCTGCGGCTGCCGCAGCAAGGACCCGCTGGCCGGCAACGCCCTCTCGACCGCCCTGCGCAAGCGCCTCTACATCGACTGCTTCTACGACAAGGTGCTCATCGCCGGCATTCAGCAGAACGTCGCCCGCGTTATCGAAGCCTTCGACGAGATGGTCATCCGCGGTCTGATCGCCCAGGGCCTCGTCTGGCTCACCAGCCGCATCGGCATGCTGCTGAGCTGGATCCAGAACGGCGCGCTCAACTGCTACGCCTTCGTCACCGGCATCGGCATCGTCATCGTGCTCTTCCTCATGGTCTTCATGCTTAACTTCTAAACCAACGTTTCACTATGCTTACCCTGATCGTTGCCGTCCCCGTGATCGCAGCGGCCCTCATCGGCCTGCTGAAGACCCCCGGTAAACCCACGGCCATCATCGCCGCCGCCGCCATGCTCATCCTGAGCGCCTGCGCCATCTTCGGCTGCAACGCCTGCTGCGGCAGCAGCTGCACCGAAGCGCCCGCTCTCTGCAACCTCAGCCTCGATCTGCCGCTGAGCAAGATCATGCTCGCGCTCACCGTGCTCGTCACCTTCGGCGCCGCCCTCGGCCTCAAGGCCCCGAACCCCGCCGCGGACCGCAGCTGGGCCATCTCCACGCTGCTCATCTCCGCCGGTGCCGCCGGTGCCTTCATGTCCGACAACCTCATCTCCTTCTACGGGTTCCATGAGCTTGCCCTCATCCCGACCTTCGTGATGATCGGCTACTACGGCCGCGGCGACCGCCGCACCATCGCGTGGACGACCACCATCTACCTCGGCCTCGCGTCCATGGTCCTGCTGGCGGGCATCCTCATCCTCGGCTTCAGCCTCGACGCCTGGAGCTTCAGCGCCATCGTCGCTCGTGTTGACGGCTTCGCCGCCGTCGGCTGCGCCCCCTACATGTCGGAAAGCGGAGCCTCCATCGCCGCCATCGTCGGTCTGCTCCTGCTCATCGGCTTCGGCACCCTCGTCTCGCTCTTCCCCTTCCACTCCTGGGCTGCCCCGGCCTACGCCAGCGCCCCGACGCCCGTCGCCATGATGCACGCCGGCGTCCTCAAGAAGTTCGGCCTCTACGGCCTCTTCACCCTTGCCTGGGCCATGGGCCCGCTCGTCGGCTACTTCTTCGGCGACTGGGTCAACCTGCTGCTCGTGCTGCTGCTGGGCAACATCCTGTGGGTGGGCTACGTCACCGTCTCGCGCACGCGCCTCGATGACATGCTCGGTAACTCCTCCGTCATGCACATGGGCTACCTCTTCCTCGCCCTCGCCGTCTTCATCAACAGCGGCGCCCAGAGCGAGCTCGCCTTCAAGGGCGCGGCCCTCCTCATGCTCGCCCACGGCCTGACCATCGCCATGCTCTTCCTGCTCACCGGGCAGATCGAGAGCCAGACGCGCACGCTCGAGCTCGACTCCATGGGCGGCCTCGCTCAGAAGCTGCCCAAGCTCGGCTTCTTCTTCGGCCTCGCCGGTCTCGCCTCCATCGGCCTGCCCCTGCTGGCCAACTTCCCGGGTGAGTTCACCATCTTCATGTCCTGCTTCGACGGCTGGCAGCCCGGCACGGGCGCCGTCGAGGGCGGCATGCTCGGCAGCATCGCCTCGTGGTTCGGCGGCCTCGGCCCCGTGCAGCTCACCCTCATCTTCGCTCTGTGGGGCCTCGTCATCAGCGCCATCTACATGCTGCGCGCCTTCCGCCGCATCTTCACCGGCGACGTGCGCCTCGCCTCGGAGCGCGCCACACGCCTGAGCGCCTGTGACATCCTCTCGGCCGCCTTCCTGGCCTTCTTCATCGTCCTCTTCGGCGTCTATCCCGGCGTCTTCTTCTGATCCAACCGACATCACCGCACAACCATGACCGACACATTCTCCTCAATGTACAGCTGGTGGGAGTTTGCTCCCGCCATCGGACTGGCCGCCCTGGCCATCCTTCTGCTGATGGCCGACACCTTCCTGCCGAAGTTCCCCAAGCGCGCCTACGCCGCCGTCGGGGCCATCGGCAGCTTCTGTGCCGCCTACGCCTGCTGGAGCCAGTATGCGTGCTGCCCGACCGGTTGGCTCGGCGCCTTCGCCTGCGTCGCCTGCGTCGCCACCGGCGTCTGCCTGCTGCTCAACATTGACTACCACGCCATCACCTGCGAGTCCGTCAACGGCGGCCAGAGCGAAGAGGGCTCCGGCGAGTTCAGCGCTCTGCCCCTCATCGCCGCCGCCGGCATCTGCGCCCTCAGCCACGCCCGCGACCTCATCATGCTCTTCGTCGGCCTTGAGACCGTCACGCTGAGCTCCTACGTGCTCGTCGGCTACTACCGCCGCAATCAGGGCTCGATTGAGGCCGGCATCAAATACCTCATCCTCGGCGCGCTCAGCACGGGCCTGCTCGTCTTCGGCGCCGCGTGGTATTACGGCATGACGGGCGACCTCTCCCTCAACGCCGACGTCGTCACCAGCGCCCTCAGCGGCGGTCCCATGAACGCCGCCATCATCCACAGCGGCTTCGTCATGGCGCTCTGCTTCCTCATCGCCGCCGGCCTCTTCAAGATCGGTGCCGCGCCGATGCACACCTGGATCCCCGACGTGTATCAGGGCGCCCCGACCCCCGTCTCCGCCTTCCTCGCCGTCGCCTCGAAGGTCGCGGGCTTCATCTTCCTCATCATCCTGCTGACGCCCGTCTACATCGCGCAGAGGTTCGGCGCGCCGGACCCGCAGGGCCTGCTCATCGGCATGGCCGTCATTGCCGCCGCCACGCTGCTCATCGGCAACCTCGGCGCCATTCCCCAGCGCAACGCCAAGCGCCTGCTCGGCTACTCCTCCATTGGTCAGGCGGGCTTCATTCTCGCCTTCTTCCAGGGCGGTGTCTGCCGCAGTGAAGCGACGCTCTTCTACCTCATCGCCTACGGTCTGGCCACGCTCCCGGCCTTCTGTGCGATCGCTCTGGTGCGCGCCCAGCGCGGCAGCGAGGAAATCTCCGCCTTCCGCGGCCTCGCCCGCACGAACCCGCGCCTCGCCTTCCTCATCACGGTGTGCTTCGCCTCGCTGGCCGGCGTGCCGTTGACCTGGGGCTTCCTCGCCAAGCTGTTCTCCTTCCTCAGCCTGCTGGACTCTCCCTTCCGCGGAGACGTCTGGATGGCCTGGACGCTGCTGGGCATCATGGTCGTCTGCGCCGCCGCGGGCTTCTACTACTACTTTAAGATTATCCGCGCGATGTACTGGGAGAAGCCGCTGCCCGGCGACAAGCCGCTGCGCCTGCCGCTGATCACGGGCTGCATCATCACGGTCTGCGTCATCGCGCTGCTCGTGGTGGGCACGCTGCCGATCTTCTGCGGCAGCTGTGTCCTTTCGAGTTCCCACCATACGTACATCTGGAGCGCTTTCTCATGACTCAATGCCCTGCCGGTGACGGCAGGGCATTTTTTTGTGCCCGGCCGCAGGGCAGGGGGGCGCCGCAAAAAAAAGCGCGGGCGCTGTCTCTCTTGCCTCTTGCCAAGGGGAGGATTTGCGGTATGATGGAGCCATGGCAAGCAAGTTGACTGATGAGCAAGTGGCGCAGGTGCGCGCCTGGGCCGCTGAGGGTGTCGACCTCAACGGCATCCAGAAGCGCCTGGCGGCGGAGTGCGGGGTGCACATGACGTACATGGATGTGCGTTTCCTGCTGCTGGATTACGGCATCGAGATCGCGACGGCCCCCGAGGCCACGCCCGCGCCGGCACCTGAGGCCGCCGCCCCTGCCGCCGAAGCGCCGGCCCCTGCCGCGCAGCCCGATGCGGCCACGGCCCCTGCGGGCGGCAAGGTGAGCGTGACGCTCGATGAGCTCCAACTGCCCGGCACGCTCATTTCGGGCAAGGTGAGCTTCCCCTCCGGCGGCTCGGGGTCCTGGTTCATCGATCAGGCAGGCCGCCTCGGCTGGAGCGACCTGAGCGGCAAGCCCACGCAGTACGAGATGCAGGATTTTCAGACGCAGCTCATGCAGATGTTGCAGGGCGCGATGTGAGTTGCGGAAGCGTCGGGAGCGCGGATGCGCCCTTGGCGCGGCCAAGCGGCAAAACAGAGCGGGGGACAGCGCCGTGCTGCGCTGTCCCCCGCGTTGTGTCAACTGTCTGTGTCGGCGTTCAGAGCTCCTCCACGAGCTGCATGCCGGCGCGCTTGAGCATCGTGGCGTCGTGCTCGAAAGTCTCGCCCGCCACCGTCAGGTAATTGCCCGTCATGAAGGCGTTGGCCCCCGCCGCGAACATGTCGGCCTGGCGCTCGCGCAGCACGCTCACGCGCCCGCCGCAGATGCGCAGCACGGCATCCGGAATGATGTGGCGGAAGAGCGCAATGATGCGCAGCGCCTCCTCCGGCGGCATGATCGGCCGCCCGGCCATCGGCGTGCCGGGGTGGGGAATGAGGAAGTTCATCGGGATGTTGCGAATGCCCTCCTCGCGCAGCTCCAGAGCGAAGGAGATGCGGTCCTGCCAGCTCTCCCCGAGCCCGAAGAGACCGCCGCAGCAGACCGAAAGATCGTGCTCGAGCGCCTGATGCACCGTGTCGAGGCGGTCGCGCCACTGCTGCGTCGTACACACGCTCGGGTAAAAGCTCTCATTCGTCTCCAGATTGTGGTGCAGGCGCGTCATGCCCGCCTCCCTGAGACGCTCAATGGCGTGGTGCTTCAGGCGGCCCAGCGAGCCGCAGAGTCGCGGGTGGCTCTTGCCGGCCGCCGTGCGGGCCGCGATGAAATCCGCCAGCTTCTCGACGTCCGCATCCGTCAGCGCGCCGCCCGACGTCACAATGCCGCAGCGCCCGACGGGGTAGGGCTCCCAGCTCTCGATGATCGCCGCGAGATCCTCCGCGCTCTTGAAGGGGTAGTGCTCGATATCCGTGCTGTTGAAGCCGCTCTGTGAGCAGAACTTGCAATTCATGTTGCAGTTGCCGCTCTTCGCATTGATGATGAAGCAGGCCTCGACGCGATTGCCCGAGAAGCGTTCGCGCAGGGCCGAGGCCGAGGCCAGCAGCTCCTCCTCGCCGAGCGCCAGCAGCTCCGTGGCCTGCTCGCGGTTGAGACCGCCGTTCGCCAGCGCCAGCGCCGCAAAGCGCGGCAGCTCGGCCTGCTCCGCGAGCGCCTCCGCAGCCGTATCCTGTGTCTTGTCTTGCATGAGGGAGATGAAGGGGAAAGTGGGATGGACGCGGCTCCTCAGTCCTCGCGGAAGAGCGGAGTTGAATAATAGCGGTCGCCCGAGTCCGGGAGGATGACGACGATCGTCTTGCCCTCGTTCTCCGGACGCTCCGCGACGCGCGTCGCGGCCAGCAGCGCAGCGCTGCCCGAGATGCCCGTCAGAATGCCCTCGAGGTGGCCGAGCTCCTTGCCTGCGCCGTAGGTCTCCTCATTGCTGATGGTCATGATCTCATCGTAGATGCTCGTGTCGAGCGTGGCCGGAACGAAGCCCGCGCCGATGCCCTGAATCGCATGCGGGCCGGGCTTGCCGCCGCTGAGCACGGGAGACGAAGCCGGCTCAACGCCGATGATGCGGATGTCCGGCTTCTGCTCGCGCAGGTAGCGCCCCGTGCCGCTGATGCTGCCGCCCGTGCCGATGCCCGCGACGAGGATGTCCACCTGACCTTCCGTGTCGTCCCAGATCTCCGGGCCCGTGCTGCGGTAGTGCGCCTGCGGGTTGACGGGGTTCGTGAACTGGCCGGCCAGCAGGCTGCCCGGCGTCTCCGCCGCGAGAGCCTCAGCGCGGGCGATGGCGCCCTTCATGCCCTCGGCCCCGGGGGTGAGGACGATTTCGGCCCCGTAGGCCTTCAGGATGTTGCGGCGCTCCACGCTCATCGTCTCCGGCATGGTCAGAATGCAGCGGTAGCCGCGCGAAGCCGCGACGGCGGCGAGGCCGATTCCGGTGTTGCCGCTCGTCGGCTCGATGATGACGGAGCCCTCGCGGAGCAGGCCGCGATCCTCGGCGTCTTCGATCATGGCGAGCGCCACGCGGTCCTTGACGCTGCCGGCGGGGTTCAGATACTCCAGTTTGAGCAACAGGCGGGCCTTGAGTCCGTGCTGCTTGATGTAGCGCACCGGTTCCAGCAGGGGGGTGCGCCCGATGAGGCTGGTGATGGATGTGTGAATCATGAGGCTGTCTCGTGCAGCGGTCTGCGCGCTGCGAGATTACCCCGCTTGTCGGCTGCTGTCAAGCCGTTTCGCCTTCCGCGACGCGGCGATGACATAAATCCTACCATGCCGATATGATAAAGACGGCCGACCGGAGCAAAGGGCCGGGAGAGCCAGGGACGCCTCGCTTTTTCGCCGAGGGGCGCATTTCGGGCTTGCGCGGCGGGCGGAAGATGGTTTAATGAAGGGGTTATGAGTAAAATTGACGAGTCGATTACGGCCGGCATGAAGAAGGCGATGCTGGCGAAGGATATGGTGGCTCTCGGCGCCCTGCGCGGGCTGAAGGCCGCCATGCAGAACGCCCAGGTGGCGCGCGGCAACGTGCACGAACTGCTGCCCGAGCCCGAGGCCATGCAGGTGGTGCGCAAGCAGATCAAGCAGCGCGAGGACGCCATCGCCATGTACGAAAAGGCCGGCCGCGCGGAGCTGGCGGAGAAGGAGAAGGCGGAGATCGCGGTGCTGGAGGCCTTTTTGCCCCGCGAGATGACGGAGGAGGAGCTGCGCCCGCTGGTGGATGCCGTGGTGACGGAGCTCGGCGCGACGAGCAAAAAGGACATGGGCCGAGTGATGAAGGAAATGCAGCAGCGCACGGAGGGCCGCGCCCCCGGCAAGCTGCTCTCCGCGCTGGTATCGGCACGCCTCTCCTGAGCACGATGTGGGCGGCAGTGATAGTCGCGGCGGGCTCCTCCCGCCGCGCCGGTTTTGACAAGCTGGCGGCCCCGCTGGGCGGGCAGCCCGTGCTGCGCCGCAGCGTGCAGGCCTTCATCGCGGCGGGCTGCGGGACCATTGTCGTCGTCTGTCCGCCGGAGCGCTGGGAAGCGACGGGGCTGGCCGAAATGGCGGCGCGCCTCTCCTCGGCGCCGGCTGCACCTGACGCACCGGAAGCGGCGGAAGCGCCGAAGGCTCTCGATATGCCGTGCCCTCCGCGGGCGCCGCGCTGCTCGCTGCTGCGGGTGGACGGCGGGGCGGAGCGGCAGGATTCCGTGGCGGCGGGGCTGGCGGCTCTGCCGGCGGATCTGCGCTGGGTGGCGGTGCATGACGGCGCCCGACCCCTGATCGAGCCCGCGGGCATCCTGCGCTGCCTCCGGGCGGCGGAGGCCACGGGCGCGGCGGCCTGCGCCCATCCCGTGGTGGACACGCTCAAGAGGGCCGATGCCGAGGGGCGCAGCCTGCCCGAGCGCGTGAGCCGCGAGCGGCTCTGGGCTATGGAGACGCCGCAGATCTTCCGCGCGGACCTGCTGCGCCGCGCCTACGAGGAGCTGCGCCGCCGAGGCGAGAGCGTGACGGATGAGGTCTCGGCCATGGAGTTTCTCGGCGTGCCGACCTCGCTCGTGTCCGTGGGGCCGAACCTCAAGATTACCCTGCCCGGGGACTTGGAGTTGGCCGAGCTGATCTGGTCGCACCGCGCCGCAGCGGGCGCCGAGAGCTGAGCGCCGTTCGCGCAGCCTCCTCCCGCGCAGCGCGCCGCTCGCCGACGAGCGCGGGAGGTTACGGCGCATGCTTTGAGGGCACGCCCTCGGTGACGAGGCGCAGCGAGCGGGCTCGATACGGTCGTGCCGGGCCCGTTTCGGCGGGGATCGCCGCGTGTGTCGCGTCGGATGGGGAGTCAAGAGAGATGAGTGCGGAATCGGAATTTGAGGGCCCGGGAGGGCCCGTGTGGGTCGTGGGCGGCGCCGGCTTTTTGGGCTCGCGCTTGGCAGCGCTCTGCCGCGAGGCGGGGGAGCGCACACTGGTGCTGGATCTGCGGCTGCCCTCTGCCGTGGGGTCGGACTGCGGAGCCTCCTCCGCTCGCATCACAGGCCTTGAATGCCTCTGCGGCGATGCCGCCTGCCCGGAGCTGCTGCGGCGCGCGCTGGAGCTGACGGGGCCGCCCCGCTGCGTCTACGTCTGCACGGCGACGCACGGCGCGGGGCCCGAGCAGTACGCGCGGGCCTACACCGGCGTGCTGCGCGCCCTCGCGGACCGCGTCGTCGGTCCGGGAACGCGCCTGCTGTTTTGTTCGTCGGTCTCCGTCTACGCCGAGGCCGGGGGCGGCGCCGCGGACGAGAGTTCGCCGCGCACAACGGCGGGCGGGCGCGCGGCGGCACTCCGCGAGGCGGAGGATGCGGCGCTGCGCGTCGGTGCCTCCGTGGCGCGCCTTGTGCCGCTCTACGATGAAGGCCGCTGCGAGCTGCTGCGGCGCCATCTGGCTGGGGAGCCCCGCCTGCCCGGCGCCGAGAGCCGCTGGCTCAACTACGTGCACCGCGAGGATGCCGCGGCGGCGCTGCGCCTGATGGCGGCGCTGCCCCCGGCCGTCTTCAACGTCTGTTCGGAGTCGCTGCGCCTCGGCGAGGCCTACGCGATGCTGGAGGCGGTGACGGGGCGCCCGCGCTCCCCCCTCAGTTCTCGGGCCTCGTGCCGCGGACTGAGCGATCGGCGCGTGCTCAGCGAGCGCCTGCGCGCCGCCGGGTGGCAGCCGCGCTTCAGCCTGCGCGGCGAGGCCCTGCGCGCCGTGCGGGCTGCCGAGCGAGGTGACGCCGAGCTTTCTTGACGCGCGGCCTCTTTTGTGTTATGTTGCAGGCCGATGCGCGAGGACTACTACGAGATTCTGGGGGCGAGCGAGACGGCAAATGCGTCGGAGCTCAAGGCCGCGTATCACCGGCAGGCGATGCGCTACCACCCCGATCGCAATGCCGGCAGCGCCGCGGCGGAGGAGCGCTTCAAGCTGGTCGGCGAGGCGTGGATGGTGCTGGGCGATGCGGCGCGGCGCTCCGAGTATGACGCCTGGTTGCAGCGCCACCGCAGCTGCCCCGCCGGAGGCCGCACGGAGCTGGAGGGCTTTCGCCGCTCCGTGCGCGTGTCGTCGCGCAGCGGCCGCGAGCGCCGCGAAGAGCGCTCACCTCGGCGCCGGGTGCGCGGCTCTCGCTCGGTCTGGACGCCCCCCGCGCGCCGCGGCCTTCTGCCCATGCTGCTGCGTCTGGGCGTATACGCGATGGTGCTCAGCATGCTGCTGCCGCTCTTCGTCGCCGTGCGGAGCAGCGGCAAGCGGCGCGAGGCGGAGGAGCAGCAGAAGGTGGAGGCCGTGCAGAACGCCCTCCAACTGGAGGAGCGCCGCCGCCAATACGGCGACGATCTGTTGGAGAAGGCCCGCGCCGGCGACGCGCAGGCGCAGTACGCCTACGCCTGGTTCCTCTACCGCGGCGGGCGCGGCGAGGAGCATCGCAGTGAGGCCCTGAGCTGGGTGCAGCAGGCCGCCGACAGCGGACTGCCCTCGGCCCGTCGCCTGCTGGAGTCGGCCTACTGGGAGGAGCAGTTGTCCCCCGAAGAGATCCAGGACGCGGAGCCGCAGGGCCCCGCCATGCCCGTTGACGAGTCGATTTCACTTCCCGTCGTCGGGTCCGCGCGTGAGGCCGAAGCGGCCGACGCGGAAGGCGCGGAGCCTGCCGGGACGCCTGCGCCCTCGGAATCGCCCAAGTCCCCTGAATCGCCCGAGTCCCCTCAGCCCTCCGAATCGACCCCGCCCTCTGAGGCGGGAAGCGGGGCGCAGCCCTCCGCTGCCGCAGCGGCTGATGCGGTGAGGGCTGCGTCGGGGCGAGCCCTGCCCGAGGTGAAGGAGAACGCGGTCCCGGTGGCGGAGGAGAAGTTCGCGGAGACGTCCGTGGGGGAGCCCGCGGAACAGCCGTCGTCAAGCGTCGGAGAAGGCGTGACGCCCGAGGCGGCGCCCTGAACCCCCGCGCCGACGCTCTGTAAACCCGCTGCGGGCCTCAGTCGCTCAGCCCCTCGCCGAGCGCCGCGTCGGGGCGCGGATGGGTGTCGCTGCGGCGGGGACTGCCCTTGAGCTTGCTGCGGCGCCTGCCGCGCGAGACCGCCTTGTGCCGGCGCTGCTGGCGCTCGTGGAGCAGCGTTTGGATGAGCAAAAGGCTGAACATCGAAGCCGCATTGATGCGCACCGCCGCCGCGTCGGCAATGCGGGCCGCGAGCTGCACCATCTTGCCGATGATGGTCTCATACTCCTCCGCATCCAGACGCAGAGCATTGCGGATGGTCAGGCTGTGCAGGCGCAGCAGCAGGCGGTAGGCGCTCATCCAGTCCTGCTCGTGCCCTGCGCTGAGCGTGAGCATGATGGCGCGGGGCAGGGCATCGAGCTCGCGCTCAAGCCGCCGCAGAGGCCGCACGGGCAGGCGCTTGCTTCGGTGCTCGGCAATGGCTGCGGCAATCAGGTAGCGCAGATGGCGGTTGAACTCCCCGTAGGCCTCCAGCACGCTCAGCGGCACGCAAGAGCCCTCGTGCGGGCCTGCGTCGGCCCCGGAGACACGGCCGAAGTGGCGCATGAGCACCTCGGTCTGTTGCTCGGGAGTCAGGGGAGAGCGGTCAAAAAGCATCGGCGGTATACTGGCAGGTCAGGGCGCAGGAGTCAAGTTCAGGAGCAACCGGTTACACAACTGCCCCGCGGCGGGCGGGAGGCAGGCGCGGTTGCCCGGCGGCTTCAGGGAGCCTCCACGAGCACCTCGCGAGCGCGCGTGGCCCCCTGCGGGGGGGAGATGACGCCGCGCGCCTCCATGAGGTCCATAATCTTCGCGGCGCGGCCGTAGCCGATGCTGAAGCGGCGCTGCAACAGAGACGTGCTCGCCTTGCGCTCGGTGATGACGAGCTGCACGCAGCGGGTGTAGAGCTCATCCTCATCATCGCTGCTGCTGCGGCTGCCGCTGAGGCGCCCCGCGTTGTCGCCGTCCGTGGCCGTGCCGTCGCAGTTGTCCATCTCCGCCGTGACGCCGGCCTCGAACTTCTGCTTCGCGTGCGAGGCGCAGAACTTGACGATGGACGCAATCTCCGCATCGGAGACAAAGGCGCCCTGCGCGCGGGTGAGCTTCGAGATGCCCTCGGGCGGCAGGAAGAGGAAGTCGCCCTTGCCCAGCAGGTTCTCCGCGCCCGAGGTGTCGAGAATGATGCGGCTGTCCAGCGGGCTGGAGACCTTGAGCGCAATGCGGCTCGGGATGTTCGCCTTGATGATGCCCGTGACGACGTTGGAGCGCGGCGTCTGCGTGGCGACGACGAGGTGAATGCCCGCGGCGCGCGCCTTCTGAGCGAGGCGGGCCACGTAGTTTTCGAGGTCCTCCTTGACGACCATCATGAGGTCGGCCAGCTCGTCGATGATGATGACGATGTAGGGCAGGCGCGAGGGAATGGGCTCGCGCTCCTCGAAGTCGAGCTCGTCCTGCGTCTCCACGCCGAGCGGCACGCCCTCCTCGCCCTGGCGCTCGATCTCGCTGGCCCAGGCCTCCACGTCGAAGTCGACGGCGGGCTCGTCGAGCTCCTCTTCGTCGGGCTCGGGCTCGAAGTCGGGCGGGCGGTTGTTGAAGTCCGCGAAGTTGCGCACGCCGATGCGGCTGAAGAGCTGGTAGCGGTGCTCCATCTCATTGACAGCCCAGCGCAGGGCGCCGATGACGCGCGCGGGGCTGGTGACGACGGGGCAGATGAGGTGCGGCAGTTTTTTGTACGGCTGCATCTCGACGACCTTCGGGTCGACGAGAATGAGCTTGAGCTCGTCCGGCCTGAACTTGTAGAGCATGGAGAGAATCATGCTGTTGATGCAGACGGACTTGCCCGAGCCCGTGGTGCCGGCGACGAGGGTGTGCGGCATGGCGGCCAGATCGCCGATGACGGCGTTGCCGTAAACGTCCTTGCCCAGAGCCACGGGAATGCGCAGCTTGGGATTGCGGAAGGCCTCGTCCTGCAGCAGCTCGCGCAGGTAGACGGGGGACTTGGTGCTGTTCTCCAGCTCGATGCCGACGGTGTTTTTGCCGGGAATGGGGGCGAGAATGTTGACGGACTTCGAGCTCGTGGCCAGCATGATGTCGTTGTTCAGGCTGGTGATGCGGTTGACGCGCAGGCCGCGGGGCGGGTGAAACTCGTAGCGCGTGATGCTCGGGCCGCGGGTGATGGGGCCGGGCGTGACGGCAATCTTGAAGGTCTCAAGCGTGTCGCAGATGCGCTGCTGCATGGCGTACATCTCCTCGCGGGCCGCCTCCGTCACCTCGCGCGGCACGGGCTTGTAGGTGAGCAGATCGTAGGGCGGAAGCGGGTAGTCCGGGTACTGCTCGCGCGGGTCGTCCGCCGCCTGGCGGGGCGCCCGATCGCCAGTCGCGGGCGCAGGGCGATCCGCCCGCGGGTGATCAGAGGGGGAAAGAGCGGCCGAGGGCGCCGGGGCGGGGCGCTCGTCGCCGGGTCGGCGCGCGTCGGGGTAGCCGGCGGAGGCGCGGCCTGCCGAGAGGGCGGAGGCTGCGGTTGCCGCGGTCGCTGCGGCGCTCGCGGCGGAGGGACGATAGGAGGAGGACGGCGCGGGGGCGGCACTCGGGCGAGCCATGCCGGTGCGAGCGGCGGCCGTCCGGCCCTGAGCTGCGTCCCCGGGGGCGGATGCCGACTGCGGGCGGCGCGAAGCATGGCTGTCGGCGCGGGAGCCGTAGCGCGAGCTGCTGCCCGGGCGCGGGGCGTAGCGCTGCTCGTCGTCGAGGGAGCGGTCGTCGCCGCCGATGCCCATGTGGCGATCCATGGCCTCGCGGAGGCGGTCGTTGAGCGGCAGGGGCGGGTCGTCGTCCTCGTCCGTGAGGGGGCTGCTGTTGTAGCGCTCGATCTCATCCTCGACGGGGCGCATGAGGTCGAGCAGGTTCGACTGGCTGCGCGGCGGCGCCGGGCGCATGCTGTCGCGGGCCGAGGGCGGGCGCTGGGTGAAGGTGCGCCGCGCGTCGAGGCGCTTGGCCTGCTCGATCTGCTCGTCGAGCGGCAGGGGAAGGGGATCGTCGTCGTCTCGCGCGGGGGAGGCCACGGGGCGGCTGAGCAGACTGCGGCCGCTGCTGCTGCGCGGGCTTTGCAGCCTCGGGGGGAGGGGAGCCTGCGGGGCCGAGCCCGTCGGGGCCGCAGCGGCAGCGGGGCCGCCGTCCTCCTCCGGCTGAAGGCGGGCCTTGTCGCCCTCGCGGAGGGTGGCGCCGCGGGGAGCGGGCTCCTCGCCGCGGCCGGTATCGGCCTCCGGATGCAGACTGCGCTCGAGCTCGGCGCGGCGGGCACGCTCCAGAGCCTCGCGGCGCGCGCGGATCTCGGCGTCCTCGCGAGCGCGGCCTTCCGCAGCGCGCCGTTCCTCATCGTCACGGCGGGCATCGGCATAGCCCGGGGCCGCCCCGCGGGAGAGGCCCGCGGCGTCCGCAGAGCCGTGGGCGGGATCGAGAGTCGGGTGAAGGGAGGTCGGAGCACCGAGGCGCGGATCGGCGGCAAGCGAAGCGCCGGCGGGCAGGGGAGCCCCCGACGTCAGCGGGCGAGCGCCGTCCCCGGCGGCGCCGAATTTCCAAGTGTCGTCATCGGCAGGGGAAAGGCGGTGCCGGCGCCGCCGGCCCAGAAGACGCGCGAGTCCGAGAAGGCCACTGCGGGCCGCGCTCAGCGCGAAGTTCAGCAGGGCGAGGCTGTCGCTGTAAAAGCGCTCCCAGAGGGTGCGCGGCGTGATGGCGAAGAAGAGAACGAGAGCCGTCGCATGCAGCAGAACGGCGAGAATGAGGGCGGCTGCCGGCCCGATGAGCGGCTCCGCCACGCAGTAGCCGAGCAGGTAGCCGAGAAAGCCGCCGGGCGTCTCGATGTGCAGATGCAGCGCCCACTGCTGCAGCACCCAGGGCTGAAGCGTCAGACTGACGCAGCCGCTGACGAGCAGAAGACCGCCGCTGACGAGCATCCCCGCCTGCGGGCGCCGCGGGGTGCAGAGGCGCAGCACGCCGTAGACCAGCATCAGCACGCAGAGGTAGAGAGCCCCAGCCCCCAGAAAACGGTAGAGCAGGCCTGCGAGGTACAGACCGGGCAGGCTGAGGAGGTTCGTGCAGGCGTCGTCGGCATGCGCTGCGTCGGGGTTCAGGTAGCTCCATCCGACTTCGCTGACCTTGTAGGTCAGCAGACTGCCGCCGATCAACAGGGCGATGAGGATGAGGGCGACGTTGCGGAGGATGTCCATCCAGTCTCTCGCAGGCGGGCCTGATTCTGTGTCGCTGAAGGGCGTCATCTGAGCCCCCAGATGATACGCCTCATCGGGCCGCGCGGCAAGCGCAAAGTGTGTCCTATTGCCCCGGGAAATCCGCCCCGACCGCTTCCCGTCAGCCGCTTCCCCGGGCGCTCGCCGCCGTCCCTCGGCCTCTCATGGGCCGCTTCCCGCCGGACTGGCAGGACTCGCCCGCGCCTGCACCTGCACCCGGGCCGACGCTGCGGCTCGGGCTTTCCGGCGTCCCGAGTCCGCGCGAATACACCCACGGATACCCGGACGGATGCTCACTCGGATACCCGCGCGGGCACGCCCCAAGCAGCAGAAAGCCCCTGCCCGGTGAGGCCGGGCAGGGGCTGCTGAGGAAGCGGCGGGCTCGAAGCCGTCCGCGCCTCGGGGTGCAGGCATCAGGAGTTGTACATCTTGACGTAGTACTCGTCGGCCATGCGGTCGGAATCGAAGGCCGGGCAGATGTCCTCCATCGCGTTGAAGCAGATGTCGATCCAGCCGTCGCGGTTGTCGTAGTAGAGCGGCAGCACCTTCGACTCCAGCACGCTGTAGAAGTTGTCGCGGTCGGAGCGGTCGCGGGCCTCGGGGGGCAGGTCGCGCTTGGCCTCGGGGATGATGAAGCAGTTTTTGCCGTCCTTCTCGAACTCGCGCACCCAACCGTCGTTGGTCGAGATGGTGATCGCGCCGTTCATCGCGGCGGACATGCCGGAAGTGCCGGAGGCCTCGCGCGTCACGACGGGGTTGTTCAGCCAGATGTCCGCACCGTTCTTGAGCATGCGGCTCAGGCCCAGCTCATAGCCCGTGAGCACGGCGCAGCGCGGATACTTCTTGCTCAGGTCATTGAGCTGGTTGAAGATACCCACGGCCGTGAAGTCCGTCGGGTAGGGCTTGCCGGCCCAGATCATCTGCACGGGGCGGTTGGTGCGCTGCAGCATGCGCTCGAACATGACCGGGTTCTCGGTGATGAGCGCCGGGCGCTTGTAGGCCGCGAAGCGGCGGGCCCAGACGATGGTCAGCGTGTCCGTGTCAAAGAGGTGACCGGTCTGCTCGCCCACCACGCGGAAGAGCTCCTTCTTGAGGGCGCGCTTGCGGTTCGCGAAGGCGCGCTTGTCGCGCTGCTCGTAGGCCTCGGCCAGCTCGGGATCCTGCCAGTACTGCTTGTTCTGCGCGTTGGTGACGTGCGTGATGGGGCAGATGTCGCTGTAGCCCTGCCACATCTGGCGAGAGACCTCGCCGTGCAGCGCCGAAACGCCGTTGGCGATGTGCGAGAGGCGGAGAGCCGCAAGCGTGTAGTTGAAGGTCTGCTCGTTGGGGTCGAGCTTGAGCATCGAGCGCACCTGGTCGAGGCTCAGGCCGTCGAAGAAGGAGAAATTGTTCATCAGGTTGATGTCCATCTTCTCGTTGCCGGCCTCCTCGGGCGTGTGGGTGGTGAAGACGAAGCGCTTGCGGACCTCCTCAACATTGCCGCCGTTGCGGGCGAGCATGTTGAAGGCGGCACCGATCGCGTGAGCCTCGTTCATGTGATAAATCTCGGGCTCAACGCCCAGCTCCTCGAAGAGGCGAGCGCCGCCCTGGCCGAGGACGATGTACTGTGAGATACGCGTCATCGGGTTGGAGTCGTAGAGGCGCTGCGTGATGGAGCGGCTCACGTCGTCGTTCTCCGGCAGATCAGTGGAGAGGAAGAACATCGGCGCCGTGCCGAAGGTCTCCGGGCGCAGGAAGTAGGCCTTGACCCAGACGGGCGAGTTGCAGATGTGGATGAGGAACTTGATGTTGTGATCCTCCAGGAAGCTGTAGTCCTTGCGCAGGTACTGAACGGCCATCGAGCCGTCTTCCGCGCGAATCTGGTTGTAGTAGCCGTAGGACCAGAGGATGCCGACGCCGACCAGATTCTGGCGCAGGGACCCGGCGGAGCGCATGTGCGAACCGGCGAGGTAGCCGAGGCCGCCGGAGTAGATCTTGAAAACATTGTCAATGGCGTACTCCATGCAGAAGTAGGCGACGGACTTGCTGTACTTGGGATCAATCTCGTAGGGGTGGGCGTACTGAGCGGGAAGGAAGGATGTATTGCTCATCTCGTTTATGTGTTGTTTCGTCGTGTGGCGGCAATACGCGTGGATGACAGTCTGTCACGCTGCCGGCCCTCCGTTTATACACCCCTTTGCCGAGAAAGAAAAGCAAAAATTGCCGCTCTGTGTGTTTTTTTAGCCACGGAACAGCGGCCGCCCGGGCTCTTGCCGAGGCGGCTCAGCGGCAGTGTGCGGGGCGCGCAAGCGGGAGCTCGCTGCGGTAGGTTAGTTGTTGGATGGCGCCCCCGGCTCATGTCCGCGAGCGGCTGTAAATGAAGCCGCAGCGGCTCTCCGGCAGCCGCGGGCGGGGCCGGCGGAGCGGCAGAGCTCCGGCGGCTTCACTCGTCGATGCGCGGGTAGCTGTAGGGGCGGCCCAGATAGTTGTGCAGGCGATAGCTCGTCGGCGTCACTTCGTCGATGTAATCGGGGTTGAGGGGAATCTTGCCGCCGCCGCCCGGGGCATCGACGACGTATTGCGGCACGGCATAGCCGCTGGTGTGGCCGCGCATGCCGGCGATGATGGCGATGCCCTCGCTGATGTCGGTGCGGAAGTGGCGCGTGCCCGGGGCGAGATCGCACTGGTAGAGGTAGTAGGGGCGCACGCGGCATTGCAGCAGGCGGTGGCTGAGGCGCAGCTGGGTGTCCCGGTCGTCATTGACGCCGCGCAGCAGCACCGTCTGGCTGCCCAGGGGCAGACCGTGATCGGCCAGCAGGCCGAGGGCGCGCTCCGCCTCGGCGCAGAGCTCACGCGGGTGGTTGCAGTGCACGGAGATGAAGAGCGGGCTGTGCCGGCGCAGCATGCGGCAGAGCTCGGGGGTGATGCGCTGCGGCAGCATGATCGGGATGCGGGTGCCGATGCGCAGCAGCTCGATGTGCGGGATGGCGCGCAGGCGGCTCAGAATCGCATCGAGCCGCTCGTCGGGCAGCAGCAGAGGATCCCCGCCGGAGAGCAGCACGTCGCGCACCTCACTGTGGCGGCTCAGGTAGTCGACGGCGGCATCGAAGTCCGTGTGCAGGTGCTGCTGCCCCTGGCCGGAGACGAGGCGCGAGCGCGTGCAATAGCGGCAGTAGGTGGAACAGCGATCCGTGCAGAGCAGCAGCACGCGATCCGGGTAGCGGTGCACGAGGCCGGGAACCTTCATGTGCTGCTCCTCGCCGCAGGGGTCGCTGAGCTCTTCGGGGTGGTGCTCGAGCTCCCCGCTGCGGGGAATGACCTGAAGGCGCAGCGGATCGGCCGGGTCATCGGGGTCGATGAGGCTGAGGAAATGGGGTGTGATGCGCACGGCGAGGTTCCGGCCGCTGTGCTCCAGTGCGCGGCGTTCATCCTCGCTGAGATGGAGAACGCGCTCGAGCTCGGCGGCGGTGGTGAAGCTGTGGCGCAGCTGCCAGCGCGCATCGTTCCATTCGCTCTCGGTCGCTCCCCGGCGCAGTGCGTCGGGCAGGTCGCTGAAGTCAGTATTCATGGCGGAGTGTGGGGGCGCTGCGCACGAGAATAGGCCCATGGCGGCGCCTTGTCAATGTTCTCTTGCGTCAGGCGTGGCGAACGGGTGGACAGCGGGTTTCCGTCCGCCCTCTTCGCCAGCCGTGGTTTCGCCAGCCGCGGTGTTGAATCCCCGGGGCAAGCTTGATCCGCCGCCGGCCATGCGCGAACCGCACAACGGCGAGCCGGGCGACAAAGCGCCCAAGCCCGACCCATCCGTCCGCCAAAATCTCCCCCCGGCAACGAGCGCACCGCCCCGCATCAAGAAGGTGCGCTCGTTGAGCACTTCCGTTCAAATCGCCAGATCACGAGGGTCTCCCAAAAGCAGGAAGAGCAGGTATAGCAACACATGGATGATCGCAAACAGGGTCATCGCCGTCCCTGTCAGACCTCTCAGCCAGCCCTGTTGTAATTTTCTCACGTAAAGAATGTAGAGGGGGATGGGGTACAAACAGCACCCGGCAACTAAAATATTTATTAACGCTTCAGCCCAAAAATCGTTATGAATTTTCACTCCCGGGCAAAAGAGAATAAACGTGATCGCCAGCGCCGTGGCGCTGTAGAGCCAAGCCGACATTTTCAAAACGCGGGTATCCCTGACGAGCTCGGGAAGCAACCAGCACAGGGCGTAAAAAGCCGCGACGATGGCGAAACAGGGCATCAAACAGGGCTCCAAAAACTGAACCCCTTTCAGGAACAGGTATGAAAGACCCAGCATGGCGATCAGAGCCAAGATAACCCCCTTGCCGGGGGCTGTGATGCGTATCATAAGCTTGCAGTATGAGGATTCGATGTTGGGGCAGGCCTCCCGAGTCGGCTCCGCTTCTTCGACACTCGGGAAGGTGTTGTTTTTGGCGCCCCGAGAGCGATTGGGCGCATGGCTATTGTATATCATGCAGGACGACGCAACACAAGCCCTTTCAACATCATGAGACCCGAGCATAAGGCGGCAGCGAAAACGCTCCCGGGCTCATGCGCCCTTTTCTGCCCGGCAGGCCGTCAGGACTGCCGGGTTTCATGAGAGTACAGGTACGTTTGCATTAAAAGTTACTCCCTCGTCGTCGCCGCTGATCCTGCCCTTCAGCTCCGGGCGAGGCGAACGGGTGGGAGGCGGGTTCCTGATTGTTAGCGGTCTTACCCCCAATGAATCGTTCCCTTGGCGCGGCGCCGGGGTATTAATGAAGAACGGGCCCTGTTCTCTCCGCCCCTCACGCCATATGAAACCGCTACGCAATATCACTCGCTTCACCTATGAGTACACCTCTTTTCAAGGCTGGCGCCTGACGCTCTGCCGCGACCAGCAGCACTACACACGCTACTTCTCCGACAAGCAGTACGGGGGCGAACAGCAGGCGCTCGACGCCGCTCTGGCCGCCCGCGAGCATGTGCTGGCCCTCTTGCGCGAATTTCCGGGAAATCCCGTGCACGCCTTTGACCTCTGCCGCGCGGAGGAGCTGGAGACCGCCTACCCCAAGGGCCTGCGCCCGCGCAAGGCGTCTTCCCCCGAGTGCGGCGAAGGCGAGTAATGCCCTCCGGCCTCAGGAAGGGGCTGCCGCGCGCTCGGAGCCGATGGCTCAGGAGCACCCGGCCGACCCTCGTTCCCTGCCGTCCCCGCTGCACCTTGCCGCCCCCGCTGCACCTTGCCGCCCCTTGCGCTGCACCGCCCTCCGTCAAGCGGTGGCGCGCACACCCGACCGAATTCCCGCCGCCGTGTGACATTCCGCACCCGCTCGCCGTTTCGCCGGGGCGCACCCGACGGCTCGCCGAGCCGCAGATGATGCTGCCCGCCGGGCCGCCGGAGCCGTTCGGGGCAGCGGCTCCGGCCGGCCGGGGAACTCGTCCTCGGGGGCTCAGCTTGTTGGAGCGGCGCAGGAGAAGACCGAAACCTGCGCCGCTCCGTTTTCCCGCGGCGGCACGCGCGGCCGCGAGGCATCAGGTGTGCTTGAAGGCCGAGACCTCGGATTCACTGAGGTGCCGCGCCGGTGCGTGCTGCTTCAGGAAGTCCATAGCGCGCTTCATGTCGTCGATGAGCAGCCCGGCCATGTCGGCCGCAAAGCCCTGGCGCACCATGATGCGCATGACGACGATGTCCTTGGCCTCGCCCGTGAGGGTGAAGGCCGGAACCTGCCAGCCGCGGATGCGAAGGCGGTCGGAGAGCTCGAAGAGGTTGTAGCCCGGGTCGTAGCCCTTCTTCATGTAGAAGCAAACGGCAGGAATGTCGGTGCGCGGGTTGCCGCTGCTGATGAACTCGAAATCGCCGAGCGCGGCAACGCTGCGCGCGATGGAGGCGGCGACGTCGTAAGAGGCCTTCTGAATGGCGCGGTAGCCCTCCTTGCCGAGTCGCACGAAGTCGTAGTACTGCGCGATGATCTGTCCGGCCGGGCGCGAGAAGTTGATCGCGATGGTCGGGATGCTGCCGCCGAGATAATTCACGGCAAAGGTCAAATCCGCGGGCATCTCCGAGGTGTCGCGCCAGACGACCCAGCCGCAGCCGAGCGGGGCCAGGCCGTATTTGTGACCGCTGGCGCTGATGGACTTGACGCGCGGCAGGCGGAAATCGAAGAGGATGTCCGGCGCGAGGAAGGGCGCGAGGAAACCGCCGCTGGCGGCGTCGACGTGCACGTCAACGTCCGGGCCGCCCTTGGCTGCGAGCTCATCGAGAGCCTTGCAGATAGGCTCGGGGAATTCGTACTGGCCGGTGTAGGTGACGCCGAAGGTGGGAACGACGCAGATGGTGTTTTCATCGACGAGCTTGAGCATGTCCTCGGGACTCATGCAAAAGCAGCCGGGCTTCATCGGCACCTCGCGGATTTCCACATCCCAGTAGCGGCAGAACTTGTGCCAGCAGATCTGCACGGGGCCGCAGACGAGGTTGGGCTTGTCGCAGGGTTTGCCTGCGGCCTTGCGGCGGGCGCGCCAGCGCCAGAGCGCGGCCATGCCGCCGAGCATGCAAGCTTCGCTCGAGCCGATGGTGGAGCAGCCGATGGGCTTGCAGTCGGCCGGGTCGTTCCAGAGTCGGGCGAGCATGCGCACGCAGCGCATCTCAATCTCGGCGCTCTGCGGGTATTCATCCTTGTCGATGAGGTTTTTGCTGATGCTCAGGTCCATGATGCGGTGCACCTGCTCTTCGTCCCATGTCTGGCAGAAGGTAGCGAGGTTCTGGCGCGCATTGCCGTCGAGCAGCAGCTCTTGTTTGATGAGCTGATAGGCGTCTTCGGGGCGCATCGAGTGCTCGGGCATTTCGCAGCAGGGCAGAGGGTTGGCGACGTCTGCCGCGCCGAAAATGCTGGTGGAGTCGGTGTCGGTTGGCTTTCTCATAGCGATGGTTGTGACGCACGAGACGCAGCCTTTTCCTCAAAACAGGGGGAGGCGAGAGGCGGAGACACAGCAACCCCCGCCCGGTGAAGGCCCGGGCGGGGGTCGGTCGCTTGGCGCAGAAAAGCGATCACCGGTGCGCGCCGGTGTCGCCGTCCGTCCCCGAGTTACTTGCCCGCAGGCATGACGATGGTGGCGGGGATGATGACTTCTTCCGTCTGTTGCTGCTGTTGGCAAGAGACCAGCGCAGCAGCACCGAGGGCAATGAGCGTGATGGTTTTCATGTTCTGTTTCAGGTGTTGGGCCATGCCGCCTTCAGGGCGGCTTGTGCTGAGCTCAGCTTACAGGAGTTGCCGCAGCGGGTCAAGGGAATTTAGAGGGTTAGACCCTAACGGCCATTCGCCTCTCCAAGCCTTTGAAGGGGGAAGCGAGCAGCCCGAGGACAGAGACCGCAGGAGGGAGGCCGCGGAGCTCGGGAAGCCGCCCCGCGCTCTCGTCCCTCTCTCCCAAAATATCTTGCGTTGCATCGTCCCGCGGTGCAGGGGTCTCCTCACAGGGGCGCATGGGCGCCGACGGGGGAGAGATGCGGGCTGTTTACGAGGCGGCGGCGGTTCCGGGTGGCTCCGGGCCGCTTTCGGGCGGAAGGGCGGCGCTCTGTTCGCTGCGCTGGCGGCGCCGGGTTCCCGGGCTGAGGCTGGGCCAGACGTAGCGCATGAAGAGCACTTTGATGGAGGCGGTGAGGGGGACGGCGAGCAGGGCGCCGACGACGCCGCCGAGCACGAGGCTCCAGAAGAGGACGGAGAACATGACGGTGAGGTCGTGCATGCCGACGCGGTTGCCGACGATGCGCGGTTGGATGACCCAGCCGTCAAATTGGCTGATGCAGACGAAGATGGCGGCGACGGCGAGCACGTAGTTGAGGTCCGTCCACGTGAACCAGGCGATGACCATGGCTGGGATGCTGGTGGAGATCATGCCGATGTAGGGGATGATGCCGAGGACGGCGGCGGCGGCGCCGATGGTGATGGCGTAGGGCAGGCCGAGGATTTTCAGCGCGATGCCGAGCAGGATGCCGTCAACGACGCTCACGAGCATTTGCCCGCGCACGAAGGAGATGATGTAGTTGTTGATTTGCTGGAGGGTGGCGACGACTTCGTTGCGGAAGAAGGAGCGCCGCAGCGGCAGGATGGTGTGCCAGTTGCGGGCGATGGGTTCGCTCTCCAGCAGGAAGTAGAAGAGGAAGACGGGCACCATGATGACGCCGACGAGGAAGAAGGTGACGCCCGAGAGGGCGCGAGTGCCGGCGGTGAGCCATTTGACGAATTGCTCAGTGAGGTAGCCGGAGTTGTAGTTGAGGATGGCGGTGAGCTTGCCGGGGTAGTCGCCGGGCGGGGGCGGGGCGGCTTCGGCGTCCGCGGGAAGGCCGTTTTCATGGGCGTTGCGGACGGTTTTTTCGTAGAGCATGTCGACGGCGCTCTGCACCATCTTGTTGTTTTCGAGCAGATCGTTGGAGGTGGTGATGCAGCTTTGCAGGATGTCCTGGCGCTGGGCGTAGAGTTCGCCGGCCTGGTCGACGAGTTTCGGGACGATGGTGGCGATGAAGCCGCAGACGACGAGGCCGCCGGCGGAGAGGACGCAGAGGACGGCGAGGACGCGTTTTTTGATGGCGTGCTTTTGCACCCAGTTGACGATGGGGGAGAGCAGGTAGGCGAGGATACCGGCGATGACGACGGGCAGCAGCACGGGCTCGAGCGCGACGAAGACGCGGCAGAAGCCGTAGAGCAGGGCCGCGATGAGCAGGATGATGAAGGTGAGGGAAAGCCCTGTCAACGCGGCCCAGCAGGTGGCGGTTTGAAAGGGGGTGGGGTGGCTCTTGCCCGGTAGTTTCATAGGCCGTTATGTTACGAGCTTCCGCCCCGTCTGTCAATCGTGAAGTGTGCCTTCGCTCTTCTCGCGGCGCGCTTCGCTCCGGCGGTGGCGGGGGAAGGGGCGCGGGCTCGGGGCGGGGGGAGGCCG
>DGYMR06203__coassemble_669_pt1 | contig 40148 bp, 32 predicted proteins | sample DGYMR06203__metabat2_low_PE_047 | metagenome-assembled genome bin DGYMR06203 | reverse complement strand
GGGGGAGGGGGGAGGGGAACCGCATGGCCGGGCGGCGCTTGCCGCCGCCCGCGGAGGCCTCAGCTCAGCTCCAGCGAGATGGGGCAGTGGTCGGAGCCCGTGATATCGGCATGGATCTCGGCCTCGGTGATGCGGTCAGCCAGGCAGTTGCTCACGCAGAAGTAGTCGATGCGCCAACCGACGTTGCGGGCCCGCGCGCCGCCGCGGAAGCTCCACCAGGTGTAGGCGTCGCGCGCGTCGGGGTGCAGGTGGCGGAAGCTGTCCGTGAAGCCCGCGGCCAGCAGAGCCGAAAAGCCCGCGCGCTCCTCGTCCGAGAAGCCGGCGCTGAAGTGGTTGGCGTCCGGGCGTGCGATATCAATCTCCTCGTGCGCGACGTTCAGGTCGCCGCAGAGCACCACGGGCTTCGTCTCGGCCAGCCCTGCCACGTAGGCGCGAAAGGCCGCATCCCACTCTTGCCGATAGGGGAGGCGGGCCAGCTCGTTCTGCGAGTTGGGTGTGTAGCAGCCGACAAAATAAAAATCCTCGAACTCCATCGTCGCCACGCGGCCCTCGGTGTCGTGCTCGGGCATGCCGATGCCCAGCGAGGTGCTCAGCGGCGCGCGGCGCGAGAGGATGAGCACGCCGGAGTAACCCGCGCGCTGAGCCGGATTCCAGAGCGCGTGCGGCCACGCGTTGATCCACTCATCCTTCACCTGCTCGGGGCGGGCCTTGATCTCTTGCAGGCAGAGCACATCCGGCCCCAGGGCGTCCATCTTTTCAGCCAGCCCCTTGCCGAGGGTGGCGCGCAGGCCGTTCACATTCCAGCTCACGAGTTTCATGTGCGTGAGTTTACCCTGAGGCCACTCGGGTGTCAATCTCCATCTGTGTCGCGCCCACTCGGGGCCCACTCCGGAGCCGACGCACCTCGGCGCGTCGCGTCGGTCGAGACGGCTGCTCCCGCACCCCGTGCCGACGACGGCGAGGGGCGCCGCCCGTCCGCGCGCGGGGCGAGCCCGCCGCGCTTTGGGCTTGCGCTGCCGGGGTGAATGCGTTAAGGTATCCCCCGTGAAGAAACCCCGCATCCGCATCACTCTCATTGATCGCAAGGGCCCGCGCGGCTGCCACCGCGGCCACTGCATCGGCGACAGCTTTGACTTTGACACCGAGCGGGGCAAGCTCTGCCCGATGGCCATGCACGTCGGCTTTCTCTACGCCGATATCCTGCGCTACGGCGGCAGCGTTCCCGGCGAAGCCCCCGGCACGGCGCGCTTCTGCTGCCCCGATCCGGACACCATCAACGTCTTCCGCGTCGAGGTGCTGCCCGACGACGCCGCCGGCGGCGACGCAGCCCCCGCTGCGGGAGAGGCGGAGGCCCCGACGGCCTGAGCGAACGCTCCCGTCCCGAGCGCCCGGCCTGAGCCGCTCTGACTGCCGCGCCGGAGCCTCCGCGTACACTCCGCCTGAGGCTTTTTCTCTGCCCGCCGGGGGGGGGGCGGCCCGGCCGCGATTGGTGCGAGAGCGCAGCTCTCGCGGACGCCGTCGCTGCACGCCGAGCGCGCGGGCGGCGATTCAGGTCGGCCCGGTGCGCGCGCTGCCGCGCGGCGATGCCGTTTTACAGCCGCGACGCGTGCTTGACGCCTCCGCCCGCGGCTGCTACAATGGCCGCAATCATGAGTGAACACCCCTTTCTTGACGACAGCCTCGCGATTGCCTGGTCGCAGCTCACGCCCGAGCGCGCCCGCACCGACATCCGCCTGGCCATCGAGCAGGCGCGTCAGGCCGTCGACGCCATCTGCGCCGTTGAAGAGCCGAGCTACGACAACACCTTCGCCGCGCTGGAGAACTCCGGCGCCGCGCTGATGCGCGGCTGGCAGCGCCTCAACCACCTGCAGGCCGTCATGGATGCCCCGGCCCTGCGCGACGTCATCACCGAGCTCATGCCCGAGGTCGTGATGTACGCCAGCAGCGTCACCCTGCGCCCCGATCTCTACGCCGCGCTGAAAAAAGCCGCGCAGCAGCCTTGGGTGCAGGAGCTCTCGCCCGTCCGGCAGCGCTTCATCTCCGAGACCCTCGCCGACTTCCGCGAGAGCGGCGCCGAGCTCAGCCCCGAGCAGAAGCAGCGCTACGCCGAAATCTCCACCGAGCTGGCCCAGCTCAGCCACCGCTTCGGCGAAAACGTGCTCGACTCCACCAACGCGTGGGAGTACGTCACCTCCGACGCCGCCGAGCTGGCAGGCCTGCCCGAGTCCGTCCGCGAAGAGGCGCGGCAGAGCGCGCTCGCCAAGGGGCTGGGCAGCGAAGAGGCCCCCTGCTGGCGCCTGACGCTGCAGGCCACCTCCGTCATGCCCGTGATGAGCTACGCCGAGAGCGAGGCGCTGCGCGAGCGCGTCTGGCGCGGCGTCGGCACGAAGGGCACGGGCAGCTACGACAACGCCCCGCTGATCCACCGCATCCTCGCGCTGCGCGACGAGAAGGCCAAGCTGCTCGGCTTCGCCACCTACGCCGACTACGCCCTGAGCCGCCGCATGGCGGGCACGGGCGCGCGCGCCCTGCACTTCATCGACGACCTGCACGACCGCGTGCTGCCCGCCTTCCGCCGCGAGCAGGAGGAGATCCGCCGCTTCGCCGAAGAGCAGAGCGGCCGCTCCATCCCCGTGATGAAGCCCTGGGACGTGGCCTTCTGGAGCGAGAAGCGCCGCAAGGCCCTCTACGATTTCGACAGCGAGGAGCTGCGCCCCTACTACAGCCTGCCGCAGGTCATGGAGGGCATGTTCTCCATCTACGCGGGCCTCTACGGCATCCGCTTCGAGGAGCGCCCGACGGCCTGCCTGAAGGAGGGCGAGCCCCTGCCTGAGGGCGCGGTCGAGGTCTGGCACCCCGAGGTGCGCTACTACGAGGTCTACGATGAGGAGAGCGGCGAGATACTCGGCGCTTTTTACGCCGACTGGTACCCGCGCGAGAGCAAGCGCGCCGGCGCTTGGATGGACTGCCTGAGCTGCGGCCTGCCGCCGGCGGAGGGTCGCCCCCGCCTCCCGCACCTCGCGCTGATGTGCGGCAACCTGAGTCGCCCCTCGGGCGACCGCCCGGCGCTGCTGACGCACCGCGAGGTTGAGACGGTCTTTCACGAGTTCGGCCACCTGCTGCACCAGACGCTCAGCAATGTTGAGGTGCGCTCGCTGGCCGGCTGCAACGTCGCTTGGGACTTCGTGGAGCTGCCCAGTCAGATCAACGAGAACTGGACTTGGGAGCCCGAGGCCATCGACCGCTACGCGCGCCACTGGCAGAGCGGCGAGCTGATGCCCGAGGCGCTCAAGCGCAAGATGATTGCCGCGCGCAACTGCGGAGCGGCCAGCGATTTCATGCGCCAGCTCTGCTTCGGCAAGCTCGACCTCGAGCTGCATGTGCACACCGCGCGCTATCTCAACCGCGACGTTGAGGAAGTCGACCGCGAGATCCTCGCCGACTACCGCGTCCCGCTCACCGAGCAGGGGCCGAGCATGCTGCGCGCCTTCTCGCACATCTTCGACGGCGGCTACGAGTCCGGCTATTACTCCTACAAGTGGGCCGAGATGCTGGAGGCGGACGCCTTCCGCCGCTTCGCCGAGGAGGGCGTCTTCAACCCGCAGACCGGGCGCGACTTCCGCCGCTGCATCCTCTCGCAGGGCAACAGCCGCCCCGCCGCCGAGCTCTTCCGCGACTTCATGCACCGGGATCCGGATCCCGAGGCCCTGCTGCGCCGCAGCGGCATCATCTCCTGATGCCGCCCGCCGCGCGGCGGAAGAGCCACCGGGGAAGAGCCCTTGAGGAAGAGTAACCGAAACAGCCAAGAGAGAGCACTTATGAGTGATCAACCAACAGACACGCCCCCCGCTGCCGCACCGGCGGGGGTTGAGGAGTTTACGACGGTGAAATCCATCTTCGTGCGCGGGCGCAACTGCCTGCTGCTCACGGCCGATTTTTCACCGCTCTTTGTGGATTATTACCTGCACCTGATGCAGCACGGCCTGCGCCACGAGGAGGCCGTCGACACGACGCTCAAGCAGATCCTCGCGCTCTTCACGCTCCACCTCGTCTCGAGGCCGTGGAAGGAGTATCACGCCTGGACCTTCAACCTCCGCGAGCCCGGCCCCGCCAATTACTTCGTCTCCGGCTCGTCGACGGATGAAGAAGTCATCGGCCGCGCCTTCACGAAGGACGTGAAGCTGCACGAGAGCAACATGCTCTTTGCGCAGAACCTGCAGCCCGGGCGCGACCCGCAGACCTCGGTCATCGTGCTGCACGGCAGCACCGTCCCCGAGTGGGTGGAGGATTATTATCGGCAGAGCGAGCAGCGCTGCGCCCGCGCCTTCTGTCTGGAGGGCGATGACTTCGCGCTGCTGACGGCCGAGCCGGACGCCGATCTCGACTGGCTCAAGGGGCTGACGGCCGAGCAGGTCGCCAAGCTCAGCGAGACGGAGGAGACCAAGCTGCTCGAGACGCGCAAGTTTTATTTCCGCTGCGGTTGCACGGTCGAGAAGATTCTGCCGACCATCCGCGCGATGAAAAAGGACTTTGCCGACATCATCTCCGAGCAGGGCTTTATTGAAGTATCCTGCCCGCGCTGCGGCGCCACCTACAAGGTGACGCCCGAGATGCTCAAGTGAGCAGCCGCCGCGCCCGCGCCTCGCGCGGGTGGCACGGTTTGCGCGGCGCCGCAGAGGGGTGATTCGGCCCCGCTGCGGCGCCTTCGTGTAATGAACAGGGGGCTCTGCCCGCGGCGTCACCCGGTGCCGGATGCTCGGCGCATGAGTCGCGCCGTGCGATTTGAGCCCCGCGTCATTTTCACTGAGTCCTGCGTTCCGTCGTTCCCCCGCCTGCCGAGTGGGGCAGGGGAGGGCAAGGGTCGCAGGAGGCGCGGGCACGCCGCCGAGGTGGCGCGAGGGCGCCTCAAGGGGCAACGTGAAAGCTGCAGAGGGCCGAGCCTGGCCCGCTCAGGCCAGGCCCTTGTGGCGCAGGCGGTGGAGGCGCTCCTCCATGCGCGGGCGCAGCGTGTGTTCAATCCAGGCGTAGGCCGCCTCGAGCCCGTCGGACTTGAAGATGCGGCCGATCTGCGCCTCGACGGCCGTGGCGTTGCCCGTCAGGCGCAAAAAATCATTGCTCGTAAACTCGATGAAGAGCTTGCCGTCGATGCCGCCGCGGAAGGAGAGAATCCACTCGCGGACGTAGAGAGCGAGAATGGCGTCGCCCACCCAGGCTTGGGCGCGCACCACGGGGTCGAGATCAGGGGGAAGGGCAGACATGGCAAAAAAAGAGCCGCCCCGACGGTTGCGGGGCGGCGGTTCATCGGGGGCAGGGGATCAGCCTCGGGAGCGCGGCTCGCGCTCCGCCGCCGTCTGCACGCCGGGCTTGGTGATGAAGGGGCCGCCGGCCGTGGGCGCCACCTCCGTGAAGGCGAGGCCTGCCTGCTCGGTCACCTTGCCGTAGATCGGGAAATCCTTGCGCAGCGGGTGCCAGGGGTAGCCCTCCCACATCATGATGCGGCGCAGATCGGGATGGCCGACGAACTCGATGCCCATGAGGTCGTACTGCTCGCGCTCCAGCCAGTTGGCTGAGCGCCAGATGCCCACCATCGACGGCACGCGCGGGGCCGACTCGGGGACGGGAACGCGCACGAGGAGGTTGGCTCCCGTCTCAGCCTGAGTGATGGTGTAGTTCGTCTCGAAGCGCGGCTCCTGGCCGAGGTGGTCGACGGACGACACGCACACCAGCATATCGAAGCCGCAGGCCTCTTTGGCGTAGCGCATCACGTCGGTCAGATCGTCGGGCTGCACCGTCAGCGTGAAATCGCCGCGGAACTCCTTGCGGCTCACCTGCGGGAAGCGGGCGCAGATGTTCTCGGCGGCTGTCTTCTGAAGATCGGAGAGCGTAGTCATGACAGATGAAAGCGGAGGGAAGGGGAAAAAGACTCGGGCGGGGGTGTGATCACTCCAGCGGGATCGACGCCTTGATCGTATCGGCATTGTTGGCCTCGCGCAGCGGATGCTCCTTGAAGAAATCCTTGAGCGGGTGATCCGTCTTCATGATCTTGTTCTGGAGCGTGATGAGGCCCTGCAGCAGAGCCTCGGGGCGGGGCGGGCAGCCCGAGATGTAGACGTCCACCGGCACAATCTTGTCCACACCCTGCAAGACGGAATACGTGCGGAACATGCCGCCGGAGCAGGCGCAGGCGCCGCAGGCAATGCACCACTTGGGCTCGGGCATCTGATCCCAGATGCGGCGCACCATCAGCGCCATCTTGTAGGTGATCGTGCCGCAGATGAACATGAAGTCGGCCTGACGGGGCGCGTAGCGGTTCACCTCAGCGCCGAAGCGCGAAATATCATAGCGCGAGCAGGAGGCCGCCATGTACTCGATGGCGCAGCAGCTCGTGCCCATCGGCATCGGCCACAGCGAGTATTTGTGCATCCAGTTGATTGCCGCCTCGACCGTCGTGTAGACGAAACCGCCGTCTGACTCCGGGTCGCACATGAAGTTCTGCTCAACGTGCTGAAGATTGTCGCTTGCCATGGTGATGTTGGGCGGGTGTGTGGAGAACCCGCTGCCACTAGCATACTCAAAATCCGTGTGAAGGCAAGCCAAATTTGGTCCGCCTGCTGAAAATCAGCCACTCGCCGCTCCGCGCCCTCTCCCGCTGCCCTCCGCCCTTCTCCGCCTGTTCGGCGCCGTCCTCCCGCGGCCTCCGTCAACCTGCTCCGCCCGCTCGAACTGTTCGCTCTCACGGTCCACTCGCGCCTCCGACCCGCGCCACCGACCCGCGCCACCGACCCGCGCCGCCGACCCGCGCCGCCGGAGCCGAGGGCTTCAGCGGGCGGGCCGGGTCGAGATCTCGGGAGGGGGGCGGATGCCGAACCGCCGACGGGCCGAGTACCGGCCGGCGCCGTCATCGGGCTCCGGCCGGACACTATCCTGTGAACGGGTCGGCGCCGGGCAAAAAAACTCAGCTCCGCGTCGCGCGGTTCCCGGCGGCGCCGGACGCGCCCCCCGTCATCCCCTGAGGCGCCGTGGCGGGCGAAGGCGCGGGGGCAGCGGCGGCACTCGGCGCCGAGCCCGCAGCCGGCACCGCCGAGCGAGCGCCCGCGGCGGCCTGGCGCGGCAGGTAGCTGCGCGCCCCTGTGGCGCGGTTCGTGTAATAAATCGCCGCCGGCGTGAAGGTCACATAGCTGCCCTGCGGATCCGACATCGCCGACACCTGAACGGGGCCGCCCGCCGCATCCAGCTGCACGGTCTCCGTCACTCCCGACGGACTGCCGCTGTAGATCACGCTGCCGTTCGGACCGTAGATCACATTGATCGTCGACGTATCGCTCACCCAAGCCCGTTTGTCGGCCAGCTGAGCGCGGTTGTTGCGGGCGCGCAGGCGCTCAAGAGCCTGAGTCGCATCGTACTCCGTGACAAAAGCCGCAATATTCTCCTGCTCGCGGTTCTGAGAGCAAGAGAGAAGCGGGAACAGGGACAAAGCTCCGAGCAGGAGCAGCAGAAGAGACGTTTTCATATAATGCAGAGAGCTGCGGTCACGGCTCGGCGTTGAAAATAGGTTAGAGAGAGCACTTGCAAGAAACTCGCGAAATGTCAATGTTCAAGCTTGACTAAATGGGCGGAATATGGTTAGCTTTCGCGCATGAATCTCTCGACCAAGCACTGGAAGGCCGTGCTGGGCTCGCTCGCGCTTACCGTTGCGATGCCCGCGATGGCTCAGGAGTCCACCGGTGATCCCTTCCTCGACGCCGTGCTGCAGGACCAGGCGAAAGCCAAGCAGGAGCAGCAGGGCGGCGGTGGCCTGCGGGTCGTGCCGGCGGCGCCCGGTGCACGGGGCGAGAGTCCTGCGGCGCCCGCCCGGCCTGCGGCCTCCTCGATGCCGCTGCCCGGAGGCGATGAGGCGCAGCGCGAGCTCGGCCCGCAGACCGGCCTCTTCTTCAACGACGTCAGCTACGAGGGCAAAAAAGTCGTCTCGGTGAACGTGCGCTACGCCGGCGGCAGCCGCAGCATCCCCGATTCTCGCCTCTACGACCTGCTGCAAACGCGCCGCGGCATGGAGTACTCGGCCATGCGCGTCAACGCCGACCTCGAGCGCCTGATCGAAAAGGGCATGGTCTCGGGCGACGCCCGCGTGCTGCTTGAGACGAGCGGCGACGGTGTCGCCGTCACCTTCGAAGTGCGCCCCGCCCGCGTGCTCGGCGGCGTCGGCTTCACCGGCAACAAGCGCTTTGACGACGAAGACCTGCGCGAGCAGCTCAAAAAACTCACCTCCAACCACACCATTGCGGACAGCAGCCTCGCCGCCGCCCGCGCCTCCATCGTCAAGTATTATCAGGAAGCCGGCTACCCCGACACCCGTGTCACCTGGCGCGTCGTGCCGACCTCTCGCCCCGACTACAGCGACGTCATTTTCGACATCCGCGAGGGGCAGGAGCTGAGCATGAACAAAATTGAGTTCATCGGCAACACCGTCTTTGACAGTACCCAGCTGCGCCAGGCCATGGAGACCAAGGAGCGCGGCCTCTTCACCTGGTTCACCAAGTCCGGCCGCATCGACCGCGAGCGCGTCGAGGAGGACCTGCGCGAAATCGAGAAACTCTACCGCAACTACGGCTACCTGCACGCCCGCGTCAGCAAGGTGGACTACTACAACATCGGCAAGGCCGAGCCCGGCGAGCGCCAGCGGCAGCGCATGGTCATCAGCATCTACGAAGGCCCTCGCTACCGCGTCCGCAAGGTCGGCTTCAGCGGAACGCGCGTCTACAGCCCCGCCCAGCTCGAGCCCGGCCTCAGCATGATCGGCGGTGACATCTACTCGCTGCAGAAAGTCAACGACGACGTCGAGATGATCCGCAAGTATTACGGCGCCAAGGGCTATGCAGACGCCAACGTGCGCCCCGTCATCGATGAAGTCGGCGTCGACGAGAACGGCATGCGCCTCGTCGACATCCGCTACGACATTAACGAAGGCTCGCGCAGCAACGTCGGCCGCATTCAGGTGCGCGGCAACACCACGACCAAGACCAACGTCATCCTGCGCGAACTTCCCCTGCACCCCGGCGACAACATGAGCTCGGTGGACCTCGACATCGCCCAGAAGCGCCTCGAGAACCTCGGCTACTTCATCCCGCAGTCCGTCAGCGTCACGCAGTCCTCCTCGAACATGCCCGGCTTCCGCGACATCAACATCGACGTGCAGGAAGCCCAGACCGGCCAGCTCACCCTCGGCGTCGCCTTCTCCTCCGTCGAAAACGTCTACCTCTACGCCACCGTTGTGCAGACGAACTTCGACATCCGCGGCTTCACCAACGGCGTCTTCACCGGCGGCGGCCAGCGCCTCACCCTCAGCGCCAAGATCGGCACCGAATACAAGAGCGCCTCCATCTACCTGCTCGAGCCCTGGTTCCTCGAGCGCAAACTCGCCCTGGGCAACGAGATCTATTACTCGGACTCCACCTACATGAGCGACTTCTACGAGCAGACCAGCTTCGGCTACGGCATCTCGCTGCAGAAGGCGCTCGACGAGTTCCAGTCCGTCAAGCTCGAATACCGCATCGAGCGCTACAAGATCGACCCCGAGGGCTACTGCCCGCCCTTCTTCCGCGAGAACAGCGGCGACTTCAACCGCAGCCACCTGCGCCTGAGCTACAAGTACGACTCGCGCGACGCGGAAATCACCCCGCGCAAGGGCGGCAGCCTTGAAGCCTACGTCGGCTACAGCGGCCCGGGCAGCACCGTGGAGACCTACACCGCCGGCGTCAGCGGCTCCTATTACTACAACACCTTCTGGGACACCATCTTCAGCGTCAACTTCGGCGCAGAGGCCATCCGCGCCGTCGATGACAACGAGACCGTCCCGCTCTTCGAGCGCTGCTACCTCGGCGGCCCGAACAACCTGCGCGGCTTCCGCTACCGTGACGTCGGCATGGTCAACAGCGCGCTTGCCGGCGATGAAACCATGGGCGGCCTCAACAGCGCCTTCGTGCAGCTTGAGGCCACCGTCCCGCTCATCGAGTCCATGCGCTTCGCCGTCTTCTTCGACGCCGGCCTCGTCAACGACAGCCTGCATGACATCAACACGGACGGCATCTCGGCCGACGTCGGCTTCGGCCTGCGCCTCAACCTGCCCATGGGCCCGATCGCCATCGACTACGCCATCCCCGTGCGCACCGGCAACGCCATCGACGACGGCGGGCAGTTCCAGTTCTACGTCAACTACAAATACTGAGCCGGCACCCGCGCGGGCCCCGGCATCTGCCGCCCCGCGCCTCGCCCGCCTCGGCAGCATCGGCCGCGAGTTCTCGAAGGAGAGCCCGCGGCCGTCTGCATTCAGGCGCCTCACCGCCGTCCGAGCACAGCATAGCCTGCCGCACGGGCCTCGGCCTTCGCGCCACTCACCGCCGTCCGCCTGCGACCTTGCCCGCTGCGCGCCGCGAGAGCCGCATGCCCGGCCGCTGAAACGTGCTCGGGGCGGCCTCCTCCCGCCGCCGACAATAAAGCAGCGCCCCCTCGCCGAGCGAGAGAGCGCCGCCTCTGAAAAGCTCATCGAGCTGCCGCTGCTCAGCGGCCCCGGCTGCGCGAGCCCGCCTTCTGCGAGCCTGCGGGAGCCGGCTCGGTCTCGATGAGACCGCCGAGGCCCACGCGCGCCTTGATCGGCACCGAGACCGTCTGCTGCTCCCCGAAGATCTCCACCACCACGCGCAGCGAAGAGGGGTCCTTCGGGGGCTCAGCCAGCCGCATCCCCTCGACCATCTTGACGCTCGAGACACTCCTCATGCGGGAGCGCAGCTTGACCGCCTCGCCCTCGCCGTCCACCAGCTCCACCGACTTGATCTTGCTTCGGAACCCCGGGGAGTAGGAGATCGCCACCTTGTCACCCTTCATCGAAGCCGTGAAGGTGATACCCTGCACCGTGAACGTACCCGGGCAGGGCTGAGGTGCCGACTTCTCCGTGCTGGCCGCGACTTGCACCTCCGCCGTCGCCTCCACCTCCACCCAAGAGCCGGAGGGCAGACGATCAAACGAACAAGTCGCTTGGAGCTCGTTGCTTTCCTCAGAGCCGAGAATCCGCGACAGTTCCTCAGAGCCGAAAATTCGCGACAGACTCAGATCACCCGTCATCTCCTTACCCTTGCTGCTGCGAGCCGTCGCCGGCTGTGTGTTCAGTCTGTCCGGTTCGCAGAAGCTCAGCCCCTCGGGGAGCGTGAGCTTGAAGCGCAGCTCGATCATAGGCGGACTCCAATCCTGTTGAATCATGGTGAACGGATTCTCAAAATTGCAGACCAGCGACGAGAGCGTCACCTTCACGTCGGACGCCGACACCTCAGCCGCCGCCGGGCGGGTCTCAGCGCCGGCAGGTGAGGGAACATCCCCGAAGCAAAGAGCCCCGGCCGAAAGAGCGAGCAGAATCTGTTTTTTTCATGGGAAAAGAGGGGTAAAGAGTTGTGAGTGTAAGGAGAGGGTTGATGGGGTGGCGCCGCGCCTCGGGCTCGGACGGTGCAGCCGCGCGGCCTCCCGAACAGCGAGAGGACACAAAACCGGTATAGAAGGGGCCCCCCTCAGCGTCAAGCTCAAAAAAGAGCCTATACGCGGGAAAAAAAGCCCGGGCCTGCAACATAAGGCATGGACTGCGGATTTTTTCCTTCTCATGTGAAGCTGTTAGTGTTACACTGAGGAGCAGTATGGAAGCCGACTCTCCGCAAGCCTTGAACGCATTGCCCATGGGGACCGTTCTCAACGAACGCTTCACCCTCACCGACATCATCAATACCGGCGGCTTCTCCATCATCTACCGCGCCGAAGACCGCCTGACGGGCGAGTCCGTCGCCCTCAAGGAGTGCGCGCCGGAGGATCTCGTGTACCGCCGGGAAGACGGCAGCATCGAGCCGCTCGACGCGCGGGCCGAGTCCACCTTCCGCACCGCGCTCGAGGGCATGGAGCAGGAAGTCGAGGCCCTGCGCAGCCTCACCGCCGCCGGCGTCGCCGGCATCCCGCAGTACCTCGATGCCTTCACCTCCCACGGCACCCTCTGCCTCGCCATGACGGAGGTGCGCGGTGCCAACCTTCACTGCTGGGCCGAGAGCTATCGCATGGCCGGCAAAGCCTTCCCGCCGAGCCTCGTCGAGTCCCTGCTCACCGGCGTGCTCGAGATCCTCGAGAACGTGCACGCCAACGGCTATTACCACTGCGACATCAAGCCGGCCAACATCATCATCGACGAGAACGGCGGCATCTACCTCATCGACTTCGGCGCCGTGCGCACCGCCACGCGGCAGCATCAGGCCGTGCAAGTCAGCCCGGGTTTCACCCCCGTTGAGCTCTACCCCGGCTACCGGGCCTCCATCGGCCCGTGGTCGGACATCTACATGCTCGCCACCCTCTTCTACAACATCATCACCGGGCGCGTGCCCGAGCCCGCCAACGAGCGAGCCCAGAGCGACCGCACCCCGCGACTCTCCACCGATGCGCGCCTGAACAAGCTCTACTCGGCCCCCTTGCTCAACAGCATCGACAAGGCCATGTCCGTCGACGAGGCCGAGCGCTACCCCAGCGCGCGCATCTGGCTGCAAGCCTACACGCGCCGCCAGAACGGCCCGCAGCTCGTCAAGAGCCGCAAGCGCGAAACCAGCGCCTACGCCGCCGCAGCCCTCGACCTCTCGCGCGTGATGCGCGGCCACCGCCGCGCCCCGGCCCCCACCATCAAGGCCTCCGCCGCCGCGAGGCAGGCCGCCGCCGCCACCCGGCGAAGCGGCAGCTCCCTGAGCAGCGCCGCCCTCAGTGCCGGGCGCGCCCACGCCGCCGTCCGCCCCCTCGGCGCCGCCCTTCAGCGCCCCGCCGGGCATCCCCTCCTGCGCCCCACCGCTCGCCCTCGGACCGCCGGCGGCAGCCCGCACCTCGCCGTGCCCGGCAGCAGCCCGCACCGCGCAGCGGAGCCCGAGCCGACCTTCGCAGCATCCCCTGACCCGGCTCTCGCCTCGGCCCCCCTCCCTGAAGACCCGAGCGCTGCGTGGAGCGCCTCGGCCGCTGCTGCGCCGGGTTCACCCGCCGGGCCGCCGTCGGCTGCCGCCCCGGCAGCCTGCGCCTCAGCATCCGCCGCGGACAGCGATGCCGTGAACAGTGCTTCAGGGCATGCTGAGGATTCTCCCGCGACCCCTGTCGCAGGCTCAGCGGGCGGCGCAGCCGAACCCACCGTGGCCAGCGCGGCCCCTTCCCCTGCCGCTACGGACGCTGCCGGGGAGAGCCCCGAGACCCCGACCGCCGACCCCGGAGCCAAGAGCCGAGCCGCCGCGGCACCCGCTCGGAAGGCGCTCGGAAGCCGCCCCGCCGCCGTCGGCCTCTCCTCCCCCAGCGGGGAAGGGTCCTCCAACCTCCCCTACATCATGGCCGTCATCGCCGGCCTCATCGCCGTCATCATCTACCTCTTTATCTGAGGCCATCTCTTCATCTGAGGCCATCTTCGCCTGAGGACGTGTTCATCTGAGGCAAGCCCCCTCGGCGCGCGTTGCCCGCGGGGGCGGAAAACAACAGCGCCCGCCGGCCGATAAAGGCCGGCGGGCGCGCCGAAATCGGGCGAGTGCGCCCCCCTTTTCAGGAGCCGCGCGCACCCGCGCTTCAAGAGCCTCAGTTGGGCATGCACATGCCGCGGCGCTCTTCGTCCACCTTGTCGCCGAGGCCGAGGCGGCGCGCCACCGCAAAGCCGAACTCCAGAGAGGCTGCCGGGCCGCGGCCCGTCACGATGTGGCCGTCCGTCTCCGTCATCGAGTCCGTCACCTGAGCGGCGCTCGTCAGATCCCCGGCAACACCCGGCCAGCAGGTCACGCGGCGCCCCGCGATCACACCCGCCGCCTCCAGCGCCAGCGGAGCCGCGCAAATCGCGGCCACCAGCTTGCCGGCTGCGTTCATCTCGCGCACGAGGCGAAGCACGGCGGGAGACTCCTTGAGCGCCCAAGAGGCCGGGCCGCCCGGCAGCAGAATGCCGTCAAACTTCGAGACGTCCGCGTCCACCAGCAGCATGTCGGCCTTCATCACCATATCGTGAGCGCCGCGCACCTCGCGGCCCTCCGTTCCGGCCAACACAACCTCAACCCCCAGGCGGCGCAGAATGTCCACCGGGGCCGTCAGCTCGATCTCCTCAAACTGAGGAGCCATCACAACGAGAATAGGATTCATGGCGACATGCTAACCTCCCCCGCCTGCCGAGTCAAGCCGTAACGGCGCCCGAATCGGTCATACCGCCGGCGTCCGAGCGCCCTTCCGCCCTGTGCCGACGGGCTTTTTGAGCGCAGTGAGCTCAGAGGCGGAGCTTTTTCACTCGCCTTGCGGCGCACATTGTGCTATCGTAGACGCGCAATCAGCCATTTTTATGAGGACCACCCTGCTGCATACACTCATGCTGGGCATCGCCCTCCTGACCGGCCACGCCGCCGCGCAGGAGAGCCCTGTCGATGCTCGGGAGACCCCTCCCCCCTCAGAAAACCCGGCTTGGACCGGCGAGACTCAGGGCGACGAAACGAGCCGGATCTCCCCCGCGGATGCCCCGACCGCTGAAGCCGCGGCCCCCGAGGCCGCCCCCTCTGCCGCTGCACCCTCCGCCGCAGCATCGGTCGACGCTGCATCCTCCGGCGCCCAAGCGCCCGCCGAAGCCTCGGCCTCCGCCCCGGCGGCAGGCCATCGCGAGGCCGCCTCCCGCGAGGCTGACGCCGCCCAGACCGCTCCCGCCAATCCCATCGCCGACATCAGCGAGCAGCAGCAACTGCAAACCCTGGAGCAGGAGTACTCGCGCAAAGTGGATCTCATCCGCTCGCTCAACCTGCCGGACGACGCCCGCAAGGCCCTCCTCTCCGCCGCCGTCTCCCTCTCCTACGAAGACCTCAGCGCCTACGTCTCGCACGAGCACCACGCCTACGACGGCCACAGCGCCCTCGAGCACGCCGCCATGAAAATCAGCGTCGCGCCGCCCATCGACGGAAAGCTCTGCCCCGACTGCGGCCTGTCCTGCTTCAACGTCAACCCCGAAGGGCCCTTCCCGGCCTGGACGCACCACTACACCGGCAAAGGCCCGCAGTACAGCCGCTTCCCCATTCCCCTGAAGCTCTACTCCCACGCTGAAGAGGGCATGGGCCTCTGGCAGAAGCTCTGCCACCGCGTCGCCGTCGATCCCTTCAACCTCGCCGCCACCCTCATCTTCTTCGGCGCCATCATCCATACCTTCCTCGCGCCCTTCTTCCAGCGCATGGCTCACCGCCTGGAGCAGCGCTACAAAGCCAAGCTGCGCGCCGAGCGCTTCCGCATCCTTCACCCCGAGCAGCGCATGCCCGTCTCGCTGGGCGCGACCATCTGCCACTTCCTCGGCGAAGTCGAAGTCGTCTTCGGCCTCTGGATCATCCCCTTCTTCTTCGTCTGCACGCAGTATTACTCCATGGAGGACTTCCTGCGCTACATCGACCATGACACCAGCTTCACCGAGCCGCTCTTCGTCGCCGTCATCATGGTCATCGCCTCCTCGCGCCCCATCTACCGCCTCGCGGAAAACACCCTCAAGCTCGGCGCCTCCCTCGGCAACGGCTCCCCCGCCGCGTGGTGGCTCTCCGTGCTCTGCATCGCCCCGCTGCTCGGCTCCTTCATCACCGAGCCCGCCGCCATGACGCTGGCCGCCATCCTGCTCTCCAAAAAGATCTACCAGCTCAAGCCCAGCACCTCGCTCTGCTACGCCACCATCGCGCTGCTCTTCGTCAACGTCTCCGTCGGCGGCACCCTCACCGACTTCGCCGCCCCGCCCATCGTCATGGTGGCCGGCAAGTGGGAGTGGGACATGGCGCACATGTTTACCGAGTTCGGCTGGAAGGCCATCGTCGGCATCATGCTCTCCAACATCATCTACTTCTTCATCTTCCGCAAGGAATTCGCGCGCCTCGCCGAAGTCCAGCGCATCAACAACAGCTTCGACAGCACCGTGCCCACCACCTGGGAAGACCGCCAGGACGTCATCCCCATCTGGGTCTACGGCGTCTCCATCCTCTTCCTCGTCTGGACGGTCATCTTCTCGCACCACCCGGCCATCTTCATCGGCGGCTTCATGTTCTTCCTCGGCTTCACCATGGCCACCCCGCAGTACCAGAACGCCTTCTCCATCAAGGTGCCGCTGCTCGTGGCCTTCTTCCTCGCCGGCCTGCTCATCCTCGGCGGCGTGCAGGGCTGGTGGATGCAGCCCGTGCTGCAGACCCTCTCCGAGCTCGGCCCCGAAGCCACCATGGGGCTGGCCAGCGTGCTGACCGCCTTCAACGACAACGCCTCCGTCACCTTCCTCTCCAGCACCGTGCCCGGGCTTGAGGAGCACATCCGCTACGCCATCGTCGCGGGCGCCGTCACCGGCGGCGGTCTCACCGTCATCGCCAACGCGCCGAACCCGGCGGGCCAGGCCATCCTCGGCAAATACTTCAAGGGCATCAGCGCGCTGAAGCTCTTCCTGTGGGCCTTCCTGCCCACGCTCATCATGTTCCTGCTCTTCAACTTCATCTACTTCGAGTAAAGCCATGTTTACCGGACTTGTGGAATGCACCGGCCGCGTCCTTGAGCTCACCCCCATCGAGCAGGGCGCGCGCTACACACTGGAAATCCCCTTCGCCGATGAGCTCGCCCTCGGCGACTCCGTCGCCGTCAACGGCTGCTGCCTGACCGTCGACCGCATCGAGTGCAAGCGCGTCGAGTTCGACCTGCTCACCCAGACCCTGCGCGTCACCTCCCTCGGGCAGCTCAAGCCCGGCAGCATCTGCAACCTCGAGCGTGCCATGGGCGGCTCGGGGCGCTTCGGCGGGCACTTCGTCATGGGGCACGTCGACACCACCGGCGAAGTCGTCAGCATCACCCCCGTCGGGCAGGACCACTGCGTGCGCGTCCGCATCCCGAGCGAATACACGCGCTACACCATCGACAAGGGCAGCATCGCCATCGACGGCATCTCACTGACCATCGCCAACATCATCGACGGCAACATCCTCGAATTCTGGATCACCCCGCACACCTGGCAGCGCACCAACATGCACGCCTACGCGCCCGGCACCATCGTCGACATCGAAGTCGACATGATCGCCAAATACGTCGAAAAAATGTTCGCCGCGCGCTCCTGAGCCCCTCCTGCCCGGGCACGGGCCGTGCAGCCGCAGGCCCCCCGCCCGCTTGACGGGGCAGGGGAGCTGTGGCAGGCTGGCGGCATGGGATTCACCACCGCCATCCTCACCGCCGCCTCCGCCGTGCCCGGCGTTCTGCAAGCCGCAGCCCTCAACCGGCAGAGCAAACAGCTCAACCAAGCCGCCGACCTCCAGAGCCGCCTCGACGAGCAGCAGGCCTCCGCCATGCAAGACGTCGCCCTCGAGAACCAGCGGCGCTCCACCCGCAACGCCCAAGCCGAGATCGGGCATGCCCGCGCCGATGCCGCCGCCTCCGGCCTCGCCTCTCAGGGCAGCGTCACCGTCCGCGAGCGAGACCTCGCCACCCGCCTCAGCGACTCCATCGCCAACAGCACCAACGAGCAGCTGCAGCAAGTCAACAGCCTGCGCGCCCAGAGCGCCTACAACAACTGGGATCTGCGCAACCGTGCCTCGCAGGCTAAGGCCGGCTCGCTGAGCTCCCTGCTCGGCGGCGTCTCCGCCGGCCTGAGCACCTACGCCACCCGCAGCAGCCTCAATGCGCAGAACGAGGCCCGCGCCAACGCGCGCAACGGTCGTTGAACCGCGCGCCCCGGCAGGCCCGCCCCTTTGTCGCCCCGCCCCCTCGGCAGAGCCTGCCCTCTGGCCGACCTTGCCCCCTGCCGCGCCCGCCGACACCCCGTCAGCGGGCGGCTTTGCACTTGCGCGGCGCGGCCCGCTGTGGCATACTCGGCACATGCAGCACCAGGTCCACGTCTGCCCCAACGGCACCACCGCCCTCCTCAGCCCGGGCTCCGCCGCCCACCCCGTCATCTCCCTGCAAATCTGGGTGCGCACCGGCTCCATCCACGAAGCCGAGCACCTCGGCGCCGGCATCTCTCACCTGGTCGAGCACATGGTCTTCAAGGGCACGGCCGAATACAGCGGCCGTGAACTCAACGAACGCGTCCCCGCCCTCGGCGGCCTCTGGAACGCCTACACCAGCACCGATCGCACCGTCTACCACATCGACGGACCCGCCGAGCACTGGCGCGAATTCCTCCACCTGCTCGTCGAACTCGTCTTTCGCCCCAGCTTCCCGCGCGACGAATACGATCGCGAGCGCGAAGTCATCCGCCGTGAAATGGCCATGTACCGCGACGACCCGCAGGATGCCGCCTACCGCGCCCTCATCGGCACCCTCTACACCGTGCACCCGCGGCGCCTGCCCGTCATCGGCGAGCCCGAGCTCTTCGACGCCCTGAGCTACGAGGACATGGTGCACTACCACCGCAGCCGCTACACCCCCGGCAACATCTTCATCTGCGCCGCCGGCGCCATCGACGCCGACAGCTTCTTCGCCGCCGTCGACAGCGAACTGCGCGACATCCCCGCCTGCCCCGCGCCCGAAGTCAACCTGCCCGCCGAGCCCCGCCAGTGGGGCCCCCGCCTCACGCGGCGCGAATTCGACCAGCCGACCACCACCCTCATGCTCGCCTGGCGCATCCCCTCCTCGAGCCACCGAGACGCCGCCCCGCTGAGCCTGCTGGCCACCGTCCTCGGGCAGGGGCGCTCCGCCCTCCTCTACCGCCGCTTCCACGACGAACTCGGCCTCGCGCACGACATCTCCGCCAGCACCATCCCCTGCCGCGACAGCGAAGGCGCCTTCGTCATCGAAGCCGACACCGACCCCGAAAACCGCGACACCCTGCGCGACGCCCTCCTGAGCTACGTCGCCGAGCTCCCCGAGCTCGACTTCAGCGAGGGGCGCGAGCGCGCCCTGCGCCAGCAGCGCGCCGCCCGCCTGCGCAGCCTCGCCACCGTGCAGGGAGCCGCCGCCGCCCTCGCCATGTCCTGGCACCTTGCGCGCAACCCGCGCTGCGCCGAAGAGTGGGCCGCCGCCCTCCAAAACGTCAGCCCCGAGCAAATGAGCCGCGCCGCCGCTCGCCACCTGCGCCCCGAGCGCCTCAGCGAAGTGAGCATCGAACCGCTCGGCACCCTTCCCCCCGAAGCCCCCGCCGCCGCCGACAGCGCGCGCCTCGCCCCCGACGTCAGCGAACTGCCCAACGGCCTGCGCCTCGTCCTCAACATCGACCGGCGCATCCCCATGAGCTGGGCCACCCTCACCTTCGGCGCCGGCTGCGGCACCGAGAGCGCCGACACCGCCGGCATCAACTCCTTGCTCGCCGAGTGCATGCTCAAGGGCACCGCCTCGCGCAGCGCGGGCGACATCGCCGACACCGCCGAAAACCTCGGCGGCAGCATCAGCAGCCAAGCCGGCAACAACAGCCTCAGCTTCAGCATCCGCAGCCTCGCCGAAGACCTCCCCGCCCTCCTCGAGCTGCTCGCCGACGTCATCCTGCACCCCTGCCTGCCCGAAGACGCCGTCGCCACCGAGAAAGAGGCCATGATCGCCGACATCGAGGACGACGAGCGCGAACCCGCCAGCCTCGCCCTGCGGCGCATCCGCGAAGCCTGCTTCGGCCCCGTCTCCTACGGCCACCACCCCGACGGCAGCGTCGAGAGCGTGCGGCACCTCACCCGCGACATGCTGCTCGCGCAGCACCGAGCCCTCATCTGCGCGCGCAACGCCGTGCTGACCGTCAGCGGCGACATCGACCCCGACACCGTGCGGCAGCAAGTCAGCACCCTCTTCGCCGCCCTGCCGCCCGGGCAACCCGCACACCGCGTCGCCACCCCCGAGCAGCGACCCGGCCGCCACCGCATCAGCAGCGACAAAGAGCAGGCCGTCTGCGCCATCGCCGTCCCCGGCCTCAGCGCCGCCGACCCCGACCTGCCCGTCCAGCTCCTCTTTGAAGAATGGTGCCGCGACATGGCCGGCCCCATCTTCGCCGAAATCCGCGAAAAGCGCGGCCTCGCCTACTACGCCGCCGCCACCGCCCTCACCGGCATCGATGCCGGCTGCATCATCTTCTACCTCGGCACCTCCCAGCAGCAACTCCCTGAAGCCCGGCAGGCCCTCCGCGACTGCCTCGAGCACATCGCGCGCCACGGCATGCCCGCCGAAGCCCTCGAGCGCTCGCGAGCCACCGTCCTCGCCTCGCGCCTTCTCTCCCTGCAAAACGCCGGGCGCCTCGGCGCCGCCATCGGCCTCGACACCCTGCTGGGCCTCGGCGCCGACTACAGCGAGAAGGTCCCCGAGCTGCTGCGCGCCATCACCCCCGAGCAAATCAACGCCTTCATCCGCCGCGCCCTCAGCGGCCCGCACACCGAACTCACCGTCTGCAACCCCGGCATCGGCGAAGAGGGCGAGCGCGCCGACGGTTCGTCCGACGACCCGGTCGCCGACAGCACCGTCGCCGCCGACGGACAGGCCGCCGACTGACGCGCCGCCAGCCGGCCTGCCCCAGAGCGGGGCGAGCCGCCTTCAGTCCGCCAGCAGCCCGTCGGACGGTGTAGACTGCGGCCTTTGAGCCGCGCCCTGCTGCGTGCCCGCCCTCAGCGGTAACGCGCTCCGAGACGCCCTCTCCGCGAAGCGAGGCTTCATGCAGCGCGCCTCAGCTCGGCGCCCCACCCCTCGCCGGCCTTCCGGTAGCGCTCAGGCCGCCTTCCTCAGCTCGGCTCCGGCAGCCAGCGCGGCGTCATCGGGCGAAAATCGGGGCCCACCATCGCCAGAATCGCCTCCGCCGCCTTCGCCGCCGCCCCGCCGTAGCCGAGGCGGGACACCGACTCGCGCATCTCGCGCAGCACCCGCTCGCGCACCTCCGGCTGCATCAGCCGCTCCAGCTCCGCCAGAGAAGCCTCCGCCGTAAAATCCTGCTGAATCAGCTCACGCACCACCGGGCGATCCGCGAGAATATTCACCATCCCGATAAAGCGAATCGTCAGAATCAGGCGGCCCAGCCAATACGTCCCCCAAGCCACCTTGTACACCAGCGCAAAGGGCAACTCGTGCAGCGCCGCCTCCAGCGTCGCCGTCCCGGACGCCACCAAAGCTGCCTCCGCCCGATCCATCAGATCGTGATAGCTGCCGCGGCGCACATTGATCAGCCCCGGGTCCACCCCCGCCGCCTCCGTCATCCGGCGCATCAGCTCCTCCATCTTCGGCGAGCTCGCCGAAGTCTCGAAGCGCCACGACGGGTGCTTGGCCCGCGCGGCGCGCACCACATCCAGAAACACCGGGAAATGGCGCTCAATCTCGCGGCGGCGCGAGCCCGGGAACAGCCCGATGAGACCCGGCTCGCGCACATCCCTGCGCCGCTGCGCCAGAATATCATCCACCAGCGGGTGCCCGACAAACTCCGTCCGCAGCCCCGCATCCTCAAAAATCGGCTTCTCGAAGGGGAAGGTGCAGAGCATCAGATCCAGCAGGCGCGCCAGCTTCGGCGCGCGGCTGCGGTGCCAGGCCCACACCATCGGCGCGATGAAATACGCAATCCGCGTGCGCGGCGCCACCCGGCGCACCCGCTGCGCCAGCCTCTGATTGAAGCCCGGGTAATCAATCAGAATCAGCGCATCGGGCTGATCCTCCGCCACCCGGCGCTCCATCTCATCCAAGCGCCGCAAAAAATAACCCGCATGGCGCAGCACCTCCACCACACCGATCACCGCCGCCTGCTCCGCCCAATCCTCCACCCCCGGCGCCAGCGCATGCATCCGCGCGCCGCCCAGCCCCACAAACTCCAGATCAGGCTGCCTGCGCAGCAACTCGCGCATCAGCAGAGCCCCCTGCTGATCCCCGCTCGCCTCACCCGCAATCACATAAAACTTCATAGAGCCATGCTACCATGCCCGCGCCCCCTTGGCAAGATCAGACTGCCCGCCCCGATACCGCCGCCTCGCCGCCGCAGAAGCGCGCGTGTTCGCGTTTTAAGCTTGAATTCACCCGCCCCCTGAGGTATAGAGAACAACATGGCCGCCGCGCTCCCTGCCGCGGGCCACCCTCTCGCACGGTGCCGCGCATCGTCGCGGGCAGCCGACGGGCTTCAGCGGACACCCGCTGCCGCTCTCCCGCCATCTGCCGTCGCGCCGAGCCCCGCACAGCACCAACCCCAGCACCATCTGAACCATGAAACCCGCCTCCCGCCTCCGCTCCCTCCCTTCCCTCAGCGCCCTCAGCGCCGCCCTGCTGAGCCTCAGCCCCGCCCTCGGTGCTGACGGCCCTGCCGCAGCCCCCGCACCCGCAACACCCGCGAATCCTGCGGCCCCGGCTGCCCCCGCCGCCGCTCCCGCGGCCGAGAGCACCGCCGCCCTCTCCGCCGCCGACCTGCGCCGCGAAGCCCAGCAACTCATGAAGAGCGGCAAGCCCGCCGAAGCCTACGCCCTCTTCCTCAAAGCCGCCGAGCAGGGAGACGCCATCGCCCAGCGCGGCTGCGGCATCTGCCTGCTCAAAGGCATCGGCGTCGCCCGGAACATCCCCGCCGCCCTGCCGTGGCTGAACCGCGCCGCCGAGCAGAGCGACCCGCAGGCCCTCTACGAACTCGGCCTCTGCCACTTCAAGGGCATCGGCGTCCCCGTCAACACCGAGGAAGCCACCCTGCGCCTGCGCCACGCCGGTGAACTCGGGCACCAGCGCGCCCAGTGCTGGATGGGCGCCTGCTACGCCAGCGGCGCCGGCGTCGTCCGCGACATGCACGCCGCCGCCAACTGGTTCCGCAAAGCCGCCGAGCAGGGCAACACCCAAGCCCAGTACAACCTCGCCCTCTGCTACGAGCGCGGTGAAGGCGTTCCGGCCGACACCGCCGTCGCCCTCAGATGGTACGAAAAAGCCGCCGCCCAAGGCAATGCCGACGCCGCAGCCGCCGTCGTGCGCCTGAAGGCTGCCGCCGCCGACCAAGCCCCCCAACCCTGAGCGCCGCGTGCGGCGCCAGCGCACCGAGTGCCCCCGTGCCCGAGATGCGCGCATGGGGGCACGCCTGAATGAGGGCCACGCCTGAATGAGGGCCACGCCTGAGCTTGCGCCTCCCGTCGAGAGTGAGACCCCGCCGGGAGAGCTCCCTCGGAGCCGTCTCGGAGGGCTCACTTCTCGCTGAGGGAGCAAGGCCCCTGCGGGCCCTCCCCATCAGGCGAGCCTGCGACTGACGCCGGCCTGCGGCATCCGCCGCCTCAGCAACGCGCAGAGCCCCGCGCGCAACAGAACCGCGCGCAACAGAACCTCGGGCAACAGAACCTCGGGCAACAGAACCTCGGGCAACAGAACCTCGGGCAACAGAATGCGGGAGGCTCTCAGCTCCGCGAGCCTAAACCCTCAGGCGAGGCCCAGCGCACAGACCCAGCCCGCGCGCGGGCCCTTGTGCGTCTCCACCTCGGCAAAACCCGCCGCCGTCAGCAGCTCCGCAAGCTGCTCCGCACTGTAAACCCGCATCCCGGGAATGCGCTGCGGCCAGAGATCATCACCCGGGCGACTGCCGTCCGCCTCATGGCAAACCAGCAGCGTGCCCCCGGGGCGCAGCACCCGGCGCAGCTCGCGCAGCCCGCCGACCGGATCCGGCCAGAAATACAGCGTCTCAAACGCCGTCGCCACATCAAAATGATCATCCTCAAAGGGCAGGCAGCAGACATCCCCCTGCATCACGCGGCAGCGGCCCTGCTCAATCGCCTCCGCATTCAGGCGCGACGACAGCCCCACACTCACCTCCGAATAATCCACCCCCGTCGCAGAGCCCTGCGGGCACATCTCCAGCAGCGTCGCCAAATTGGCTCCGCCGCCGCAGCCCACATCGAGAGCCGCCGCATCGGGCGCCGGGTGCAGAAACCCGAACGCCCAGGCCGCCATCTCCGCATGGCTGTTGTTCATGCGCAGCAAAATCGCCTCACCGTCGCTGCCGACGGGGCGGGCCGCATTGAGCAGAAAAGAGTCTGTTTCCATAAAATCCGATAGGCCGGGATCGGCTCCCCCATTGTAGAGCCGCCCCGCCCGCCGGTCAAGGCGCAAGTGTGTCCGCGCTCCTCCGGCGCGACGGCGCCCTCGCAGCACAAGTCTGGACAGCGGCGAAGCTCCCCCGCGCAGCGCCGCCGAACGAGCGCCCCGTCCATCCCTTTCGCTGCGCCCGAGAGCAGACCCCACCCCGCCCCCGCAGCCGCCGCAGGCCGCGCTTGACAGCCTGAGGGCCATTCGCTATAGTGGCCCCATGAGTCAGCGCGCATGGTGTTGGGTAACGGGAGCTCTGATGATGCTCATGGTGATAACCGGGTGCAGCAGCACACCGCGCGGCGGCACCGGAGACCTCGTCGTCATCGACATCGGCCACTGCGTCGGCGCGGAAGGCGCCACCATGCCCGCCGCCATCGCCGGCAAGCGCTGGAGCGAATGCGCATTCTGGTACCGCTACTGCCTCGACGTCAAGCGCGTCGTCGAAAGCGCCGGCTACCGCTGCGTCGTCACCAACCGCGGCAACGCCCCCGCCGGCGGCCCCATGGCCGCGGATGCCCGCCGCGCCGGCGTCGTGCACCTGCGCAACCCTGACCTCGGCGGTAAGCGCCGCCCCTCGCACTACTACCCCGACCGCGTCGGCTCCGGCAGCGCCAGCGCAGACTACGCCGTCTACCGCGGCGCCGCCTGCGTCGTCTTCCTGCACCACAACAGCTCCTCCTCGCACTGGGTCAGCGGCGGCTCGCCCAGCCTCATCATCTGCAACCGCTACAACGGCCGCCCGCTCGCCCGCGCCCTCGCCGACGCCATGGACCGCGAAATCCTCGACAACGGCATGCCCAACGGCGGCCGCAAATGCCGCATTCAGCCGCGCTACGTCGACGCGGACCGCTCCGCCGCATGGATGAACATCCTCGATGACGCCGGCATCCCCGCCGCCGTGCTCGAAGTCGCCTACCTCAACAACCGCGATCACGCCGCCTTCCTCTGCTCCGACAGCAACGCTCGGCGCTACGCCCGCGCCGTCGGCCACGGCATCGTGCGCTACATGAAGGAAAGCCGCGGCCGCCGCCCGCACTACCGCACCGACCCCAACCGGCCCGACGAAGGCTCCTTCGGCTACGCCGCCGAATCCCGCCGCCTGAACATCCCCGGCGCCAAGCGCCTCATTCACTGAGCCCCCCCCCCTTGGGTTGCGACAACCCCGTGCCGCGCCCTTCCGTCGACTCCGCCGCCCCGAGCGCCTCGCGCTGCCGAGCTTCGCCCTCCGGCACTCGGCACCCCCGACGCCGAAGCGCATGCGCGGCCCGCGCTGCCGCCCGCATCCGCCGCTCGGCGAGAACTTGACAGCGCGCGTGCAAGCGCGTATGATGAGCTCAGGTGCCGAAGCGCCTGAGATTTTATGAAAAGCTATAACATTGCTGTGCTGGCGGGCGACGGAATCGGCCCGGAAGTCATGGAAGAAGCCCTGCGCGTGCTCGATGCCCTCGAAGCCCGCTACGGCTTTACCACCGAGCGGAAAGCCTGCTACGTCGGCGGCGCCGCCATCGACCACTGCGGCAAAGCCCTGCCCGAGGAAACCCTGCGCACCTGCGAAGCCGCGGACGCCATCCTCTTCGGCTCCGTCGGCGGCCCGAAGTGGGACAGCCTGCCGCCCGAGCAGCGCCCCGAGCGCGGCGCCCTGCTGCCCCTGCGCAAGCACTTTGGCCTCTACGCCAACCTGCGCCCCGGCATCTGCCTGCCCGAGCTCGTCGACGCCTCCCCCATCAAAAACAGCCTCATCCCCGGCGGCTTTGACATCCTCTGCGTGCGCGAACTTACCGGCGGCATGTACTTCGGCGAGCCCAAATTCTACGGCGAGCGCAACGGCGAAACCATCGCCCTTGACACCCTCATCTACAAAAAGAGCGAAGTGGAGCGCATCGCCCGCGTCGCCTTTGAAGCCGCCCGCGGCCGCCGCCGCAAGCTGTGCAGCGTCGACAAAGCCAACGTGCTGACCTCCTCCGTCATGTGGCGCGAAGTCATGAACGCCATCGCCCCGGAGTACCCCGACGTCGAGCTGACGCACATGTACGTCGACAACGCCGCCATGCAGCTCGTGCGCAACCCGAAGCAGTTTGACGTCATCGTCACCGAGAACACCTTCGGCGACATCCTCACCGACGAAATGGCCATGATCTGCGGCTCGCTCGGCATGCTGCCCAGCGCCTCTCTCGCGCAGAGCAGCGAGAGCTTCTTCGGCCTCTACGAGCCCTCCGGCGGCTCCGCCCCCGACATCGCCGGCCAGGGCATCGCCAACCCCATCGCCCAGATCCTCTCCATGGGCATGCTGCTGCGCTACAGCTGCCGCGAAACCGCCGCCGCTGACGCCGTCGACGCCGCCGTGCGCCGCGTCATCGCCGCCGGCTACCGCACCGGCGACCTCGCCACCGGCGCCCCCGGCGAAACCCGCGTCGGCACGCGCGGCATGGGCGACGCCATCATCGCCGCCCTCTGAGCCTCACCGCAGCCGTTTCGGGCATCGACCGGTCTCTCCCTGAGCCCCGCCGACGCCCCTGAGGAAACAGGGAACGGCCCTTCGGAGCCCCCGAGCCCACAAGGCAGGGGGGGGCACCCCGCCCGAGCCCTCCCCGGCGTCGGCGCGCCGTCCGCCACTTCCCGCAACATCCCGAGCCCGCAGGCATCCCCTGCGGGCTCCTTCGTGCCGCAGAAACCCCGAACGATCGCGCGCTGCCCTCCCGGGGGGGAAGGCCCTGCCGACGGAGAAAAAGCTTGAGACGCCGGGGCCGTGTGCTAGAATAGCCGCATGTTGAAGACCTCTCTCTGCGCCGTCGCGCTCGGCCTGCTGGCCGGCAGCATGGCCCTGGCCGACCAGAAACCCAACATCATCCTCGTCCTCGTGGATGACATGGGCTGGGGCGACACCAGCGTCAACGCCGGCCTCGTCAAGGCCAAGGGCAAAAAAGCCCCCGTCATCAAGACGCCGAATCTCGAGACCATGGCCAAGCGCGGCGCCCAGCTGCGCCGCCACTACACCGCTGCCCCCGTCTGCGCCCCCGCGCGCGCCTCCCTCTTCTCCGGCACCCACCAGGGGCACACCGAAGTCGTGCGCAACAACAGCTTCGACGCCGCCCTCGAGGACTCGCACACCCTCGCCAGCGTCCTCAAAGCCGCCGGGTACGACACCGCCCTCATCGGCAAATGGGGCATCGGCGGCGGCAACGAAAGAGGCGGCACCCCCACCACCTCCGCCGGCTGGCCGACCAAGCGCGGCTTCGACTACTTCTTCGGCTACCACAACCACCTGGCCGGGCACCGCCACTACCCCAAGGAAGAGAGCAACGCCGACCCCGACATGCACTGCAACGCCGTGTGGGACGGCGACACCTGCATCACCGACCAGCTCGACAACTGCTACAGCACGGACCTCTTCACCGCCCGCGCTAAAAAGTGGATCATCGACCAGCGGAAAGCCCACCCCGACCGCCCCTTCTTCCTCGCCCTCACCCTCATCGCCCCCCATGCGCGCCTGGCCCTGCCCAGCTGCCCCTACCCCAAGGGCGGCGGCCTCAAGGGCGGCCTCCAGTGGCTCGGTGAGCCCGGCCACATGATCAACACCGCCAAGGGACAGTGGGACAGCTACATCGAGCCCGCCTACAAGCCCGAAAAGCTGCGCGCCTACGCGAAAGTGCGCTTCCCGAACAACCCGAACGTCGTCGCGGCCGCCTCGCGCCACGCCACCATGATCACGCGCATTGACGACGCCCTCGGCGACCTCATGCAGCTCTGCCGCGACCTCGAGATCGACGACAACACCTTCATCGTCTTCACCAGCGACAACGGACCGCACAAGGAACCCGGCGCCGTGCACCCCATCCCCGGGCACCCCACCCCCGCGCAGAACCCCGCCTTCTACCGCAGCTACGGCCCGCATGACGGCATCAAGCGCGATGTCTGGGAGGGCGGCCTGCGCGTCCCCTGCCTCGTCTGGGCCCCCGGCCTCGTCAAGGCCGGCACCGTCAGCACCTTCCCGAGCCAGTTCCACGACTGGATGGCCACCTTCGCCGACCTCGCGGGCATGCCCAAGCCCATGCGCTGCGACGGCGTCTCCCTGCTGCCGACCCTCAACGGCCGCGATGACCGGCAGAAGCCCGGCATCGTCTACAGCGAGTACAACTACGGCGGCAAGATGGACCAGTACGACGACTACGCCGCCAACAAGAAAGGCCGCACCCGCGGCGAGCAGCAAGTCATTGTCTTCCGCGACGACAAGGGCCGCTACCTCAAAGCCATCCGCACCAACGTCAAGACCGGGCAGGAGGACTTTGAGATCTATGACGTCGAGGCCGACCCGCACGAATCGAAAAACCTCGCCGACCAGTTCCGCGACAAGCAGGACGAGCTGCGCACCGCCGTGCTCTACCAGCGCCGAGCCTACGACTACGTGCGCGACGGCAGCGCCGGCCGCCGGCAGAACGCCTACGGCGGCTCCCGCTGCTATGACGGCACCAAAGTCCCCGCCCAGCCGGCCCCCGCGGACCTGCAGCCCGGCCTGAACATGCGCCGCGTGCAGGCCGAATGCCCCTGGGTGCCCGACTTCGACACCCTGCCCGGTGCGGAGCAGGCCACGGCCCAGCGCGTCGACAACCCGACGAGCATTGAGCTGCCCGCCGGCAGCATCACCGAGTTCACCGGCTACATCAACGTGCCGCAGGACGGTGACCACTGGCACTTCAACCTCAAGCTCGACGACGTCGCCGGCAGCCGCGCCTACATCAAGATGCACAACTTCCAGCTCATCGACGCCGACACCGGCTACAAACCCGGCACCGTGGCGACCGAAACCGCCGCCGCCAACGCCGATGAGATCGACACCGCCCGCAGCGGCAAAAAGGGCATCCCCCTGTCCGCCGGCCTGCATGAAGTCACCATCGTCATCGTGCAGGGCCCCTCGGCTCCCGGCCACCTGCAGCTGCAGTGGTACCGCGGGCAGAACGCTCCGGCCCCCATTCCGGCCGAAGCCTTCCGCTGCGCCCCCGCGCGCCCCTGAGGCCTGAACCGCCCCCCTGCTGAGCCCGCTCCCCGCGCCGCCTCGCCTCTGAGCCGCGGCGCGGGAAGAGGGCAGGGGAGCTGCCCCTGCGGCGCTCCGCTCCGGCACCCCTGCCTCCCTCAGCACTCTCGGGCGGTCTCCCGCGGCCACCCGGCTTCCCCTCGGCGCTCATGCCGCGCCCCCGATGCTTCCCCTCTTTTTCCCCTTCACCCTCCTGAACAATCCTCTGCGGCGATGAACACCATGCTCTACAGACGCTGCGGGCGCAGCGGCGTGCTGCTGCCCGAAATCTCCCTCGGCCTCTGGCACAACTTCGGCGCCGGCGATGACCCCGCCGCCTGCCGCGCCATGATCGCCTGCGCACTCGAGCGCGGCATCTGCCACTTCGATCTGGCGGACAACTACGGCCCGCCCCCCGGCTCCGCTGAAGAGCGCTTCGGCAGCCTGCTCGCCGGGGAATTCGCCGCCCACCGCGACGAAATGTTCATCTCCACCAAAGCAGGCCACCTCATGTGGCCCGGCCCCTACGGCGACCGGGGCTCGCGCAAGCACCTGCTCGCCGGGCTCGACCAGAGCCTCAAGCGCCTGCGCCTCGACTACGTCGACGTCTTTTACTCCCACCGCCCCGACCCCGAAACCCCCATTGAAGAAACCGTCGGTGCCCTCGTTCAAGCCGTGCGCAGCGGCAAAGCCCTCTACGCCGGCCTCTCCAAATACCCGCCCGAGCTCTTCCGCCGCGCCTGCGCCCTGCTGGCCGAAGAGAAAGTTCCCTGCCTCATCCACCAGTACCGCTACAACCTGCTGGATCGCAGCTGCGAGATCGGCATGCTGCCCGCCACCCGCGAGCAGCAGATCGGCAGCATCGTCTTCTCCCCCCTCGCGCAGGGTATGCTCACGGGCAAATACCGCACCGGCAGCCTGCCCGCGGACTCCCGCGCCCGCCGAGCCGACTCCCCCTTCCTGAACCCCGAGCGCGTCGCCGAGAGCGCCGCCGCCGTCGAGCGCATCGCCGCCCTGGCCGATCAGGCCGGCATCAGCCTGACCCAGCTCGCCCTCCGCTGGCTGCTCGGACGCCCGGGCATCACCAGCGTGCTCATCGGCGCGCGCAACGTCACCCAGCTCGAGCAGTGCGCCGACGCCGCCGGCCTGCCGCCGCTGGACGATGACCTGCTGCGCGCCCTCGACGACGCCACACGCCCCTCCTGAAAGTTTTTGAGAACTCTGGAGCTCTTTCCGAGAGCGCCCACCGCGCCTCCTGATGGCCCCTGTGCCCCTCAGGAGGCGCTTGCTGTTTCCCCGCGACGCCCCGCGCGACGGTGAAGGCTCCCCCGAGGCCCTGCTGAGGCCCTTCCGCGCCCTCGACTGCACCCCGCCCGCCTGCGCGGGCACAGCCGCTGCCCGCGTCCATCCGCCTTCTGCCCGCGGCGCCACCTCCCGCCTGCGGCCTCTCCCGCCGGAGTCCGGGGAGCCCGCGGCATGGCCTTCCCGCGCCGCTGCTCGCCGGGCACAAAAAAAGCGCAGCAGCCGAAGCTGCTGCGCGGAAAGGAATCGCGGTCAGCGCGACGCTTAGCGCTCGTCGGGAATCTCACCGTCCGGATAAATGAGCTCCTTGGGAGCCGGCTCGATGCTCTTGATCGTCATCTTCACCTGCTCACCGCCGATCTCCACCGGAATGCGCAGCGTATCGCCCACCTTGTGGCCGATCAGCTTGCTGCCCAGCTTCGAGCTGTACGAAATCACGCGCTCCTCCGGCACCGAATCCCAAGCGCCGAGAATCGTGTAAACCACCTCTTGGCCGTTATCGGACACGAAGGTGACCTTCGTGCCCATGCCCGTCTGCTCGCAGGTCGCCCCGCGGAAATCCGTCGGCGTCGCCTGAGCCAGCAAGCGGGAAAGCTCCTCCGAGCGGCGCATCAGCACCTGGCGCGTCGCCTTCGCATCCTGATAGCCGCCGTTCTCGCGCAAGTCACCCTCAGCTCGCGTAATCTCGAGATCGCGCTTGTTCTTCGGGATGCGCACATTGATGATATCCTCATACTCCGCCTTGCGGGCCGCATACGAGCGCAGCGAAACATAGAGCGTCTGCTTCTCCTTGTGCGCCGTGCGAGAGAGCACCACCTGCTGCAGCGAGGGATGCACCTTCATCATGTTGGCCAGCAGCAGATTGCGGTCGAGATCCGGCAGCACCGACGAATCGTAGAGAGCCTTCGCGAAGGGGCGAGCCTCCGGCTCGGAAAGCCCGCGCACGAGATCCGGCGCCAGCTCCTTGTCCTCCACCAGCAGATTGCGCAGGCGCAGAGCGCGGTTCGGGCCGCCCTCCGAGCTGTCGCGCTCAATCGCGCTGATAATCGCAGCGCCGAGAGCCATCTTCGACTTGTTGAACACCTCAGCCGCATCCCCCTCGCGCTCCTTGCACAGCCAGATGAGCACATCCGGGCTCAAGCTCTGGCGGGAAATGCCGTTGATAATGTCCGAGAACAACTGCTCCTTGCCCCCGCGGCTGATGATGAACTTCGCCGCCGGTTGCGTCACCTTCGGACCACCGAAGAGGAAGATGTTTGTCGTGTAGGCCAGCCAGCTCTCCGGCATCGCCTCGGGCAGCGCCTCATAGACCTGATTCTGGCGCGCCGTCGACAGCTCGCCGATGTAGCCCACAATCTCCTCCGAAGAAATCGTGCTGAGGCGATCAGCCAGCGTCGTCAGCTTGCCGATCCCCTCCTTCTCCATCGCCTCGCGGAGCTTCGCCGCCTTCGTCTCATCGCGGCCGACCACGTGATCCATGATCTGGTCGCGGATAATGATGAGCTCCAGCACATGCTGCGGCTCACCGTGAGAATGCGTAATGTCATTCTCCATCTCCGCAATCAGCTTCGCCACAATCGCAAACTCGCCGTCCAGCACCTCCATGCGCGCCTGATCCAGAATGCGCACGCAGTCCTCCAGCGAGCGGCCCGACTGGCTGTAGTCATCGAGCAGAGCCTCGGCGGCCGAAGACGCCTCGCGCAGCACAATCGGCTCGCCGCGGCGCGTCGGCAGGCGGAAGCTCGGATCATCGCGCATCGCCGCGCGCGCCTTCTCCCACCAGCCCTTCCAGCTCCCCTCGGGAATCACGCGCCCGCTGAGAAACTTCTCCAAATCCTCCGGCTGCATCGGCAGCACCTCATCGATGCCCTCGCGCAGCGAGAAATTGTGCGTCAGCACATCGCGGATGAAATCGAGCATCTGCTCCTTGCTCTCCGCGCGCTTGCGGCACTCCTCAGCGTTCTCGTAGCATGCGATCAGGAAGTGACCCTCGGGAATCGGCGTCAGCTGGTTGAACGCCAGCTTGAGCCCCATCACATAATCCGGCTTTTTCTCGAAATTGATTTTGACGCGCTGCTGCGTCAGAGACCAGGCCATGACCTTGCCCACGCCCCAGTCGGGATGCATGACATACTTTCCGGGGGAGAACTTGTCAAGCCGAGTGGCGAAGTCTACCGGAATTTTGCCTGTTTTTACAAATTTTTCTAGATCGGCATGCATACGTGAGACCATATTAGCACAGGATGGGTCAAGGTCAATCCCCGAATAGCCCTTTTTTTCTTTTTTTTATCGCGTCATCGCCCTGCATCAGCGGCTTGCGACAGCCGCGAGAGGCCAGGAAGCCGGGCGGTGAAAATCAGGCTCGCCGGAGAGATCCTCCGCCGTCGTCAGAAAAATCTGCTGCGGCGTATTCAGAATCGCCGCAAAGGCCAGGCGGCAGTCGCGCGGATCGAGACCGAGGCGCTCCAGCTCCGCCAGCGGCAGAGACGCGCAGCACTCCCAGCCCTCGGGCCCGCACTGCCCCGACGCCCGCACCCCCTGCGGGGGCGGCACGGCCGCCGCCGCCTTGCGCGGCGCATCAAAAGCCTGTGCCCACCAAGCCCCGTTCGGGCAGAGATTGAACTCCAGATAGCGGCCCCCGTTCACCTGCCCCATAAAGAACTCCGCCGTATCATAGCGCCAGAGCTCCGCGCAGAAAGCCCCCGGCCGCGCCTCGGGGTGAATCACCGCCGGCGCCCGCCGCGCCGCGCGAAACACCAGCTCGTGCTCCCCGAGCTCAAAGCTGAACTCCGGCGCCGGCACCACCGCCGCCCCGAACCAATCGCTCTTCAGGCGCTGCGGCACCACCGCCCCGCACTCTTGCAAAAGAATCTTCATACCGCTCCAGCATAGCAGACCGCGCCCCGCCCCGCAAGCACATTCGCCGCCCGCTCCCGCAGCGGAATCCTCACACCTCGCACCCCTCAGAGCCGCGGCGCCGGGAAGAAGCGCAGCGGCGGAGCAGCCAAGCGCGCCGACGGCCCCCGCAGCGCCTCATTGTAGGCATCCGCACAGGCATTGTAGAGCTGCCGACTCTGCTCCCCGCGCTGCATCGCCAGACAGAGCTGGGCGCAAGCGTCCAGCAGGCGATCATGCCCCGCCAGATCGCCGTGATCCTGCAAGCCCGAGACCGCCTCGCCTAGCGTGTGAGAAAACATCTCCTCCTCGCGGCGGAGCTCCTCCGCCGCCGGACCCGCCGTGCCGCTCGAGGAGCAGTCCGCCGTCAAGCGCGCGTCAGAGCGCTCCGCCAGCGCCGCGAGATCCCTCGCTGCCGGCAGCAGATCCCGCCGCCCCTCCTCCTCCAGCCCCCTCAGAAACAGGGCCAGGCAGGCATTGCGGCGGCGCGTGCGGCGCACCCAGAGCGCCCACGCCTGTTCAAGCTCCTCATGCAGACGGTGCAGCCGGTGGTGAAGTGCCAGCAGCCAGCCCAGAACCGCCACCAGCAAGCCGAGAGAAACAAGCCATTGCATGGAGACATTCTGCCCCGCCGCCCTGCCGCCCGCAAGCTAACTCGCTAACCGTTGTGTCCGCATGCTCGCACCGAGCCTCAGCGCCCCCGCAGCATGCGGTGCAGCCGCTTCCAGTAATAGCCGAGCGACAGCCCGCTGCCGCCGGCCAGAATGCGGCTCAGACAGCGCGCATCCTTCGCGCGCAGCGCCGAAAAATCAGCCTCGCTCACCCCCGCCTCGCGCAAAATCTCCGCCGCGCGGCGCGCGCACTCTCGCTGGCACGCGTGGCGCGCGCGCGCACGGATGCGGCGCAGCGCGTGAGACGCATAACCCGCCAGCAACTCGCGGTCCAGCGCACTCATCCCCCGCTGGCGGAACTCTTCCGCCAGCCACGCCAGCGCATCCACCATCCCGGGCAACTTCTCCGCCAAGCGAGTGTTGCTCACCGAACCCGCCTCATCGCGATACAAATAGCCCGTGGAAGGATGCGTCAGAATGACCTGGCAGAACGAATCAATCAAACAATTAAAGGCCGTGTCTTCACCGTAGCGAATCCCCAGCGGGAAACGCGCCTGCGAGCGCTCCAGCACCTCGCGTCGGTAGAGGCGGCCACAGCTGTTGGGAGTCAGGGATAAGATGGAAGACGCCGCAGCCGGTAAAACCTCAGGCCGGTCGCCCAAAGGATTGCGCTGGACAGGCTGCCCCGGCAGCAGGCGGCTGAGCCGCGTGACAACCACATCAGCCCCGTGAAGCTCCGCTGCCTCATACAGCTCGCGCAAATAACCCGGCTCCAGAACATCATCCGCATCCGCAAAGGTGACGAAATCACCCGTCAGCAGCTCCAACCCGCGGTTGCGGGCCGCACTTGTGCCGGCGTTCTCCTGACGAATCAGGCGCAGCCGGGCGTCCTTCGCCGCCATCTCCTCCAGCAGGCTGCCCGACGCATCCGTCGAGCCGTCATCCACGCAAATCAGCTCCAGCGGCAGCTCCGCCTCGGCCAGAATGCCCCCGACGCTCTCTTCGAGGCGCTCGGCCGCATTATAGATCGGCATGATGACGCTGACGCAGGGATGGGAGGTCATAACCCCTCCAGTCTACCCGCCGCGTGTCAGAGAGTCAAGCGATATTGTTCCTCAGCAGACGTAGGGCTGATGCGAACTCGTTAGGTGGCTCGTATTGCTGCGGGGTATCGGCAATGCGTCTTTACTCAGAGAAGAAGCGCCGCTCTGCTGTTGCAGAGCGGCGCTTCGCGCTATCTGATGATGAGTTGCCGAGACGAGGCTCAGGCCTCTTCCTTGGCGGGAGCCTCAGCCGCGGGGGCTTCGGCAGGAGCCGTCTCGCTCGTCGAGCCGGTGCCCGTCGTGGTGGCCGGGGCAACGGGGGCGGAGAGCTGGGGCAGGTCGATGATCTCGATGAGAGCCATCGGGGCGCTGTCCGTCTTGCGCTGGCCGAGCTTCACGATGCGGGTGTAGCCGCCCTGACGATCCTTCGTGGCCTCAGCGACCACGCTGAAGAGCTTGGCAACCACCTTCGGCTGGGGAAGGGTGGCGAGGGCCTGACGGCGGGCGTGCAGGCTGCCGTTCTTGCCGAGCGTGATGAGCTTCTCGACGTAGGGGCGAAGGGCCTTGGCCTTGGCCAGCGTGGTGGTGATGCGGCCGTTGCTGATGAGGCTGCAGGCCTGGTTGGCCAGCAGGGACTTGCGATGGGAGGCCGTGCGCTGAAGCTTGGCCTTTTTAACTCCGTGTCTCATGTTTGTTGACTGTAGCGTTGTTTGGTGAGGGAATGGGCGCCGGGGTGATCCCGGCGCGGTGGGGTGAGCTCTTTACTCGAGCTCGTCGTCGTCGCCGTAGGCGTCGATGTTGTGCGTGATGAGCGCCTGAAGATCCGACGCGCGGGTCTCGTCGTTGAGGTCGCGCAGGCGGGCCGAGGGGGCCGGGGCCGTCAGCAGCTCGGGGTCGAACTGCATGCCCAGCGTCAGGCCATACTGCACCAGCTTGTCCTTGATCTCGTTGAGCGACTTCTTGCCGAAGTTGCGGTACTTGAGCATCTCGGCCTCCGTCTTCATGGCCAGCTGGCCGACGGTGGTGATGTTCGCATTGTTGAGGCAGTTGGCGGCGCGCACCGAGAGCTCGATCTCGTTGACGCTCATGTTGAGCAGCTTGCGAAGCTGAGCGGTGTTCGCATCCGTCTCCGAGCGCGGGCCGTGCGGAATCTCCACGCGGCTGCCGTTCACCTTCAGGAAGACGTCGAGGTAGTGGCGCATGATGCTCGCGGCCTGAAGCATGGCGTCATCGGGCGACACACGGCCGTCCGTCCAGATGTCGAGCACGAGCTTGTCGAACTCCGTCATCTGTCCCACGCGGGCGTTGTCCACCGCGTACTTCACGCGGGTCACCGGGGAGAAGATGGAGTCGATCGGGATGACGCCGATGGGGCGGTCCTTGTCGTTGTTGTCGTCAGCCGTGTGGAAGCCGCGGCCGACGTTGACTTCGAAGTCGCAGTCAAAGATGGTGCTCTGGTCGAGGTGGCAGATGACCTGATCCTTGTTGACCACCTGATAGATGTGGTCTTCCTGGATGTCGCCGGCCGTCACGACGCCCTGCTTCGTGACGCGCAGCGAGAGCGTGCGGGGCTCTTTGCCGAAGTGCTTGAACTTGACCTTCTTGAGGTTGAGGATGATCTCCGTCACATCCTCGACCACGCCGGGAAGGGAGGTGAACTCGTGCTGGGCGCCGGCGATGCGCACGCTGGTGATGGCGGCACCCTCGAGGGAGCTGAGCAGAACGCGACGCAGGGAGTTGCCCAGCGTGTGGCCGAAGCCCGTCTCGATGGGCTCGGCGATGAAGGTGACGTGATTGGGATCCTTGGGGTCCTCGATGCGCTCAAGGGTGTCGGGGATCTCGAAATAGGCCAGCTGGATGACCTTCTGTTCTTCGTTGTCGTTCTCAGGCATAGTGATGTGGGGTGGCCGGGTTTCCCTTCATGCGAGCTTGGCTTCCGCGGAAATGAAGGACCGACGGCCGGTTGTTGATGGGCTCGCGCCGAGGGAGGATACGTGATTTTATGCGCCGTTGCAAGCCTTTTGTGCCGCGTGGCGTGAATTTGTCCTAAAATCGCCTGAAATCGGGGTGTTTCAGGTGAAAAATGGAGACCAAGTGTCGCACGGTTGGCACGGCGCTGCCCCTCAGGGAATCTTCGGGCCGAAGCCGATGCCCAGCAGGCGGTAGCGCCGGCGGTGGCGGCGCTTCATAAGGGAGAAGAGAGGAAGTCCGAGCAGGCGAAACTGGGTGCTGGTCTCCTTGTCTCGGTAGAAGAGGGTGCTGAGCGCATGGCGGACGGGGTGCAGCAAGCTCTGCACGGTGTCGTGCCCGGCAAACAGGCGATCGAGCCCCTGCTGCCTCAGGAATTCACGCGCCTGTCTCTTGCCTCGGCCAACATGGTCCGGCGGCAACTGCCGGAGCATGGCCGGCAGTTGATGGAGCCAGTGGGATATGACGGGGCGAAAGCGTTCCGTCAGGCCGCGGCGGCGGTAAAAGTCCAGCACGGCACCCATGCTGGGCAGGCGATCGAGGGCTTTGGCGCTGCTGCGCTGCTGCGTTTGCCCCATGATGGAGTCCCCTCGCAGGACGTAGTGGTAAAAGCGCCGCGGGTTCAGGTACATCCGGCGGCTGACGCTCAGGTACATCTGCGTGAAGCAGAAGTCTTCATACCAGATGCCGCGCGGATAGCGCAGGTTGAACCGCTCGATGAGGCTGCGGCGGTAGATCTTGTTCCACGCCGTGTCGTTGACGGAGACGGCCCTCTCGGGGGTGATCTCAACTTCCTGCTCGCTCGGCATGCTGAAATAGCGCTGCATTTTTTCCGCCCAGGGCAGCGCGGGTGCCTCGACGGCGACGCCGTAGCAGATGAGGTCGATGTCCTCCGTCATGTGAGGCAGCAGCTCGGCGTAGGTGTCGGTCTCGATGTAATCGTCCGAATCGACCGTGGTGACGAGCTCGGCACGGCAGGCTGCCAGCCCGGTGTTGCGCGCGGCGGAGAGCCCGCCGTTCTCTTGGTGAATGACGCGGATGCGCGGGTCGCGGGCGGCGTATGCTTCGAGGATGGCGGCAGAGCCGTCGGTTGAGCCGTCATTGACGCAGATGATTTCAAGATCTCGTAGGCTCTGGTTGCAGAGGCTGTCCAGACAGCGGCGCAGCCATGGGGCGGTGTTGTAAATGGGTACGATGATGCTGAGCCTGGGGCTGTCCATGAATGAGTATGTGACGAGTTTATGCTAATGAATCCTACCTGGGCTGTCACGGTCCGATGCCTCACAGCTCGCAGATGTCGGGCAGGTTGCGGTATTTGCCGCGGGCGTCCATGCCGTAGCCGATGAGGTAGCGATCGCCGGTGTGCAGGGCGGCGAAGTCGGCGTGCGGGCAGTGCTCGCGGGGGATGTCTTTTTCAATGGCGACGGCGGTGAGCACTTCGTGGGCGCCGCCCTCGAGCAGGGTTTGGCGCACGCGGTGCAGAGTCAGCCCGGTGTCGAGCACGTCGTCGAGCAGCAGCACACGCTTGCCGCGGCAGTCGGGCGGCGGGGTGAGCCAGCGCAGCTTGCCGCTGCTCTGCTGCGCGTCGCCGTAGCTGGAGACGCGCGCCGTCTCGAGGATGTAGTTGGGCGGCAGCAGGCGCAGCAGGTCCGCCGCAAACCACAGCGCCCCGTTGAGCAGGGCCAGTGCGATGATGGGGTGCTCGTCGCCCATGCGCGCGACGATGCGGTCTGCGGTGTATTCGACGGCCTGGCGGATGCGCTCGGGGTCGTAGATCTGGCGGGGGGCGGTGAGGCTCATGGCGGTGGGTTCGGATGGGGTGGTGGGCGCGGCGGGTGTGTCTGCCGAGTGGCGAGGAGGGCGGTGCACCGAGGGGGGCGCCGGGGTTCAGGAGAGCTTGCGGCGGGTGACGAGGTAGACTTTGTCGCCGTGGCGCACTTTCTGCCCGACGGGCACGAGGGCGTGGGCGCCCTTGGGCGCGGTGTCGACGTTGATCGTGTTGCCCTCTTCATCATCGACGCGCACTTCGGGCACGGTGAGGCGCACGATGCCGGTGGTGGGGCCGGTGATTTCGATTTTGTCGCCCGGGGAGAGGGGCTCGGCTTCGAGGCGGATTTCGGCGACCTGCGGGCGGGCGTACCAGCGCATGACGCGGCCGAGGTGTCGGCGCTGCTCGAGCGCGAGGCTGTTCGAGCAGCCGCTCCAGGTGTCCCACTCTTCGCCGAGGTAGTAGCCGCCGTGCCAGAATTGGCGGTTGAAGACGCGCAGCAGCTCGTCCTCCCACGCGGCGACTTTCTCCGGGCTCCATTCCCCGGAGACGCAGGCCTCGGCGGCTTCTTTGTAGACGCGCGTGACGGTGGAGACGTAGGCTTCGCTGCGCCCGCGGCCTTCGAGCTTGAGGACGGAGACGCCGGCCTCGATGAGCTGGTCGATGACGCGGATGGTGCAGATGTCTTTGGGCGACATGATGTACTGGTTGTCGATGTCCATCTCGAAGCCGGTCTCGGTGTCGGTGACGCGGTAGCGCCGCCGGCAGAGCTGGAAGCACTGCCCGCGGTTGGCGCTGTGGTTGTAGGCGGCGAGGCTCATGCCGCATTTGCCCGAGATGCCGATGCAGAGGGCGCCGTGGGCGAAGATTTCGATGCGCACGAGCTGCCCGCTCGGGCCGGTGATGTGCTCGCGGCGGATGCCGTCGATGATGTGGCGGATCTGGCTGAGGCGCAGTTCGCGCGCCAGCACCATGACGTCGGCGTAGGCGGCGTAGAGGCGCACGGCGTCGAGGTTGCAGATGTTGGCCTGCACGGAGATGTGCACTTCAAGCCCGATGCTGCGCGCGTAGGCGATCACGGCGGCGTCCGCGGCGATGACGGCGTCGATGCCGGCCTGCTTCGCGCGCCGCAGCAGCTCTTTCATGCCCTCGAGTTCTTCGTCGTAGATGATGATGTTGCAGGTGAGGTAGGCTTTGGCTCGGCAGTGGTGGCAGAGGCGTGCGATGCGCGGCAGGTCTTCTGCGGTGAAGTTGATGCTGCTGCGGGCGCGCATGTTGTAGTCGCCGACGCCGAAGTAGACGCTGTCGGCACCGGCGCGCAGGGCGGCGGCAAGGGATTCGTAGGAGCCCGCCGGGGCCATGATTTCCGGGGCTTGCATGGGGCTATGGTATCGGGTTTGGGCGGCGGCGTCAAGCTCGCTGTCGCGTTTTGCGGCGGCGGGGGGCTTCAGGGTCGCAGCGGGGTGGTGCTCTCTTTCCTCTGACGCGGCAGCGGGGGCTTTTCGCGGATGGGCGGCGTGCCGCCGGCGGAGCCCGTCGGGCGGAGTCTGCGGGGGCGGAGT
>DGYMR06203__coassemble_667_pt1 | contig 40203 bp, 38 predicted proteins | sample DGYMR06203__metabat2_low_PE_047 | metagenome-assembled genome bin DGYMR06203 | reverse complement strand
GGCGGTACTCTAGGTGGCTCAACGGGCGGTTTCCACACACTTTGCGCTTGACCCCGGCTTGTCGCGGCCGGCCGTTGCGGTGGGGAGGGGAGGGGCCGGGCTTTCCCGGCGGGCCGCGCGGGAGAACAAGAAGAGCCGACTCTAACGAGTCGGCTCTTCGCGGAGTGGAGCATAGCGGGTTCGAACCGCTGACCTCCTCAATGCCATTGAGGCGCTCTACCAACTGAGCTAATACCCCGTGACTTGCTGTCTGCGTCCTGCAGGAGGACGGCGGAATTATACGCGGCTTGAGCTCGCGAGTCAAGACAAAAAAATGAATTTTTCGATTTTTTTCTCGGGTGAGGGCAAGACGGCTCGAGCGAGGGGTAGCGGGGGAGCGACAGTTCAAGGTGAATGGGCTTCTTCCGCGGGCGCAGGGGGGCTTTGTTGGCGTTTTTTCAGGCCGGGGCGGAAAATTTCACTCGCCAGCCCGCGTGAGCTGTGGTACAGTGTGCACGTGCGCGACTCGGCTTGCCGGGTCTCGCCGCAGTATATTCAGCCATGAACGATCTCACCCAGCCTTTCAAACGTCTGCCCGTGGCCCTCATCGGCACGGGGTCATATGTCCCTGAACGCCGCCTTACGAACTCGGATCTCGAGAAGATGGTGGATACGACCAATGAGTGGATTGTTGAGCGCACGGGCATTGAGGAGCGCCGCATTGCCGCGCCCGATGAGAAGACGAGCGATATGGCCACCAACGCCGCTCGCAAGGCGATGGAGGCGGCGGGGGTCAAGCCCGAGGAGATTGACCTCATCATTGTCGCGACGATTACGCCGGATACCTTCACGCCGTCGACGGCTTGCTATGTGCAGGCGAATATCGGGGCGGTGAATGCGGCGGCTTTCGATATTTCGGCGGCTTGCTCGGGTTTCCTCTACGCGCTCAAGACGGCGGTGCAGTATATCGGCTGCGGTCAGGCGCGTACGGCGCTGATTATCGCCAGTGAGAAGCTCAGCCACATTGTGAACTGGGAGGATCGCAGCACTTGCGTGCTGTTCGGCGACGGTGCGGGCGCGGCGGTGCTGCGCACGGGCACGGGGATTGAGGGCGACAGCGCGATTCTGGCGTCCGATATCGGTGCCGACGGCACGCTGACGGATATTCTGCTGGTGCCGGGCGGCGGCTCGGCGATTCCGACGACGGAGGAGAATATCCACGAGAAGCTTTACACGGTGGCCATGCGCGGCAATGAGCTTTTCCGCCACGCGGTGCAGCACATGAAGGATTCGGCGCTCTCGCTGATCAAGCGCACGGGCATTGATCCGAATGATATTGCGCTGGTGGTGCCGCATCAGGCGAATCTGCGCATCATCAATGCAGTGACGGCGCGCCTGGGTATTCCGCCCGAGAAGGTGTTTGTCAATCTTCAGAAGTACGGCAATACGTCGGGCGCGGCCTGCATTATCGCGCTGGATGAGGCGCTGCGCGCGGGCCGGGCCAAGAAGGGCGATATCGTGCTGATGGTGACCTTCGGCGCGGGTCTGACGTGGAGCTCGGCGGCTATCCGCATCTGAGGGCTCGGCTTCTCCCCTTCCCGCTTCTCTCTTTCTCATCCCCGCGGTGGCTTCGGCGCTGCGGGGATTTTTTCTCGCTTGACAAAGCGCTCTCGCTGCGTCAGACTGTGCCCAACATCAACCGTTTCATCTCACCATACTCTTATGGAAACATACAGCATGAAGAATCCGTTCCCGGCCACGGTGGTCGGGGTGCACCCTGTTACCAAGCCCGGCAGTGCGAAGGAGACGATCCACATTGATTATTCGCTCGAGGGCTCGGGCATGAGCTACACGACCGGCGATGCGCTGGGGGTGATTCCGCGCAATGATCCGGCGCTTGTGGATGCGCTGATCGCGGCGCTGGGTCTCGACCCGGCGGCGGAGGTGCCGCTGCCCGACGGCGGCACGGCGCCGCTGCGCGAGGCGCTGATCACGGCGTATGATATCACGACGCTGAAGAAGGGTGTGCTGACGAAGTGGAATGCGGTGGCCGGCAGTGAGAAGCTGGCGGCGGTGCTCGCGGACAAGGATGCGCTGAAGGATTTTGTCTGGGGCCGCGATCTGCTCGATCTCGCCTCCTGCCCGGACTGCCGCGCTCAGTTCCCGGATGCGGCGTCTTTCGTCGCGATTCTCGGCAAGCTTTCGCCGCGCCTTTACTCGATTGCCAGCAGCCCGGATGCGGTGCCGGGGCAGGTTTCTCTCTGCGTGGGCGCGGTGCGCTACACGAGCTATGACCGCGCCCGCAACGGTGTGTGCTCGACTTTCATGGCCGACCGCGTGTGCCCGGGTGACAAGGTGAAGGTCTTTGTGCACACGAACAAGAATTTCCGCCTGCCGGAGGATGGCGCGACGCCGATCATCATGGTGGGCCCGGGCACGGGTATCGCGCCCTTCCGCGCCTTCTGGCAGCAGCGCGTGGCGGATAAGGCGACGGGCCCGATGTGGCTCTTCTTCGGCAATCCGTACAAGGCGACGGATGGCTGCTATGAGGATGAGCTCGCGGAGCTGGTTGATGCCGGCAAGCTGAAGCTGTCGGTCGCGTGGAGCCGCGATCAGGCGCAGAAGGTTTATGTGCAGCACCTCATGGAGCAGTCCGGCGAGGAGATCTGGCAGTGGCTGGAGAAGGGCGCCGCGTTCTACATGTGCGGCGATGCCAACCGCATGGCCAAGGATGTGGAGAAGGAGCTGCTGGCCATCATCGAGAAGTTCGGCCATCGCAGCCCGGAGGAGGCGGCGGCTTACCTCGCCGATATGAAGGCGGCGAAGCGCTATCAGAAGGATGTTTACTGATGGGTGTTGCGGCTGCGGCGGCTCGGCTGCGGCGTGATGCTCTCATCCCGCGGGGGAGGTGCCTCAGGCCCTCCCCCGCCTTTGTTTTCTCGGGGCCGCGCGTCTCCGGCTCGCCTTCGCCCCTGCCCCTTGGGTTGAGGGCGGGCCGGGGCTCTTTTTCTGCCTCCGCCGAGGCGGTGCGCTCTCTCCCTGTTCGCTTCGTCAAACTTTTTTCGAATTATTTTAATTTAATGCTTGACTTCAGCGGCCCCTCGTGAGAGAATCCTCCCGGAACAACCCAAATACATACCATGCTAGTAGGAAAACCCGCACCGCAGTTCACGGCCAATGCCGTGGTGAACGGAGAGATCGTGTCCGACTTCAGCCTCAGCCGCTATCTGGGCGAGAAATACGTGCTCTTTTTCTTCTACCCCAAGGATTTCACTTTTGTCTGCCCGACGGAGCTGATCGGCTTCCAGAATGCGCTCAGCGAGTTTGAGGCGCGCGACACGGTGGTGGTCGGCTGCTCGACGGATTCGGAGTTCAGCCACTGGGCCTGGGCCAATACGCCGCGCAACAAGGGCGGCATTCAGGGGGTGACTTACCCGCTGGTGGCCGATGTCAACAAGACGATTGCCGATGCCTTTGACGTGCTGGCCGGTGAGCGGACGCTGGGGCCGGACGGCAAGCTGGAGGTCACGGGTGAGATGATTGCGTATCGCGGTCTCTTCCTGATTGACAAGGAGGGTATCGTGCGCCACGCGCTGGTGAATGATATGCCGCTGGGTCGCTCGGTGGATGAGGCGATTCGCATTGTTGATGCGCTTCAGCACGTGGAGAAATACGGCGAGGTTTGCCCGCTGGGCTGGCACAAGGGTGAGGCGGCGATGACGCCGAGCCACGAGGGTGTGGCGGATTATCTCTCGCACTGACTTCTCGCCCTGAGGCGAAGGGGGCTTTGCGGCCTCTAACTTTCGCACTTTCATTTTTGTCGTGATAAACCCGGGGGAACTCGGGGGGCTCTGCCCCTCGGGTTCCCTTTTTGCGTGCCGGCGGGCCGAGCGCGGCCGGGCTCCTGCGCTTTCGGAGCGCGCGGGAGGGCAGCCGAAGGGGTTGAGGGGCAAATGTCTCGGCCAAGCGGCATGTGTCTTTCAAAAGGCTTGCCAAAGGGCTTGCAGGAGTGTATGATGGCGCGCGTCATGACTGAATTGCCCAAGGCGTACGAACCGACGATCGTTGAAGAGAAGTGGCAGAAGGAATGGACGGAGCGCGGCTGTTTCCACGCTGATCCTCACTCTGCGAAACCGGCCTACAGTATTGTGATTCCGCCGCCTAACGTGACGGGCGTGCTGCACATGGGGCATGTGCTCAACAACACGATTCAGGATATTCTCGCGCGCCGCGCGCGCCAGGAGGGCAAGGAGGTGCTCTGGCTGCCGGGGACGGATCACGCGGGCATTGCGACGCAGGCCCGAGTCGAGAAGGAGCTGGCCAAGGAGAATCCGCCGCGCACGCGCTACGATGTGGGCCGCGAGGCTTTTGTGGAGATGGTCTGGCGCTGGAAGGAGAAGCACGGCGGCATCATCATTCGCCAGTTGAAGAAGCTGGGCTGCTCCTGCGACTGGGATCGCGAGCGCTTCACGATGGATGATGTGTTTGCGCCGGCGGTGGCTCGGGCTTTCACGGAGCTTTTCAAGGAGGGGCTGATTTACCGCGGTCGCCGCATGGTGAACTGGGATCCGGTGCTGCGCACGGCGCTCTCGGATGAGGAGGTGATCATGACGCCGACGAAGAGCAAGCTTTACACGGTGCGCTACAAGCTGGCGGACGGCAGCGGGCAGCTGCTCGTGGCGACGACGCGCCCGGAGACGATTATGGCGGACGTGGCGGTGGCGGTGAATCCCGCGGATCCGCGCTTTGCGCCGCTGATCGGCAAAAAGGTGATTCGCCCGCTCTGCGAGGCGGAGATTCCGATCATTGCTGATGAGCACGTCGAGATTGACTTCGGCACGGGTGCGCTGAAGATTACGCCGGCGCACGATCGCACGGACTTTGAGGTGGGCATGAAGAATCACCTCGAGATTATCGACATTCTCACGCCCGATGGCCGCATCAACTGCCCCGGCTGCCCGGAGCTGCACGGGATGGATCGCTTTGCGGCGCGCGACAAGTCCGTTGAGCTTCTCGAGGCGAAGGGCCTGCTGGAGAAGGTGGAGGACTACGAGAACAATGTCGGTATCAGCCAGCGCTCCGATGTGCCGATTGAGCCGCGCCTGAGCATGCAGTGGTTCCTGAAGTATCCCTGCGTGAAGGAGGCGGCGGAGGCTGTGGAGAAGGGCGATATCGTCTTCCGCCCTGCGCACTGGGCCAAGACATACGCGCACTGGCTGGAGGGGATTCAGGATTGGTGCATCAGCCGCCAGCTCTGGTGGGGGCACCGCATCCCCGTCTGGTATCGCCGAGAGAAGGCGGCGGAGCTGCGCGAGGCGGCGAAGCTGGATGAGGCGGATGCTGAGGCGGGCGATATTTACGTCGGCGCCGAGCCTCCGGCCGATCCCGAGAACTGGGTGCAGGATGAGGATGCGCTCGATACGTGGTTCAGCAGCTGGCTGTGGCCTTTCGCGACGATGGATGCGGAGTGCCGAGCGAAGTTTTACCCGACGACGGATCTGGTGACGGGGCCCGATATCATCTTTTTCTGGGTGGCCCGCATGATTATGGCCGGTTACCGCTTCGCGGGCGGCAAGCCGTTCAGCAATGTGTTCTTCACGTCGATTGTGCGCGATTTGCGCGGGCGCAAGATGAGCAAGAGTCTCGGCAACAGCCCGGATCCGCTCGATCTGATTGCGAAGTACGGCGCCGATGGTCTGCGCTTCGGCCTGATGCGCATTGCGCCGACGGGTACGGACGTGAAGTTCGACGAGAAGCAGATTGAGGAGGGCAAGAATTTCGCCAACAAGCTCTACAATGCAGCGCGCTTCCGCATGATGCAGGGGGCGGCTTCGACGGATCCGGCGCCGCGCTTCACGGCGGTGCACATCGATATTCTGGCCAAGCTCCGCGATCTGCATGCGACGGTGGCCGATGCGCTCGCGAAGTACGAGTTCAACACGTACACGCAGGCGCTCTACAGCTTCTTCTGGAATGAGTATTGCTCGCTCTTCCTGGAGGCGGTCAAGAATGATCTGCGCGAGGGCAGTGACCCGGCGGTGCGCAATGCGACGCTGCTGACGATGGATACGGTGCTGCGCCACTATCTGGCGCTGCTCGCGCCGATTATGCCGCACATTGCGGAGGAGCTCTGGCAGAGTCTCGGCTTTGCGGCTCGCCACGAGGGGCAGACGCTGATGCTCTCTCCCCTGCCCGATCCGGATACGCTGCTGGCCGGCTTGGATGATGCCGAGATTTCCCGCGCCCGCGCGACGGCGACGGCGCTCTACGAGTCGGCGAACCGCGCCCGCAACCTCAAGGCGGAGTACAATTTGGCGACGAACCGCAAGGTGCGCTTCTTCCTGAAGCCGACGATGCCGGCGGATGCGGATCTGGCGGCTCGCCTGGCGCTGCTGGCGGGTGCCCGGAGTGTGACCTGCGATGCGGCCTATGAGGCGCCGAAGGGGACGCCGGCGACGCTGACGCCGCTCGGCGAGCTCTTCCTGCCGCTGGAGGGTCTCGTCGATGTCGATGCCGAGCGCAGCCGCATCAACAAGGAGCTGGAGAAGATCTCGAAGGAGATCACGAAGAGTGAGGCGAAGCTCGGCAACCCGGGCTTTGTCGATCGCGCGCCGGCTCAGGTTGTCGATCAGGAGCGCGCGCGCCTCGACGAATGGAAGGCTAAGCGCGACCGTCTGTCAGCCATGCTGGCGGCTCTGGGCTAACCCCTGACTTCCCTTTTCAGCTGCCGCCCGCCAAAGCGGGCGGCAGCGCCCAACACCCCTTCATTCCGCCCTGATCTCCGACATACCGTCACCGGTGACGGCAGGAGGATCCGCCCCCTCAACTCTAACAACAACAATGCAAACTACCCTAGCTTCTCTCAACCTGAGCCGCAGCGAACTCAAAGCGCTGGAGGTCTGCGGCATCAACCGTCTCAGTCAGCTGGCGGCAGCATCGCCGGAACAACTCCGTCGCGATCTGGACGCCGCCGAAAAACTTTTTCAGGATGCGAATCTGAACATCAGTATACCGCGGCTGCATGACATCTGCCGCGCCGCGCGACAAACTCAGTCCTCAGTAAGCTCACTGAACAACCGAACTGAGGAGGAAGCACGGAAGCAACATTTTTCCCGACCTTCACAGGCAGAGCCCTCCGAGGCCCCTCCGCAGCCCTTGCCTTCGTATGCGAGAGAAGCAAAACTGTCCGAAAAAAGCAACCTCACCGCTGCAGCGCCGGTAGCGCCTGCACCAATGCAGGCAAAACAAGTGTCGGCCAAAAAAGAAAGTGACGAAGAATTTGCCCAAGCCGCGCCCGCACACCGTCGTCGCAGCAAAGAGAGGGGGCTTGACAACTACCATGCCGCCCATCCCGTCGCCCTTGTACTGGCTTCGCTCTTTCTGCTGCTCACCGGTGCCGGGGCTCTGTTGCTCATCATCGCGAGCTTTTACCTGATGATGGACGAAGAACCGCCGCTACCCGCCCTGTGGATTCTCATCAGCTGCGTCGTCACGGGAGTGTCCTACCTGTTGTGTCTCACACGATGTCAATGTGTTATATGCCGGGGGCGCATGTGCTCCGTATTCAGCAACAAGCGCGGGCGCCACGCTCATTACGTACCGCTTCTCGGGCACACCATCCCGACAGCCTTTGCCATTCTCTTTACGCTCTCGACGATCTGCCCGCACTGTAACACGCGGCAGAGCATCATAGGCGGCTATCGCCCGTCTTCCCGCTTTCATCACCACCAGCATTAACGTACCATGAGATACCAGCATTTCTCCCGCCGCATCATCCTCGGGCTGCTCGCCACAATCGGCACACTCGCTCACGCATCGGAGCCCGAATCTCCCACGCCGACCAAGCCGCTGCCGCCCATGCCGACGGACGAGATCAGCGACGGAGAGGAGACGGAAAGCTCTGACAAGGGGGCAGAGGATGCTCTTCCGTCGGGGCATCAGGACTGTGCTCTCGCCCTTCTCCAACTCCTTTCCGATACCGAGATCTGCCTCAACGGCTGCCGCGATGCAGCCAGCGTGCAGGCGGCACTTCCCCGCTTCCGCGAGCTGAGCGAGCGCGCCCACCGCCTCGCCGAGGTACAGCGCCACCTCCCCGAGCCCACGTCTCAGGATCTCATCTCGATGAACCAGCACATGGAGCGCTTCAACCTGCTCTGGGGGGCTATCGGCGATCATATCCACCGCCTTGAGAAGGCCGGGCTCGTCAGCCACGAGCTGCGCGACATCCTCCACCTTGCTCCACCGCCTGCACCGGCGCCAGCGAAGCCGGCCGAAGACGCCACGCCCGATGAATCCGCCAAGGCTACCGAATCCACCGAGGCTCCGGCCGCGCCCTCCGCAGCCGGGCCAAGTGCGGAGCCGCCGTCCGAGTCTCCGAAGGCTCCCGGCACGCCGTCCGCCTGAGGGCGAGATGCATCATAACACAGGCGCTGAACTCCTGCGGCGCAGCATCAGAACGGTGCTGCGCCGCGCGCATGTGCGGGGGATTCGGCGAGTGCCTCAGGTTCGACTCATGCTGATCCGGCGAGCACCACTCTCCACCATCCCTGCTCCGCGAACTTTTTTCTCGCCGGGGCTACCACAAGATATAGGGGGTGGCAGCTCAAAGTGCTGCCACATGCTCCGCAGCGGGCCCGAAGCGACGCTCACGGGTGGTGCGAGGCGAAAAATTTTGGGCTTGAAAAAAATCAGTAACGGCTTAATATCGACCTGAACGTAGCTCTCTCCCCCCTTCCCTTCCGCCGATGAAAAACAGCTCCACATCACGCTCTCGCATGACAGAGGCCGAGGCTCAGGACCTCGCCGACTTCGTCATGTTTTCCCAGCGCCACTGCATCCTGCGACTCTCCCCCGTGCTCAGCGAGGGCAAGATTTCGTATCCGCAGTTCTTTCTGCTCGCGTATCTGGCGGAGGAGGAGTGCATCTCAATGAGCAACATTGCGCGCATGATGGGGCACTCGACGGCAGCCGCCACGGGCATGGTGGACAAGCTTCAGGACCTCGGCTACCTCAAGCGCAACACGGCGGCAGCCGACCGCCGCAAGATCATGGTGCGCATCACGCCCGAGGGCCGCGAGCTCATCGAGCGCATGCGCGGCAATATCGCCCGCGACCTCGCCGACCTCATGGCCGAGGACGAGCACGCCGAGCAACACCGCCGCGCCCGCCACAGCATTGCCCGCCACGCCGCGCGCCGCAGCGAGCGCGGCTGAAGGCGCCCTCACACGCCCGCCGCTCCGCACGGACTTTTTCCCTTTTCCGCACCGATTCCGACATCTTTTTCCCCCATCACCATGACGAACTATTCCCCCAGTTATCTCGAACGCTTCAATGCCGCTCCGAAAACCTTTGCCCGCTTCATCACCCGCGTGCCCGGGGTTGAGGTCTCCACGGATCGCCAGGCCGTCATCGACGCGCTCACGCCGACGCATGAACAGGTCATCCGCGAAGCCGGTGCGGATCCCAAGATGCTGCGCCGCGCCCAGCAGGTGCACGGCAACAAGGTCGCCCTCGTCGGCGACATCGGCTGCTCCTACCCCGTTGAAGGGGTCGACGGGCTCTTCTGCGGCGGCAAGGCCGACAGCTGCCTGGGCATCTACGTGGCGGATTGCGCCGCCGTCTGGGTCTACGACACGAAGTCCGGAGCCCGCGCTCTCGTGCACTCCGGCAAGCTCGGCACGCAGCAGAACATCGTCGGCGAGCTCTTCAAGGCGATGTACAAGATTCTCGGCGTCAAGGCGATGGATTGCATCGCGGCGATCTCGCCCTGCATCCGCCCGCCGCACTACGAGTACGACATCGCGACGACGATCAAACACCAGCTGGTCGAGGCCGGCGTGCTGCACGAAAACGTCATCGACAGCGGGCTGGACACGGCCTCCGACCTCAACACTTTTTACTCTTACCGCATGGAGAAGGGCAAGACGGGCCGCATGCTCGCGCTCTTCGGCCGCGTGCCGGACGAGGCCTGAGGCTTCCGCCACACCTTCCCTTGCTGCGGCTCTGCCCGCAGGATGCGTTCAGCAGGATGAGTGCCGCTTCCCCAGCCTTCGGTGCTTCAAACAACGCCGGGCCATCGGCCCCCGCGCCTTTCGCTGCTGAAGCTTCAGCAGCCGGAGCCTCGGCGGCTGCAGGCTCCTCGGGTGGGGCTGAACAGAAGGCGGCGCTGCGGCGCGGCGTACTCGCGCGGCTGCGCGCGCTGCCTCCCGATGAGCGCGCGCGGCGTTCCGCCGATCTGAGGCAGGCTCTGAGCCCGCTGCTGGGCGTCCGAGAGACCCTACGCGTGGCGCTCTACGCAGCGCTACCGCACGAGGTTGACCTGCTGCCCCTGCTGCGCGAGCACCCGCAGCATGCGTACTACTTCCCGCGTTGCCTGCCGGGGCACCGCCTGAGTTTTCACCGCGTCATCGACCCGGAGAGCGACCTGAAGCCCGGAGCACTCAACATCCCGACCCCGGCCGTTAAACTCCCGACCTTGGAGCCCGAGCTCTTCGACCTCGTCCTCGTGCCCGGCGTCGCCTTCAGCGAGGCCGGGGAGCGCCTGGGCTACGGCGGCGGCTACTACGACCGCTGGCTGCCGCAATGCCGGAGGGCCCGACTCGTCGCCGTCCTCTTCCGCGAACAGGTCGTCGGCAGCCTGCCGCGCGAGGCCCACGATCTGCTCATCCCCCGGCTCATCATCTGCTGACAGCCGCGGCAAGCGACCGGCAGCAGCCATGCCGAACCCCGCCGCCCGGGCTCGTGCGAGCCCGTTTCCTCCCTGCGAACTTCTCCCCCTCTCTCCCTCCCCCTTCCGCCTGACGCCCCGCCTCGGGCCCTTTCCCCAGACTTCTCTCCCTCCTCTCGCCGATCTTTCCGCTTCCGGCAGTCCCACCTTTCACCCTCTCTCTTCACCCTCTCTCACTCGCACCCCCCCGACTCACCATGTTCAAACGCCTCATCGGCGGGCTCCTGCTCGCCCTCAGCCTCGCCCTTCCCTCCCTCGCCGCCGGCAACAAAGCTGCCGCCAAGTCCGATCGCCAAGAGAGCGCCCTCTTCATCGGCAACAGCTACACCTACGTCAACGACCTGCCGGGCATGCTGCGCGACCTGCTGCGAGCCGGCAAACACCCGATGAAGATCGACTCCTTCACCCGAGGCGCCACAGCCCTGAGCGCCTTTTACGAAGACGCCTCGCTGAGCGGCGGCAAGGACAAACTTCTCAACGGCGATTTCACCTGGGTCATCCTTCAGGATCAGAGCCAGACGCCCGCCATGCGCCCGGAGGCCACCCGCCGCTACGTCAAGCTCTGGAGCGAGCTGGCCCGCGAGCGCAAAACCAAGCCCGTGCTCTTCCTGACCTGGGCGCATGCGACGCCCCTGCAAGGCAAGCCCTCGCTCATCACGGACATGCAGGACAAGACCTCGCGCACCTACTGCCGCTGCGCGATTGAGAACGACATCGCCGTGGCGCCCGTCGGCGAGGCCTGGCGCGCCTGGTACGCCAAACACCCGAACACGCCCCTGCACTGTCCGGATCTCTCGCACGCCAACGTCCTCGGCACCTACATGGCCGCCTGCGTCTTCTACACCACCCTCACGGGCGAATCGCCCGTCGGCCTGCCGGCCCCGCGCGGCGTCAGCCGCAAGCTCGCCAAGAGCCTCCAGAAAACCGCCTACGCGACGGCGCGCCGCTTCAGCCCGCAGAGCTGCATCGAGAGGCTTGACGGCGCCGCAGCCAAACGCCCCGACGCCGCGGCGGCGCGCGCCCTGCTCACCCCCGGCGTCACCGTCCAGCAGGTGCGCGAAGCCCTCGGCGCCCCCTCCTACGTCACCGAGCAGGGCGATGCCGTCGTCTACCAGTTCCAGCTTCGCAACGACGGCGAGCTCTGCCTCTACTGCCGAAACGGCAAGCCCTACAGCGCCACCATCCGCGACGGCTCCGCCGGCGGGGCGGACATCATCCCGCTCGAGAAGCCCTGAGGCTTGAGCACCCGCGCGCCTCGGCCCCGAGCCTCGCCCGCCGAGCCCTCCGCCGCTCGCACACCCGCCGAGCCCTCCGCCAGCCGACGCGGGCAGGACGCACACGCCCATCGAAAATTCCCTCATGCCAGGATTCCGCCTTTTTCAAGGGGCGAGACTGTGATACAATCCCCCGCAAACATTATGGACACACCCCGTAACTACTACATCCCGACCGTCATTGAAAAGACGAGTCAGGGCGAGCGAGCCTACGACATCTATTCACGCCTGCTGCTCGACCGCGTCATCTTCATCGGCACCGAGATTGACGACACCGTCGCCAACTCCGTCATCGCCCAGCTGCTCTTCCTGCAGATGACCGACCCGAAGAAGGACATCCACATCTACATCAACTCGCCGGGCGGTTCGGTGACCGCCGGTCTGGCCATCTACGACACCATGCAGTTTGTCTCCTGCGACATCAACACCTACTGCATCGGCATCGCGGCCTCCATGGCCTCCGTGCTGCTGGCCGCCGGCACGAAGGGCAAGCGCTTCTGCCTGCCCAACTCGCATGTCATGATTCACCAGGTGCGCGGTGGCGCCCAGGGCACGGCCGCCGACGTCGAGCGCACCATCAAGTTCATGTTCAGCCTCGACAAGCGCCTCACCGGCATCCTCGCCCACCACACGAGCAAAGACTTCGACACCGTCAAGCGCGACCAGGACCGCGACAACTACATGACCGCCGAAGAGTCCCAAGCCTACGGCCTCGTCGACCGCATTCTGACCCACACGCCCAACCCAGAGAAAAAATAATGGCCAAAACCCCGAAAGTCTGTGACCTCTGCGGCGGCAGCGAGAGCGAAGGGCGACCGATGCTCTCCGTCGGCGGCGCCAACATCTGCTTTCAGTGCGTCGAGGGCCTGGCCTACCACATGTTCAAGTCAGACATGGGCGACATCGCCGCGGACCGCATCCTCGCCCTCGTGCGCGGCACGCACCCCGAGCTGCTGCCCGAAGAGCCCCACGATGACAGCCCCGTGCTCGAAGTCGAGACCAAGAAGCTCGACGAGCTGCCCACGCCCGAGCAGATGCACCGCATGCTCGACCAGTACGTCATCGGCCAGGAGCTCGCCAAGCGCACGCTCTGCGTCGCCGTCTACAACCACTACCTGCGGCTGCGCCAGCCCAAGACCGACGACGGCACGGAGATCGAGAAGAGCAACATCCTGCTCGCCGGCTCGACGGGCTCCGGCAAGACCCTGCTGGCCAAGACCCTCGCGCGCATCCTCGACGTGCCCTTCTGCATCGTTGACGCCACCACCCTCACCGAGGCCGGCTACGTCGGCGAAGACGTCGAGAACATCATCCTGCGCCTCCTTCAGGCGGCGGACATGAACGTCGCCAAGGCCGAGCGCGGCATCATCTATGTGGATGAAATCGACAAGATCGGCCGCAAGACGCAAAACGTCAGCATCACGCGCGACGTCTCCGGCGAAGGCGTCCAGCAGGCCCTGCTCAAGATCATCGAGGGCACGGAGTGCAACATTCCGCCCAAGGGCGGGCGCAAACACCCCAACGAGCAGTACATCCGCGTCAACACCGAGAACATCCTCTTCATCTGCGGCGGCGCCTTCGTCGGCCTCGAAGGCATCATCCGCAAGCGCCTCGGATCCTCCTCCATGGGCTTCGCCTCCATCATCGAGGGGCAGGACAGCAAGGAGTACACGGAAGAGGAAGTGCTCGCCAAGGCCATGCCCGAAGACTTTTTCCAGTTCGGCATGATTCCCGAGCTCATGGGCCGCCTGCCCATCTTTGCCCCGCTCACCACGCTGAGCGAAGACCAGCTCGTCGAGCTGCTCACCCAGCCCAAAAACGCGCTCGTCAAGCAGTACAGCAAGCTGCTGGGCATGAGCGGCGTGGCCCTCAGCGTCGAGCCCGAAGCCCTCAAGGCGATGGCGAAGCAGGCCATCGAGCGCGGCACGGGCGCGCGCGCCCTGCGCGGCATCTTCGAGCGCATCATGCTCGACGTCATGTACAAAGTGCCCAGCGACAAAAACATCGAGCGCGTCACCATCACGCAGGACGTCGTCTGCGGCAAGGCCAAGCCGCAGCTCACCATGCGCAGCACCGAGGCAGCCGACACCGGCAAGCCCGCCAAAGCCGGCAAAGCGACCAAGAGCGCAGCCCGCGCGGCAGCCCAGGGTGCCGCCGCATCCGCTGCCGGAGCCACCGGAGAGTAAGCCATGCTTGTTCTCGGTATCGAATCCAGCTGCGACGAAACCGCCGCCGCCCTCATCGAAGCCTCCGGCGAGGGCAGCGGCGGCGCGCAGCTGCTCAGCTCCGTCATCTCCACCCAAATTCCCCTGCACCGACTCTACGGCGGCGTCATCCCCGAGCTCGCCTCGCGCAACCACTCCGCCAACATCCGCCCCGTCATCAGCGAGGCGCTGGAGAAAGCGGGGAAGAGCATCCGAGATGTCGACGTCTTCGCCAGCACCGCCGGGCCCGGCCTCGTCGCGGCCCTGCTCGTGGGCAACACCGCCGCCAAGGCGCTGGCTCTGGCCGCCGGCAAGCCCTTCGTCGCCGTCAATCACCTCGAGGGGCACATGCTCTCGCCCTTCATCACGCGGCCCGAGGGCCTCGTGCCGCACCTCGGCCTTGTCGTCTCGGGCGGGCACACCCTGCTCATCGACGTGAAAGGCCCGGGCGACTACCGCCTCATCGGTCGCTCTCGCGACGATGCCGCCGGCGAAGCCTTCGACAAGGTGGCCAAGATGCTCGACCTGCCCTACCCCGGCGGGCCGGAGATCGACCGCCTCGCCGAGCGCGGCGACGCCTCGCGCTTCGACTTCCCGCGGCCCATGCTGCATGAGGACCACCTCGACTTCTCCTTCTCCGGGCTCAAGACCGCCGTCCTCTACACCCTGCCGAAGCTCACGCCGAGCGGCAACCCGCACGACCTGCCCGAAGAGACGCTCTGCGACCTCTGCGCCGGCGTGCGGCAGGCCATCATCGACGTGCTGCTGCACAAGGCCATGAAGGCGCTCAAGCGCACGCGCCACCGCGTGCTGGCCATCTCCGGCGGCGTCTCCTGCAACAGAGCCCTGCGCGCCCAGGCCGCCGAGCGCTGTGAGAAAGCCCGCGTCGAGCTCATCCTGCCGCCCGCCAGCCTCACCACGGACAACGCCGCCATGATTGCCTACGCAGGCCTCCTGCGCGCCCGCGCCGGCAAATTCTCGCCGCTCGACACCCCCGTCGACCCGAATCTCAAACTCGCCGGCATGGCTGCCCGCAGCTGAGCCGCACCGCGCCGTCGGGAGCAGCCCCGCGAGCCGTCTCCACGGTCTCCGCGCGACGGAGGCGGAGGCTGCCGCCCCGGCGACGCCCGGGCGGCAAACAGCAAGGCGGCGGAGGCCCTGCCCCCTGTGGCGAGGGCGTCCTCAGCTCCCCCCCCCCTCCACACCGCCTCCCTCCATCCGCCTCCATCGCTCGCCCGCCTTTCACCCATCATCCCCGCCATGACGCTGCGCGAACACCTTGAAAGCATCCTGCCGGATCTCCTCCCCGTCCGCGAGGCCGACGCCATCAAAGGGCGCGAGCTCATCGCACGCGTGCGCGCCGTGCTCGGCGACGAATACTCGGATCACTCCCTGCGCTCGCAGTTCTCCTTCATGGCGCTCGACCCCGGCTCCTGCCTCACCCGCATCCCCAACGGCCAGGGCTACTACCGCCGCAGCAGCGAAAGCCACCCCTCCCTGCACAGCCTCTTTGAAGGCGAAGACGAAGCCCACCGCGAAGGGGCCGACCCCCTCCACCGCCTCCTCGCCCTCGCCGTGAGGCTCTACGACACCGCCGGCCTCGGCGTCTTTCTCTACCCCGTCGAAGAGAGCGAAAGCTGGACCCACCCCGACCTCGTCGCCGTCCAGTGGCCCGCCGGCACCCTCAGCCCCGACGGCAGCTACCGCATGGAGCCCGGCGCCGAGCCGCGCGCCATCTACCGCGCCGTCTGCCTCGCTCGCACCGAAAGCGGCGAAGAAGCGCGGCGCGCCCTCATGCGCAGCCTCGCCTGCGGCCTCTGGGCCCACGAGAGCGAGCTCCTGCTGCTGCCCGGAAGCAACGGCGACAACGACGAGCTCCAGCGCCTCGGCACCCTCTACGGCATCGGCGTCACCCTGCTCGAAGCCGATGAAGCCGAGCTCGCCGACCTTCCCCGGGCCGACGAACTCTTCCGCGCCGATGCCGACGCCCTGCGGCCCCTGCTCAGCCGCCTGCCCCGCCGCAGCCTGAGCCTGCCGCGGCGGCGCGAGCAACCCGTCAACCCGCCCACCGCGCCCGAGCTTGGCGCCGTCCTCCACTGGGCCGAGCACTGCGTCGCCCGCCGCTGCGTCGAGCCCTACGAGCAACGCGTCGCCGCCAACTGAGCGGCCCCCGCCCCGGCGACGCCCCCGCCCGTTGATCGACCCTTTCCCTTCCCCCTCTCTCCACCCGACGCCACACGCCACCATGCCCCGCCCCGTCCGACACCCCCGCATCGGCAGCCTGCTCATCGGCCTGCTCCTCCTCGGGATCGGCCTCTACCTCTCCCTCATGGCCGTCGCCGAGATGCTGATGAACGCCGTCTACCTCCGCGAATCCACCGGCACCATCGCCGTCGTCGAAGACGTGCGCCAAAAACCCTTCGGGAGCATCGCCACCGCCTTCGATCACGGCTACATCACCTGGGGCAGCAGCATCGCCTACCAGCCCATCGTCTCCTTCACCCTCGCCGACGACAGCCGCGCTCGCATGCCCCTGCCCGACCTGAGCGACAGCGACTACAAGCGCGGCGAGAGCATCGAAGTGCGCGTCCCGCGCGACGACTGGCGCAAGGGACGCGAATACCGCGCCCGCTTCTTCTGGGGAGCCCCCGCCCTCAGCCTGCTGCTCGGCCTCATCTGCGCCTGGTGCGGCAAAACCCAGCTGAGCATCCGCAGCCTCCGCCTGCGCGCCGAGCGCGGCGCCCGCAACGGCAACCGCCCCGCCTCGCCGAACCGTCCCACCCCCTCTCCCCGCTCCGCCGGAGCGACACCGCGACCCGCGCAAGCGGCCTCCCGCCCCTCAGCACCCGCCCGTGAGCCGGAGCCCGCACGCAAAGCCCCCGCCGCCCCGAGGCGCGTCGAACGAATCGCCGAAAGAGACGCAGAGAGCCCCGCCGAGAAAAGCGCCGAGCCGGCCCCGAAGCCCCGCCGCACGCGCAGCAGCTCCGGCAGCACGAAGAGCGAAAGCAAGAGCCGAGCCAAGGGCAGCAGCAAGAGCGGCAGCGCTAAAAGCGGCAGCAAAGGCAGCAACAAAGGCGGAGCCAAGAGCGGCACCTCCGGCGGCAGCGAGTCGGCGTCCAAAAGCTCCGGCGCGTCCGGAGACGCCCCCTCCAGGCGCAGCACCCGTCGACGCCGCAGCGGAGCCGACGACGGCCCGGAGCAAGAGCCCTGAGGCTCACCCCTGAAACTCAACCCGGAAGCGCGGGCTCGCACTGCCGCGCGGCTCAAGCCCCCGCCCCTCCGCAGCACCGAGCCGACCAGCGCGCCGAGGAAACCGCCCCGCGACGCAAATTTGCCCCTTGCAGTCGCTCATTTGACTTCACAAGCGCGGCAAAGCGTGCTAGACTGCCGCCATGGCAAATAAACCCGTAGTTCTGATCATTCGCGACGGCTGGGGCCGCAACCCCAAGGGCCCGGAAGCCGCCAAGGAAACCGGCGACGCCACCGTACTCGCCAACACCCCCTTCACCGACAAGCTTCTGGCAACCTGTCCGCACTCCCTGCTCGGAGCCTCCGGTCAGGACGTCGGTCTTCCCGACGGCCAGATGGGCAACTCGGAAGTCGGCCACCTGAACCTCGGCGCCGGCCGCGTCGTCTACCAGGATCTCTGCCGCATCTCCAACGCCCTTGCGGACGGCAGCTTCGCCAAAAACCCCGTCATCACCGAGGCCTTCGGCAAGGCCAAGTCGAGCCGCCTGCACCTCATGGGCCTCGTCTCTGACGGCGGCGTGCACTCCCACATCGACCACCTCATCGGCATCATCAAGATTGCCGCCGCTGCCGGTGTGAAGGACATCATGATTCACGCCATCACCGACGGCCGCGACACCGACCCGAAGAGCGGTGCAGGCTTCCTCGAGAAGCTCCAGACCGTCGCCGACTCCTGCGGCGCCAAGATCGCCACCGTCATCGGCCGCTTCTACGCGATGGACCGCGACAAGCGCTGGGATCGCGTCAAGACCGCCTGGGACGCCATCGTGCTCGGCCGCGGCGAGCAGTGCACCTGCAGCCCCGCCGACTTCGCCCGCAAGAGCTATGAGGAGGGCGTCACCGACGAGTTCCTCAAGCCCGGCATCTTCTGCGAAGGCAACCAGCAGCGCATGCGCGACGGCGACGTCGTCTTCTTCTTCAACTTCCGTGCGGACCGCGCCCGCGAGCTCTCGCGCGCCATCCTCTACCCGGACTTCGACGGCTTCGATCGCGAAGTCACCCCCAAGGTGCACTACATCACCATGTCGGAGTACGAGGCCTGCTACCCCTCGCCCGTCGTCTTCGAGCAGGAGAAGCTCCACAACATCCTCGGCGAAGTCATCTCCAAGGCCGGCCTCAAGCAGCTGCGCATCGCCGAGACGGAGAAATACGCGCACGTCACCTTCTTCTTCAACGGCGGTGTGGAGACGCAGTTTGAGGGTGAGGACCGCATCCTCGTTCCCTCCCCGCGCGACGTCGCCACCTACGACCAGAAGCCGCAGATGAGCGTCGCCGAAGTCGCCGACAAGTTCGTGGACGCCATCGCGAAGTACGACATCGCGATCATGAACTTCGCCAACCCGGACATGGTGGGCCACACGGGCTACCTCCAGGCCGGCATCGCCGCCTGCGAGGCCGTCGACAAGGCCCTCGAGAAGTGCGTCACCAAGATCCGCGAACTGGGCGGCTGCTGCCTCATCTGCGCGGACCACGGCAACTGCGAGAACATGATCAACCCCGACGGCAGCCCCAACACGGCTCACACGACCAACCTCGTCGACCTCATCTACTGCGGCCCCGACCAGGATCAGGTGAAGATGAGCAACGGCATCCTCGCCGACATCTCGCCCACGCTACTGAGCCTGCTCGGCGTGCCCCAGCCGGCGGAAATGACCGGCCACAGCCTTGTCACCAAGGCCTGAGGCTCGTCTCGAGAAATCTCTACAACAGGCGCGTGTCCCGCACGGGACACGCGCTTTTTTCCGCCATGCGGCCGACAGAGAAACGGCTGTCCAGGCTCCTCGGCAAAGCCTGCGAGAGCGATTGGTCGGCAGAGTCAAAGCCGCCCCACTCCCCGCAGAGGCAGTGTCAGAGCACGCTGAGGGAGCGCGCCACGCAGGCGGAAATGGACGCCATCAGCGCCTCCGTCTCCGCCGGTGCCATCTGCGAATCCTTCACCAGAATCGCCAGCACATAGCGGTGACCGTTCGCCAGGCGCACGAAGGCCACATCGTTATAGCCGATGAGGCCCCGCCCCGGCAACACGGGCCCCGTGCCGGTCTTGTGGCCCATGGCCTCAACCGGCACCCCCTTCAGCCCCGCGGCAATGCGATTCTGCCCGGTTTGGCAGCCCGCGAGCGCCTCGATCAAAAAGGCGCGCGACGGCGCGCGGAGCACCGAAGCGCTCACGAGACGCTCCATCAGCAGCGCCGCACAACGCGGCGAGATCGTGTTTTGCAGACAGCGCAGCGGCTCATCGCCCATCTCGCGCTCCGTGAACACAATCGACTGCTCCGTCAGCCCCAGACCGCGCAGATACTCCATCACCCCGCGCGGGCTCACCACGCGCGCAAAGAGCAAATCCGTCGCATTGTTGTCGCTCTGCCGGAGCGCATAGAGCAGCAAATCTCGCAGCGTCAGCTCCTCACTGCCCTTCGGATACGCCTCGCGCATCGGGCTCCAAGTATCCGTGGCCAACTCGCTCGCCGCAAAGGGCACCCGCTCATCGAGCGAACGGCCCTCGCGCTCCAGGCGATCGAGCACCGCCATCGCCAGCGGCAACTTCACCACGCTCATCAGCGGATAATCTGGGCGATTGCCCAGCAGCAGCTCATCGCGCCCGTCCACCAGCAGTGCCACACCCACACGCGCGCGCTGCATCCCCGGCAAAGACTCCAACTCAGCCCGCAGCTTCCCCAAGCGAGCCGACATCGAACGGTCTGCATTATCTGCATTAGACAGCTCGGATACCACCGGCGCCTCCTCTGCCTCAGAGATCACCGCCGTCGGCGCCGCAGCGCGGCCAGCAGCATCCTGCGCGCCCGACTCATCGCCCAGTGCCGGGCCCGTGAAGAGAGAAAGGGACAGCCCCGCCGCCAACATCAGCATATCTGCATTCATGCGTGCATTATAGCAGCACGCGGCTACAGGTCAAGCAAGAAAGACACACTCAGGCAAGCGCCCCTCGCCACTTCGCGCTCCCCGAACACACCCGCCGCGCGAACCAACTCCGAACCAACCACCTCCCGAACACGCCCGCCGTGCGAAAGCGAGCCGCGTCACCGAACAATCTACGCGCCGGTTGCCGGGCGGGTTGATCCGGCGAGCTTCGCCGAACGTACTCGCCGAGCGGCATCCAACACAAAGCCCCCTGCGGACGCATCCGCAGAGGGCTTTGAAAGCTTCGGTGTAAGCGACCGATCAGCGAGAGTAGAGCTCAACGATGAGCTGCACGTTCACGATCGGGGCAATCTCCTCCATGGAGGGGATGCGCTGCACCTTGCCCGTGAGCTTCGAGGCATCGACCTCGAGCCACTCCGGCGTCGTCGCGTTGGCGGCGAGCTCGACGAAGCGGTTGGCGAGAGCCTGAGAGCGGGCCTTGGCGGCGATCGTCACCACGTCGCCGGGCTTGCAGCAGTAGGAGGGAACATTCACCTTGCGGCCGTTGACCATCACGTGGCCGTGGCTGACCATCTGGCGGGCAGCGGCGCGCGTGTTGGCGAAGTTGAGGCGGTAGATGATGTTGTCAAGGCGGAGTTCGAGAAGCTGGAGAAGGATCTCGCCCGTCACGCCACGGCGACGGCTGGCCTCCTCATAATACTTGCGGAACTGGCCTTCGAGCACACCGTACATGAAGCGCAGCTTCTGCTTCTCGGCGAGCATGATGCCGTAATCGGACTTCTTCTTGCGGCCGGCGCGGGCGCCGTGCTGACCCGGGGGGAAGGGACGGCGGGCAAAAGCCTTGCTGGCACCGAAGAGCTCAACGCCGAAACGGCGGCTGATCTTGGCGGTAGGACCTGTGTAACGAGCCATAATTGTAAAAATCTTTCAGGTTGAATCAGTGAAACATCAGGCGCGGCGAGCCTTGGGAGGACGGCAGCCATTGTGGGGAATGGGCGTCACGTCAGCAATGGAGGAGATCTCCAGACCGATGGCCTGCACGGCACGAACGGCCGACTCACGACCCGAGCCCGGCCCCTTCACGCGAACCTCGACCTCCTTGAGGCCGTGGCCCATCGCCTGGCGGCAGGCATCCTGGCACACCACCTGGCCGGCATAAGCCGTGCTCTTGCGGCTGCCCTTGAAATTGAGCTTACCGGCGGAGGACCAGCCGATCACGTTGCCCTTGAGGTCCGTCACGCTCACCACCGTGTTGTTGAAGGTGGAGGAGATGTGGACGATGCCGCGGGTCACGTTCTTGCTGCCCTTGGCCTTGAGAATCTTCACCTTCTCCTCGTCATCGGCGAGACCGAGCTCGGCAAAGATATCGCGGCGCTGCTCAGGCTTCTTCTGCTCGGCAGCGGGAGCGGCGGGGGCGGCAGCCTCCGTGCTCTTCACTTCTTCCTTAATGGTTTCTTCAGCCATTTTCAGTATCATTCATTAAAGGTTAACTCAGGACTTCTTGGCGCCGACGGTCTTCTTGCGGCCCTTGCGCGTACGGGCATTCGTGCGGGTGCGCTGACCGCGAACGGGCAGACCCTTGCGATGGCGGATGCCGCGCAGGCAGTTGATGCTGGTGAGACGCTTGAGAGCCAGCTGCTTCTCACGACGGAGGTCACCCTCGATGAGGATGTTGTTGCTGGTGATTGCCTGAACAATCTTCGTCAGCTGGGCGTCAGAAAGCGTACCCGTGCGGAGGTCGGGGGAAATGCCGGCCTGCTCGAGCACCTTCTTGGCGGTGGAGGGCCCGATGCCGTAGATGTAGCAAAGGGAGGCCTCAACACGCTTCTCATTGGGTATTTCGATACCGAAAAGACGAGCCATAATGGTATATCTGTGTTGAATCTCTGAATCGCGCCACCTCGCGGCAGCGCGATGGGCGTGGGGGAACTATACCCCCTTTCTGACAAGATGCAAGCAAAATTTCACCAAAATTACATCTTTGGATAATTTTGGGGTTTACCGCATCTCCCCCTTTCCTCTCGCCGCGCGCGAGTAGAGCTCAAAGCCGCGTGCAGGGTGTCACCGCTCAATCCGGCATGGGTGAGAGCTTGGGCGCCTCCTCAGAGATCGCAGGCCGCGCCGGCGTGGCGAAGATATCACTTGTCACACCGCCGCCTCCGGAGTACGGGGGAAGCGTCGCCGGCGTGTAGGTCTCCGGCGTCTGAATCTTCTCCAGCGGAATCACCACCTCATCTTCCTCAATGTAGCGGGCCCAGGGGTCCTTCTGCGTCCAGAGCAAGCCGAGCCAGAAGCTGGGCTTGGTCTCAATCTTCGTCGAAGCCACCTTGTAGCCGGGCTTCTGCACCACGATACCGAGATCCGACGACTGCTTCACCTCCGTGACCATCGGCGTCGTACCGGGGAGCACAGCGCCGTTGATGCGCACCGTCGCGCCGGGCGGCGTCGACTTGATGGTGAGCTCCTTGGGTCCGTAGCAGGAGCACAGGGCGAGAGTCGTGAGAGCCGTCAGCAGGAGGGGGCAGCGCGTCATGCCCCCACTTTAGCGCAGCCCGCACGCCCATGCAAGTGCAAAAAGAGAACTCCGCCCAACAGTCACCGCCCGCCGCTGCTGCGCGCAACAGCAAGCTTGATTCGGCGCGCAACCTGTGCTAGGATGGCAGCCGCGATGATCAGACAGCTTGCAGCAGAAGGCTTCACCGTATTTCCGCAGAGAGAAAGCTTCAGCTTCGTGCCCGGAATCAACGTCATCGTCGGCGGCAACGATTCGGGCAAGAGCCACCTCATGAAGCTCTGTTACGCCCTGAGCCGCTGGGGCAGCGGCAGCAGCCGGCGCGAGCTGCCCGAAGTCTGGGCCGAGGAGAAGCGCCTGCGCCAGATCCTGCTGCGCGTCTTCGGCACGCACGATCTGAGCGCCCTGACGGCCCGCAACCGCGGCAACGGCGAGGCGCGGATCCGCGCCTCGCTGGAGGGGCACCACGTCCCGCTCGGCACCGCCGACCTCGACTTCACCTTCACCGCCGGGCGCGAGGAGGAGGGCCTGCACATCACCCGCGCCCCGCAGCGCTACCTGAGCGAAAACGCCGTCTTCATCTCGCCGCGCGAAGTTCTCTCCATCTACCCCTGCTACATGCAGGCCGGCAAGCGCTACCCGGAGCTGCTCGATTCGGCGAGCTGGGAACTGTGCAGCGCGCTGGAGGACGAGCCCGGCAGCGCACCGCTGCACGGAGCCCTGCGCCACGTGATGCAGAGCATCGAAAAACTGCTCTCGGGGCGCCTGCTGCGCATCAACGGCCGCTTCTACCTCCGGCGCGCCGGGCAGGAGCCGCTGGAGCTCAACCTCGTCGCCGAGGGCTTCAAGCGCATCGGCACCCTCGGGCTGCTGCTGGGCAACGGCACCGTGCGCCCGGGCACGGCCCTCTTCTGGGACGAGCCGGAGATGAACCTCAACACCAGCCATATGCCCGCCATCGTCGGCATGATGACGGGGCTCTGCCGCGCCGGCATCCAACTCATGATCACCACGCACAGCCTCTTCCTGCTGCGCGAGCTCGTCATCCAACTCGCCGAGCCGGGCAACCGCCACCTCACGCGGCGCTACATCGGCCTGCAGCCCCCCGCCAACAGCCGCGAGGGCGTGCGCTGCAGCTCCGGAGACCAACTCAGCGACATCTCCCCGCTGGAGAGCCTCGACGCTGAGAGCGAGCAGGCCGACCGCTACCTGAGCATGGGCATGGACGATCGCCCTTACTGAACAGCCCCACCCTTCCCATCTCATCTCCCCCGCAATTTTCCCTCCCGATTCCCGTGTTTCAAGCCGGCACCAGCTGTGTGGAAGGACTCTACCGCTTCAACTTTGAAGCCGGATACTACGTCTGTCGCTTCGAGTGCTCCCCCTTTTACTCGCACCACGCTCAGAACTTCTGCAACAGCTGCAAAGAGATGGACTTCGTCCTCTATCACCCCGGCAAAAAAGAGCTCTGGCTCATCGAGGTGAAAGACTACCGCTTCAACGCCCGCCCCAAAGTGCGCGAACTCGTTGAAAAACTCTGCCGCAAAGTGCGCGACTGCCTCTTTCTGCTGCGCACCGCCGCCCTCTGCGCGCCCGAGGAAACCCCGGCCGAGGGCATCAGCCTGCGCGAAATCGCGCGCATGAGCCTGCAAGCCCGCCACATCCGCATCGCCTTCACCATCGAGCTGGGCAGCACCGGCCTCTTCCCGCCCAAAGCCCTGCTCTCCACCATCCGAGACCTGCTCTACCGACAAATCCACTTCATCGACCCCAACATGCTCTGCCTGCCCATCACCGAATCGGGCGGGCACGGCCCCTGGACCATCACCCCCGCCGGCGGTGAACACTCCGCGCGCATCACCAAGCGGCTGGAGGAAGCCCGCCTCGCCCGCGAGCGCGAGAACGCCCGCAAGGCCGAGCGCGAGCAGAAGCGCTGGCGCGAAAAACAGCAGGAAAAGCGCCGCCGCCGCGCGCGGCACAGCGACATCCCCCTCTGGAAGCAGCGCGCCGACGAGCGCGCCAGCGGCCTCACCGGCACCCACGCCGACCGCCCCCGCCACCGGCGGCAAAACCGCAACCGCCCCCCCGCGGACACAGAGCAGACTTGACCCTTTCGCCCCTTTGCACTATAAACAGAAGACAGCACCATGACCCGGCTTCTCACTTGGTATGACACCACCCTGCGCGACGGCGCCCAAAGCGACGGCGTCGACTTCAGCGTCCGTGACAAACTCTCCATCGCCCGCCGCCTCGACGACCTGGGCATGGACTACATCGAGCTCGGCTGGCCCGGCGCCAACAAAGTCGACAGCGCCGCCTTTGAACAGGCGCGAGACCTGCAGCTCCGCAAGGCGCGCCTCGCCGCCTTCGGCAGCACGCACCGCGCCGGCCATCGCCCCGAGCAAGACGCCACCATGCAGGCCCTGGCCGCCTGCTGCGCCCCCGTCATCACCATCTTCGGCAAAAGCTGCCCGCAGCACGTCCGCATCGCCCTGAGCATCACCCGCGAAGAGAACCTCGCCCTCATTGCCGACTCCGTCGCCTGGCTCAAAGCGCGCAAGGAAGAGCTCATCTACGACGCCGAACACTTCTTCGACGGCTTCAAGCGCGACGCCGACTACGCCCTCGCCACCCTGCGAGCCGCGCACGAGAACGGCGCCGCCGTGCTGACCCTCTGCGACACCAACGGCGGCAGCATGCCCGAAGACATCAGTGCCATCATCGCGCGCGTGCGCCGCGAGCTGCCGCAGGCTCGCATCGGCATCCACGCCCACAACGACTGCGGCCTCGCCGTCGCCAACACCCTCGCCGCCGTCGCCGCCGGAGCCGAACTCATCCAAGGCACCATCAACGGCATCGGCGAGCGCTGCGGCAACGCAGACCTCTGCACCATCATCCCGAACCTCCTGCTCAAGAGCCCCGGCCACAGCAGCCGGCACATCGACGCCGCCGCCCTGCGCGGGCTCGCCCCCCTCTCCTACGCCGTCTGCGACATCGCCAACATCGCGCCCAACAAGTGGCAGCCCTTCGTCGGCAACGCCGCCTTCGCCCACAAAGGCGGCATCCACGTCAGCGCCGTCAACAAAAACTCCGAACTCTACGAACACATCAGCCCCGAGAGCATCGGCAACACCCGCCGCATCCTCATCAGCCAGCAGGGCGGCAAGAGCAACATCAGTGCGCTGGCCAAGCGCCTCGGCATCGACCTGCCCGCCGACAGCCCCGCCCTGGCCGAGCTGAGCGCCATCATCAAAGAAAACGCCTCGCGCGGCTACGACTACGCCGCCGCCGAAGCCAGCGCCGAGCTGCTGCTGCGGCGCCACCTCGGGCAAATCCCCGAGTATTTCTCCGTCAAGCGCTTCTACGTCATCAACTCCCACACGGAAAAAGACCCGGAAATGGCCATTGAAGCCTGCCTCAAGCTCGACGTCAACGGCCACACCACCCACGTCGCCGCCAGCGGCCTCGGCCCCGTCGACGCACTCGAGCGCGCCCTGCGCCGCGCCCTGCTGCCCTTCTACCCCGAGCTGGAGGGCCTCAACCTCATCGACTACAAAGTGCGCGTCCTTGCCGGGCTGGGCGAAGCCGGCTGCACCGTCGGCCCCGGCAGCGTCCGCGTGCTCATCGACTCGAGCGACGGCGGCTTCAGCCGCACCACCGTCGGCGTCTCGGCCGACCTCATCGAAGCCAGCTGGAACGCCCTGACGGACGCCTTCATCTACCACCTGCACCGCCACCGCGGAACACCCGCAGCCGACCCTGCCGAGCCCGTCCAAGACCCTGCCGAGCCCGTCCAAGACCCTGCCGAGCCCTGACCAAGCCACCCCTCCCACCCATGAGCCCGAAAACCCTCATCGCCGCGGGCCTCGCAGCAGCCGCCCTCATCACCGGCGCCGTCCTCTGGCTCCTGCCCGGCGAAGACCCGCGCGCCCTCGCGCCCGGGCACTGGCAGGAAGCCGGGCGCATTCTGCGCGCGCAGGTCGGCGCCGACGGCCACATCCGCTGGCAATTCGGCGGGCGCGAGGGCAAGCTGCAATACGAGTGGGAGGACACCGAGCACGAGCCCTATCGCCTCACCCTCATCCGCGGCGAGCGGCGCATCAGCGCCCTCCTGACCTTTGAGGACGACGACACCGCCATCCTCGAGCCCGACATCCTCAGCGAACTCAGCCCGCGGCAGCGGCGCGAGCTCGCGCAGATGAACCGCTCCAACCGCCGCCCCGAGCACGAAATCCGCTTTCTCTTCCGCCGCCTCCGCGAGCCCGAAAAGCGCTGAACCCCGCCGCCCGGCCCCGCCGGCGCCCCGTCGCGCCGCTTTTCTGAAAGAGCGAGCTCTTTTCTGATTGACAAAGGCCTTCAAATCTGCTTTAACCTGACAAGGCACAAGGCCCGCGCAGCGCGACCGCTGCGCCGCGCGTCCGCTTACTACGATCCCCCCACCTGACAGCTATGACCAAGTACGTATGCACCACCCTGATGGCCGCCGGCCTTCTCACCATGACCGCCGTCGCCCAGGATGAAGACACCGACCTCGACATCTTCTCTCTTGACGACAGCAGCGCCGAGAGCAGCTCAGCCGACAGCAGCGACGCCGCGAGCGACGACAGCGCCGACGCCTCCGACTCCGTCGACATCAGCCTCGGCGACGAGGAAGACAGCAACCTTGATGACAGCAGCAGCGAAGAGAGCAGCGACAGCAGCCTCGATGACAGCAGCGCGGACGACAGCGGCGACCTCTCCCTCGACAGCGACAGCAGCAGCGATGAGTCCGACAGCGATCTCAGCGACATCGGCAGCGACACCGCGAGCGACGACAGCGACATCGAAGAAGCCACCCCCGTCTCCGAAGCCGGCGGCATCAACACGGCAACGACAACCGGCAGCGACAGCAAAGTCATCGCCAACCCCGACAAAACCTCCTGGCACTTCATCAGCCTCGGTGACAAATACGTCCTCATTAAGTCAAACCTCGTCGGCCACGTCACGCCGCTCTCCACCGTTGTCGTCTACATCGGCTGGTCTGCGGATCGCAACAGCTCCTGGGGCAAGGGCGAAACGCTCGCTAAGCACTCCCGCACCATCACCTCCTTCTACGTTCCCATTCGCGTGAGCGGCGTCAGCCTCAGCGGCGGCAACATCAACCTGCACGGCAGCGATGACGCCGGGGCCAAGACCGTCAAGGCCCCCTACCGCGAGCTCGACAACACCCTTGAAATCAAAAAGCCGGAGCTCTGAAGCCCCGGCGTCCGCCATCTTGCGCAACGGCGCAGCCCCCGGCTCGGGGGCTGCGCCGTTGTTCGTCCCCCCCTCCGCAAGTCACTCTAAAAAAACCCCTCAAAAGCCTCCGTCACCCTCCGCCCGGCCCCCTTCGCGAGAAAAGCCCCGCACGCGAGCATTTGAAGCTTGCAGCCCGCCCCCGCCGCGTGTAAAATGAGAGACATGAGAAGACCCCCGATACCCGGACTCGTGCTGGCCGACGGCTGGCTCGCCCCCTACGAGCGCGAAATCAAAGCCCGCATGCGGCTCTTTGACAGCCAGATGGAGCGCATCTGCCGGAGCCGGGGCAGCCTGCTCAACTGCGCGGAAGGCTACAAACGCCTCGGCTTCAACCGAGATGCCGCCACCGGCGAATGGATCTACCGCGAATGGGCCCCCGGAGCGCGTGAACTCTACCTCATCGGCGACTTCAACCAATGGGATCGCCGCGCCACCCCCATGCGTCGCAACCGCGAGGGCGTGTGGGAAGTGCGCCTGCCTGCCGACAGCCTCGCCCACGGCCAACACGTCAAAGTGCACGTCATCGGGGCGGACAACGAAGCCCATGACCGCATCCCCGCCTGGATCCGCTTCACCGAGCAAGACCCGCGCACCTACGACTACAGCGGCCTCATCTGGGAGCCGGAGCAACCCTACGTCTGGCAGCACAGCCGCTGGAGCCCCGCCGGCATCAAAGTCCCCTTCATCTACGAAGCCCACGTCGGCATGGCCGGCGAAGAAGAGCGCATCCACAGCTACCGCGAATTCGCCGACAGCGTCCTGCCGCGCATCGCCGACCTCGGCTACAACGTCGTGCAGCTCATGGCCATCCAAGAGCACCCCTACTACGGCAGCTTCGGCTACCACGTCTCCTCCTTCTTCGCCCCCAGCAACCGCTTCGGCACCCCCGAAGACCTCAAATACCTCATCGACACCGCGCACGGGCTTGGCATCGCCGTGCTGCTCGACGTCGTCCACTCGCACGCCGTCAAAAACGTAGCTGAAGGGCTCAATAACTTCGACGGCTCAGGCGGGCAATACTTCAAAGCCGGCGAACGCGACTCCCGCCACCCGGACTGGGACAGTTGCCTCTTCGACTACGGGCGCGCCGAAGTCATCGAGTTCCTGCTCAGCAACCTGCGCTGGTGGCTCGAGGAATACCACTTCGACGGCTTCCGCTTCGACGGCGTCACCAGCATGCTCTACGTCCACCACGGGCACGAACCCTTCACCGACCTCGGCTGTTACTTCAACACCATGGTCAACCTCGACGCCGTCACCTACCTGCAGCTCGCCACCACCCTCATCCAGCAGGTGCGGCCCGGCGCCTTCGCCATCGCCGAAGACATGAGCGGTATGCCCGGCCTCTGCCGACCCGTCGACGAAGGCGGCTTCGGCTTCAGCCACCGCCTCGCCATGGGCCTTCCGGACTACTGGATCAAAATCCTCAAAGAGAAAAAAGACGAAGAATGGAGCGTCGGCGACATGTGGTACACCCTCATCAACCGCCGCTACGGCGAGCCGAACATCGCCTACGCCGAAAGCCACGACCAAGCCCTCGTCGGCGACAAAACCATCGCCTTCCGCCTGATGGACGCCGAGATGTACACCTGCATGAGCTGCAACACCCCCAGCCTCATCATCGACCGCGGCATCGCCCTGCACAAAATGATCCGCCTCGTCACCCTCGCCGCGGGCGGCGAAGGCTGGCTGAACTTCATGGGCAACGAATTCGGCCACCCGGAGTGGATCGACTTCCCGCGCGAAGGCAACGGCAACTCCTACAAATACTGCCGACGCCAGTGGAGCCTCGTGGACAACGAACTGCTGCGCTACCGCTATCTCAACGCCTTCGATCGCGCCATGGTGCGCCTGGCCAAGGAGACCAACCTGCTGGCCACGCGCCCCGCGCGCCCGCTCAACATGGACGAAAACAACCAAGTCATGGCCTTTGAGCGCGGCGGCCTCATCTTCGTCTTCAACTGGAGCGGCCAGCGAGCCATCCCCGACTACCGCCTCCCCGCCCCCGCCCACGGCGAGTGGAAAGTCATCCTCGACTCCGACGACACGCGCTTCGGCGGCTACGGGCGGCAGGATCACAGCGTGCACCACTTCACCGACGGGCAGCAGTATCTCTCTCTCTACCTGCTGCCCCGCACCGTCCAGGTGCTCAGCCGGCACTACCCGGGCAGCCTCTTCTGAGCCCCGCGCCCAGAAGCCACGCCCGCGCCGCGGGGGGAGAGCACCTCTCCCCCCGCGGCTCACGTGTATCTCAGCATCCCATTCAAACGTGATGAGTATATAATAATTTTGCATACTTACTTATTATGCTTGATTATCCCGTCGTGTTAAATTAGAATCTTTCGGCGCATGAGCCCCCTGAGAGGGGCTCTCGGCGTTGAACAACTTAGTAATCGCATTCAAACATGAAAAAGACTTTGTTCCTTGTCGGTGCCATGTTCGCAGGCACTGCTGCCTTTGCAGACGAAGACAGCACCGTTGCTTTCAGCTTTGGTGAGACAAATAACGTTGAAAGCATCCAGCTCGACGCCACTGATTCCGTGCTTTCTATTTCGAACGCCACAATTGACGTGACGACGTTCAAAAGCCCCGGTGTCGGCGGGACCTATATTGCGCCGGACACGAATGTTCAAACGGCGAAGTCATGGACGCTGACGTTTGATCTCACGAACAGCAGTGATCAGGAAATCGTGCTCACGGGCATTAATCTGTCTGCATTCTCATTCAATGCAACGGCTGCATCTCAGACAAATCCGCGCACGATAGATTTCACCGTCTCGGCGGGGGAAACCGTCTTCAGCGGCGGGACCGCGACCACGGTGAGCAACAACTTCGGGATCACTCCCGTTGACACGACTGGCTCGTTCACCTTGGGGGCGGGCGGCTCCGTGACAATTTCCGTTACAGTTGATAAAAATGCCGATATCAACGAAGGCGGGTGCTTCGTCGGCCTCACGGGCGGCACCATCAGCTATCAGGTCACTCCCGAGCCGACGACGGCCACGCTGAGCCTGCTGGCTCTCGCCGGACTCTGCGCTCGCCGCCGCCGCAAGTAAAGCTAACGCTAACAGCGCATCTCGCATTTTTCGAACACCCCGACCGCATCAGCCGCCGGGGTGTTTCTTTGCCCTACAGCCCCGCCCCCCTCCGCCGGCCAACGCATGAGGCTTCTGTGCGCCGCTGCAACCGCGCTTTCGGCTTGCATTGCCGCGGCATCATGTTACAATGGCTGCAACATGAAAATTGCCGTCATCGGAAAAGGTGGCCGCGAGCAGGCGCTCGTGGAGACATTGGCTGCAAGCCCCTGCAAGCCTGAGCTTTACACATATCCCGGCAGCGACGCCATTCAGGAGACTGCCGCCAAGATCCCCGCAAACAGCTTCGACGAACTCATGCAGTGGATGGTCGACGCCCGCATCGACCTCTGCGTCGCGGGCGAAGAAAGCTACCTCGTCAAGGGCGAAGGCCTCGCCAACCGCTGCGCCGCCCTCGGCATCCCCTGCTGGGGACCGACGAAGCAGAGCGCCCAGCTCGAGGCGAGCAAGGAGTTCGCCAAGGACTTCCTCATGCGCCACCACATCCCCACCGGCATGGCCAAGGCCGTGGCCGACTATGACCAAGCCATCGCAGCCATCGGCGGCCGCTACCCGACCGTACTGAAATTCGACGGCCTGGCCGCGGGCAAGGGCGTTGCCGTCTGCATGACCGAGGCCGAGGCGGAGAGCTTCCTGCGCGAAGTCTTCATCGACAAGCGCTTCGGCGAAGGCCGCCTGCTCGTCGAGGAGTTCCTGACAGGCCCCGAGATCTCCATCTTCGGCGCCATCTGCGATGACAAATACCTTATTCTTTGCCCGGCGCGCGACTACAAACGCCTGCAGGACGGCGACCTCGGCCCGAACACCGGCGGCATGGGCGCCGTCGCCTCGCGGCAGCTCGCCTCCCCCGAGCTCATGCGCACGATTGAAGAAACCATCGTAGCGCCAACGGTGCGCGGCCTGCGCGAGGACGGCCTTCCCTACCGCGGCTTCCTCTACTTCGGCCTGATGCTCACGCCGCAGGGACCGAAGGTGATTGAATACAACTGCCGCTTCGGCGACCCGGAATGCGAGGCCGTGATGCCCCTGCTGCGCGGCGATCTGGCCAACTTCTGCCTCAGCGGAGCGAAGGGCGAGTTCAAGCCCGAGCTCATCAGCTTTGACGAGGGCTGGAGCGTCTGCTGCATCCTCGCCTCCGCCGGCTACCCGGCCTCCTCGCACTCAGGCGACCTCATTCGCGGTCTTGAGGACTGCAAGGCCCGCGTCTTCCACTGCGGCACGCGCAAGACCCCCGAAGGCTGGGTGACCGCCGGCGGTCGCGTGCTGGCCATCGTGGCGGGCGGCGCCACGCTCGACGAAGCCCGCACGAAGGCTCATGCCGAGGCCGCGAAAGTCGACTTCGACGGCTCGCAACGCCGCTCGGACATCGCCTACCGCAACATGTGAGCCCCGCCCCTTTTCACGGACGCGGATTTCTGACGCAAACCCACTTATGGCTATGAATTTATCGGAAGAGGCTTCTGAGTTTCTGACTCAGATTCTGGACACGCCGGCCCCGACCGGCATGGAGATGGACGCCCAGCGCATCTGGGCCTCCTACATCGCACCGTTCACCGATGAGCAGCACTGCGACGCCTACGGCTCGACATGGGCGCTGCTGCGCGCCGAAGCAGCCGACGCCCCGACGCTGATGCTCGATGCACACGCCGATGAGATCGGCTTCTCCATCCGCTACATCGAAGAGAACGGCTTTGCGCGCGTGGAGCGCCTCGGCGGCTCCGACGTCGCCATCGCCCGCGGGCGTCGCATTCGCTTTCAGGGAACGGACGGCGAGGTCATCGGCATCACCGGCAACACCGCCATCCACATCCGCGACGACGGCGACAAAGCCCCCAAGGTCTGGGATCTCTACGTTGACTTCGGCTGCGATTCGCGCGAAGAAGTCGAGGCGCTCGGCCTGCGCGTGGGCGATCGCGGCGTCTACTGTGACGGCCCGCTGATGCTCAACAACGGCAAGCGCCTCGTGTGCCGTGCGCTCGACGACCGCCTCTGCGGCTTCATCACGGCCGAGGTGGCGCGCGCGCTCAAGGAGCGCGGCATCAAGCCGGCTTGGAACATCGTCTTCGCCAACACCGTGCAGGAGGAAGTCGGCTGCATCGGCGCCGGCATGCTCACCTACCGCATTCGCCCCGATGCCGCCATCTGCCTCGATGTCACGCACGCGACGGATTCGCCCGGGCTCGACAAGGGGCGCTACGGCGACGTGCGCCTCGGCAAAGGCGCCTGCCTCTGCTTCGGCCCGGCCTGCCACCCGAATCTCAACGGAAGGCTCGAGCTGATCTCCTCCGAGAAGGGCATCCCGATGCAGCGCGAAACCTCGGGCCGCACAACGGGCACCAACACGGATCAAATTTTCCGCTCGCGCATGGGCGTGCCCGCCACCAACCTCTCGATGCCGCTGCGCTACATGCACAGCCCCGTCGAGACGGCCGATCTCGATGACGTGCAGTCCTGCATCGAGCTGCTCGTGGCCTTCATCGCCTCGCTCACGCCGGAGGACAACTTCTGCCACAAACTCTGACGAGCTGCCGCGGCGCCCCCGTTTCCGAGAGGCTACGCCCCGCAGCTCCCGCGCCCCCTGCCCCGCACGGCGGCAGGGGGCGCTTGTCTTTCCGCACCGCGGCGGGCGGAGTTTCTGATTGTCAGCCGCGCGGCAAACTGGTACAATCAGCAGCATATGGAGCAGCCCCCGTTCCCCGCCATCCCCAATATCCCCGCCAACAACAGCCCGGCGCCGGCAACGCCGACAACACCGCAGGACACATCGTCCGCGCCCTCGCAGCCGTCCGTCTCCGCTCCCCTTCCCCCGATGTCCCCTGCCGCCCCCCGAGTTTCTCAAGCTGAGGCAGCGCCTGTAACTGAAGACCAAACCGAGGGGAAAGCAACACCTGAGGCCGGGGCGACACCGAAGCCTCAGGCAGTCTCAACCGACGGCGCGACAGGAGGCGAAGCGCCCGACATACCCCTGGCCACCGGCTCGCTCTCGGAGATCCTGGCGGCCATGAGCAGCGAGGCTACTCCTCTGGAGGAAGAGTCCTCCTCCGCCGAATCGGCGGCAGACACAGAGGCGGAGAAGGCAGAAGAGGCCCCGTCCGAGAAGGCTGCGCCGAGCCGCCCCTACCCCGACATCCTCCTCCAGCCCCTGCCGCGGCAGGATCCGCTGCGCTTCAAGTGGCACCTCGGCCACGGCCTGCCGAGCGTCGCACAACTCTCGGACGACGAAGGCGATGCTCTGGCGGAGGCGAGCGAAGCGGCGGATTCAGCTCCCCAGCCGGGCTTCCTGCGCCTCTACGGCCTGCTCAACTCGGGTGAACCCTGGGAGGCGCGGCTGAACTTCGCGGAGCTGGAGAAAGCCCGCGACGGCATCTACATCGGCCGAGACCCCTCCGTCTGCCGCATCGTCATCCCCGAAGAGAGCGTCTCGCGCCGACATGCGAAACTCGAGCTCGCACCCAAGGGCTTGGTCATCACGGATCAGGGCTCGCGCAACGGCGTCTACGTCAACGGTCAGCAGCTGGCAATCTACGAGAATCGGACGCCCATCAACGACGGTGACACCCTCAGCCTCGGCGATGCCTCGCTGCGCGTTGAAATCAACACCTGAGTAGACGTCCCCGCCATCAGGGCTCCCGGCCTCCCCGGCTCTCTCACCTCTGGACCATGAACGGATTTTATTACCTGAACGATCAAAACAAGACGCAGGGGCCTGTCTCCCTGAATGATCTCATCTCCCTCATGGTGGCCGGCCGCATTCAGCCCTCCACCCTGGTTGCACGCTGCGGCGATGCAGCTTGGATACCGCTCTCGTCCATCATCGCCGCAAACGCCGGATACCACGACGCCATGGGCCTCTGGGATATCTTCAAGCTGACGATGACAGATCACTATGCCAAGTTCAGCGGAAGAGCCTCGCGCCGCGAGTTTTGGATGTTTCAGCTGGGGCAAATTCTGTTTGGGCTTGTGTTTTATTGCGCGCTCGTCATGATGTCCATAGCCCTCCCGATCATCATCGACGATTCGCTGATGATCGTCGCGCCGGTCGTCTCCTACCTGTACCCTCTGGCCATCCTGATTCCGAATCTGGGGATCTTTGTACGCCGACTCCACGACACAGGGCGCAGCGGCTGGATGATCCTGCTCGGTCTCATTCCCTTTGTCGGCCCGATCGTCCTCTTTATTTTCACGCTTCTGGACAGCCAGCCCGGCACCAACGCCTACGGGCCCTCGCTGAAGTATCCGGACGGGAGGATCGCTGCTCGGTGATGCCTCGCGGCACGTCGGCTCAATGACGGAGACGCAGTCCGCCAGAACGGGAATCCTCCTACCTCGGCAGAGAGACAAGCCAGAGGAGGCTCTCGGTCTCGGGAGTGGCCGACTTCAAGCGGAATCGCAAAATTGTTGCGATTCCGCTTGACGCAGCTTCTCGCTCTTGATACGATGACGTCTCACGAAGAGCAACAACTCCTCATCTCTCCCAACACGCAACCCACTGGACCATGAACGAATTTTACTATCTGGACGATCAAAACGAAACGCAGGGGCCTGTCTCCCTGAATGATCTCATCTCTCTCATGGTGGCCGGCCGCATTCAGTCCACCACCTTGGTTGCACGCAGCGGCGATGCAGCTTGGCTGCCGCTCACGACCGTCATCGCCGCCTCAAACGGCGCCGGGGTTCCCCCCACCACCGTCATTGCCGCAAACGGCGGATACCACGACGGCATGGGACTCTGGGATATCTTCAAGCTGACAATGACGAAGAATTTTGCCGAGTTCAGCGGTCGGGCCACGCGCCGCGAGTATTGGATGTTTCAGTTGGCGGGAATTCTGTTTTGGTTTGTGTTTAGTTTTGCAGTCGTCATTTTGTCCGGAGTCCTCTCTCTCATCGACGAATCTCTGGTAATTGTCGCGATGTTCCTCTCCTACCTGTACCCTCTGGCCATCCTGATTCCGAGTCTGGGGATCTTCGTACGCCGACTCCACGACACGGGGCGCAGCGGCTGGGTGATCCTGCTCGGTCTCATTCCCTTTGTCGGCCCGATCATCCTCTTTATCTTCACGCTTCTGGACAGCCAGCCCGGCACCAACGCCTACGGGTCCTCGCTGAAGTATCCGAACTACTGAGCCGTTACTCGGTGCTTCTTCACCTCCCCCGTCGCTCAGCCGGCTTGCCTGCCGTCTGAAACTCGGGGAAAAGGGTTCCTTTGACCTCCCTCGGCCTTCGGGCTGAGGGAGGTCGGCTTTTTTGCACGCCTCAACAAGCCTCGTGTTTCCCAGGCTCCGGTGCGATCTACGGAGAGAGCCTGAGGCTCGATGATTTCCCGCCGGAGGCAGTTCGCTCGCGCTGATTGAGCCCGATCAACGCAAAAAAAAGGGAGACCCGTCGGGGTCTCCCTGTTGACAAGGTACGGCAGGTGCAGCGCCTGCATCCGGCTCAACCGTGGGGCTTGACGACGGCAATCTTGCCGGAGCGGGTGAGCATGTCCACGTCGTAGTCCTCCATGAGGTTGAGGAAGCGCGCGAGGCGGAACTCACCGCCCGAGATCTCGATGGTGAGCGTGGCGCGGGTGGCGTCGAGCACCTTGGCGCCGAAGATGTTGCAGAGCTCGAGGATCTCCTGCTTTTTCTCGCCGAAGCGCACGCGCATCAGCACGATCTCACGGTAGACGGTGGGCACGTATCGGAAGTCCGTGACCTCTACCACGTTGACCAGCTTGCTGAGTTGCTTGATCACCTGGTCGAGCTTTTCGCGGTGCTCGTTGACGTCGATCGTCATGCGGGAGAAGCGGGGATCCTCGCAGGGGGCGACGTTGAGCGAATGGATATTGTACCCACGGCCTGAGAAGAGGCCAGCCACGCGAGAAAGCACGCCAAACTTGTTTTCCACAAGGACGGATATCGTGTGCGTATGCTTGGAGTTCGGCAGTATGTTTTCCATGGCGCGGTCATTGTACCCGAAATGCCCCGACGCGTCAAGACTGTAACCGGCAGGCCGGATGAATGAGATCCCATCTTCGGGCTTTCGGGGGGGGGGCTCGCCCCGAGTGAGCTCCGCTTGTGTGAACTACGTCTGAAGGATCTCCTCGTGTCGGAGGGCCGAAGGAGGCCGAGGCCGCCGCAAGCGTCTGAGGCAAGGAGCGGAGTCAACGTGCGGGCAAGGGAAGGAGGAGGCGGGTAAGAGCCTCTGCGCCGCGTTTCGACGGCACCGTGCCAGCCTCAGGACAGAAACAGCTGTAAAAGAGTGCGGAAAAGGGCTTGACACGGAGGGCCGTGCAGTGATAGCATCACCGGGCTGTATTCCGACGCCCTCTTTCATTCATCTTCAAGCATGAAATCAATACCGACCCTGTTGCTCGCCGCGCTAGCGGCGGTGCTGAGCTCCTGCCAATCCAAAATTGACGATCTGGCTTCGCACGTGGAGCCCTACGCGTTCGGCCGCAAGACGACGGTGCGCTCGGTGGACGAGTCCGTCCGCGAGGGCAGTTGGGATATGCCGCCGGGACTGACGGGCCAGAAGCTCATTGTCATTGATACGGAGCTTCAGCAGGCGAAGTTTTACGTGGGCAACCGCCTCGTGGGCTGGTCGACGATTTCGTCCGGCAAGGCGGGGCACGGCACGCCCAAGGGCCAGTTCACGATTCTGGACAAGGATATCGATCACCGCTCCTCCTCCTATGGCAGCATTGTCGACGCCAACGGCAATACGCTGGTGGACAGCTGGGAGCGTGGCATGCCCGTCCCGGCGGGCGGTCGCTACAAGGGGGCTGAGATGAACTTCGGCATGCAGATTACCCGCGGCGGTATCTGGATGCACGAGGGCTTTGTGACCTCGGCTCCGGAGAGTCACGGCTGCATCCGCATGCCGCGTGAAATGGCCAAGCTCTTCTACGAGAACACTCCCGTCGGCACGCCCGTCATCATCAAGTAAGAGCGGAGGGCTGGTTCCGGGTCGGCCGGTTGCGGTCTCTCTCCTTCCTCTGCCTGTGTTTCCCTCGCTCGCCCCTTTCGTCACGGTTTCACTTTTTTCCTGATTTACGCTATGAACAAAGTACCATTTCTGTTAGAAATCTGCATGGCGTTGCTTCCTTTGTCCGGGCTGAACTCCTGCACCAGCCTGCCGAAGGAGCCGGCAGCCGCGCCGCTGACCGCCTATCAGCAGTTTGTGCTCAAGAGCGAGAAATACCCCAAGACGATGGAGTATTATGAGGATACGGCTCTGATGGCGAAGGTCACGGCGAAGTGCCCGATCTACGTCTGCCTCGACCAGCAGCGCGGGCGCCTCTATGTCGACGGGCAGGTGGCTGCCGACTGGCCCGTTTCGACGGGTATTCCCGGTCGCGCGACGCCGACGGGGAAGTTCAAGGTGATTCTCAAGAAGCGCGACCACAGCTCGAACCGCTACGGCAAGATGTATGATGCGGAGGGCAAGGTGACGGATCGCGATGCCGATGCCTTCAATGATGAGGTGCCGGAGGGCGGGAAGTTCGTCGGGGCTTCGATGCCCTATTGGCAGCGCCTCACGAAGGATGGTGTGGGGATGCACACGGGTGTGGTGAAGGCCGGGCGCCGGCTGTCGCACGGCTGCATCCGCACGCCGAATTATATGGCGCGCCGCCTGTTCGAGATTACGGAGACACATGTGACGCCGGTGACGGTGACGCAGGCGCCGGAGGCTTGCTACCCGGCGCTCGCTCAGCTCAAGGAGAAGGCGGAGCGCCAGGCGCAGCAAAAGGCGGCAAAGGAGGCCGCGGAGCAGAAGGCCCGGAAGGAGGGCCGCGCGGTGGTCTCTCGCCGCGAGAGCTGAGTTTCGTTGAAGAGCGGGCCGGGCCCGAGGCTTCATCGGCCGGGGGGCTTCGCGTCGGGGCGTTCGGCCCGAGCTGATGCCGCGGGGCGGCGCCTTCCGACGGGCCGGATGTTGGCGACGCTGCGGGCAAATCTCCCTTGCAGCGGCGGGATTCATCTGCTAGAATGGGGCCTATGGACGCTTCGGGCATCACGATCATCAACCGCTACACGGGCGAGCGAGAGCAGGAGAAGGTTGTCGGCGAGCGAGCGGTTCGCTGGATCTACGGCACGACTCTGGGGCGCGTCAGTCTTCACGCCCTGTTTAAGCGGGCTATTTTTTCGCGTTTGCTCGGGCATGTTCAGGACAGTCCGCGCAGCGCGCGCGGTCTCGCAGCCTTTGTGGCGGAGTACGGCATCAATATGCAGGAGGCTGAGCGGCCGGTGGAGGGCTACGCGAGTTTCAATGATTTTTTCACGCGGCGCCTCAAGCCGGGGGCGCGTCCCATCTGCCCGGCGCCGCATCTGGCGCTGCCGTCGGACGGGCGCCACAGTGCCTGGCAGGATGCCTCGCAGTTGCAGGGCGGCTACATCAAGGGCCAGGCCTTTGATTTGCCGGCTCTGCTGGATGATCCCGAGCTGGCGGAGCGCTACCGTCACGGGGGGCTGCTGATTTCGCGCCTCGCGCCGGTCGATTATCACCGCTTTCACTTCACGGCGGGCGGGGTTCCCGAGGCTCCGGTTGTGCTGGGCGGGGCGCTGGCGAGTGTTTCTCCCTACTGTCTGCGGCAGCAGTTGTCCTGGCTCTGGACGAACAAGCGCGAGCTGACGCTGCTGCACACCCGCAGTCTCGGCACGATTGTGAGCATTGCGGTGGGCGCGACGGGTGTCGGCGCGATCCGCCAGACCTATCACCCGGATCGCCCGGTGCGCAAGGGGGATGAGCAGGGCTATTTCGCCTTCGGCGGCTCGACGGTCATTACGCTCTTTGAGCCGGGTCGCGTGGTGTTTGACGCCGATCTGCTGGCCCATACGGCGGAGGGCTTCGAGACCTATGCGCTTCAGGGGGATTCGCTGGGCGTCAGCGCGCAGGGCGTCTGCGAGGATCTGCTCTGAGCGCCTGCGGATGGGGTGTTGCCGCGCGCCGCGGGGATCGATGTGCTTTCTCGTCTCCCGCCGCGGCGGCTTTCAGAGCGGCTTTCACGGAGCGGCTTTCACGGAGCGGC
>DGYMR06203__coassemble_660_pt1 | contig 41156 bp, 26 predicted proteins | sample DGYMR06203__metabat2_low_PE_047 | metagenome-assembled genome bin DGYMR06203 | reverse complement strand
AACTTCTTGGCGTTGTCCCAGGCGCCGCCGGAGTTGGCCATGAAGACGGCCAGCACGAAGCCGCCGGCCAGACCGCCGGCCAGCAGGCCGAACACGCCGGGCACGCCGAGCACGATGCCGGTGAGAATCGGGGTGACGACGGCGATGAGAGACGGGATGATCATCTCGCGCTGGGCGCCCTGGGTGGAGATGCCCACGCAGCGGGCGTAGTCGGCCTTCTTGCGGCCTTCCAGCACGTCCTTGTCCGAGAGCTGACGGCGCACTTCCTCAACCATGCTCTTGGCGGCGCGGCCGACGGCGTTCATCGTCAGACCGCAGAAGAGGAAGGAGAGCATGGCGCCGATGAAGATACCCAGCAGTACCTTCGGGTTCATGAGGGTGACGTCGAAGGCTTCCATGAACTCCGCGATGCCCATCTTCGAGAGGGCCTCGCTGCTGATGATGGTGCCGCCGGCCACTTCGACCGTCTCGCCGAGCTTGAGGGCGGCAATCTTGAGCTCTTCGATGTAGGAGGCGAGCAGGGCGAGAGCCGTGAGGGCGGCCGAGCCGATGGCGAAGCCCTTGCCGGTGGCGGCGGTGGTGTTGCCGAGGGCGTCGAGGGCGTCGGTGCGCGAGCGCACGTCCTCACCGAGGTTGCTCATCTCAGCGTTGCCGCCGGCGTTGTCGGAGATGGGTCCGTAGGCGTCCGTGGCCAGGGTGATGCCGAGGGTGGAGAGCATGCCGACGGCGGCGATGCCGATGCCGTAGAGGCCCTGGTTCATGTTGGCGGTGGTGAAGGCGAACTCACCAGCCGCGCAGAGGTAGGCGCCGATGGTGCCGATGACGATGAAGATGACGGGCCAGCAGGTCGAAATCATGCCGGTGCCGATGCCCGAGATGATGACGGTGGCGGGGCCGGTCGTCGCGTTCTCGGCGATGAACTTCACGGGGCGGAACTCAAAGGAGGTGTAGTATTCGGTCACCTTGCCGATGGCGATGCCGACGACGAGGCCGATCATGATCGAGCCCCAGAGGCCGAGCCAGTTGTTGATGTCCAGCACGTAGAGCACGCCGAGGGAGGCGAGGGCGATGAGCACGCCCGAGAAGTTGATGCCGCGGTTGAGGGCGGCCATGAGCTGGCTCTGGTTGGCTCCCGGCTTCGTGCGCACGAGGAAGATGCCGATGATGGAGAGGATGGCACCCACGGCACCGATGATCATCGGGGCCATGACGGCCTTGAGGCCGTCGCCGTAGCTGAGGCCGGCAGAGGCGGCTGCCGCGGCACCGAGGGCGGCCGAGGCGAGGATGGAGCCGGCGTAGGATTCGTAGAGGTCAGCGCCCATGCCGGCCACGTCGCCGACGTTGTCACCGACGTTGTCCGCGATGGTGGCGGGGTTGCGGGGATCATCTTCGTTGAAGTGATACTCCGTCTTGCCGACGAGGTCGGCGCCGACGTCGGCAGCCTTCGTGTAGATGCCGCCGCCCACGCGGGCGAAGAGGGCCTGCAGGGAGGCGCCCATGCCGAAGGTCAGCATGATGGTGGTGATTTGCACGAGGTCGCTGACGTTTTCGCCGTTGAGGCCGAAGGCCGGAATCTTGCTGAGGATGAGGTACCAGGCCGAGATATCGAACAGACCGAAGCCCACCACCGTCAGGCCGAGCACGGCGCCGGAGCGGAAGGCGAGCTGCAGACCCTTGTTGAGGCCGTCCTTTTCATCGCGGCAGGCCTGAGCCACGCGCCCGGAGGCGTAGGTGGCCGTCTTCATGCCGATGAAGCCCGCCAGACCGGAGAAGATACCGCCGGTGAGGAAGGCCACGGGGACGATGTTGTTCTGCATGTTGAAGTAGGCCATCACCGCGAAGATGAGGGCGATGATGATGAAGAAGATGCCGACGATTTTGTACTGCTGCTTGAGGTAGGCCATGGCGCCTTCGCGTACGTAGCCGGCGATTTCCTTCATGCGATCCGTGCCCTCATCGGCCTTCTTCATGCTGAAGAAGAAGATGGCTGCAAAGAGCAGCGCGACGATGGAGGCCACGGGAACGAACCAAAATAGTGTTTCGGTGGTCATAGTTTCTGCTGGTGGTCCTGGGTTTGAGCTTTTTTACGAAAAAAAAGCGCACCATTCTAGCGGAAGAGTGTCTGTTTGGCAATACGAAATTCAGACATTTTTTTGTCTCCTCTTCGCGGCGGTTAGACGCGGGTGTCGGTGTGCGGGCCGATGCGCTGAGGCGGGACAAGGTCGAGACAAGGGTCGAGAAAGGAGGAGGGGCTTTTTTGGGGCTCGTGGTGCGTTGCCGGATGCCGGCAGCGCGAACCCGAGGGAGGAGCGTTTCACCCACAGGACAAAAAAGCCCCGCCGAACCGATATGCGGCTGAGGCGGGGCTGAGATCGCTCTGCGGCGGGCGCGCGGGCGGCGGCCTGCGGCAGCGTGGGGCGTCAGTTGTCGGGGAAGAAGGTGTTGAGGTTGTTGAAGCGCAGGGCCGGGGGGATGTCGAGGTCATCGCTGTCGAGGCCGCGGCCTTCGGCGCTCTCGCGCGGGTGCCCGTCGCGGAAGAGGCGGCGGCCCTGAGTCGGCGGCGGGGCGTCGTCATGCGGCTTGGACTCGCTCATGAGTTCTCCCTGACGCAGAGAGGAGGCCGAGCCGGCGGGGCGCTCGCCGAAGCGCTCATCGATTCTCTCGTTGAGGCGCTCATCGATGCGGGTGCCGCTCAGCGGTGTCTCGGGGGAGCTCTGGGGGCGGCGGTGCTCGGCGGCCTCGCGGCTAAAGCGCGGGGCGCGGTCGCTGCCGACGTCAAAGAGGCTCTCGGGCTCTTCATCGGCGGGGCCGTCGTCGAGCACCGAGGGGGCGGCTGCCGGGCGGGGGAAGCGCTCGGGCGCCTCGCTGTCGTCGATGACGTGCCAGGGTTCGCGGGCACGCTCGTCGTGAGCGTCGCTGTACTCGGGCTCCTCGGGCTCGAGCAGGGGCTCGCCTCGGTGCAGAGAGGGCTCCTCCTGCGGGGCGTAGGGGGCTGTGGGACGGGGCTCCGGGGCGGCCGCTCGGGCGCCGAGACGGGCGCCTGCGCCGCTCTCGCGGTCGGCGCGGGCGGGCTCGCCCTGCGCGGCGCGGTCGCGGGTGTCGGTGCCGAGGGAGCCGTGGGAAGTGTTGGCGGGGGCTTGGGCTGCCGGGGTGTGAGCGGGGTCTGCGCCGGCCGCCGATCGGCCGCTGCCCTCGGTGCGGGCGGTATCGCGGGGCTCGGTGTTGCGGGGCTTGACGTCTGCCGCGGCGTTGAGGACGTCGTCGGCTCCCTCAGCGCCCTCGCCGGCTTCGCTGGTGCCGTCGCTTTCCTCGTCGCCGTCTGCGTTGGCGCCGTCGTCGGGCTTCTGGTCCGGGGCCGGAACGGGGGGATTTTCAATGGCCTGCCGGAGCTCTTCGCCGTTGATGGAGGCGATGAGCGTCATGCGCATTTCATCGCCGAGGTGGGGCTTGACGGAGGTGCCGAAGTAGAGGGTGACGTCGTCGTCGGCCAGGGCCTGGCGCACGGTCTCCATGGCGGTGCGGACTTCGGTCAGCGACATGTTGTCGCCGCCGGCGACGTGCGCGATGACGCAGCGCGAGTAGCGGATGGCGTTGTGGAAGGCGAGCAGGGGCGATTGCAGGGCGGCGCGGGCGGCGCTTTCGGCGCGGTTGGCGCCGTAGCCGCTGCCCGAGCCGAAGAGGCAGCGCGAGTCGCTGTTCTCCAGCGCGGTGGCCAGTTCGTCGAGCCCGAGGTTGATGAGGCCGGGCGAGGAGGCGAGCATGGGCACGGAGGCGGTGGCTTTGGCCAGCAGGCGGTTGACTTCTTCAAAGACGGCCCGGGCGCCGGAGCGCCCGCGGAAGAGGTCTTCCATGTAGTCGTTTTCAAAGCAGTAGACGATGTCGGAGAGCTGGGAGACGTCTTCGAGGGCGGCGTCGGCCTGCGCGCGGCGCCGGCGGCCTTCGAAGGCGAAGGGCATGACGGCGACGGTGACAAGGAAGAGGCCTTCGTCTTTGGCGAGGCGCGCGAGCATGGGGGCGGCGCCGGAGCCCGTGCCGCCGCCGAGGCCGACGACCATCACGAGCAGGCGCGCGCCGCGGATGAGGCGGCGGATCTCGCCCTCGCTTTCCGCGGTGGCGCGGCGGCCGACTTCGGGGTCACCGCCGGAGCCGAGGCCGTGGTTGAGCCCGGCGCCGAGTTGCAGGAATTCGACGTTGCCGCTGTTTTGCCCGACGCGTTCGTCGAGGGACATGGTGCAGAGGCGCACGTTGGCGGCGCTGGAGCCGCCGAAGCACTGGAGGATGTTGGCGCCGGCGCCGCCGATGCCGACGATGACGATGCGGTCATCTTGCCGGATGCTGGTTTGATAGGGGAGCATGGTGTGTGTTGCGTCTGGCTGGGTGGGTGAGGGAGGGGCCGGAGTTCAGGCGCGCGGCAGGCGCGCTGCGGCGCGGGTGATGCGGGTGATGCGGACTCGGGGTGCTGCGGGCCTTCGCCTGCGCTCCTCGGGCTCAGCTGCCGAAGCCGAAAAACTGCTTGAGGCGGCCGAAGAAGCCGATGTTCTGCTCGCGCTCTTCCTCGAGGCGCTGGGCGTAGCGGATGAGGCCGATGGAGGTGCAGTAGCGCGGATCCGCCTGATAGGAGTGCGGCTGCGTGGGGTCGAGGGGCGGGGGCTGAAAGACCTCGGTGCCGAAGATGTACTCCGCGAGGCCGTCGAGGCCGCGCATCATGCTGGTGCCGCCGGTGAGGTAGACGGAGAGGGCGCGCTTTTGCAGCAGCTCGCGCGGAATCTGGTCGCGCACGCGCAGCAGGGTGTCAGCGAGGCGATCGCGGATGATCTTGTTGAGCACGCCGCGCTCGATGCTCACGTCGTGCAGGCCGTTCTCGCTGCGGTAGTGGGCGAGGGTGTGATCCTTGATGCCGCCCCAGGCGTTGCCCTCGGTGCACTTGAGTTTCTCCGCGGCCTTCATCGAGAAGCGCGGCATGAGCTTGACGATGTCCTGATTGATGGTGTTGCCGCCGACGGGGACGCAGCCGACGCAGACGATCTCGCCGTCTTTGTAGCAGACGAAGTCCGAGGTGCCGCCGCCGATGTCGATGAGCAGGGCGCCGTCCTGCTTCTGCGCGCGAGAGAGCACCATCTGCGCGGTGGCCAGCGGTGCAAAGACGATGTTGGTGACCTCCAGCGGGACGCTGCGCACGCAGAGCAGCGAGTTTTGCAGGCGCGTGCTGATGCCGTGCACGATGTGGCAGTTGATGTCGATGGTGCGCCCGGCGAGGCCGATGGGGTTGCTGATTTGGTGGCGCCCGTCGATGGAGTAGTTGCCCTCTTCGCGGTTGATGATGAAGCGATCGGCGGCGACTTCGAGGTGGCGCGCCTTCTCCAGCGCCTTGGCGGCGAACTCTTCGTCGATGATGTTCTCGTTGTCGGGCAGGCGGAAGGAGCCGGTGTTGCTCTCACCGATGATGTGGTCGCCGGTGACGGAGAGGATGACGGAGAGGATGTCGACTTCGGCCTCGTCCTGCGCGGCCTGCCATGCGTCGCAGATGCACTGCCGCGCCATGTTGCCGTCGACGATTTCTCCCTTGCGCACGCCGGCACTGGGCACTTCGCCGACGGTCAGGATGGTCGTGGAGGCATCGGGCTTGACTTCACCGACGACCATGCAGGTCTTGGAGGTGCCGATCTCGAGCCCGGCGAGGATTTTGTTGCGGAACATGGGGTGAGTTGCGTTGCGGTTGTGCGGGTGAAAGGCGGAGCGGGAAGGTGCGGAAGGGGGGGAGGAGACGGAGGCCGGAGGCGGCAACGGGTTGAGGAAGGGGGAGGAGCCGAACGTTCAGGGGGCGATGTCCGCGCGGTCGGAGGTGAAGCGGTGGAGAGGCTTGGGGCTGTGGCGGGGGTGGAGGAGAGGGAGATGAGCCGAATCCGGCGGGTGGGCGAGCGGCACTCCCGCCGCGCTCCGGCGCAATCTCAGCGCGAGGGGAGTGACTCAGCGGCTGTACTGCTTGACTTGCTCGGCCGTGGGCATGATGCCCGGCATGAGGGTGACATAGCCAGGGAGGTACTGCTCGGAGGGCTTGAAGAGGAAGCCGGGCTCTTTGCTGCGCAGCTTGAAGGAGGTCGGGCGGAAGAGGGGCAGAATCTGGTTGCTGTTCGGGTCGTAGGCCTTTTCATCGAGATACGAGCCGGTGATGTAGTACTCGTAGTTGTTGTCGAAGCTGTAGGTGGCCTTGGGGTGCGGGTATTCCCATCCGCGGTCGGGCGTGTGCGTGACGCTCTCGTCCATCATCACGAGCTTGGCCTCGCGCCAGCTCTTCCCCGCCGGGCGAACGTAGCCCCAGAAGCGCGTGTTGGGCAGGTAGTAGCGGCGGCCGACATAATAGTCGCCCGGGGTTTCGCGGGCGATGTCCGCCTCGCGCTCGGCAATGGCTCGGCAGTCTGAGCGCAGGCTGCTGCACTGGGTGAGGCTGAGCACGGTCAGCGCGGCGATGAAAAGTCGTTTGATCATGAACGCCTGTCTTTCTACTCCATTGCTCGCCTCAGGTCAAGCAAATTCAGCAGGCGGGAGCTAGGCCCGAAGCGGGCAACCCCCACTGAGATTCAGGAGTCCTTTCGGTGGGCACTCGGAGGGCTTTCGCTGCCGGGCGCGGCGCGGATGGGCTCCGGGAGCGGCTGAGATCGTCCCGGGCTGCTGGCGGCCCGAGGACAGCACCATGACGGCCTGCGGGCAACCCGCGGATCACCCGCGAAACGCCCGTGGTCAAGACCTCCGATGGCCGCAGACCGCCCTTTGTCGCCCCTCAGGCGGCGCTCCGGCGAGAGGTGATGCCGCGTCAGGGCCGAGCCGCGGCCCGGCGAAGTCTCGTCGGCAGGCCGGGCCGCAAGCCGAAGGCGAGGGGGGCAGGCCGCAGGCTGATGTCGAAGGGGGGCAGGCCGCAGGCTGAGGGCGAGTGGGGTCGCGCGGCGGCTGAAGCCCGGGCTCAGGGCGCCGGCGTGGGGGCGGAGTAATTGACTCGCGGGATGTCGCGCTTCTCGTCGAGGATGCGGCGATCGTCCCAGCCGCCGCCGAGGGCCGAGCAGAGGCGGGCGAGCGTCTTGCGGATCTCCTGACGGGTGGAGATGATGTTGAGCTCCGAGCTCAACCACGAGCGCTCGGCGGTGGCGACGTTGAGGAAGTCCGTGTTGCCGACCTCGTAGAGGCGCTCGGAGATCTCGGCGGCGCGCTTGTTGGCGTCGGCCGCGGCGATGTATTCCGGCAACTGGTTGACGAGCTGGGCGTAGGTGATGAGGCAGTCCTCCACCTCGGCGAAGGCGGCCAGCACCGTCTTGCGGTACGACTGGGCCGAGGAGCTGGTGCTCAGCTTGGCTTGCAGCACGTTTTCATTGAGGCTCGTGCGGTTGAGCAGGGTGGTGGCGGCCGAGGCCGCGAGGCTCCAGCCGGCGCTGCGGAAGAAGTCGGCGAAGTCACTGCTTGAGCCGGCGCTGGTGCTGCCGGTCAGCGAGATGTTCGGGAAGAGGTTGGCCACCTCGACGCCAATGCCGGCGACCTCAGCGTGCAGGGAGTATTCAGCGCTGATGATGTCCGGGCGGCGGCGCAGCAGGTCGGAGGGCAGGCCCGTGGGCACGCGCGGGATGAGGTTGTAGACCGAGGGGGAGGGAAGCGTGAGCTTGATCTGATCAACCGTGGTGCCGAGGTAGGTGGCCAGCGCGTTGCGGCAGCTTTCGATCTGGGCGCGCAGCGCGGGGATCTGCGCGCGGGTGGCGGCGATGGTGGCCTGGGACTGGGCGAGCGCCAGCCCGGTGTCCATGCCGCTGCGCGCGCGCTCTTCGGTGCGGCGGTGGGTGCGCTCCTGATAGGCGAGCTGCTCTTCGGCGACGCGCAGGCTCTCGCAGGCGGAGATCCAGTCAAAGTAGGTGGTGGCGACGCTGCTGGCCAGCGCGACGCGGCTCGCGGCGGCTGCGGCGTAGTCCGAGTGCAGCAGGGCGACCGCGGCTTCGATGCTGCGGCGGGTCTTGCCCCAGACGTCGGGGGACCAGGAGGCGGAGAGCGCACCGGTCCACTTGCCGTGCGCGGTCGAGTTCTCAAAGCTGCCGCTGTTGCTGCCGCCGGCGCTGATGCCCAGCGACGGGAAGAGGTCGCTGCGGGTGCTGCGCAGGGCGGACTCGCCCTTGAGGATGTTGAGCAGGGCCGTGATCTCATCCGGGTTGTTGCGGAAGGCCGTGGTGATGAGGTCGTTGAGCTGGGGGTCGCCGAAGCTCTCCCACCAGCGCGTCAGAGATGTTTCATCGCTGGCGGGGGGCATGTCATTGACCCAAGTGACGGGCAGACGGACGTCTTGCACGCCTTTGTAGTCCGGCCCGACGAGGCAGGAGCTGCTCAGCAGAGCGATGAGGGTGAGGCAGATGGCGGAGCGTTTCATGGCGGAACGAGTGGGGGGTGGACAAAGAGATGCGCTGGAGATCGCGGCGGGCGCGGAAGCGGCAGGTGAGGAAGCGGCAGGTGAGGAAGCGGATGGCGGGGATGCGAACGATGGGGATGATTCGAAGGATTTGAACGATTCGGATGATTCGGATGATTCGGATGATTCGGATGATTCGGATGATTCGGATGATTCGGAGAAGGCCGGGGCTCGTGAGGTTGCCGGCGGGCGGCTTTACTCGTGGTGGAGGGCGTCGATGGGGTCGAGCTTCGAGGCCTTGTAGGCGGGGTACCAGCCGAAGACGATGCCGATGACGGCCGAGACGCTCACGGCCAGCAGCATGGCGGCGGGTGAGGATTCGACGGGCAGGCCCGTCTTGGCGGCGACGATGAGCGAGATGGTGCGCCCGAGGGCGATGCCGAGGATGCCGCCGGTGAGGCAGAGCAGGACGGCTTCGAGCAGGAACTGCCACATGATGTCGCGCGGGCGGGCGCCCACGGCCATGCGCAGGCCGATTTCGCGCGTGCGCTCGGTGACGGAGACCATCATGATGTTCATGATGCCGACGCCGCCGACGACGAGCGAGATCATGGCCACGGCGATGAGCAGCGTGCTCATGGTGTCAGCCGTCGAGGTGACCATCTTGGTGAACTGGGCGCGGTCGCGCAGGTTGAAGTCATCGAGCACGCCGGGCTCCAGGCGGTGCTGGCGGCGCAGCACAACGGCCATGTCGTCCATAGTCTGCGGGATGGTCTTGACGTCGCGCACCTTGACGCTGACGAAGTCCACAGTGACCGTGCGCAGGGGGTGCGGGGCGCCGGTGTAGGGCTGCAGGTCGTTGCCGGTGCCTGGGTAAAAGTCCACGGCGCTCGTGGAGAAGGTGTCGGTGGAGGAGACGCTGCTGCTGTTGGCCGCGCCGCCCTTGCTGATGGTCGCCTCGTTGCTGGCGCCCTTGAGGCGCGTGCGGATGCTCGACCAGGGCAGGATGATGCAGTCGTCCTTGTCATTGCCGCCCATGTCCGCACCCTTCGTGGCGAGCACGCCGATGACGGTGAACATGACGTCCTTGATGCGGATGTCCTGCCCGATGGGGTCCTGCCCGTCGAAGAGCTCGCGGGCGATGGTGCTGCCGATGAGGCAGACGCGCGCGGATTTCTCCACGTGCTCCTTGGTGAAGGCGGTGCCGGAGGCCACTTCCCAGCCCTCGATGTCGAGGTAGTTCTCGTTGCCGCCCATGATGGAGTTGGGGTTCCAGTTTTTGTTGCCCACGATGACTTGGGCACTGGCGCGCACGACGGGGGTGGCCGTCAGCACGGTGTCGCTGCACTCCTTCATGATGGCGTCGGCATCCTCGGCGTAGATGGAGGCGCGGGTGTTCATGCCGCCGCTCACGCCGGCGGTGCGCGTCGAGGCGCTGAAGACGTTGATGACGTCCGCACCGAGGCCGGCCATCTGGTCGGCGATCTGTTTTTTGGAGCCGTTGCCGATCTCCATGATGGCGACGACGGCGGCGATGCCGATGACGATGCCGAGCACGGTGAGCATGGCTCGCATCGGGTTGCGGATGAGCGCGTTGATGCAGGTGAGCAGCAGGGGGCCGAACTTCATTTCTGCAGGGTGGCTGATAGTTCTTCAGAGACGCCTTCGAGGATGAGGCCGTCGCTCATGTTGATGGCGCGGTCGGTGAAGGCGGCGGTCTTGGGGTCGTGCGTGACGATGATGACGGTGAGACCCTTGCGGCGGTTGAGCTCGCGGAACATGTTCATGACTTCGACCGAGGTGGTGGAGTCGAGGTTGCCGGTGGGCTCGTCGGCGAGCAGGATGCCCGGGTTGTTGATGAGGGAGCGCGCGATGGCGACGCGCTGCTGCTGGCCGCCGGAGAGCTGCGCGGGGGTGTGGTGCATGCGCTCTTCGAGGCCGACGAGGCGGATGAGCTCGAGCGCGCGGCGGCGGATCTCGGCGTTGGGCAGCGCCGGGTGGTGGTAGGCCGCCGGCATCATGACGTTCTCGAGCGCCGAGGTGCGCGGCAGCAGGTTGAAGTTCTGAAAGACGAAGCCGATGCGGTCGTTGCGCAGGCGGGCGCGCTGGTCGGCGTTGAGCCCGGCGACGTTGCGGCCGTCAATCCAGTACTCGCCGCCGCTGGGGTGATCCAGGCAGCCGAGAATGTTCATCAGGGTGGACTTGCCTGAGCCCGAGGCGCCCGTCAGCGAGACGAACTCCCCGTCCTCGATTTTCAGCGAGATGCCTTTGAGCACGGGCAGGTCGATTTCGCCCAGGTGGTAGACCTTGGTGATGTTTTTGAGTTCGATCACGGTCGGAGGAGGTTGAAGAGGTGAGTCCGGCGCGCGCTTGCGCCGAGAGGCGGTGCTGTGGTGATGAGGCGGTGCTGTTACGACTGAACGGTGCTGTTGCGGAACGGTGCTGTGTTGCGGCAGGGCGGGCCGGATAGCGGTCCGGCTGTGGCGGAAAGGAGGCCCGTGCCGCGGAAGACCTGCGCCGACGCCGAGGGAGCCTGAGGCTGCGCCGAAGGCCCGTGCGAGGAGGGAGAGGCCCCTGCACTCTCGCCGATGCCCGCCCGCGGCCGCCCCTTGTCACGGCGGGGCGCTGCGGGCAAAGCCCGAGCCGAGCGGACGCGGCTCCCTTCATCCCGCGCCCGTCAAGCGGGCTCGCCGGGTGGCGGAGCCGCTGTCGGGGTGCCGGGGAGCCGGAGTCCCTCGGGCGGGGCATCAGTTGGGGGGCGGACCGCCGGGGCCGCGATTGCCCTTGGTGTCCTGACCGGGCTTGGCCTCAACACCGCCGGTGCCGCGCGGGCGGCGCTCCGGGCGCTTGGGGCCGAAGAGGTTCGTCTCACCCTTGGAGGCCACCGTCTCCGTCTGCACGGCCTGACGCTCCACGCCGGTGACGAGCAGGGTGTTTTCATCGAGGCTCTCGCCGGGCAGCAGGCGCACGATGCTGCGCGCGCCGTCGCTCGTGCCGCGCAGCACGCGCACGGGGAAGAGCTTGCCGTCCTTCTGCTGCGTCCAGACAACCGCGGGGCTGTAACTCACCGCCTCTTCGGCCGGAGCTTCGGCAGCCTCGGCAGAGCCGTCAGCAGCATCGTCTGCCGCCTGCTCAGCGCCCTCGGCGGGCGCCTGATCGGAGGGCTCGGCGCCCTCGGGAGCCGGCGCACCGGCGGGGGGGGCCGGGCGGCGCTTGAGCGCCTCGGCGGCACCGGGGGCCAGCATGTCAGGCGAGGGCTTGAAGCTGAAGGCGGCGTCGGGAATCATCAGCGCATCCTTCTGCTCAAAGACAATGAAGTTCGCGTTGGCGCTCATGTAGGGCAGCAGCTTGCGATCCGGGTTCTCGATGTCCACCTCGACAATGTAGGTGACGACGTTGGAGCTCATCGTCGCGTTCGGGCGAATCTTGTTGACCGTGCCCGTGAAGTTCTGATTCGGCATGGCATCCACCGTGTAGCGCACAAGCTGCCCGGGGCGAATCTTGGCGATGTCGGCCTCATTGACGCTCGTCCAGATCTGCATGTGGCGCAGGTCGCGCGCGACGAGGAAGAGGGTGGTGGCGCTCATGTTGCTCACGACCGTCTGGCCGACGTTGACCTGGCGCACCACGATGGTGCCGTCCACCGGGGTGGTGATGCGCGTGTAGTCGCGGTTGCGCAGCTCGCTCTTCAGCTGGGCCTGCGCGCTGAGCAGCTGGGCGTCGGCGTTCTGCTGCTGCGCCTCGGCGGTCTCCAGCTGGGCCTTGGCGGACTCGAGGTTAGCGGCGGCCGTCTCGCGCGCGTTGATGTACTGGTCGTAGTCCATCTGCGAGAGTGCATCGCCGACGCCGAGTTTCTCCGCACGCTTGAAGTCGCGCTCCGCGCGGTTGAAGTTGGACTGCGCCTGCTGAATGCCGGCCTTGGCGGAGCTCACGGCGGCGGCCGCTGAAGCAATCTGCGCCTTGGCCTGCGCCACGCTGGCCTCCGCGCGCTGGATGTCGAGCTCAACGATGGTGTCGTCGATGCGCGCCAGCAGCTGCCCGGCCTTCACCTCGCTGCCGTAGTCGATGCGCTTGCCGTTCAGATCGGTGCCGAACTCCTTGATTTCGCCCGTCACCTGAGCGCCGACGTCGACGAGCTCGCTCGGCTCAAGGGTGCCCGTGGCCTGCACCTTGTCGGTAAAGACGCCGCGCACGGGTTTGGTCGTTTTGAAGCGGAAGCTCTGCTGCTCGTCTTCGCCGAGCAGATACCAAGCCCCGACGCCCGCCGCACAGACGGCTCCGGCTATTCCCCATCGGTAAATTGCTTTCATCTTGCAAGTTCTGGTAACGCCAATTGTTCGCACAATCTACAGGCGAAGACACATTTTTTCGCCTTGCCCTCCGCGCACACCGCCGGGGCGCGGGATTGTAGCGTAGCCCCTCTCGCCTGTCAAGGCGCGGGCGCGTCATGCCTCGCCCTGCTCGTGCGCGCGGTCACCGAGCCTCGGGAGCTCCGCCGATGACTGAGGCAGAGAGGCGGAGAGGGTAGGCGGCGCGGGACGGCGGGCGGCGCTGTGCCCGCCCGCGGAGTCGTTCCGCCTCAGGCGGCCCCGCGAGGCGCTCAGCGGCGTTTAGCGGGCGCTCAGCGGCCTCAGTGGACTCAGTGGCGCTCGCGGCCGTCCGACCAGCCGTCGCTGCTGTGGCGGCGCTCGCGCTCCTGGCGCTGCTGCTCCGCCTCTTCGGCGGCGCGGGCCTCCTCCTCCTCGCGAGCCTGCACCTCGGCCTCCTGCTCAGGCGTCAGCGGCGCCTGCCCGCTGACCTCCGGCAGCGCGCGCTCGCGGGCGAGCTCCTCCTTCATGCTGCGCGAGATGCTCTCAAAGAAAGTCTTGACGATGGCGCCGGCCGACGCACCGCCGCCGATGCGCTGGTGCGGCCGCCCCTCGTAGAGCGCCGCATAGGCGTAGCGCGGATTCTCCGCCGGCAGGAAGCCCGCGAACCAGGCCAGTCGGCAGTCATCGGACGGGCGCCCCCACTGGGCCGTGCCCGTCTTGCCCGCATTGCTCACGTAGCTGAGCTTGGCGCGGCGACCGGTGCCGCCGGCCACCACCTCCGTCATCGCGCGGCGCACCGTCGCGAAGGCGCTGCTCATATCGCGCAGGTTCGACTGCTCCGTCGGCGTGAAGCGGTAGACAACGTTGCCGTCGGCATCGAGCACCTGATTGATCAACTGCAACTTCGGCAGATACTGCCCGTTGGCGATGCCCGAAATCGCGTGCGCCACCTGAAGCGGAGTCGCCAGCAGCGGGCCCTGCCCGATGGCCATGTTCGCCTCGTCGCCGGCCATGAAGCTGCGGCCGTAGTTGCGCATCATCCACGCCTCATCCGGCACAATGCCCGCCTTGTCGGGCAGCGGAATCCCCGTGCTCTGGCCGTAGCCGAGGCGCCGTGCCATCTCGCAGAGGCGGTGGGCGCCGATGTGCGGGTTGAGCACCGCCGCCGTCAGATACATGAAGGGGTTGTTTGAAATCATCAGCGCCGTCACGCAGTTGATGGAGCCGGAGAACGAACTGTGGTTGCGGAACTCGTGCCCGCCGATGCGCACGCTGTAGGGGCAGTTGATGTAGGTGTCCTCCGTGATGATGTGATGGCGCAGCGCCGCCGCCACCGTCACCGTCTTGAAGGTCGACGCCGGGGGGTAGACACCCGCGAAGGCGCGTGACACCAGCGGGTTGTTCGGGTCATTGCGCAGCTTGTCGTAGTCCTCCTGCGAAATCGAGGGGATGAAGGCGTTGGGGTCAAAGTTCGGCGTCGAGGCCAACACCAGCACCTCGCCCGTGTGCACATCGACCATGACGAAGGCGCCGCGGCCGAGCGTATTCTCCTTCAGCGCCTTCTCCGCCGCCTTCTGCCACTCCAGATTCAGCGTGGTGACGACGGTGCCGCCCGGTCGTGGGCGCGTCTGCAACTCATCGAGAATCTTGCGGCCCGTTTCGTCGAACATCAGGCGCCAGATGCCCGGCTGGCCCGTGAGCTGCTTGTTGAAGCGCTGCTCCAGCCCCGAGCGCCCCTCCTGGCGCTGAAAGATGGGGTCATTGTGGTTGATCGGGCCCGTGGGCAGCTTCGCCTGAGCACCCGTGTAGCCGAGAATGTGGCAGGCCGACTCGCGGTTCGGGTAGTTGCGGATGTAGAGCGGCATCAGGTAGCCGTAGGGAATGGCGTCCAGCTCCGCTTTGTCCTTTTTCACCTCCGAGGCGCGCACCGTCGGCCCCACGGGCAGCGGCAGCCAGCGGCGGTTGCGGTAGTGATCGACGAGCTGCTCGTCCTTTTTCTCGTAAACCGTGAGCCCCTTGGCCTCGTAGGCCGCCATGACGCCGCGCGCGATGTTGATGATGTGGCCCTCGCTCTCGTCCTCCAGCTGGCCGAAGTTGACCGAGGGCTGGTAGGCGACCTCCGAGCAGGCCATCACCAGCCCGTTGCGGTCGCAGATGATGCCGCGCGGACCCGGCACCGTCAGCGACATCGTGCGGGCGTTGCGGCGCGTGCGCGCGTAGGTGATGCGCGAGGGATCGGGAACCGAGGGATCGTTGGCCTGCCGGTCGTCGCGCAGGGGCTGGCTGGAGCCGTCATCGGGATCATCCGCCGAGACATCGACGCGCGTCGGGCTGTCGTCCTCCTCCTCCACCTCGGCCACACTGTCCTCATAGCTGTCCGCCTGCTCCACACCGCCGACATTCGCGTGGGCATCCTCACCGCCGAGGCGCACGGTCTCCACAATCTCATCCTCCTCCACCTCCGGCACCTCTTCGGACGCCGCGCCCCCGGCCGAGGACGCCGCCCCCTGTCCCGGCGCAGCGGCAGCCCCGCTCGTGAGCTCCGCCGCGCTGCGCGTAGCCGTGACCGTCCCGCGAGCAGCGGCGGACGTCCGTGCCGAAGGGGCAGCGGAGCGACCCTGCGCCTGCAGGGGCAAGGCCATGAGACTGAGGGATAAAGCCGCCAGCGTGCAAAAGATATTCGTGCGGAGCATACCAGCGGCAGTTTAGCTCATTTTCCCGCCCAGTGCAACCCTCAAATCTGCCATGACCGGGTGCATGCCGCGCGCCGGGCCTCGCGCGGGCGCCTCGCGCAGCTCGCCCCGCCGATCTCCCCGTCGAACGCCCTCCCGGCACCCCGTCAGGCAGCCCACCAAGAACCCCGTCAGGCAGCCCGAATATCATCCCGCACATCGCCCCGCGCGACAGCTTCGTCGTCCACCCGTATAACGGCCCGCCGAGCACCGGCGCCCCGCTTTGCCGCCACCGCGGCAACATCCCATTGCCCCCTCCGGCCACCATCCCGTCGGCCACTCCGCCCGGCACTCCGTTCGCCGCCCACAGGGCTGCCCTCCGGCATCCTTCGACAGTATTCAGCAGGATCCGATCGGCGCCGCTCGGGAGGCGGCAGCGCAGCCGCGGGCAGCCTTGGAGGGCGCATGACACAATGAAAATCTTTGAAAGACTTGAAGATTCGGGCCGAATGTGCTACATACACGGCCCGTATGTCAGCTGATGAGCTTGCTGTGCGACTGAGGATAGAGGGCGATTGCCGCGGGGAGATCGCCAGAGAGACGTTCATCGAACAATTGTCCTCCGCGATGGCCGACCTGATTGCGCCGCGGCGCGAGGCCGAGATTCTGGCCTCGGCCCGGGAGCGCGAGCAGCTCGCGCCCACTTGGATCGGCCTCGGCATGGCCGTGCCGCATGCCCGCATTCCCTCGCCGACGGCGGCGGGCGTCATCGCCGTGCGCTGCCCGCAGGGCGTCGTCTGGACGCCCGAGGGAGACCGCGCCAACCTCGTCTTTTTCCTGACCGTGCCCGAGGAGAGCCCCGAGCTGCACCTGCACCTGCTCAGCCGGCTCATGCGCTGGCGCCGCTCGCTGAAGCTCACCGAGCAGGAGCTGCTGGCCCTGCCGACCGGACAGTGGGAGGCCAGCCTGCGGGAGGCCCTCGGCACGAGTGCCTCCACCGGCGGCTCGCTCTGCCGCGAGCCGAGCCCCGCCGCCGCGCCTGCCGAAGCCACTGCCGCGGCCGCCGCAGGAGCCTGAAGTGCGCCAAAACCCGCAGACTCGCGGGAGTCCCGCAGGCGCGGCGGCATCCCGATACCTGCGAGAGAGGGTGAGCCCTCGCGAAAGACAACGAAGCGTTGACCGCCCCGCTGCCCGCGCTCTTTGCGCTTGACGTCGCTTGCGCTTCTGTGGTAGAAGTAAAGCATGTACAAACCCCTCATCGCCGCCCTCATCGGCTGCGGCATCGCCGGTGCTGCCGAAAGTTTTGAAAAGCTGCCGGCCGGCTCCGTCGACAACAGCCCGACGGAATACGGCCCCCTGAGCACCCTCACGGGTGAAGCCCGCATCCTCAAGGAAGCCCGCCTCGCCCGCAGCGGCACATCCGCCCTGCGCCTGATGGGCGGAGAGAGCTCCGTGCAGCTCAACCTCGCCAACCCCCTGACCGAGGACACGCTCGGCACCCTCTGGATTCAGCGCTGGACGCGCCAGGGCGACTTCGCCTTCACCTGCACCGCCGTGACGCCCGAAGGCGAAAAGGAGGTGGCCGCCGCGGACAACAAGCTCGGCGTCGGCGGCTACAAGCAGCGGTTGGAGTTCACCCTGCCGGCCGGCACCACGGCCCTGCGCCTCAGCTGCCGCTCGCATGCCGAGGGCGGCGCGCTGATCGATGACCTCGCGCTGCACAGCGGCAAGATGGAGGTCACAAGCCTCACCTTCATCAACCCCGGCCCCTTCCCGCTGCTCAAGCGCGCCCCCGTGAACCCGGCCTTCGCCCTGCAGGTGCAGACGGAGGGAGCAGGCGAGCCCGTCGAGCCGGAGAGCGTCAGCTTCAGCGTCTACCCGGCGGACAGCATCGCCTCGGTGACCCTGCGCACCGGGCCGAAAAACGGCAATGACTTCCGCAACAGCCGCGTGCTGGGCAAGGCTGAGGTCGCCGCCGACGGCTCGGTGACCATCCGCTGCAGCGAGCCGCTCGACTCGGGTGAAAACTGGCTGTGGGTCGACGCCGAGCCCTCGACGGGCAGCTCGGTGGGCGGCGTTGTTGAGTTCCGCGAGCTCGCCGCGAGCATCGGCGGGCAGGAGGCCAAGGGCGAGCCCGTGCAGCAGCGCATCGGCTACATGGTTGCCGTGCCTCGGGAGAAGGTCGACAACCAGCCGGACGGCGCCGCGCCGCGCGAATGCGTCGGCTTCCGCATCCCCGGGCTCATCCGCACGCGCAAGGGCACCCTCATCGGCTGCTTTGACGCCCGCTACGTCCACGAAGGCGACCTCTGCGCCGACATCGACGTCGCCACCGTGCGCTCGACGGACGGCGGGCAGACTTGGACGGCTCCGGCCGTGGCGATGGACTCCGGCCCCGGCGCCAACAACGGCAACGGCGACGCCTGCATCGTGCAGGATCGCCGCGGCCGCATCTGGCTTCAGGCGCTCGCCGGGCACTTCGGCGGGGGAGCGATGCTCGGGGTCTCGAAATCGGGCCAGGGTGAGGACCGCACCGGCCAGTGGGTGATGACCTACAGCACCGACGAGGGCAAGACCTGGAAGCGCGACTTCATCAACCCCACGCGCGAGATCAAGAAGGACGAGTGGACCTGCATTCTCGCCGGCCCCGGCAACGGCATCTGCACGCGCAAGGGCGTCATCGTCTTCCCGGCCCAGATCTGGCAGAACGGCGCCAACCCGCGCTGCCGCAGCACGATCTGTTACTCGAAGGACAACGGCAAGAGCTGGCACTTCGGCGAGGGCATTCCGCACAGCACCTCGGAGTGTCAGGTCGTCGAGCTCAAGGACGGCTCGCTCATGCTCAACTGCCGCAATGAGGCGCGCAGCGGCAAGCGCATCGTCTACGTGACGAAGGACCTCGGCAAGACCTGGCAGCCGCACGAGTCGAACAACTCCGCGCTGCGCGAGCCCGTCTGCCAAGCCTCGCTCATCCGCGCCGAGTCGCCGAAGCACGGCCGCCTGCTGCTCTTCTCGAACCCCAAATCCGGCGCGCGCGACCACATGACCATCCGCGTCTCGGAGGACGAGGGCAAGAGCTGGAGCGAGGGCTATGAGTACGACTGCCGCCCCTGCTACGGCTACTCCTGCCTGACGCAGGTGGACGAGAACCACATCGGCGTCTTTTACGAAGCCTCGCACACCACGAAGGGCAGCCGCGGCATCGGCTTCCTGCTCATCCCGCTGGACACCATCGTGAGCGAAAAGACCGAGGCGGCCGGAACGCCCGTGGAGACAGAGGCCTCCAAGAGCGGCAAGGAGGGCTCCAAGAGCCGCCGCAGTTCGCGCCGCAGCCGCCGTTGAGGCGGCTGCCCCCGGACGGTGGCCCCTCTTCGACTTTTTTGATGACGGCCGGGAGCCTTCGCCGAGCGGCGGGGGCTCCCGCTTTCGTTGCCCGGCGGCCCGCGCTGATGCGCCGCGCAGGCTCCCGAGAGCTGCCCGCGGTCGCCGTCGTTGCTCTGGCTGGTGCTCGCGTCATCGCTCACCATCTCCGGCCCCAGACACACCGATCCCGACCCCTGACCTCACCACCCCCGGCCGCGCCGCCATCGGCCGCGCCCCCCTCCTCCCCCCCGGCCGCGCCGCCCTCAGCCGCTCAGCTCTGAACATGCAGCCCCGACCATCGCCCCGTGGCAGCCTCTCGCTTGCACCTGCTGCTCCGCATCGCGCGAGCCGGCTGCTCCATACCCTCCGCATCGCCCGAGTCGGCTGCTCCGCATTGAGTCAACCGGCCCGGATCGCCTCCTGACGAGCCTCACCTCTTCCGCCGCCGACCTGCCGCAGCCTCCCCACGTCCCTCACCACTTTCCCCCGCGCGGAGCCGGGAGGCAGACAGAGACGCGAGGCGCGGGGAGGAGCGGGACGCAGGGATTCGGAGCGGAATCGCGGCGCGGACATCGGGGGGGGGCTGAGGGATCCTCTCTCTCGAAAAGGGGAGATATTCCGCGCATTTTGGCTTGACAAAAGCCGCCGAATCATGTATCTCATCCCCTCACACCAAACCCACTATTTGAGTTATGGCACACATGAAAGTTATTCTCGCTACGAAAATTGAAGGTCTGGGCTGCGAAGCCGACCTCGTTACCGTGAAGGCCGGTTATGGCCGCAACTACCTGATTCCTCAGGGACTTGCGTTCGAGGCGACCCCCGCCAACCAGCGCTTCATCAACATGCTGCAGCGCAAGCGCGCCGAGCGCGAAGCCGCTGAGCTCGCCAACTTCCAGGAGATCGCCGCCAAGATCGCCGCCGTCACGGTTGAACTGACCCTTGAGGCCGGCGAGAATGGCAAGGTCTTCGGCGCCATCACCAACCAGCAGATCACCGAGGCTCTCGCGGCCAAGGGTATCGAGATCGACCGTCGCGCCATCGAGCTCGAGAAGCCGCTCAAGAAGTCCGGCACCTACGACGTGGTCGCCAAGCTGCACCCGCAGGTGGCCCCCATCGTCAAGGTCGTCCTGACGGTCAAGGGCGAAGTGACCGAGGAGGCTCCCGCCGCCGAGGCTCCCGAGGCTGCCGCCGAGTAAGGCTCCCCTTTCTCCCTTTGAACACCGAAACCCCTCCCTGCCACAGGCAGCGGAGGGGGTTTTTATTGGGGGCTGAGGGGCTTCCTCGGGGTGCGGGGAGGAGATTTCACGCGGGAAGGGCTCTCGCAGTCGAGATGGATGGGCGGCGGCGCGCCCTTTTCGCGCGGCGGGGGCGATGATCGGCAAGGGGAGAGAAAGTCACGCGAGCGGGACGCAGCAGCGGGCGAGGAGGACCTGCACCAAAACACGGCGCGGGAGTCTCGGGCCGGGCTCTGTGTCGGAGCTGCACCGGCCTCGCGCGTCGGATCAGCATTGGCTGGGCGTCGGATCAGTGTCTGATCGGCTTCTGCGCGGCGTTTGCCCGCTGTCTGCTCAGACGCGTCTCAGGGCTCGAGCCCGGGGGCCGGGGGCAGCGGGCCTTCGGGGGGAAGCTCGACGAGGCGGAGGCGCCCCATCGTCTCCTCGCGCCGCCCGGGGATGTAGCAGGTTTTCAGGTAAGCGGGGGTGAGGCGCGCCGGGCGGCGGCGGTAGTAGCGCAGCACTTCGCCGCTGTCGGCCAGACAGAGGGCATAGCGCGGGCGGCTCAGGTGCTCGGGCACGAAGGACTCGCAGCGCACCGTCGCCCGCTCCCCCGGAATGCCGAGGGCTGCGCAGCAGGCGCGCCATGCGGGGCCGTGCCCGCGGCGGCGTACCCTCTCCCAGCAGAGGGCATGCGCGAGCTCGTGCAGCAGCGTGCGGCGGATGAGCTCGACGTCGCGCTCGAGGTAATGCGCCACGAAGTAGCGCGAGAGGCTCACCCTCTTCTCTGCCGTGCGGCAGCAGCCGAGGCGCCGCACGGCGCGATCCCAGGCGAAGCTCCAGCCCTCCAGCTCCAGCGCGGCGATGCAGGCGAGCGCGTAGGCCTCCACCTCCTCCGCGGCACGCCAGCAGTCCGCCGGCGGCAGGCTCAGTGAGCCGGGCTTGGGCAGGGGAGCGGCCCGCCAAGCCGCGGGCGGGGGTTCGTCGGGCGTCAGCAGGCGGTGGATGAAGCGCTGGGCGAAGGAGCGGCGCATGGCGAGAATCGGGAAAAACGGGAAAATCGGGAAAATCGAGCGAAACGAGGGAAGCGAGGAAGGCGAGAAAGACGGGCAGGACGGGGAAGGTCCGGGAAGAGCTCGGGGTGAGGGGGAATGCCGAGTGAGGAAGGCGCAGGGTGCGGGGCAGAGGGGAGGGAAGCGCGGAGAGAGGGGGGCGGCGGTCGGGGAAGTGGGAGGGTGGCGGTGTTCAGCCGTCCGCTTGGCGGGCTCAAGCGTGCAGCAAGCGGCAGCCCGCGCCGCGGGGGCTCGGACTGCCGATGAAAGGCTTGAGAGGGGCTTCGGGAGGGGCGGAGCTGCGCCGCAAAGCCGCAAAGCCGCGTGCTGCGCCGCAAAGCCGCAAAGCCGCGTGCCGCGCCGCAAAGCCGAAGCTTGTCGGTTATTTGCCGGCGGCGGCCTTCTCCTCCAGCTTCGCGCGCACGAGGTTCTCGATCTCAGCGTAGAGCTCGGGGTTGTTGCGCAGCGCGTCCTTGGCCGCGTCGCGGCCCTGGGCAAGCTGGCTGCCGTTGTAGCTGAACCACGAACCGCGCTTCTGGATGATGTCGTACTCCATGGCGAGGTCGATGAGGCTGCCCACCGACGAAATGCCTTCGTTGTACATGATGTCGAACTCGCACTCCGTGAAGGGCGGCGCCACCTTGTTCTTGACGACCTTGAGCTTCGTGCGGTTGCCCGCCACCGTGCCGTCGCTGCCCTTGATCTGGCCGATGCGGCGGATATCGCAGCGCACCGAGGCGTAGAACTTCAGCGCGCGGCCGCCCGGCGTCGTCTCCGGATTGCCGAACATCACGCCGATCTTCTCGCGGATCTGGTTGGTGAAGATGCAAATCGTGCGCGCCTTGGCGATGAGCGAGGTGAGCTTGCGCAGCGCCGCGCTCATCAGGCGGGCCTGAGCGCCCACCGTGCTGTCGCCGATGTCGCCCTCCAGCTCCTGGCGGGTGACGAGGGCGGCCACCGAGTCCACCACGATCACGTCAATCGCATTCGAGCGCACCAGAGCCTCGCAGATCTGCAGCGCCTCTTCGCCGCTGCCAGGCTGAGACACCAGCAAGTCATCGAGATTCACCCCGAGCTTCGCCGCATAGGCTGGGTCGAGCGCGTGCTCCACGTCGATGAAGGCCGCGAGACCACCCGCCTTCTGCGCCTGCGCGATCACCGTGAGCGTCAGCGTCGTCTTGCCGGAGGACTCCGGGCCGAAGACTTCCACGATGCGCCCGCGGGGGAAGCCGCCCACGCCCAGCGCGCGATCAATGAGAAGATTGCCGGTCGGGATGACGTCCACCTCCATCTTCTTCTGGTCGCCGAGGCGCATGATGGCGTTCTCGCCGAAGTCTTTCTGGATCTGCAGCATCGCGGCATCGAGCGCGCGCTGGCGCTGCGCCTGCTGCTTTTCCTGTTCCGGGGTCAGCTCAGTACTCATATCGCCACGAGCTTACCCGCCGCGCGCCGCCAACGCAAGCCCAAACTGCGCCAGCGGGGCAAAAGTTGAAGCGCGCGCGAACGCTGCCGCGATGAGGGCTTGACCTTGCGGGATTTTGTGGCAAAATGGGCTGACCAATCTCACACTTACATGTTAACAACGCTCCAGTCTATCATTGACAGCCCGGTCTTCTACCTCGTGGTGGGCCTGCTTCTGCTCGGCCTCTTCGCGTGGTACATGGCTGCGGAAAAGGACAAGGCAAAGCGCAACGCCGGCACGCTCTTCATCGTCGGTCTCTCGGCCTTCTCCCTGCTCTCTCTCTTCGTCAACGGCATGCAGTACGGCATCGACATCAAGGGCGGCGTCGAGCTGACTCTCGAGGTGCAGGACAAGGACGACGGCCGCGGCGGCAAGACACCCCCGACCGAGCAGGACATGCAGCAGGCCTGCGACATTCTCAACGAGCGTCTCAACGCCACCGGCACCAGCGAAGTGCAGATTCTGCACTCAGGCAACAAGGTGCTCATCCAGATTCCGCAGCAGGACAAGGACGAGGCTCGCAACGAGGAGAAGATTGACCGCATGGAGCGCACGCTCACCAAGATTGCTCGCCTCGAGCTGCTGATGGTGCACCCGGATTCCTCGCGCGTGCTCGCCGATCCCGCCACGCAGGAGGAGATCGCGCGCTACGAGGAGAAGCTGCTGCGCTACAAGGAGAGCCAGCTGACGGACGGCCGCGTGCCCGCCCCCGCCCTGCCGCGCATCAAGCTGCCCGGCTACACCAACTACATGATTCTGCCCAGCGCGGAGGTCAACCCCAAAACCAACCAGCCGCGCGAGTACTACGTGCTTGAGACCTCCATCGCGGCGCGCCAGCGCGGCGTCTACGTCGAGGGTAAGGACGTCGTGAGCGCGACGCCCAATGGCGCCCAGAAGGGCGTTGTAAACGTCACCCTGAGCCGCGAGGGCGCCATGCGCATGGGCGAGCTCACGGGCGCCATGCAGATCGGCCGCGACTGCTTGGCCGTCGTGCTCAACAAGGAGGTGAAGTGCGCCCCCGTCGTGCAGGCGCGCCTCTCCAAGGATTTTCAGATCAGCGGACTCGATGCGCCCGGCGAGGCGGAGGACGTTTCCAAGGCCCTCTCCAACCCGCTCTCCAGCGCCCTGAAGATCGAGGGCCGCAAGGACGTCTCGGCCCAGCTCGGCAAGAGCGCGCTTGATCAGGGCATCGTGGCCGGCCTCGTCGGCATGGTCGGCATCTTCTGCTTCTGTTACTGGTATTACCGCAGCGCGGGCGTTGTCGCCATGGTGGGTCTCGCCATCAACGGGCTGATTCTGCTCGGCCTCATGAGCCTCTTCGGCTTCGTGCTGACGCTGCCGGGCATCGCCGGTATCGTGCTGACCCTCGGCGTGGCGGTGGACGCGAACGTGCTCATTTACGAGCGCATGCGCGAGGAGCGCGACAAGGGCCGCCCCTTCATCGTCTGCCTGCGCACGGCCTACGACAAGGCTTTCTCGGCCATTTTTGACTCGAACATCACCTCGCTCATCACCGCGCTCATCCTCTTCTGGCTGGCCAGCGGCTCGATCAAGGGCTTCGCCGTGACCACAAGCGTGGGTATCATCACCTCGCTCATCGGTGCCGTCGTCGTCACCCGCGTTCTCTTCTTCTGGGCCGAGCACCTCGGCGCGCTCAAGGAGTTCAAGTTCGGCAAGGCTCCTCTTGCCGGCAAGAGCTACAACTTCATGCGCATGGGCAAGCCGGCGGCGATTTTCTCCGCCGCGGCGATTCTGCTCAGCATGCTCTACGGTGTGTTCATCCGCGGTGAAAAGGCCCTCGGCATCGACTTCACGGGCGGCGCCGCGCTGACCTACGTCGTGCCGCAGGATTCGCAGCTCGATTACTCGGCGGTTGAAAAGATGGTCGAGACGATGCCGCTCTCCAAGACGCCGACGATTCAGGAGTTCCAGAACAGCGGCATGGATCGCAATATCAAGATTCGCTGCGCCGGCAAGGCGGAGGCGCAGCATGTCGACGAGGTGCTGCGCCGCGACATCGCGCACATGAAGGAGCTGCCCACCGCCTCGATTGAGGAAGTCAGCTCGTCGCTCGGCTCCACCTTCTTCAAGACGGCTCTCTGGGCCATGCTCGCCGGCCTGCTGGGCATCTCGCTCTACCTCGCCCTGCGCTTCGAATGGTCCTTCGCCTTCGGCGCGCTCGTGTCGACGGCGCACGACCTCATCGGCATCATCGCGCTGGTGGTGCTGCTGGGCACGGAGCTGAACATCATCCACATCGGCGCCTTCCTCACGGTGATGGGCTACTCCATCAACGACACCATCGTCATCTACGACCGCATCCGCGAACGCCTGCAAACGGCGGATAAGGGCGAGAAGATGGAGGACATCATGAACGAGGCCATCAATTCGACGCTCTCGCGAACGCTGCTCACCTCGCTCTCGACCATCGCCGCGCTGATTGCCCTGCTGGCCCTCGGCGGCCCTGCCATGCGCGACTTCTCGCTGACGATGCTGCTGGGTATCTTCATCGGCACCTACTCCTCGATCTACATCGCCACCCCCGTGGTGCTCTGGGTCTCGCGCAAGCATGACCTGCGCGCCGAGGTGCAGGGTGCTCAGGATCCCGCTGCCTGATACCCCACGGCTCCCCGTATTCCGTGAGCCGTCGCTCCGCCAGATACCTGCTGTTGCTCTGCACCCTCGCCTTCGCGGCGGCGGTGTGGGGCTCAGTGGACTGCGGAACGCGGCTCGCTGATCCTGATTTGCCGGCGCAGGAGGCCACCCGCCTGCGCCGGCTCATCTATTTTCACTTTGCGCTCTCGCAGCTCGCCGTGTTGGGCGCGGTGTTGGTCTTTTACGCGCGCCACGCGCGCTGGAAGCGCTACTACCTGCTCGTGAGCTACAATGAAAAGGGCATGCCGCTCGATCCTCCCGGCATCCGCATGCCTTCGGAGCGCGTCTACCGCTGCAACCTGCACGCCCTCGGCGCCGCCGAGCTGCCGCCCGACGATGCCCCGGTGCTCGTCTACCCGATGATGATGCTCTCGGGCAAGTCGAGCGGTGAGCGGCTGGAGGCTGCATTAAGCGACGCTTTTCGCCGCGCCGGGCGCCGCCCTGAGCTCTATTACCAGCCCGTGCTCGGTGCGTCTCCCTGGCTCGCCCGTGCGGCTGCCGAGCGTCTGAAGCCCCTGCTCGCTGCTGCGGACGGCTCCTCCACCGGCATTCTCGTCGTCGCGCACGACACCACCCTGCCCGAGCAGCCGCCCGAGCCCGCTCTCTTCTGCCGCCGCCTGCGCCGCCTGCTGCCCGGCGTTGAAATTGCGCTCGGCTACATGCGGCAGGACCCGCTGGCCGGCGACGTGCTCGCCCGCATGAGCAGCCCGCACATCCTGCTGCTGCCCTTCCTGCTCACCGAGGGCTACCACGCCACGCGTGACCTTCCCACCGCCGCCCAAGCCGCCGCCTGCGGCAAAACCCTGCGCCGCCTGCCCGTCGTCGCCGCCCTGCTCAGCGGGGAGAACGGCGAGAGCCGTGAGAGCGACGCAGCTCAACCCACTTCCCCTGCTCCCGCCGCATGAAACTCGCCCTCAAAGTCTCCCCGGGCGCCAAGCGCAGCGAGCTGCTCGGCTGGGAGGAGGATTACCCGGGCGTCGGCCGCGTGCTGCGCCTGCGCATCGCCGCCCCTCCCGTCGAGGGCAAGGCCAACAAGGCCGTACTGGAGTTTCTCGCGGCGCGCCTCGGCCTGCCCAAGAGCGCGCTGAGCCTGCTGCACGGCAGCAGCGGCCGCCTCAAGCTCGTCGAGCTCCCCGACGGCACCGACCTCGGCCCCCTCGGCTGAGGGAGGTTCACTCGTCCGGGCGCTTCCTGAAGATGAGAGTCGCAGCGTCGGAGAGCCCTTTCCCCTGAAAACGCAACAACCCCGGTTTGCCGCTGAGGCAAACCGGGGTTGTGATGTTCTCTGAGTACCCGGAGTTCGGCGCAGGCCGGACGGGACTTGGGCGGAACTCAGGCAGCTTTCCGGGCGGCTCTCGGAGCGGCACGCGATTCGCGGCCGCTCGCGCCGCCGGGCGCGCGATCGGGCGCGCGATCAGGGGGTGGAGCGTCGGCTCAGTCGCCGATGCGCTCCATCTTCACCTCGCCCGAGCAGCCCAGCCAGCCGTCGCGGCACTCCGCCGTCAGCCACACCTCGATGCGGTTGCCCTTGCCGGCGCGGGGCACGCGCAGCTCGACGCTCTTCGTGTTCTGCTCCGGCGGAATCGACGCCTGCCCCACCACCTTGCCGTTGATGGCCAGGCGGTAGTTGCGCGTCACCATCCGGCCGTTGTTGCGCGGCACCAGGGTGAAGCGGTAGAGCCCCGGCTTCGTCACCTGATCCGTCACGCGCACGTGCCAGTCCTTCTCGAAATTGTGCGTCTGGTGGCAGCTGTCATAAAAGCCCGAATCCACCGTGATGAAGGTGTCGGGATCCCAGTAATCCGCATAAAAGGCCGCGCCCTTGCCGTACTCGCTCTTGGGGTCCATCTTCACGATTCTGCGCAGCGTCGCCGTGAGCGCCTTGCGCGCCGCGCGATCCTGAATCTTGTTCTGCGCCAGCATGCGCTCGCGCTCAATGTAGGCCAAGCCCGCCGTCCACTGCTGGCGGCGCATCCGGCTCAGGCTCTTGCGGGCGAGCACACCCTTCACGTAGGCCTCCGCCGCATCGAAGTCGCGCGCGGCGCCCTTGAGCTTGCCGTCCGCGCCGTTGAGGCGCTTGTTGATCTGGCCGTACATATCCATGTGCCCCATCGCGTAGGCCGCGAGGTAGCCGCTTGCGTCCTCAGGATCCTTTTTGCGGATCTGCTCGACCACCGGCTTGCAGCGCACCGCGTCGTCCTCAGCCAGCAGATCGAGAGCCCGACCCAGCAGGCGGGCCCCTTCAACACCCTCCGTGCGGCGGCCCTGCTCCAGCAGCTCCGTGAACTGCGGCAGCGCCCGCAGCGAGCGCTTCACCGCCTTGCTCAGGCGCTCGGCGCTTCGCACCGTCTTGCCGTCGTAAATCGCCATCAGCGTCCCGTCCGGCGCCAGCAGCAGCGCCACCGGCAGATTGTAAATCTCCACCGGCATCAGCTTCGCGCGCACCTGGTGCCCCAGACCCGTCTTTTCGTCAAACTGGCCGAGAACCACCGGCAGATCGGCGCCGGCCAGCCGGCTCCATTCGCGGCAAAGTGCCTCGCCGCCGGGCAACCAATCCGAGCCGTGCCAGATGATGAGCGCCGGCTTGTTTTCCTTTTGCGCCGTTTGGCGCGCCGCCTCCACGCCGGGGTAGGCGAGCCCCTCGGCCGGCAGCAGCGGAGATGCGGCCAGCATCAGGGCCGCCAGAAGTGTCATTTTCATCGCAGTAAATCAGCTTATTTTTTGTAAATCAGAACGTGAGAGAGGTGGGCGAAATTCTTGTCCGCCCCATTGTCAAACTCAACCTTCACCCACTTGGCCGACGTGCCGTCCGGGAACTGAACCGCCCACTCCTTGGGCATGTTCTCCGTCTCCGCGCGCTTGAACCACGTCGCGCCGTCGCTGCTCGTGTAGACCGCAGCGCGCTTCATGCGGCCCTCATAGCCGTCAACCTTGCGGACGAGGCAGCCCGTGAGCTCCCCGCCCTCCGCCAGCTCGACAATCACATTCGGGCGGTTCTCCGCCGCCGTGTGGAAGTGGCCGCCCGCCGGCGTGAGAATGCCGCGGTGCTGCAGCGGGGAATCCCAGTTGCTCGTCGTCGACACGCGCACGAGGCCCGTCGGCGGCACCAGCGTGCCGCGCATCTGCCCCATCTGCGAGGGCTGCTTGCCCGCGCCCTGAGGCGCCACCAGCTTGTCCGCCACGTCGGAAATCGTCTGGAAGGCGAGCACCGAGCGCGCGTTCTCCGCCGAGATCACGGCCTTGGCGAGCGACTGGCTGATCTTGCCGGCGCGCTCGCTGCCGCTCTTGCTGGCCATCGGCGTCGAGAGCGCAGCCGCCTTCTCGAAGATGCGGTTGAAGGTCTCGGCCTGATCCTTCTCCACGTAGCGGCGGATGCACCACTCCAGCAGCTGGCCGAGAGCGGCGCCGTCGCCCGTGTTCATGTGGCAGGCGAGCACCGAGGCGAGATAGTCCGGCAGCTCCGCCTCGCTGTAATAGCGCGCCTCGCTGTCGAGCACCGGGTCAATCTTCACCGCCCAAGAGCTCGGCGTGCCCGCGATCACCTCGTGAAGCTTCGCAAACACCGCATTGCGCTGCCCGGCATCCATCGCCTTGAGCTCGTTGACGAACTGATCCACCATCTCGGCCGCCGCAAAGCCGTTGCCCTTGTAGAGCGGCAGCATGGAGCCGAGGTACTCGGCCGCCGCCGCGGGCGTCAGCCCCTGCTGCTTCATGAGGCGGTGCAGCTGCGTGCGCATGAAGGGATGCAGCGGCGTGGCGCGCAGCGCCTGCTGCCACATCGCCAGCGCCCCGGGCACATCGCCCGTCGCCTCGAGAGCCCGCGCGCAGAACGCCGCGCGGTAGGCCTGCTGCACCTTCGCGTCGTCCGCAAAGACCGCCTCCATCAGCATGAACGAAGTCGGCGCCGTGTTGCCGAAGATGCGGTTGTGCATCCCGCCGTCCGGCCCGCCGAAGCCGCCGATCCACTTGCCGCGCTCCGGGCGCACCGCATACGCGCAGTGCCCCGGCTGCCCGCAGGTGTAGGCCGGAATGCCGTGCGCCATCGCCGCATAGGTGCCGAGGTGCGAGAGCGCGCCGCAGACGCCGCCGTTGCGCTGCGTCATCTCCGCCATGCTCTCGCCGCTGAAGGGCAGCGTGTACTCGCCGCTCTGCACACTGTCGCCGAAGAGCGACGGATCCGTGTAGATGGCGGCCCAGCACGACCAGTCGTACTGATCCGGCGGCATGTTGATATTCTCCGCCGCCCAAGTGAAGGAGCGGTCATCCCAGTCCTGCCACGGAATGCCCACCACAAAGCGCAGCTCCCAGGGCTGAAGGCGGCCGTAGTTGCGGTGAAGCTTGCCCGCGGCCTGCTGCTTCATGAAGAAATTGTAGCGGCGCACCGGGTTGTAGCGGTCCGGGTCCTTGTCGAGCACGCCCGGGTGCGGATCCGTCTCACCGCCGCCCCAAGCTGAAGCCAGCGCCACCGCCAGCTTCTTGTTGCGCACCTTGCCGCGCTCCGCCTGATAAATGCGATACAGCACATCGAGACCCACCTGCGTCTCGTGCGGCACCAGACCACAGCTCAGATACATCTCCGTCCACGCGCCGTCCAGCGCGAACGCCGCCAGGAAGCGGCGGCGCTGGGGTGAAATCGCCGCAAACTCATTCATCTGCTTCTCACCCGTCTCGCGAATGAGCTCCAGCAGAGTCGCCGCGCGCAGAGCCGCCGGGTTGTCCGGCCTTACCTTCACGCCGCTCAGCTCAGCCTTCAGCAGCCGAGCCGCCTCCGAAAAATCTCCCTTCTTCACGGCCGAGCGCACAGCCGCCGAGAGAGGCGCATCCTGCGACGCCGCGCGGCGAGCGCCCGCGGCGGGGGAAGCTTCGTCAGCCACCGCCTGCGGAGCAGACAGCGGCACCAGAACCAGCAGCCCCAGAGCTGCCACAGCCATGTAAGGTTTCATGCTTCATTCTTTATCCCCGGCCCCACCCTCTGTCAAGCCCAATCTGCCGGAGAAACACGGGAAAATGAGCCCGCGAAAAGACGGCAAAAACAGCCCTCTTACAACGTGTTATATCAAGTTTTACCCTCGCTGTTTTGCCTGAAGGAACTAGCCGGGGTAACGCAGCAGGGAATGGGGGCAGGGGATACCGCTGCCGCCGCTTCCGGAGACGCGCCGGCGATGCTTCAAAGGACGCGCCGCCGCCGGCTTCAGGAGACGTTTTGCCCGGAGGCAGTGAAGCGGATGCGCGGCGTGGCGGAGAGCATGATCTCGCGGCACTGCTGCGGCGTCAGACCGCACCAGGTTCGAATCTTGCGGCAGAAGGACGAGGCCGTCAGGAAGCCCACGCGCGATGCGATGTCGCCGATGGGCAGATCGGGCTCGGCCAGCAGAGAAATGGCCAGACCGAAGCGCCGATGCTCGAGGTAGCTGCCCAGCGGCACACCGAAAAAGTCCCGGAAGGCCGAATTGAGGTAGTTGGGCGTCAGGCCCAGCTTCGTCGCCAGCTCCTTGACGCGCATCGCACAGCTCTCCTGCGGCTTGAGCAGATACTGAAGGTCGGCGAAGAGCGGGGGCAGGGGAGAGGTCGTCAGGCGATGCAGGCGGTGCAGGCGGGCGCAGTCCGCGAGCTGCTCCCCGAGGCAGCGGGCCGCCCCGGCCTCATCCTGCCCGAGCCAGCAGCGCAGCAGCTCCGCGTGCCGCTCCTTCCACTGCTCCGGCATGGTGAAGGCCGTGTTGCGCAGGCAGCTCAGGTCAGCCTCGTCGCGGCAGTCAAAGAGCACGCGGCACAGCAGAGCATCCCGCGACTCGCGGATGAAATAGCGCGTCTGAAAGGGAACATAGGTGAAGCTGAAGCCCTGCCTCAGGTGCAGAGGGCAGCCGTCCAGCAGCACCTCCAGCTCCCCGCGCAGCACCGTGACCAGCCCCGAGCGACCGTGGATCTCGTAGAAATGGCCCGGGCTCGATTGGCGGGCATCCTGCCGCGCGATCCGGATTCCGGAGATCGCGGAACCCTCCTCCGGCGGCGGAAAATCAGCGCTGCCGTCGCTCTTGTCACCCTCTTCGGGAAGTTGGGACAGGTATGGCTCCAAATCATCCGGCATGCCTTGACAGTGTAGTTGAAAGGGGAGGCTCGGTCAACCCCAAAGAGAGTCAGTAACGCGCCTCTGCCCGATATACAAAAGCAACGATAACTCGTTTTTAGTGGAAAAAAGCCGCTCATCCGCTACAATAAGCGAAAGCAGACAGTGCAGGAAGCGCAAGCGGACGGCTGGCTGCCGAAAAACACATCGAAACCAAACAGACAATAAACTATGATCAAACACGTCGTAATCGGGTTGGTTGGCGCGACGGCGCTGACGGCTTCCGCGTTGGCCGATGGTGCTCACAAGGAGGCGGAAATCGTACACCAGAAAAATATTTCTGTTGAGAACACCGCGGCTGTTACCCCGCGTCCCGCCGGCTCCATCTACATGGGCGGTTTCCGTGCACCGGCCATCGAGTGCGTGCGTGTGGCGGTGATCGGTCTGGGCGAGCGCGGCCTGCCCCAGACGGAGCACTTTGCGGCGATCCCCAACTGCGAGGTCGTCGGTGTGTGCGATATCTACAGCGATGCGACGGACCAGGCCGCCGACTTCATCGAGAGCAAGACGGGCAAGCGCCCGAAGGAATACAGCGGCGATCCGAAGGCCTACCTCAAGATGCTCAAGGAGCTTCGCCCCGACGCCGTGATCATCAACACGCCCTGGGAGACCCACGCCCAGATGGCCATCGACGCGATGGAGAACGGCGCGCACGCCTTCGTCGAAGTGCCGCTGGCGCTGACGCTCGAGGACCTGTGGCGCGTCGTCGACGCCTCCGAGCGCACGAAGCGTCACTGCATGATGCTCGAGAACGTCAACTACGGCCGTGACGAGCTCATGTTCCTCAACATGGTGCGTCAGGGCCTGATCGGCGAGCTGCTGCACGGCGAAGCCGCCTACATCCATGAACTGCGCATGCAGATGAAGAGCGAGGATCGCGGTTGCGGTTCGTGGCGCACCTACCACTACGCCGGACGCAACGGTAACCTCTACCCCACCCACGGTCTCGGCCCGGTGGCCCAGTACATGAACATTGCGCGAACCGACGACACCTTTGACCGCATCGTCTCCTTCGGCAGCCCCGCGCTCGGCCGCGCCGCCTACGCCAAGAAGAACTTCCCCGCGGACCACAAGTGGAACCAGCTCGAGTACCGCTGCGCCGACATGAGCACCTCCATCATCAAGACCAAGGCCGGCCGCACCATCCTCGTGCAGTGGGATGAGACCAGCCCCCGCCCCTACGACCGCAAGAACCTGATTCAGGGCACCGAGGGCACGCTGGCCGGCTTCCCGACCCGCGTCGCCGGTGAGCGCATCGGCTACAGCGCTATCGAGGCCAAGACCAAGAAGGCTGCTGAGGAAGGCCAGCCCGGCGGCAAGGAGATCGCCAACCTCGGCGGCTACCACCGCTGGTACGAGGGCGAGGAGGCCCTGAAGGACCTGTACAGCCAGTACGACCACCCCCTCTACAAGCGCCTCGGTGAGGCGGCCAAGAAGAACGGCGGCCACGGCGGCATGGACTACATCATGCTCTACCGCGTCATCGAATGCCTGCACAAGGGCGAGCCGCTCGATCAGAACGTCTATGAGGGCGCCCTCTGGTCCGCCGTCGGCCCGCTGTCCGAGAAGTCCGTCAACGAAGGCGGCGCTCCCCAGGTGTTCCCCGACTTCACCCGCGGCGACTGGAAGACCACGGCTCCGCTTCCCATCATCGAGTAAGCTGAAGGGCCTCTGCCTCCGCCCCCTCGCCTGAGCGCTCGGTCACCACGGCCGCGAGTGAAGGGCAGGGCGGAGCAAGAGCCCGGAATCCCGGCGCGGCGTCGCACAGCAGTGCGGCGCCGCGCCTGCGCGTTTCCCGGTGCCTGAGCCTCGACCGCGCGGAGACCGACCGCGCGGCGCGGACGGAATACGGGTGTTGTGCGCATGTTTCACGCGGAAAGCCGCACGGGATTTGGGCTTGCATTTTGAGTCATTGTTCATTACAATTTCCGCCACTCCATACCCTCCGCCGCCATGTCCCTTCCCCTCCTGCGCCACAGCCTGCTGATCACAGCCCTGATGCTAGCGGGCACCGCGGCGGACCTGCGGGCCCAGAGCAGCGTGCGCGCCTCGGGCTCGGGCAGCGCCTCGCAGGGCGCGAACGCCCGTTCGGCGCAGCAGCGCGGCAGCCGCGAGCTGCGCGAAGACCCCGGCCAGCTCTACCTCACCGCCTACCGCCTCTGCCGCGAATCCGAGAACCTCGCCGCGCGCAAGAGCTACAACAACGCCCTGCTCAAGGGGCGTCAGGCCGAGAAAGTGCTCGCCCGCATCGTGCGCGACCACCCCGACTGGAAGCCGAACCTCGTCGCCGCCCGCCGCAAACTCCTCGCCGACAACATGGAGCTCTACCGCACGCGCTCGCGCGAAGCCCGCGTGCCCACCGGCCGCGAACCCGGCAGCCCCATCGCCACCGACGTGCCGCTTGACGACCGCGTGCCGACGATGATCGACAGCAACTACCGCCCCATCGAGCTGCCGGACTACGACAGCACCGACAAGCGCCTCTACAACGCCCTCGCGCGCGCTCAGGAAGAGTGCCGCCGCATGGCCGTCGCCTACAAAGAGCTCAGCAGCAAATACGACGAAGTCCAGAAGCGCCTCAACACCAGCGAGGTCGAAGGCCAGATGTACAAGAGTCGCTACGACGCCCTCCAGAAGCAGATCGCCTCAGAGCGCGAAGCCGGCAACCGCGTCGTCGACTCCCTCTCCCGCCAGCTCGCCGACATGGAGGCCATGTATCAGGCCTCGGAGCAGGCGCGCCGCGAGGCCGAAGCCCGCGTCGCCGAGCTCGAGCAGGAGCTCACCGACACCCGCGAACAGCTCGCCCGCGTCACGCAGGAGCGCGACGCCCTGCGCGCGGAGAACGAACAGCTGCGCGCCATCGTCGAGCTCAACAGCCCGGAGAAAACCAAGGCCCTGCTCGACCAGAACCTCACGCTCGCCGAGCAGCTCAAGCGCGCCGAGCAGCACGTCGCCGAGCTTGAAGCCCAGATCGGCAGCTCGGCGGACCAGAACACCGTGCTCTCGCGCCAGCTCGACACCGCCCGCGCCGAGGCCGACCGCATACGCGACGAAATGAGCGCCCTCTACGAAGAGAACATGGGCTACCGCCGCCGCGTCTCCGACCTCACCGACCGCCTCAACGCCCTCGAAGCCGACCTCAACGAGCAGGCGAAGAAACCCGTGGCAGACCCCGCCCTCGCCGAAGAGAACCGCCTGCTGCGCGAAGTCATCGAAAAGCAGCGCCGCACCCTCTCCATGCAGAACCAGGGCCTCCAGCTGCTCATGGACACCTACCGCAAGATGAAGGAGCAGCGGCCCGAAGTCGTCGAAGCCATGCAGAAGCTCGAAGACGAGAGCAACCCCGGCCTCTCCGATGCCGACCGCCGCCTCCTCGAAGCCGTCAAAGCCGGCCGCGACGGCGGCGACGCCGTGCGCGAAGGCCTGCAGGCCGAAACCCTGGCCGACCTCGCCGCCAAAGCCTTCACCAAGGGCCGCTTCACCGCCGCCGAGCAGATGTACCGCACCCTCTACGACCTGCAGCCCGACCACGTCGCCGGCCTCGTCAACCTCGGCACCATCCTGCTCTACCGCAACAAGTGCGAAGAAGCCGTCAGCTATCTGGAGAAAGCCACGCGCCTCGCGCCCGACCTCGCCATCGCCGCCTTCCAGTCCGGCGTCGCCTACTACCGCCTCGACCGCATGGAAGAAGCGCGCGTCATGTTCCGCCGCACCATCGAGCTCGACCCCGCCAACGCCGAAGCCTTCTTCTACCTCGCCAACATCGAGGGCATCACCAACGGCGCAGAGACCGCCCTCAAGTATTACGCCGCCGCCGTCAAACTGCGCCCCGACCTCGGTGACGCCCACTACAACATGGCGCGCCTGTATGCCGAAATGAACCGCATCCCCGACGCCGCGCGCGCCTACGACCGCGCCGTGCGCAACGGCGCCCTGCCCGACCCCGAGTTCGAGAACTACCTGCGCTCGCACCCCGACACCGCCAAGGCCCCCGGCGCCGACCTCGTCGAAGCCGTCAAGCCCGAAGATGAAGCCGCCCGCCTGCGCGAGCAGGATCCCGAATTCTCCCGCCTGCTCGAAGAGCACAGCCGCGGCGCCGAAACGCCCGCCGACAGCGGCGCCGAGCCCCCCGCCGACGGGGCGGCCACGCCGAGCGAGGGCGCTGAAAGCAGCGCCGAGGGCAGCGCGCCTGAAGGCGGAACACCCTCAGGCGACGGCAGCGGCGAAGGCGGCCTGAGCTCGCGCGGCTACGCGCCCTCCCCCGCCGGGAGAAGCCACGAGACCGACCCCTCGCTCTTCCGCAGCAAGACCACCACCATCCGCACCAAGGGCAAGCGCAAGACCATCAAACTGCGCATGAAACTCCCGGCCCCGCCGCGCCTGCGCGACAGCAAGACCGGCGAATACATCGACGCCAAGCAGAGCAAGTAATGGCCGAGAGCACCCGCAGCTACATCTTCTTCGGCAGCGACGAAGGCGCCGCCGCCGCCGCTGCCGCGCAGCAGTACGCCCAGCTGAGCGGAGACGGCGACGGCTGGGGCAACGAAACCATCGACGGCAGCGCCGCCACCGTCGACGAAGCCCTCGAAATCCTCTCGCGCACCATGTCGGGCCTGCAGATGATGAGCATGTTCGGCGGGCGCAAAGTCATCTGGCTCAAAGGCGCCAACTTCATGGGCGACAGCCCGCAGGGCGCGCGCAGCGAAGACATCCAGCAAGCCCTCGTCGACCTCGCCGACTGCCTCGGCAACCTGCCGCCCGACACCTGGTTCGTGCTCAACGCCAATGAAGTCGACAAGCGCCGCAGCTTCTTCCGCCGCCTCGGCACCGTCGCCGAATGCCGCGAATTCACCCGCATCGACATCAGCAAACCCGGCTGGGAATCCGAGCTCGCCTCCCTGAGCGTGCGGCTCGCCAAAGAGCGCTCCCTGAGCTTTGAGAGCGACGCGCTCGACCTCTTCGTGCACCGCGTCAGCGAAAACACGCGCCAGATCACCAACGAACTCGACAAACTCGACGTCTACCTCGGCAGCGAGCGCCGCCGCATCACCCGCGACGACATCGAGCGCATGGTCGCCATCTCGCGCACCGGCGTCATCTTCGAAATCTCGCGCGCCATCGAGAGCAGCGACTGCCGCCGCGCCGTGCGCCTCGTCAACGAACAACTCAACCGCGGCGAGCAAGCCATCACCATCATGCGCGCCGCCATCGTCCCCACCGTGCGCAACCGCTTCACCGCCCGGCTGCTCATCGACACCTACGGCCTGAGCGCCGACAACTACCGCAGCTTCGAAGCCGCCGTCAGCCGCCTGCCGCGCGAAGGCAAGCGCCTGCTGCCCCTCAAGAAAGACGGCAGCCCCAACAGCTACGCCCTCTTCAACGCCGCGCGCAGCTGCGGCAAACTCAAGCTCGCCAAAGCCCGGCGCGACCTCAAAGCCTGCGCCGCCGCAGACCGCGCCCTCGTCTCCTCCGGCCTGGCCCCGCGCGACATCCTGCTCAAGCTCATCGCCATGCTCACCGCCTGACATGCCCTTCACCCATCCCGAGACCTTTGACGTGCTCGTCATCGGCGGCGGGCATGCCGGCATCGAAGCCGCCCTTGCCGCCGCGCGACTCGGCGGCAGCGTCGCCCTCATCACCCAGAACCTCGACACCATCGGGCAGATGAGCTGCAACCCCGCCATCGGCGGCCTCGCCAAAGGACACATGGTGCGCGAAATCGACGCCCTCGGCGGCGCCATGGGCCTCAACACCGACGCCACCGCCCTGCAATTCCGCATGCTCAACGCCTCCAAAGGCCCCAGCGTGCGAGCCCCGCGCGCCCAGTGCGACAAACTCGCCTACCGCGCCCGCATGAAGTGGGTCCTCGAAACCGCCCCCGGCCTGCAACTCTTTCAGGGAGAAGTCAGCAACCTCTGCGCCGAGAACGGCCACATCACCGGCGCCACCACCACCTGGGGGCAAAACTTCCGCGCGCGCAGCATCGTGCTCTGCAGCGGCACCTTCATGCGCGGCCTGCTGCACATCGGCATGGACCACATCCCCGGCGGGCGCCTCGGCTGCGCCCCCAGCGGCATCTCCGCCAGCCTCGCGCAGCTCGGCTTCCCCCTGCGGCGCTTCAAGACCGGCACCTCCCCGCGCATCAAAGGCAGCACCATCGACTTCGCCGCCTGCGACACCCAGCCCGGCGACGAACCGCCCCCCCTCTTCAGCACCCTCTCGCGCAGCCGCCTGCACCGCGACAGCGAACCGCACTGCACCCTCAACCCCCTCGCCGACCCCGACTTCGAGCTGCGGCAACTCCCCTGCGGCATCACCTGGACCCACAGCGGCACGCACGACATCATCCGCGCCAACCTCCGCTACAGCCCCCTCTTCGGCGGCGTCATCGAAGGCACCGGCCCGCGCTACTGCCCCAGCATCGAAGACAAAGTCGTGCGCTTCGCGGACAAAGACCGCCATCAAATCTTCATCGAACCCGAAGGCCGCAGCACCGACGAATACTACCTCAACGGCCTCTCCTCGAGCCTCCCCTACTTCGTCCAGCTCGACATCGTCCACAGCATCCCCGGCCTCGAGCACGCCCAGCTCATCCGCCCCGGCTACGCCGTCGAATACGACTACGTGCCGCCCACCGAGCTGCACCCGACCCTCGAAACCAAGCGCATCGCCGGCCTCTACTTCGCCGGCCAGATCAACGGCACCAGCGGCTACGAAGAAGCCGCCGGCCAGGGCCTGCTCGCCGGCGCCAACGCCCTGCTCAAACTGCGCGGCGAAGAGCCCCTCATCCTGCGGCGCGACCAAGCCTACCTCGGCGTCATGATCGACGACCTCGTCACCCGCGGCACCGACGAACCCTACCGCATGTTCACCAGCCGCGCCGAAATGCGCCTGCTGCTGCGGCAGGACAACGCCGACCTGCGCCTCACCCCCCTCGGCGCCCGCCTCGGCCTCGTCGACGACGAGCGCGCCGCCGCCGCCTCCGCCCGCCGGCGCGCCCTCGACGACGCCCTCGCCCGCATCAAAGACATGCGCTGCGAAGGCCTCAGCCTCGAGCGCTGGCTGCGCCGCCCCGACAACCACTGGCAGAACCTCCCCGACGACCTGCGCCACTGCATCCCCGACGACATCTGGGAACCCGCCGCCATCGAAATCTCCCACGCCGGCTACATCGAACGCATGCGCGCCCAGGCCGAGCGCCTGCAGCGGCAGGAAAACCGCCGCATCCCCGCCGACCTCGACTACGCCGCCATCCCCGCGATGAAAACCGAAGCGCGCCAGCGCCTCAGCCGCGTGCGCCCCGCCACCCTCGGCCAGGCCGCCCGCATCCCCGGCATCACCCCCGCCGACCTCGCCCTGCTGCTCGTGCACATCAAAGCCCACGAAAGCCCCGCTGACGGCAGCCGCGCCCACCACGCCGGCACCCACCCCGCCGACGGCAGCCACCGCGCCGCCGAGAGCCGAGACGAGCCCGGCGGAGGGAACGGCGGAGAACCCCCCGCGCAAGACTGACCACCTTCCCCCGCAACCAGCGCCATGAGCTTCCTGAAAAACCTCGCCGCCCTCGCCATCAGCAAACAAGTCACCGACACCCTGCGCCGCAACTGCCCCGCCGACCTCAGCGCCGCGCTCGAGCAGCTCCTGAGCGACCAAGACGCCGTCGCCGCCATCCGCAACTTCATCGCCGCGCAGCTCAAAACCCCCGACAACATCACCCGCGACGCCCTCCTCGGCCTCGCCCTGCCCGACAGCGCCCGGCGCCTGCTCAGCGACAGCCCCGCCCTCCTCGACTACCTCGTCGACACCGCCCGCGCCAAGATCCGCGGCTGACGCAGCAGCGCCACGGCCGCCCGCGCAGCATCCACCCGCGACTTCCCCGCAGCGGGCGCGGCAGCCCGCACCCCCTCCCACCGGCTGCCGCCTCCGCAGGCTCACCCAGCGCCTCCCGGCGCGGAACATTTTTGCCGTCGGCAAGCTGATTTTGATTGACAATACAGCGCTTGCGGCGTATCCTGTGCGTCCCCGCTGATGCTGCCATACCAACAACGGAAGGCTGGGGGCTCAAGCGCAGCACCTTCCGCAACCCGCGCCTCCTGCCTCAAGGTCGCGCACAACACACACAAACACAATGATCGACGAACTCATCACCAAGATGGTGGAAGCCGGCGTGCACTTCGGTCACCAGACCCGCAAGTGGCACCCCAACATGAAGAAGTACATCCTCACCCAGAAGAACGGCATCCACATCATCAACCTCGAAGAGACCGAAAAGTGCCTTGACGCCGCCTGCGCCTTCCTCAGCGACATGGCCGCCAAGAACAAGAAGATCCTCTTCGTCGGTTGCAAGCGCCAGGCGCAGGAAGCCGTCCGTGAAGCTGCCGAAGCCACGGGCCAGTACTACGTCAACTTCCGTTGGCTGGGCGGCATGCTCACCAACATGGCCACCATCAAGAAGAGCATCGCCCGCCTCGACTACCTCGAGAACCTCGACAAGCAGCCCGAATACAAGAGCATGTCGAAGAAAGAGCTTGCCGCCCTCTCCCGCGAGCGCGAGAAGCTCCTGCGCAACCTTCAGGGCATCCGCAACATGGGCGGCGCCCCCGACGTCATGATCGCCATCGGCGCTGATCACGAAGACATCGCCATCCGCGAAGCCCACATCCTCGGCATCCCCGTCATCGTCCTCACCGACTCGAACGCCGATCCCGACAGCGTCGACTTCCCCATCCCGGGCAACGACGACGCCGTGCGCTCCATCCGCCTCATCCTCTCCGTGCTCGTCGACGCCATCAACAAAGCCCGCGTCGCCGCCTGAGCCCGAGCAAACCGCAACGAACATCACACCAGAGACAATGGCTGAAATCACCGCTGCAATGGTCAAAGAGCTGCGCGCCCGCACGGACGCCGGCATGATGGACTGCAAGAAGGCCCTCGTCGAATGCGACGGCAACATGGAAGAGGCCGTCAAGTACCTCCGCGAGAAGGGCATCGCCAAGGCCGCCAAGAAGGCCGACCGCGACGCCAAGGAAGGCGCCGTCGCCACCATCGTGGAAGGCAACGACGGCATCATCTACGAGATCAACTGCGAGACCGACTTCTGCTCCAAGGGCGACAAGTTCAAGAACCTCGTCGCTGAGATCGGCACGGCCCTCAAGGCCTCGGCCGCCCGCAGCCTCGAAGAGGCCCTCAACGTCGCCATCGGCGGCACGACCGTCGAGAAATACCTCGCCGAGCAGTGCGCCTCCATCGGCGAGAACATGAAGTTCCGCAAGTACAGCCGCTTCACCCGCCAGGGCGAGGGCTGCATCGTCTCCTACATCCACATGGGCGGCAAGGTCGGCGTCCTGCTCGAAGTCACCTGCGAGAAGCCCGAGACGGCCAACTCCGAGTCCTTCCAGACCCTGTGCAAGGACCTCACCCTGCACATCGCCGCCTGCGCCCCGAAGAGCGTCGACTCCAGCTCCCTCGACCCGGCCTTCATCGCCGGTGAGCAAGAGATCGCCAAGGCCCAGCTCATCGCCGAGGGCAAGCCCGAGGCCCTGCTCGAGAAGATCCTTCCCGGCAAGCTCAAGGCCCTCTACAAGCAGAGCTGCCTCATGGAACAGGAGTTCGTCAAGGACGGCTCCATGAGCGTGCGCCAGCTCGTTGAGAAGGTCGGCAAGGAGCTCGGCGACACGATCAAGGTCGTCGCCTTCGAGCGCTTCCAGCTCGGCGCCTGATGTCCATCGGCACCGAACGCTGAAAACCATCCCTCAAACCCGGCGCCCCGCTGATAGCAGCGGGGCGCCTTTTTGTGATCACGGCGCAGCCATTCGCCCGCGAGCCCCCCCTGCCTGCGGCCTTTCTCACACCACCCGCAGAAGCGCACCGTAAGCTTTCAACGAAAACCATTCTAGGCGGGCATGCGAGAATAGAGGCCTATGT
>DGYMR06203__coassemble_635_pt1 | contig 45086 bp, 29 predicted proteins | sample DGYMR06203__metabat2_low_PE_047 | metagenome-assembled genome bin DGYMR06203 | reverse complement strand
GCTTTTCCGTTTGATGCTCCTTCCGGCGTGTCGCATTTGATTTTACAATTCACGCATGCGAGGGTCGCTCCGCCTGTTTGATTGACATCCGAAGCCAAATCCCGTACAATCGGCCCGCCTCCTCATGCCTGTTACCGAGAATAAAAACTTCCTCGCCCACGTCAACAGCCTCAGGGGGCTGGCGATTCTCCTCGTCTTTCTCTTTCACCTCGCTCCCGCCTTCTGTCCGGGCGGCTACTACGGCGTCGACGTCTTCTTCGTCATCTCCGGCTACTTCCTCGCCGCCTCCACCCTCGCTCGCATGGAGCAGGGGCGCTTCTCTTGGCGGCACTACTACGTCGGCAAGCTCAGCCGCCTCGTCCCGAGCGTCCTCGTCCTCGTGGCGCTCGTTACGGCTGCGGGGCTCGTCGTCATGCCCGCCGTCGATCTGGAGAAAATCGCCGACCTGGCCCTGAGCCTCTTGGGCGCTCAATCCAACCGCTATTTTGCCGAGCGTGCCCTCGACTACTTCGGAACCGACGTGCGCGATAACCCCCTGCTGCACACCTGGTACATCTCCGTCTGGATCCAGATCCTCATCGCAGCTCCCCTCGTCTGCCTGCTGCTCTCCCGCCTCCCGCGCGGCATCAGCAGGGCGCTGCTCCTGCTCGCCGGACTCGCCTCCCTCGCCGTCTTCTTTCAGCGCCTCCTGCCGACCGAACTCGCCGAGCATCTGCCGTCTTTCGTGAAGGACGGCGGAAGTGCCGGTTCCGTCTACTACATGACCCTCGGCCGCCTCTGGGAAGTCATCGCCGGAGCTCTTCTGTACCTGCTGACGGCCGCGAGGCCCTCACCCCGCCCCGCAACTCCGCGCCCCGAGCTTCTGAGGACTGAGGCTCTGAGCTCCGCTCCTTCGTGCCCGGCTCCGGCCCCGAGCGACGCTTCAGCCTCACGCCCTGACCACACGGCTGAAAATAGCCCCAAGCAACCAGTTGGAGGTGAGGCCCTCAGCCCTCAGCGGCCATCCAAGCCGGAGCGGCGCTTCCTGAGCCGCGCTTTCACCGTCGCGGGGCTCCTGCTGGTGCTGGCTGCCGCCTTCACGCCGACGGAGAGCCTCGGCGCCGGAGCTGCTGCCCTCGCGGTCTTCGGCACCCTGCTCATCGTGCACTTCGGCGGCAAGGTGGGTCTGCAAGGGGGCGGCGCCGTGCCGCTGCTCGCGCAGCTCGGCACCATCTCCTTCTCCCTCTACCTCGTGCACTGGCCGCTCATGGCCCTCTGGCGCTACGTCGCCGTCCGCGACTTCCTGCCCTGGGAGTACCCGCTCGTCATCCTGCTGAGCCTCCTGCTCAGTTGGGCCCTGTACCGCGGCATTGAAAAGCGCCGCTTCCCGCTCCTCGTCATCGTTGCCCTGTGGGTGCTGCTCGGCGCCGCCCTCCTTGGTTTGAAGCAGACCCATGGACTCTTCGGCCGACTGCACCCCGAGGCCGACGCGCTGCCCAGCGTCTCCGATGACTCCTACGGCGCCTGGCGCTTCGCCGCGCCCGAGAGCTGCGCACCCCTCCCGGCCTGCCTCAATCCCCTCAGCTGGCACTACGGCGGCTGCGTGCTCGACCCGCAGAGCCCCCACTACGGACGCAGCGCCCTGCTCGCCATCGGCGACACATCGCGCCGGCCCGACTTCGTGCTGCTCGGCGACAGCTACGCCAACGCCCTCTACCCCGGCATGGACATCGTGGGCCGCCGCCGCGGGTGGTCCGGCCTCTTCCTCAACACCTACGTCACCCCCTTCTGGGGACGCAGCAACCGCGAGAACCCGAACCCCGAGGCCCTCTTCACCGAGCAGAAGGCCTTCGCTCTGCTCGACTGGCTCCGCGCCAGCCCCTCGATTCGCTGCGTCATCATCTATCAGCACTGGTACTGGCGCAAGCGCACCACCAACACCGACTGGAGCGGCGCGCCCATCGCCCCTGAGGATTCCCTGCGCTTCTACGAAGAGAGCCTGCGCGAGTTCTGCCGCCGCGTGCGCGCCACCGGCAAAGAGCTCGTCCTCGTCATGCCCACCCCCGAGGCGGCCGTGCGCGAGCAGACGCGGCTGGGCGAGGCCATTCGCCGCCGCCGCCTCTTCACGGATGACCCCTGGGCCACCTTCGACTGGAGCAGCGACATGAAGCTCTACCGACGCTACCACGCCGAAATCTGCGCCATGCTGCGCCGCATGGAGGCCGAAGGCTGCTGCCGCCTGCTCGACCCCGTGCCCATCCTCATGCCCGACGGCATCTTCCGCCCCGTTGAAGGACAGCGCCTCCTGCTCTTTGACCACTGCCACCTCTCGGAGGACGGCGCCGTCAAACTGACCGAAGGCTTCGCCGACGCCATCGATGCCATCCTCGCTGAGGCCCGCGGGCAAGCCCCGGCGGACGGGGCCATCCCCGCCGCAGAAACGCAGCCTGATCCTTCGGCGGCGCCTCGGCCTGCAATGTGAGCGAAGCCTCAGCCGGAGCCCGTGGGCGAAGGCTCCGACGGAAACTCGGCCGTGAGCTTCGGCGGAGAACTCATCTGACGCGTTTTCCCCCTGCTCGGAACTCTCTCGAGCCTTGGGTGGTCTCTTGAGCCGGGGGTGCTCTCCGGGCTTCGCTCGCGGAGGAGTTTTTGGGAATGGAGCAAGGGAGAGGGGCGCCGAGGGCTGCGCTCTCTGCATCCTCCGTTCCGCTGCCTGCCGCCGTCCGCTGCGACACCGCGATCGCTGCGGCGCCACTGTGATACCAACGGTGATATTGAGCCCGTACGAGGCTGCGGCAGCCGTCGGCGCTACGGCCTCAGACTTTGCGGCGCGCCCACTTGAGCCCGTTGAGCATGCGGCGCAGGATGACGAACTCGGCGAGCATATCGAGCGTGAAGAGCATCCAGATGCCCAGCAGCGTGATGCTCTCCGGCCAGAAGTGGTGCCAGAGCACCAGCACCACGAAGCGGAAAAAGCCCAGGCAGCCGAAGGAGACAAACATCACGCGGCGCGTATCACCGGCCCCTCGCAGGCTCATCTTGATCACCATCATCGCCGCGAAAATCGGCTCGGCAATGAGGAAGAAGCGGATCACCGGCGTCGCCGTCTCCACCAGATCCCGCGAGTTCGAGGCCAGAATGCTCACGAAAAACTCGGGGAAGAAAAAGAACAGCAGACCCATCGCCCCCATGAAGGCCACGGCATAGCGCGCACAGCGCTTCACCGTCTCCAGAGCCATGCGCGCGCTGCCCGTGCCCAGATACTGCCCCACCAGCGTGGCCCCGGCCAGCCCGATGGCGAAGCCCGGCAAAAAGCTCATCGATTCGATGCGGACGGCGATGTTGTGTGCCCCCACCGCTGCATCGCCCAGGCCGGAGATCACGCGCAGCACGTAGACCTGAATGCACCAGATGCCGCCCACTTCAAGCGCCTGCGGGAAGCCGATGGAGATGATGCGCCACATCTCGCTGAAATCGGGGCGCAGCGAGCGACGATCGAGAAACAGCGGCGGCACATAGCCGAGCCCCCGCGCCGCACAGAAGGCATCGAGCTCCGCCGATATCCCCGAGCCTGAGCCCTCCGTTGCGATCGAGCCGGAAGCCGCGCTTTCCGCCCCGGCAGCACGCAGCTCGCGGCGCATGCGCATCGAGCGGCGCAGCAGGATGCCCAGCAGCACCGCCACCGCAACACCCATGCCGCCGATGAGGCCATAGGCCAAGCCGGCGATGCCCAGATGAAAGACGTAGACAAAGATCAGGCTGAAGACGATGTTGAGCCCGTCCACCAGCAGCATGATGATGAAAGGCGTGCGCGTGTCCCCTGCGCCGCGCATGGCCGCGTTCACGGCAAAGACGATGCCCGAGAGCACCGCCACCCAGCACGCGATGTGCATGTATTGCAGTGCCACCTCAGCCGCATAGCTGCTCAGCAGCACCACATCGCGGATGAAGAAATCAGCCGTCGCCAGCATCAGCAGGGCGGAAAGCAGCCCGGCGAGAAAGCCCAGCATCGCCGCCTGATTCGTCGTGTAATTTGCCCGCCCGAAGCGCCGCGCCCCCGTCATGCGGCTCACAATCGCCGTGGCGCCCATGCCCACGGCCCCCTGCATCAGAAAGCCCAGCAGCATCATCTGGCTGACGACGCCCATCCCGGCAGCAATCTGCTTCGTCATCTCCTCCGGAGTGCCGAGATGCGTCGCGAGAAAGAGCGACGTGATCGAGCAGATGAAGCTCAGCGTATTCTCCATCAGCGGCCAGAACGCAATTGACACGATCTGGCGGGGCAAACTCTTGCCCTCCAGCTTGCCCCCGAGATGGCCCTTGACCATCCCGGCCCGCACCTTGCCGTCGCGTCCGTCACCGATACTCATGGCTGCCGCTATTAAAGCATAAAGCCTCGCCCTTGCCCACCGGAAAATTCAGGAGCGACCCCACAATCGGCTGCTTTCTGTCGCCCGCGAATGGTTTTACCATCCACGGAGGGGATGGCATGCCCCACCGACGGCCGTCCGCATCCATTCACCGTCAGCTGCGCCCCGCGCGGCTCTGTCGGCGGAGTCGCGGGAGTCTCCGATCCTGCGAGCCATTTGGGAGCTCGGTCTCGGCGCTCTTGGGAGCTCTGCGGGCGGAGCCATCTCCGGCGCTGTCGGCGACTCCACCCGTAGCTCTCCCTCATTCATCCGCAGCCTACCCTCCTTCCGCCGCGGCTTGCCCCCATCAGATGAGCGCGCGCTGAGCCCAGCGCAGCACCTCCGCCGGCATCGGACGCTCCAGACGCCAGCGGATGCTCATCGGGCGGCTGCCGCGGTGACTCACGTAGTGCAGCGGCCCCAGAAAGACGTAGGGCATCGAGACTCCCTCCTCGCTGCGCTTGCGGCGGCGCAGAAAGAGCATCGGTCGAATGCCGCGCTCGGCATGGTGAATGAAATTTTGCCCCGTCGGGCTCTCCGCCGAGGTCGTGGATTGGCTCTGCCAGTGAAAGAGCGATGCGCTGATCGCGTAGTCTTCGTACATCGTCGACGGGGAAAAGAGGCGCTCATCCTTTTCAACATCAGCCAAAAAGAGATAAATGCCCCGCTCCTTCAGGAAGCGCACGCCCTCGCGGAACTCCGTCCGCTGCTCGAAGCTCGACTCGCCCAGCGCCAGCATGATCTGCTCGCGCGTGTAGGACGCATGCAGGCGCAGCGGCCCCATTCCCTCAACCTCTTCCCCCGCGGGAATGGCCCCGTGGCGCAGGCGCCAGTCCACCAACTCGTCCAAATCGCGCCGCAGGCCCGGCGAGCCAATACTGAGCGCGTGCAGCGTCGCCAGGTCTCGGCTAGGCTCCTTCCCGCGGCTCCAGAGAACGGAGTAAAACAGGCTCGGTGCCGACGCCCCGTCACTGCCCAGCGGCAGGGACGGAGAAGCGAGGCAGCGCTGCATCTCGCGCAGCAGCTCCCCGTCCGACTGGAGCAGCAGGCGCCGCAACGCCTTCGCCAGCGCATCGCTGCGCGAGTTCGTCACATCCTCCGCCGCCTCCAGCGCAGGCTCCTCCTCCGGCAGGCACTGAAGCCGGCTCGGGAGCCCGCGCGCGTAGATCGCATCCGGGCTCTCGCAGCCCAGCAGCTCCATCATCTCGTCGAGCGGCAGAATTTTTCCCTCTGCCCGCCGCGCCTGACGAAAGGCCGCGCGAATGCCCTTGGCCGAGCACAGCCTTGCCACCTGCGCCCGCACATTCTCGAGCACCTTCTCCATCGCCGTCTCCTCCAGCGACACCATGCAGCCCGGCGGCAGATCCGGGAAGCCCTCCCGCACCCGCACCTCCATCCGCCGCAGCCCGCAGGGGCGTCGGCAGAGCGCCGCAAAGCGCGCGGCGAAGTTGAAGGCGTGATGCTGTGCCGCGATGAAATCGAAGACGCGCAGATGCTCCTTGTCCCGGTCGAGGCGCAGTCCGCGACCCAACTGTTGCAGAAACACCGTCAGACTCTCCGTCGGACGCAGAAAAATCACCGTGTCCACGAAGGGCAAATCCACCCCTTCATTGAAGAGATCAACCGTAAAAATCACATTGACCTCGCAGCGCTCCAGCTTGCGCCCGGCCTCGCGCCGCAGCTCTCGTTCACTCTCGCCCGTCAGCGCCAGCGCCGGCAGCCCGCGGCGATTGCAGAACTCGGCCATGAACGCCGCATGACGCACACTCACGCAGAAGCCCAGCGCCCGCATGCGCCGCGGCTCCTCCACGTGCCGCAGCAGCTGATGCAGCACCCAGCCCGCGCGCTGCTCATTGTGCTCCAGAAGCGCGCCCAGCTCCGCCCTGTCGTAGCCGCCCGCGCGCCACGCCAGCCGCGAGAAATCCATGCCCGGCTCATCATTCAGCCCGAAATAGAGAAAGGGACTCAGCAGCCCCGCCGCAATCGCATCCGCCAAGCGCAGCTCGTGCGTGATGCGCCCGCCGAAGAGCGGCAGAATATCCTGCCCGTCCATGCGCTCCGGCGTCGCCGTCAGCCCCAGCAGACAGAGAGGGCGCAAGCGCTCGAGCGCCTCCACGTAGCCCGTCGCCGCGCTGTGGTGGGCCTCATCGATCACCACATAGCCGAAGGCTCGCGGTGAAAACTGCTCCGCGCGCGACCTCCAGCTCTCCACCGTGCAGAACCAACTCCGGCGCTCATCCCCCGGCCTCGGCACGTAGGAGCCGTCCACCAGCACCCCGAAGTCTGCGTCCCGCAACACCTGACGGAAACTCGCCTGCGCTTGGCGCAGAATCTCCACCCGGTGCGCGAGAAAGAGCAGGCGCACCCCCGCGTGCTCGCGAGCGAAGCGGGCGAAGTCAAAGGCCGCGATCAGCGTCTTGCCCGTGCCCGTCGCCGCCACAATCAAGTGACGCCGGATGCCTGCGCGGCGCTCGCGCGCAATCGCCTGCAGCGCCACCTCCTGATGCGCCCGCGGCTGCAAATCGTAAAACACCGGCTCCCCCGAGCACTCCGCCCCCGCCTCTGCTGATGCTCCCACCGCTGAGGACGATCCGTGGTGGCGTTCCCTCTCCAGAGCCGCCTGCAGTTGCGGCAGCTGCGACGCATCGAAGCGGCGGAAGTGCTCCTCGTCCTCCCAGTGCGACTCAAAGGACGCCGTCACCGCCTCCCAGAGATGCGGCAGCTCGTGCTGGCTGAGCTTCACATTCCACTCCAGCCCCTGATCCAGAGCATAGCGCGACACATTCGACGAACCGACGTAGGCCGAGCCGAAGCCCGTCGCGCGGTGAAAAATATAGCTCTTCGCATGCAGACGCGTGCCGCTCGTGTCATAGCAGACGCGCACTTCCGTGTGGGGCAGGCTGCAGAGCTCGGCAATCGCCTTGGCCTCCGTCGCCCCGATGTAGGTCGTCGTCGCCACGCGGAGACGCGGCCCTCCGCCCGGTGCAGGCGTCGCCGTCAGGACTTCCAGCGCCGACTTCAGCGTCATCACCCCCGAGAGGCGAATGAACGACACCAGCCAGTCTGCGCGATCGCAGGTGCGCAGCTCCTGCATCAACTCGTGGAGCAGCGACGGCGAAAGCTCCGAGCCCGTCAGCAGAGCCGAGACACCCAGTGGCGTCTGCGGCATCATCTCGGCAAGCTGCGCGGCGCGAGCCACCCCCGCCGGGCGATTCCCGTGTCTCCACAGCCCCAGCAGACGCGCCGCGCGCGGCTGCGCCTTGCCTTCGGCCGCGCCCTGAGAGGGGGCACCGGCCCGTCCCGCCTCAGAACCCTGGACCAGCGCCGGCAGCAACTGCTCGTGCAGCAGCGCGCGAAAATCATCCTTCCGCAGCTCCGCGCGCAGCGCCGGCAGCATGCGCTCCGGCGGCAGCTCGCCGCAGCGCTCGCGCAAATAGTCGAGGATCTCCGCACTCAGGTGCGACGCAAGCGCATGCAGCAGCTCCTCGCCTTCAGGCGCCTCGCCGTACACCGCCTCCCACCGTTGCGCATCCAGATGCTCGAGAGCTGCCTGACGGGCTTCCGTCAGCAGCAAATCATAAAAACCTTCGTGAAGAGAAGCGCCGTCATTCGTCATGATCCCAGGATACCAGGAGGGCGCCGGATGTCAACCCTCATCTCAAAAATGTCGGATAGGGGCGGTGGAATCAGATACTCAGGGCGTCAGCGTTCTCCGAAACGTTGTTTTTTATTCTGTTATCATTTTAGCTGCACGACGTCACTGGCGGACAATGATGAAATATCAGATCTGAGACGCCCCCGAACCAGCTCTCTGCAGTGAGGCCATGCGTCCCATACGGTCCGTTCCCGCCTTCGTGGTTGTATACTGGGCATGGAGGCCTCGATACCTGCCTCTGTTGTTGCGTTGCGGCGCAGAAAGTGATCACGCAGGGGCCGGGACACAGAGTCTCGCCGGCTTTGTCGCATCGCACCTCCCCGGATCCGGGAGGCTCGGTACGCGGATCGGGATGGGACAGAAGTCCGGGCCTGAGTAACCAGCCGCGGCGAAAGAGAGTGTACGGCTCCTCAGAAGCCCGAAAACTCCTCTTCGGCTGCGAGCAGGTGAAACTGCCCGTCGTCGCCGAGTCGGTAACAGTCCCCCGGCTCCATGTCGAAGAAATCGCGGAGCTCAGGGTGCAGCGCGGCGATGCGCGGCAGGTTGGTGAGTCGCAGACGCGTCCCTTCCTCGCCGGCGGCTTCGTCCGCCGCACAGAGAAAGTTCAGCCCGCTGTCCCAGCCGCTGTTCAGCGGCGTGACGCCGTCGCGGTACACTTCCGTCACCACGCCGTCCGGGCGGAGAGCCGAGACGGTCGCCCAGCACTGGAGCGGTCCGCTCTCGAGGCCCGACAGATCGGCCGTGCCTTTCTCTGCCCCCTCATCGCGCTGCTCCTCGTCCACGGCGGTGCGGAGCGCCCACTCCACCTCGGCGTGACGATCCGTGTAGCCCGAGTGCAGCAGGTCGTGCGCAATGCAGTAGCTCACAAAATCCGTCAGGCTGCGGCAGCGGCGCAGCGCTTCGCCGTGCACGCGCTCCTCGGCGATCAGCGGGGCATCCGTCACCGCGTTGAGGCGCCGGCCGTCGATGAGCGTCAGCATGTCGGGTGTGCAGCGGTGCAGCAGCGCCTCGCGTCCCTCGCGCAGCAGCAGGCGAAGCTCCTCCGCAAAGAGCGGCACCACCTGCAAAAAGCTGACTCTCTCCTCCGCCTCGCCGTACAAATCCTCCAGAGGACAGCTCTCTGCCCCCTCGGGAAAGGCCTGCGGCGGCAGCAGCACGGCCGCGCTGAAGTCCGTGCCGCTCGCCTGCATGAGATCCTCCGGCAGGTCGAAGCTGTGCCAGAGGCCGATGGGGGCGCCCGTTGCAAAGGGCAGGCGGGCAATCCGCCGCATGAGGGCAACGGGCCAACTGCAGGAGGGTTTCTCCCAGTCCTCCGCGCGGCCGGCCCAGCTCGGCGGCAGATTGACGAGCAGCTCGCAGCGGCAGGAGTTCCCCTCCTCATCGCGGAAGGAGCGAGCCCCCGCGCCCTGCGTCACCAGCGTGTACATCTCGCAGCCCGGGGCGGGCGGAATGATGTGCACCCCGATCATCACCCAGGGGCTTTCCTCTTCGGGAATCACCAGCGTTGACTCGCCGAAGTAGTTCTCGATGTGCTCGCTGACGCACTCCTCCTGCTCCTCGGTGTAGATAACGGGGGGTGTTGCGTCCTCGTTTCGGTCTTCAGGCGTGTTCATCTTCGGTTGGGTTGTGTTTCTGAGTGGATCGGGGTGTGTTTCTGCGTTGGTCGGGGTGTTTCCGGGGCGATCAGGAGGGACGTTCCGCCGTCGGATGCTCAGGCTTCGTCGGCCGGGATGAAGCGCCCGTCGTCGGCACGCAGCAGGCTTTGTCCGGGCTCCAGCCCGAGCAGGCGGGGAAGCTGGGGCTCGAGGGCGCTGATGAGGTGGAGGTTCGTCAGCACCAGCGGCATGCGACCTCCATTCTCCTCAGAGTCCTCCTCAGCCGCGAGCTCCGGCTCGCCGAGGAAGTTCAGCCCGCTGTCCCAGCCGCTGTTGACGGGCGCCACCGCGTCGCGCGACACGGCGGCAATGCGCCCCTCGCCCCGCAGGACGGAAGGCGTGGCCCAGCAGTTCAGCGGCCCCGGCCACGTGCGCAGCGGCATGGGCGGGATGAGGTCGAGCCCCTCGTCGCGGTGCTCCTCGGCCAGCGCCGTGCGCATGGCCCACTCCACGTCGGGGTGCCTTTCCACAAAGCCGGATCGCACCAGCCCGTTCTCCACGCAGTACTGCACGTAGTCCGTCAGCGTGCGGCAGCGTTGCAGCGCCGCCTCGTGGCCGCTCTCCTCCTTGATGAGCGCGTGATCCGCCACGGCGTTGAGGCGCTGCGGATCAGCCGTGCTGAGCATATCGTCCGTGAAGAGCTCCAGAAGCTCCTCCGTGCCGTGGGCGCGCTTGTACTGAATCTCCTCGCGGTAGAGGGGAATCACCTGCCAGTAGGAGACGCGAGCACCGTCGGGAAGCGTGCAGACCGCGGCCTCCTCCTCAAAGAGCCCCGGCGAGAGCAGCATGGCGGCGCAGAAGTCCGTGCCGGACTCCTCGTCCAGCTCCTCTCGCAAGTCAAAGCTGTGTCCCCAGTCGATCGGCTCTCCGGTGACGAAGGGGAAGCGGGCCAGCAGGCGCAGCAGGTGCAGGGGCCAGAAGCGATCCGGACGCTGCCAGTCCTCGGTGCTGTCGGCCCAGTCGGGCGGCAGCGTCATCAGCAGCTCGCAGCGCTGCTCCTCGCCTTCCTCATCGCGGAAGGCGCGCGCGCCCATCCCCTGCGTCACCAGCGTGAACCAGGGGTGCTCGTCGGACGGCGGAATCAGGTTCACATCCACCTGCCCCCACGGGCTGGCGGGTTCGCGGTGCACGAAGTCGGCCGAGCCGAAATAGCGCTCCATGTGGTGATCCGTGCAAGCGGCTTCCTCCTCGCTGTACGCAGCCGTGCGCGGGGCGGCATCGTCGCTTTCCGATCCTTGCGGCGGCTCGGCCTCCGATGTCGGTGACGAGTCCCCCTCGGGCGATGCCGCGGACGCCCCCGCAGACGCCTCCGCAGACGCCTCCGCAGACGCCTCCGCAGGCTCAGGCTCCGGCTGATTGCCGGCGGCCGAGGGGCAGGGGGCGGCAGCCGCCGCACTCGGAGCCGAAGCCGCCGGACTTGGGGTGGTGGGGACGGAAACCTCCGGCGCGGGAGCCGGAGCCGCGGAAGTCGGGGCGTCGGCTGTGCATTCAGGGGCAGAGTCGGCCGCCGGGGCGAGCTCGGCGTTTGAGGTGAGGGCGTCGCTGACCGTCGGCGCGGGGGCCTCGACGGATGTGGAAGCAGCCGGAGCCTCCTCCGCTACAGCCGGAGCCGTGACCGCCACGGGCGCGGGGGCTTCCTCTGTTCCGGCTTCCTCCGCTGCCGGGGTGATGACGGCCGTCGGGGTGTCGTCAGTTGCCGTATTGTCATTCGTTGTCGGCTGCGCACCGGGCGCGGGAGTTGTGGGAATACAGAACGTCGCAGGTTTGCAGGGTGTCGGTGTATCCGCAGGCGGAGCCGAGTCGCTCGGAGCCGCATCGGTCACCGCAACCACCTGAGCCGCCGGCGCCGGGGCTGCCGGGGCTGCCGGAGTTGTCGGAGTTGTCGGAGTTGTCGGAGTTGCGGAGTGCGGTTCGTCCGCGCTTGTCGACGGAGCTTCAGAAGCGTTGGCCTCCTCCTCGTCCGTTGCGCGGCAAGCTGTATCCTCGTCCGCGGCCTCCGTGCCGTCCTCCGCCAGAAAGGCGCGGCAGCTCTCGGCCATGCGGCGCGCCTCAGGGTCCTGCGGCGCCAGCTCGGCCCACCGCATGGCGTAGCCGAGGGCTTCGGCGTCGCGCTGGCCCGACAGGCGGCAGCAGATCGCCATCAGTCGGCACCACTCCGGGTCGTCGAGCCCCCTCCGGCGCACGGGACGCAGCGCCGCAATCGCCTTTTCCGTCGGTGAGTCATCCTGAGTCGCGGATTCCGCAGCCGGCACCTTCTCGGAGCGCAGCAGCCGGCGACTCAGATAGGCCTGCGCGAGCAGGATGCTGCGCGCGTACTCGTCCGCCGGGGTGTTTTGAAGCAGCGTGACGGTGTTGTCGGCCATCCGCTGCCATTCGGACATCAGATTCTGAACAGGGGGTACACTATCGTCTTTCATAAGGGGGTGGCAGAGCGGGTATCGGAAACCGGAGGGCAGGCACTCTGCACCCGCGCACGCCTCCGCATCGCCTCTGCAATACTCCTTATATACCACCTTGTCCCGCTCCTGTAAAGATCGGAAGCGCGGAAAAGATCGTCCTCGCCATCCGGAGGCTTTTTCCTTGCCAAAGAAGGGCGCCGGGGCTATACTCGCTGCGTCAACATCCTCACTTTCACAACATGAAGATTCTCATCACCGGCGGTGCCGGTTTCATCGGCTCTCACATCGCAGAACACTATCAGGGGATCGCGGAGGAAATCCGCGTGCTCGACAATCTTCGCACCGGTTACAAGAAGAACCTCGACGGCCTCAAGGTCACCTTCATCGAGGGCTCCATCACCGATCGCGAGCTGGTGGCGAAGGCGGTGGAGGGTATCGATTACATCTTCCACATGGCGGCTCTCGTCTCCGTCCCGGAGTCCATGACGAAGATTCGCGAGTGCATCGACCTCAATGTGAACGGTCTGCTCACGGTGTTGGAGGAGGCCTCGAAGGCGGGTGTCAAGAAGGTGGTGCTCGCTTCCTCGGCCGCCATTTACGGCGATAACCCCATTGTGCCGAAGGTCGAGACGATGTACCCCGAGCCCAAGAGCCCCTACGGCATCACGAAGCTGGACGGCGAGTACTACATGGAGATGTTCCGCGCGACCGGGAAGGTGAACACGGGCTGCTGCCGCTTCTTCAACGTCTTCGGCCCCCGCCAGGATCCGAAGGGCGCCTATGCGGCCGCCGTGCCGATTTTCATGGAGAAGGCCATCAAGGGTGAGGATATCACCGTCTACGGCGACGGCGAGCAGACGCGCGACTTCATTTACGTGAAGGATATCGTCGGTGCGCTGACCTACGTGGCCGAGCACCCCGAGGTGACGGGCGTGAACAACGTGGGCTACGGTGGTCAGATGACGATCAACGAGCTGGCGGAGATCATCATCAAGGCCGCCGGCTCCCATTCGAAGATCGTGCACCTGCCGGAGCGCCCCGGCGACGTCAAGCACTCTCGCGCCTGCGCCGACAAGCTGATGGCTGCCGGCTGGAAGCCGCAGTACACGCTGGAGGAGGGTCTCAAGACGACGCTCGAGTACTTCCGTAGCGTGACGAAGTAAGCGAGCGGGTCGCGAAGCCGCCCGGCTGAGGCTCGGGCGGCCGCAGCGCTGTTGTTTTGGTTTTGTCCGGGCGCGGGGGCTGAGCTCCTGCGCCCGGCCTGCACGTAACGGGAGGGAAAAACGAGCCGCGTCTGTCCCTCGGTGTGCCCCCGGCGAATCTAGGGCTCGTGGGGGGGAGGGGGACACGGACACGAACCGCCCGTTCAATGCCGTACTTTTTATGTGGACTGATGATTCAGAGGAGTCGCCGCGCCTGCGCACGGCCGATCTCGCCCGCTTGGCGGCGGAGCGCTTGGAGAAGCTGCGCGCCGAGGGCGAAGAGTTACGACCGGTGCAGGGAAAGAGCCGCAAGCTTGCATCTCACTTCTGGGGCAGCGCGTGGATGCGCCGCCTCGCGCTCTGCGAGAGCGGGGGGCTCTGCTTGGCTCCCGGGCGCAGCCTGCTGCGGCACGGCTGCGTGCTCGATCTGCGCGTGGGACCGGGGCGTTTGGAGGCCCTCGTGAGCGCGCAGGAGCTCTACCGCGTCCACCTGCGCGTGTTTCCACTTGAAGGAGAGCCGCTGGAGGCTCTGCGGGTCGCCTGCTGCGGCCATATTGAATCCTGCGTTTCGCTGCTGGAGGGGCAGATGGACGCCCCTCTGCTCGAGCGGCTCTGCGACCCGGATACCGGCCTGCTGCCCGGGCCGGAGGACTGGCGCATGCAGTGCAGCTGCCCCGACTGGGCCGAGCCCTGTCCGCACGAGGCTGCGGCGATTTATGCCGCCGGCATCCTCATTGACGAGGATCCCTCGCTGCTCTTCACGCTGCGCTCGATACGCCCCGAGGATCTTCTGGAGACCTCGGCGCTCGCCGGCGGAAGTCCCGATTCCGCCGCCCGGGCGACGGACGAGCTGGAGGCCCTCTCCGCAACCTTCGGCATCAAGCTGGAGGTCTGAGTCTCCCCCCTTGGCGCTCTTGCCCCGCTCTCGGTCGCGAGAGGTCGGCTCTCGGAACAAGGGAGGGGGCTTCCCGAACGATGCGGAAAGCCCCCCGAGGTGTGTTGTGTGAGCTGTCTGTCGGCGTCTCAATCTGCGCGACTAGCGGATGCCGTAGAGGCGCTGCATGGACGGCGGAGCTCAGCAGAACAGGGCGGTGCTCGCCTTGACGAGCCAGTAGCCGCCGAAGACGAGCCAGACGAAGAGGATGAGCGCGAGGATGAAGGGCTTCGGACCGGCCTTCATGAACTTGTCGAAACTCGTCTCAACGCCGAGAGCCGTCATGGCCATGGTCAGCAGGAAGGTGTCCGCCTGTTCGATCACTTTCAGCCCCGCGGCGGGGATGAAGTTGAAGGAGTTGATGCCGATGACGACGAGGAAGAGGACGGCGAAGAGCGGCACGCTGACTTTTCCCCGCTTGCCGCCTTCGCTGCTCTGCGTGCGGCTGAGGATGATGCTCAGCACGATGAGCACGGGGGCGAGCAGGATGACGCGCACCATCTTGACGATGACGGCCGGGCGTTGGATGTCCGGGTGCGAGGGCTCCGCAAAGTCGGGGATGGTGCAGAGGTTGCCGCGCAGTTGGTCGCAGGCTTGGTTCATCTGCTCGCGCGGGGCGCGCAGCTCTTCGACTAGCTCGGGGTGTTGGGCGAGGTGCTGATCCACGGCGGCATTGAGCTCGCGGCGGGCGCCGGTCATGCGGGCGCAGGCGGAGCTGACGGAGTCGTCAGTGCCGTTCATGGCTTCGCCGGCCCCGACGACGTGGGCGACCTCATGCAGGGTAGCGCCGGTGTAGATGCCAACCTCGCGGGCATCCATGTCGTACATATCGGCGCGGTAGGCGGCGGGGTAGAGGAACATGGCTAAGGTGCCGAAGAGCACGACGGTGGAGACGGCCACGGCGCTCTTGTAGGCTTCGCCCTTGACGACGGGCTCGGCGCCGAGAACGGCGGCTGCACCGCAGATGGAGCTGCCGACGGAGGTGAGCAGCGCGGTCTGGCTGTCCATGCGCAGCAGGCGACCGACGCCGCAGCCGATGATCAGCGTGAGGGCGACGATGGCGACATCGACGATGACGGCGGCCCAGCCGACGTCGATGACGTCGCCGAGGGTGATGCGGAAGCCGTAGAGCACGATGCCGGTGCGCAGGATCTGCTTGGAGCAGAAGCTGATGCCGGGATTCCACTCGGCCGGCACCTGTCGGCGCAGAGTGTTGGCGAAGAGCATACCGACGATGATGCCGACGATAAGCGGGCTGAAGCGTAGCTGCTTGACCCAGCTGAAGTCTGCCAAATAGCAGGCGGTGCAGGAGAAGAGCACGATGAGCAGAATGCCGGCGAGGAATGAGGGTTTGCTGCTGGTCGTCATGGCGCGCCATGATAGAGGATGAAGGCTCATCTGGCAAGGCTGAAATGCCGACTCCGGGCGAGAAAATGCTGTTGAGTCGGAGGCGTTGAGGCCTTTGCGGCGGAGATCGGTGAATCCGGAGCCGGAATCTGCAATGTGCCGAGATGATTCGATAACTGCCGGGTGTATTCTGACAGCTTGGGATCATGATGAAACCTTGGGCACATCCGAATCGCAACGTGCAACACCCGGCTGAAGTATCCTCGTGATTCTGGCGATCCGAGAAATAATTCAGACGAACAGGTTTGCCTCCCTGCAACCTGAGGCAGACAGATTATAGACTTGTCATTTCTGCCCGCAGGCGCTACAATCCCCGCGCGCATGACAGGCAAAACACTTCAGATCGGGCTCGCAGGGCTGGGAACCGTCGGAACCGGCGTCTATGAGACCCTCTGTCGCAACCATGAGCTGCTGGAGGCCCGCGCGCAGATCTCCTTCTGCGTCAGGCGCATCGCCGTGCGCGATCTCAGCCGTCCCCGCGAGGTTGGAGTCGATCCCGCCCTGCTCACCGATGACTGGCACGACCTCGTCGATGATGATCGCGTGGACATCATCATCGAGCTCATCGGGGGCACCACGGAAGCCTATCGCCTCATCAAGGCCTCAATCGAAGCCGGAAAGCCCGTCGTCACCGGCAACAAGGCCGTGTTGGCCGAGTACGGCAGCGAACTCTTCCGCCTCTCGGCGGAGAAGGGAGTTCCTCTCTATTTCGAGGCCTCCTGCGGCGGCGGTATACCCATCGTGCAGTCGCTGCAAAATTCGCTGATCTGCAATAATGTGCAGAGTATCATCGGCATCATCAACGGCACGAGTAACTACATCCTTACCTCCATGCGCGAGAAGGGCATCCCCCTGCACGAGGCGCTGGAACAGGCCCAGAGCTGCGGCTATGCCGAGGCGGACCCGAGCTTTGACATCAACGGCTGGGATGCCGCCCACAAGGCGCTCATCCTCGCCATGCTCGCCTACGGCACCCCGCTGACGCCCGATAAAATCTCCGTCTACGGCATCGAGCGTGTGGAGAGCGTCGACCTCAGCTTCGCCGAGAAGCTCGGCTACACCATCAAGCTGCTCGTCGTCATCAAGCATCATGCGGAAAACGATCAGCTGGAACTGCGCGTGCAGCCCAGCTTCGTGCCGCTCACCCACATGCTCGCCAAGGTCGACGGCGTCTTCAACGCCATCGCCGTCAAGGGAGACATCGTCGGTGAAACTATCTTTTACGGCCGCGGGGCCGGCAAGAATCCGACAGCCAGCGCCGTCATCGGCGACGTCGTGCTGGCCATGCGCGAGCGCCGCCACCCTGACTTCCACACGGGCTTCCGCCCCTACACCAAAGAGCTCTCGCTGCTGCCGCTCGGGGAGACCGTCACGCCCTACTACGTGCGCTTCCATGTGAAGGACAGGCCCGGCGTCATCGCCGCCGCAGCCTCGATCTTCGCAAAGTACGACGTCGGCATCTCCGCGACGACGTCCACCTTCTGCGGCACGGATCACGAGGGCAACCCTTGGTGCAACCTCGTCTTCATGGTGCATGCCTGCAAGTGGGTGCGCCTCAAATACGCGCTGCGAGAGATCGGCGAATTCGACAACATCGACCGCCACCCCGTCGTCTTCCGCATCGAGACCTTCAACGACTGATACGTAAACTATGGCACTGATTGTACAGAAATACGGCGGCTCCTCCGTGGGCACCATCGACCGCATCCGCAACGTGGCCCGGCGCCTCATCGAGACGCAGCAGCAGGGCAACCGCGTCGTGGCCGTCATCTCCGCCATGAGCGGCGTGACGGACAAGCTCATCGGGCTGGCTCACGAGGTGATGGACAACCCGCCCGAGAGCGAGCTGGACGTCCTGCTGGCCACCGGTGAGCAGCAGTCCATAGCGCTGCTCTGCATGGCCATCGCGGACATGGGGCACAAGGCCATGAGCTTCACCGGCGCTCAGGCCGGCATCACCACCTACGGAAGCCACACCCGCGGGCGCATCGACCGCATCGACCCCTCGCGCGTGCTCAAGGCTCTCGATGAGGGCAACATCGTCGTCTGCGCAGGCTTTCAGGGCATCTCCCGCGACGGCGAGCGCATCCACACCCTCGGCCGCGGCGGCTCCGACCTCTCGGCCATCGCCATGGCCGCAGCCGTGAAGGCCGATCTCTGCCAGATCTACACGGACGTCGACGGCGTCTACACCTGCGACCCGCGCGTCGTCAAGGAAGCCCGCAAAATCGACGTCCTCTCCTACGAAGAAATGCTTGAAATGGCCTCCAGCGGCTCCAAAGTCATGCAGGCCCGTTCCGTCGAATTCGCCAAAAAGTTCGGCGTGGTCTTTGAAGTCCGCAACTCCATGAACAACAACCCCGGTACCATCGTGCAAGAAGAAAACACAGCCATGGAATCGCTCGCCGTGCGCGGCGTCTCCATCGAGCGCAATCAGGCCCGCGTCACCGTCTCGGGCATCACCGCTCCCGTCGCCTACACCGCCATCATTCTCACGGCCCTCGCCAAGGCGGAAATCAACATCGACATGATCGTCGCCAACGTCGCCCACGACGGCATGGCTCGCCAGTCGTTCACCATGAACATGAATGATCTCGGCGCCGCTCAGGCCGCCCTGCAGAAGATCCTGCCCCAGCTCGGTGACAAGGCGCGCCTCGAGACCGAATCCGGCCTCGCGAAGCTCTCCGTCGTCGGCGTCGGCATGCGCTCCAACTCCGGCGTGGCGGCCACGGTCTTCCAGTCGCTGGCCGATGCCGGCATCTGCACCGGCATGATTGCCACCTCCGAGATTCGCATCACGACGACGGTGGATGCCGCCGACATCGAGAAGGCCGCCCGCGTTGTTCACGCTGCCTTCCACCTCGATCAGCCGAACGCCTGATCCGGGCCGGAAGCTGAGGGCTGAGGGAGACAAAGTGGCGGGCTGAAGTGCGAGGCGAAGGCGCGGCGTGAAAGCCGCGCCGTTGCAGCCGGATGCGGAGATGGCACGTAACGGGTACGGAATGAGCGCAGGGTCGGCGGTAAGTCTGCCGTAGAGTCGGCGCCGGGTCTTGCCCGCCGAGAGCCGCTGCCGAGGCTTCTTCGCTGTCAGCTCTCCTGCTTCGGAGCCGCTCCTCATTGAGGGGTCACCCTGCCGGCAGGAGCTTGAGGAGGGGGGAGCTTGGGCTTGACTCGTCCCCATCCCCTCCGAACGCCAAGCCACCACGAGCCGGCGACTCTACGGATCCTCCGCCCACCTCCCCCTCCCTCACACACGGTATTCGAACGGCGAAGCCCGGGAGACGTCGCCCGCCTCTCGGTCGGATACGGCTCGGAGGCGGCTCTCGTTCTCCGCTTCCCGCGCCGGAGTCGGCCTCCGAACACGATGACTTTCCGCCGCGCCCGGCGCGACACCTTTCGCCTGACAGACAAGATCAACACTGACGCGCGCGAGGAAGCGCGCATGCACCTATGGCAGACACTGAGCAAGAGACAGCGGCCCGCGCCGACGGCGGGGCTGCGGAGGGCAAGGACTTTGCATCCGCGACGCCCCCTCCCGAGAGAAAGGTTTTGCGCCCGGCCGTGCGCTATGCCGGCTGGTTGCTGCTGCTGGCGGCCGTGGCCGGTCTGAGCTCTGCCGTCGTGTACGACCGCGGCCTGCGCCGAGGCGAGCGCGAGGGCTATGCCAAGGGCTACGATGAGGCACTGGGCTCCGGCAAGGTCGCGGCGCAGCTCAACGAGCGCGCCGTGCAGAACCTGCTGGCCATCATGCGTCTGGAGGATTCGGACGACGAATCTCTGCTCAGCATCGCCGCCAACCCCTCCGAGAGCCTCAGCTGGATCCGCGAGCCCGCCGTGCGTCTGGAGGCCCAGTGGCAGCTCTCCAAGGCCCTGCTCAAGCGGGGACTGCAAAAGCAGGCGCTGCCGCTGCTCAGCAAGACTTTCAGTGCCGCCCCGGCCGAGCGGCTCTGGCCGCGCCGCGCGGAGTATGTCGCCGAGCTGCTTCAGGAGCGCGGCGAGTTGCAGCTTGCACTGGGCTATGAGCGCTACGCCGCTGTGCGCTACGGGCGCTTGGGCATGAAGCGGGAGCAGCTCCTCAACGGCTACCGGCGCCTCGACATGCTGGCCTCGGCAGGCTGCCCGCCCGAGACGGCGGAGCAGGGGCTCGATGAGCTGCAAAAGGAAGCGACGGAGCTGGGAGAAGGCGGCAGCGCCCTGCTGGCCGACGTGCAGATTTTCCGCGGCGTGCAGCGGCGGCGGGCCGGCGATGAAGCCACGGCCCTGCAGTGCTTCCGCGCGGCCCTCGACGGCCGCGAGCCTGACCTGCGCAAGCTCAGTCCCCCCGCGGCCATCAGCTACGGCTCCGCCCTTCTGGAGCTCGGTCGCGCCGATGAGGCCAAAAACCTGTTGGAGGGAGGCCTCCGCTCCCTCGGCGCCGATCCCTCCGATCTCTACTACAGGCTGACTGCTTTGCGCGCCTTGGCCCGCCTCGCGGTCGATGCCGGCGCCTATCCCAAGGCCATTGCCCTCCTGCAGCAGGCGGAGGGCGCCGCAGCCGGCCGCCTTCCGGCGGCGGACAGCTTCTGGAACAGCCTCTGCGACCAGCGAGGCTGGGCCTACTTCCTCAACGGCAGCTATGCGGAAGCGCGCGACGACTTCATGGCCTGCCTGCGCTCGGCTCAGAGCGAGCCCGAGACCATTCAGCCTCTCGAGGGCCTCGGTCGCTGCCTGATGGCCGCCGGGCACTACAGCGAAGCCGCCGACAACTTCCGCCGCAGCTATGAGCTGCGCGATCGCCACACCTTGGGCGCTGAGTCCGAGAAGGCCGAGCTTCAGTACATGCTCGCCAGTGCCGAAGAGGCCGCCGGGCGCACCGCCGAGGCCGCCGAGGCCTACAGCCGCTGCCTCAGCCACATGAACCGTGCCGGGCAGCCGGAGGCGGGGCAGGGCGATGCGGCTCAGACCGGTTCCGCTCAGACTGATGCCGGGCGCCGCGAGGACGTGCTGCGCAGCCTCGCTTACGCCTGCATGAAGCTCGAGCGCTGGCCGCAGGCCCGCGAGAGCTGGAAGCAGCTGCTCGAGCTCCCGAACCTCAAACCCGAAAGCCGCGAAGAGGCTCTCGGCCAACTCGATATCTGTGCCCGCCACCTCGGCAGCGAGGCCGCCGAGACTCAGGCTCCCTCTGAGACCTCGGGTGCCGGCGAAGCTTCCGCCGCGGATTCACCTGCGGCAGCATCCCCCGCGAACTCTGCTGCTCAGCCGTCTGCGAACTGATTCACCCTCCGCCCTGGGCGCGGTGCTGCGAAAGTCGCCCTCCCGTCCCCGTTCCCCGATAAACAGCCTCTCCCCATCCCCTTTCGTCCCCATCCCTCCATCCCAGTCCCTCCAACACCACCTCACCCAGCCCCCTCACCATGACTCGCCGCTACCGTCCGCGCCGCAAAAACACCAACCACGGCCTTCCGCTGGCCGCCATCGGGCTCACCATCACCGGCCTTCTCCTCTGGATCATCTACGCCAAGGGCGATGACATCGTCAACTTCTTCCGCGGCAAAACCGTGACCGTCTACAGCAACGAAGAGGCCAACACGCACCTCGCCGACCTGCTCGGCCAGCTCTCCGGCGACAAGGCCCAGCTGCTCGAGCTGGCCGAGACCAGCAAGACGCGCCTCGCCTGGATCACTAACGAAGACACGCGCCGCCAGTTCCGCTGGTTCCTGCTCACCCGGCTCGTGGACAAAGACCTCTGGCAGGAGGCCAAGGCCATCCTCCCCGAGGTGGAGAGCCTCGCCCCCGTTGAAGGCCTTGAACGCCTGGCCGAGGCCGCTGAGCGCCATCAGGACTACGACCTCCAGCTGCGCCTCGACCGCCAACTTCAGGACAAGATCATCGACAACCCCGAGCTGACGACCATGCTGCTGCGCTCCGTGCGCCGCGCGGCCGAGACTTGCCTGCGGATGAAGAAGACCGATGAGGCCGTTCGCATCATCTCGCGCCTCGACCACCCTGCCGTCATGGCCCGCATCTCCACCCCCGAGCTTGCCGCCGAGGCTGCCGACCTGCAAATGATGCGGGCGAATGCCAGCACCGTCAAGGAGCCCGTTCTGCAGATCGTGCGCAACATTCTGGAGCAGGGCAAATGGCCGCTCTGCCCGGCGACCTCGAGCCTCATGATCGAGGAGGTCTCCAACACCCTGCGCGACAACCCCAACCTTTCCTCCGCCAGCCTCAAGGAGATTGAAGCGAAGCTGCTGCGCTGCCGCGACTCCATGCTCGAGTACCCGGACCGCGAGCACCGTCTGCCCAACTGCTACATGATGCTCGGCGAGCTGCGCTATCGCCTCGGCAACTACGAAGGATGCTCACAGGCCCTTTCGCTGGCCGCGGCCTTCGCCGAGGGCTACGGCGAGATGACCCCCGAGTTGCAGCTGCGCATCTGCCGCATCCGCTCGCGCTCGGATGAGGCCCGCGGCGCCGTGCACGATGCCATGGCGGACTGCCGCTACCTCGTCGAGCACGACAGCGACCCCGATGAAGTGCTGCGCTGCCTCACCTATTTGTCGCAGCACGCGCAGGGCGCGGACAAGATCGCGCTGCTCACCCGCTGCTGGGAGATGCTGGCGGCCGACGAAAATCTGGCGCGCAAGAACGCTGACTTCAAGGCCTCCGTCGCCCGCGAGCTCGCGGCCTACTATCAGGGCGAGGAAGACTACAACAGCGCCATCAAGTGGGTCTCCGCCACGGCAGACATGGTGGCCGAGTCCCATCCCGACGTCACGGACGGACTCGCCTACCGCGCACGTCTCGAGCTGGCGCTTGTCAACCGCAAGGCCAAGAACGACCGCCGCGCCGCCTCGCAGCTCAAGGCCCTCATGAAGGCCATTGAGGAGCTCTCCGAGGAGGATCGCGAGCGCCTCGATACCGCTGACAAAGACCTCTATCGCACCGTGGTGCGCGAGTATGCCCGCACCTGCCTGCTGCTCGGAGACACCTATTATGCCCGCGAGGCCGTCCGCAAGATCAAGGAGGGCATGCCCGAGAAGCGCCGCTGAGCCGAAGGAGCCGCTGAGGCGCAAGTTCGCCGAGTCATGCTGAGTCGATCGCGCCGCCGAGGGCCAGGCACCGCTGATGCGCCTGCGAAGCCGCTTGGCGGAGCGTGACGGCCTCGGCGGTGGGCTTTTCGGGGCGGGGAACGAGCCCCGCGGTGCCGCTGACCCGGTGCGCTGAGAGCGATGAGGAGACGCGCCCCGGGGGTGAGGCTCTCCGAGCCTCTCGGACTCTGAACTCCTTCGGGGCTCTCCCCACCTCCGGCGCCTCCCTCCCATTCCCCGAGGTCGTCACCGCGCTGCCCCTGCTGCGCCCGAGCGGGTTCCCGCTCCCCCTACAAACACCTCACCACCGGGCCCCACCGGGTTCATCTCACCCACCGAGCTCCCGCTTCGCCTCCTTCCCTCGCCCCCCCTCTCTCGCCGCCCCCGCATCAACCGATTCCGCAAGCTCCCCCTCCCGCCATGTCCTCGATGCAGAAGAAGAGCCTCATCGCGACAGCCGCCATTTTCTGCTGCCGCTTCACCGGCCTCATCCGAGAAATCACCTACCAGAGCCTCTTCGGCGCCACCGGCGCCATGGACGCCTTCCTCGCCGCCTTCCGCCTGCCCAACATGCTGCGCGACATGTTTGCTGAGGGCGCACTCTCACAGAGCTTCACCAGCGCCATGAGCAAGGTGGAGAAAGTCGACGGACCCAAGGCCGCTTGGGAGCTCGCCAACAAAGTCTTCAGCCAGCTCATCGCGCTCATGGTCATCCTCGTCGCCGGCGGCGTCCTCATCGCCGGCTACTGCATGCAGCAAATCTATCCCGAGCGCGTGCTGGTGCACTACAGCTGCAGCGAGGGCTCGGCAGCCCCCGTGCCCGGCGCCCTCGTCGAGTTCCTCGGCACGACCCGCAGCGACGACGGGCTCGCCGTCGCCTCCTTCAGCGGCAAGGCCCCGCTCGACGGCCTCACCGATGAATCCTGTCTCAAGGAAGGCGCCCTGCGCACCCTGAGCCCCGGCGACACCCTCTACCTCTACACCGGCAGCGCCGGTTCCCCCGCCGTCGCCCCGGCCGGCAGCATCCCCGACGGCCTCACCACCCTCAAGGTGGAGCCGCGAGGCTTCATGGAGCTCGCCACCGACCTCTGCCGCATCATGTGGCCCTTCATCCTCTTCGCCTCCGTGAGCGCCCTCTGCATGGGTGCCCTCAACGTCTTCGGCATCTTCGGCCTGCCGAACCTCGCCAGCGCCGCCTTCAACCTCACCATCATCTTCATCGGCACCGGCCTCGGCTGGCTCATCGACCCGCAATTCGGCCCCAACGCCCTCTACGGCTTCGCCGTCGCCGTCGTCCTCGGCGGACTCATGCAGATCCTCGTGCAGCTGCCCAAGATGCGCCAAAAGGGATTCCGCCCGCGCTGGAATCTCGCCCTGAGTCTGAGGGGCTGGCGCATCAGCTTCACCGATCCCGTCGTCCGCAAGGTCTGGTACCTCATCATCCCCGGCGTCATCGCCGCCGGCATCACCCAGTCCAACGTCTTCATCAACACCGCCTTCGCCATGGACCTCGCCGGCGGATCCGTCACCGCCATCAGCGCCGCCTTCCACCTCTGGCAGCTCCCCGTCGCCCTCTTCGGCGTCGCCGTCGGCATGGTCGTGCTGCCCGCCGTCTCGCGCATGACCATCACCTCGGGCGAGAACAACGCCATCCCCGAGCACCTCGCCCGCTCCATGCGCTTCGTCGCCTTCTTCGCCGTCCCCTCCACCGTCTTCCTCGGCATCTGGGCCGAGCCCATCGTCAGCACCTTTTACCAGCGCGGGCGCTTCGACGCCGAGGCCGCCGTGCTCACCGGCAACGTGCTCGCCTGCTACTCCGTCGGCCTGCTCTGCTACGCCGGCATGAAAGTCCTCCAGCCCATCTTCCTCGCGCTCGAGAAGCCCTGGGCGCCGGCCGGCCTCGCCATCGTCGCCTTCTGCATCTCCGTCGGGCTTAACTACGTCTTCGTCTACGTCCTGCACTTCAGCGCTCCCTGGCTCGCCCTGACCACCTCCGTCGTCACCATCCTCAACTTCTTTTTCTACTTCTTCTACCTGCGCCACCTGCTCGGCAACATGGCCTGTGGCGTGCTGCTCCCCGGTTTGCTGCGCATCCTGCTCGCCGGCGCCGTGCTGGCTCTGGCCTGCTGGCAAATCCGCGAACTCCTCCTGACGGGCTTCACCTCCTGGAGCTTCATCCACCGCCTCGGTGCCATGGCCATCGGCGGCATTGTCGGGGCGCTCATCTACCTGGCCGCCGCCTTCCTCTTCCGCGTGCCCGAGCTCGATGCCTTCACCCGCAAATTCCTGCGCCGCCGCGCCTGAGGCCCGAGGGCTTTCCTCGTGAGATTCTGCTAGGGAATCCCCGTGCCCCCGTGCGGTTCAGAGCCCCTCCCGGAGAGTCGCCGCGAGGCCCTCGCGGTGAGCCCCCTCAGGTTCCCTTGCGCGTCCTCGCCCCTCCCGCTTCTCCTCAGCCTTTCCTCCTCTTTCGGCTCTTCCGGCAAGCCTGCTCTTTGCGCGCCGACGGTAGGAGGGTGCGTGTGCAGGAGCTGTACCGCAGCCCCGCCCATCCCGGTTGCCGTGTAGGGTGAGGCCGTCTTGGCCCGTGAGGGAACAGGGTTGCCCGGCGAGCCGTTTCTCGGGGCTTAGCTGCGCCGCCGAGAGAGACTCGGCTCGGCGGAGATCGGGCCCCGTCCGAAGCTCAAAAATCTGCCGCGGGCACCGCAAAAAACATTGACAAGAAGAGGCGCTCAGAGTAGAGTCGAACCCGCTATGAATTCACAATACGTACTGCCGACATATGCTCGCGCGCCCATGACAATGGCCAAAGGTGAGGGCTCATACCTGTTTGATACGGAAGGCCGACGCTATGTGGATTTCTGCGCCGGCATCGCCACCTGCTGCCTGGGGCACTGCAACCCCATCGTCGTCGATGCTCTCTGCCAGCAGGCGCACCGCCTGATGCACTGCTCCAACCTCTACACCATCGGCGAGCAGGAACGCCTCGCCAAGCTCATCGTCGAGAAAGTCATCGGCATCCCAGGTCGCATCTTTTTCTGCAACTCCGGCGCCGAGGCCAATGATGGCATCATCAAGGTTGCCCGCCGCTTCGGCCATCGCCGCCGCGCCGCCGACGGCAGCCCCCGCTACGAAGTCATCACCTTCCGCAAGGGCTTCCACGGTCGAACTCTCGGCTCCATGGCTGCCACGGGGCAGGAGAAGATTCAGATCGAATTTGACCCGATGCTCGTCGGCTTCCGCTACGTCGACTTCAACAACATTGAGGAGCTGCGCGCCGCCATCCGCCCCGAGACCTGCGGCATCATGCTCGAGGCCATTCAGGGCGAAGGCGGCGTGAACCCTGTGCGCCCCGAGTTCCTGCGCGCCATCGCCGATCTCTGCAAGGAGCACGACCTGCTGCTCATGATTGACGAGGTGCAGTGCGGCTTCTACCGCTGCGGCACCCCCATGGGCTGGAAGGCCATCTGTCCCGACATTCGCCCCGACCTCGTCTCTTGCGCCAAGGGCATCGGCGGCGGCTTCCCGATGGGCTGCTTCTGGGTCAGCAATCGCGCCATCAACGACGAGGGCACCGAGCTTTCCTCCATCATGGGCCCGGGCTCCCACGGCTCCACCTTCGGCGGCACGCCCCTCGCCTGCGCCACCTCCTACGCCGTCGTCAGCGAGCTCGTCTCCGGCAACTACGGCGAGCGCGTCACGCGCATGGGTGAGCTCATCAAGAGCACCGTCGAGGGCTGGAATCTCCCCGTCGTCGAATGCGTGCGCGGCCTCGGCCTGCTGCGCGGTGTCGCCCTGCGTCGCGGCAGCTTTACCGTGCCCGAGGGCAGCACCCCCGCAGCCTATGTCAACAGCCTCTGCATGCAGGCAGGCCTGCTCTGCTGCCCGGCCGGGGCGGATACGCTCCGCCTCATCCCCGCCCTCAACATCCCCGAGGATGTGCTGCGCGAGGGCCTGGACATCCTCCACGGTGTCCTCAGCAAGCTCGCCTGAGCTCCGCTCGACAACAGACTTTGAAACAAAACCCGGCGGCCGCATAGCGACCGCCGGGTTTTATCGTTGAGCCCCCCTCGTTAAAGAGGGGGATAAAAGGACGAAGGGGGAAATGCGTGTCAAACAGCCGCAGGACCTCAGCCCCCCTGCGGCGAAGTCCCCTGAGGCTCGTTGTTTCCGTTCCCTTGCAGCGCTGCGGACGTCGTGGGAGCAGGGGTGGGCACCGGGGCGTTTGTCGGAGTCGCGCCGACAGCGGAGGAGGCCGGCCGGATGGGATTGTTTTCAGCCCCTCCCGCCGTCGTATTTTGTGCGGCGGAGGTGCCTTGCGGTGCTGCGGAACCGACATCCCCCGAAGACACAGGGGCTGTTGCCGCAGCACCCGCTGCGGGCGATGCCGGTGCCGCTGCCGTTGGTGCAGGCGTCGACAGGGCAGGGGAGACGAGGGGCTCGCCGGTTGAGGGGGAGACCGCGCCCGCGGCACCGTCCGTCGGCAGATAGCGCCCCGTCTCCCACCAGTAGCGCAGCGTCAGCCCCGCATAAAAGGCCCCGCCGAGCACCAGCAGGACGTAGACGGTAATGAGCAGTCGCACGAGCTCCGAGCGCGGCGCCGCAGCCTCCGCTACCGGCCGCAGCCCTCGCGCGCGGCGCCGCGCGCCGGCCGGAACACGCAGACGCGGAGCCGTGGGAGCGTCATCCGTCCGCAGGGAAGGCCCTTGGGGAACGGCTGGCAGTTTGCTCTCGGAAGCGCTTCCGGTACCCTCGGGGGCGGCATCAGCATGCCGTGAGGAGTTGTCCCCCGAGGCGGCGTCCCTCCTGATGTCAGCTCCCTTGTCGCGTCCGCTCGTCCCGAGCCCCCTGTCCCGAGTCTCGGCCTCAGCCGCGGTCCCGTCCGCGCGCGGAGAGGGCTCCGTAGAGGAGCTCTTGTCAGCATCCGGAGACGTCCTTGCCGCTTCTCGAGCCTGCTCCTCCTCCCGGCGCTCATCCTCAGCCAGCGCTGCCAGATCGATCTTCGGCGCGGCCGAGATCTCCGGATCAAAGACGAGCGTCGCCTCGCCCAGCGAGTAGACCGCGCTGCGGCGCATCACGCTCTCCGTGATGGGTTCGCCGTCGCAGAGCGTCCCGTTGGTCGAGTGGTTGTCGGTAATCACATAGACCTGCCCCTCGCGGCGGATCGTGCAGTGGCGCCCGGAGAGGCCGACGACATCGGGCATGGACACGACACAGTTTTCGTCGCGGCCGATGGAGATGATGCTGCCGGGCTCTGCCGGCAGGCGATATTTCTGCCGCGTGCCGTCCTTGCGCGTGATGAAGATGACTGCCATGTGAGTTGTATCAGTATGCCAGAGAGCCCCGCAAAATCAAGCTCATAATGCGGCCAGTCCCTCGCGGATGCCCGCATCGAGAGCGCGGAAGGCGAGGCGGATCTCCTCCTCGGAGATGCACAGCGGCGGCATGAAGACAATCGTGTCATGCGTGCAGGGGCGCGTCAGCAGACCGTGCGGTCGCATGGCGACGCAAGCCTTTTCACCGGCGCGTTCGTCCTGAAGGTAGGGCGTGCCGTCCGGCCGGGCGATGTCGATGCCGAGGATCATCCCGCAGCGGCGGTGGGCGCAGACGTAGGGGTTGCTGCGCTCCAATTCTGCCGCCAGCTCACCGATGAGGGCCATCTTGGGCGGCAGCTTCTCCAGCACCTTCTCCTCCTCAAAGACATCGAGGCTCGCCATGGCCGCCGCACAGCCCAGAGGATGCGCCGTGAAGCTGTGGCCGTAATAAAAGGACTTGTTCTCGCTGTAGGGCCCGATGAACTTGTTGTAGACCGCTTCTGTCGTCAGGCAGGCCGCCAGCGGCGTGTAGCCGCTCGTCAGGCCCTTGGCGCAGCAGAGGAAGTCGGGAATAACCTCCTCGTGCATGCAGGCAAAGAGCTTGCCTGTGCGTCCGAATCCCGTCATCACCTCGTCGCAGATGAGGTAGATGCCCTGCTCATCGCAGAAGCGGCGCAGCTCGCGCAGCATCCCCTTGGGCCAGGGCGTCATGCGGTTCACACCCTGAATGATCGGCTCGATGACGATGGCCGCCACCGTTCGCAGAAAATCGGCGGGCAGCGCGCGCAGATCATCCATGCTCCCCACATGCGTCACCTCCATGCCGAAGCCGCGGAACTTGCTGAAGAAGGTCCCGACGCCGCCGAGCGAGGCTGCGCCCATCGTGTCGCCGTGGTAGCAGTTGCTGAAGGCGACGAAGTGCCGGCGCTGCTCTTCGCCGGGCGTCTGCACGTGGCTCTGAAAGGCCATCTTGAGAGCCGTCTCCAGCGCCGTCGAGCCGTCGTCGGAGAAAAAGACGCGCGTGAGCGTGCCCTCGGGGAAAAAGGAGCAGAGCCGCGTCGCCAGATCACTCGCCAGCCCGTGCGCGAAGCCGAGGTAGCTGCTGTGGCAGATCGTCTCGGCCTGGCGCTGAATCGCGCTGACGATGCGCGGGTGGCAGTGCCCGTGGATATTTACCCATATGGAGCTGTTGCCGTCGATGTAGCGGCGGCCGAGCGAGTCCGTCAGCCAGACACCGCGCCCCGATTGAATCATGAGAATCTCCGACTCCTGCCCCCAGAGAGCCTGCGGTGTGAAGGGGTGCCAGCAGTGTTCCAGATCGCGTTGAATCCAGCGTTGAGTTTGTTGCGTTGCATCCATGAGAATGGTCGTTGTGGTTGAAAGAGATGTCAGGGGGGGCGCCGGGCGCGGGAGTCAGCGTCGGGCGATTCCGAGAGGCTTCGATGACCGCGGCGCATCAGCGAGCTGTGCGCCGCGCTTCGCCGCTCCCGAGGCGGGCGCAACCCCGGTGAGACGGGAGCGATACCCGAGCGGGAAGCGGAGCGGAAGGCGGGAACCCGGAGCGGAAGTCTCTGAAGGCGAACCTCGGGGGAGAATCCTGCGCAAGCCGTGCGAGAGCGTGGGTGAGTCGAGCGAGAGCGATGCGGAAGCCTCGAAGGGGCGCCGCCCGCCGTGGCCATGAGGGCGCCACGGGTGCTGAGGAACCCTCCGTCGGCCCTTCGTTCCCTCCGCAGACGGTATCAGCCCTCCTCATCCTCCTCGGCGACCACGCGGGTCGTGAAGCGCATGAGCTCCGCCTTGAAGGAGAGCGGCACATCGCCCGTAGGGCCGTTGCGGTTTTTGGCGAGAATGAGCATGGCGTCGTCGCCCATCTCCTCGCGCTCCTCATCCGTTTCGGCGTAGTAGCGCTTGCGGTAGAGCAGGCCGATCATATCCGCATCCTGTTCGATGGCGCCGGACTCTCGCAGGTCACTCATCTGCGGCGTGCCCTTGTTTTTGCCCGTGCGGTTCTCCGGGCCGCGGTTGAGCTGCGCCAGCACGATGACGGGAATGCCCAGCTCCTTGGCCAAGCCCTTGAGACCGCCCGAGATTTCGGCGATCTCACGTTCGCGGCTGCTCTGCGCCTGCTTGGTGTGTGAGCGCATCAGCTGAAGGTAGTCGATGCCGATCGCCGCAAGCCCCGGGTTCTCGCGCTGCACGCGCCGAGCCTTGGCTCGCAGCTCAGAGATGGAGATGGCCGCCGTGTCGTCGATAATCAGCTGGCTGCCCTGAAGCTCCTTGATGGCGTCGCGCAGCCTCTTCATATCCTTGGGCGGAATCTGCCCCTTGTTGAGCTGCAGCATCGATTTGCTCACCCCGCTGCGCGCGTAGAGCAGACGCTCGACGAGCTGCACGCTGGGCATTTCGCAGGAAAAACACAGCACCGGCTTCTGCTCATCGAGCACGAGATGCTCAATGATGTTGAGCAGGAAGGAAGTCTTGCCCATCGACGGGCGCGCCGCAATGACGAAGAGCTCACCGGCTTTCAGGCCGTTGATCATGTGATCGAGCTTCTCGAAGCCCGAGCGAAGCCCGAGGATATCCCCCTTCGAGATCATCATGCGCTCCAGATTGTCCACCGCGCGCCGAATGTCCTCCTTGAGACTCCACTCCGCACCCTTGATCGCCGTCTGGCGAATGTGCAGCACATCCTGCTCCGTCTGATCAAGCAGGTCGTCAATCTCGCCCTCCTGTCGGTACGCAGCGTCCGTCGCCTTGTTGGCCGTCAGAATGATGGAGCGGCGGATGTATTTCTCCTTGAGAATCTCGAGATGCTGCTCATAGAGCGCCGTCGTCGTCGCGTACGAAAACACCTCCATCAGGCCCGTCGCACCGCCGACAGCCTCCAGCAGACCGTGGTCCTCGAGCTCCTGCGCCACCGAAGTTGCGTCAACCGTCTGCCCCTTGTCGTAGCGTCCGCGGAAATTTTCCCAGATGATGCGGTGAGCGGGGATGTAAAAGTAATCGCTGTTGACGCCGTCGGAAATGCACCGCGAGATGATGTTCGTCGGGTCGATCGACATCATGGACAGCAGACTCTTCTCCACGGCCGGGGCCTGCGGCATCACGGGACTCTCCGGCCGGGGCGTCGCCGCAGCGCGAAGGTCAGCAGAACTCGTTTGATCAGCACTCATGGTTTATCAGGGGCCGCCCGATCATCCCCCACGCCGAGACGGAGCTTCGAGCCGAGGCCGACGGGCCTCACCTCCCCGCGGCGCAGCGGACGGAGAGCCACCGAACGCAGCCCGAACGGAACCCGCGGCAGGCGGCCGCGCTCGGTCTGCCGAGTCGCGACAGCACCGATGGCACCGGGGGCGCCGAGCGCGTCCGGGGAGTCGAGCGATGCGCCGAGCCGGACGGCCGACCATGGCGGACCGAGCGGTTCGGAAAGGGCGGAGTCTCGTCCGGCGCCGTTCGAGATCTCATCCGGGGCCTCCGTGCGGCGGCTGTGGAGGGCCGCTGTAGGGACGCTGCGAGGGAGGGGGAAAGGTGCAGGCGGAACCGCGGTCATTGTACTCTTCCCGCGCAGGCTTGGCAAGACAAATGGACGCGCTTGCGCCGCTTGTCGACCGAGCTCCGGCTTGCTGTCGAAGCCCTGCGGCTCTCCAAGCGCAGTCTTGGAGCACTGAGTACAAGTCTCTTTGCCTCCGTGACCCTCCGTTCATAATGGCGTGCGCCAGCCCCCAATCTGCGCCCCTGGGGCATCATCTGCCCACCCCCGGCCGGCACCTGCGGTGCCCCCGTCTCTGCGTGACAGCGTTCCGAGAGAGCTGTAATGTCATGTGCATGAAGCCACTCCACGCCTCGGCCGATGGCTCCGCACTCCGGCAGATGCCTTCGGGCCGACTCGGCTTGCTGAGCCGCATTGTGCTGAGCCGCATTGCCGGCGAGCCCGACTTCTCATGACTCGAGACGGGCCGCGAGAGCCGGGCTCACAATGGCCTTGCGAAGTCACCGGCCGAAGCGGAGAGGGGCTTCACTCTATCAAACATCATCACAGAATATGCCATACCATCAAACATGCTGCGGGGCCATTCCCCGCACCTCATTAACGCCCTCGGAGCAGCCGCCTCTCATGGGGACTTCGTCAGGCCGTGAGTCGCACACGCCCCAGCGAGACGCCGTCATGCGGGCGCCGGGACTTCGCGCTTCGGGCTTGCTGGGTTTCCCCGGCCGTCACCGCGCCAGCGCGGAGTCTCCCTGCGGCGAGGCTCTGCCGATCCGTGCCGATATGATGATTCACTCGGGCTCCGCCGTTGCCCGGCGAGCACTCAACACCGCCGGAAAGGAGGTCGACGATGTGTCAGCGGCGTGAGGGCGAAGCTTGGGTCGTCTGGGTGCTGCGGCAGATGGTCGAGCGCCCCGTGGCTATCGTCACGGTGGCGTCTTGGGTCGCCGCGGCCGTGCTTTACGCCGACGTGCGCAACTTCATGAGGGAGCAGACACAGGCCTACGTCGAGACGGCCACGGCCCTGCGCGAGCTCTCCCTGCGCATCAGCCAACTCGAGAATCACCCCTTTCACCAACCCGTGTACCTGAGACAGGAGGATCGCACAACCAAGTAAACCATGAATACCGTTCAAGCCATTCAGCAGAAAGTCGGCGTCGAGGCCGACGGCGTGATAGGACCGGTGACGATCGAGGCCATCGCCCGAGCCTTGGGAATCATCGAGGCTCCCGCGGCAGAGGAGGGACCCATCCCCCCGCAGTCGCGCGTGCGCCTCGGCAAGAGCCTCTACGGCAGTCCCGGCTGTGAGGAGAATCTCGTGAACGTGACGCCGCCCTACCCGCTGCTCTATGAGGGGAAGCCCGTCAAGAGCATCCGCGTGCACCGCTGCATTGCCGCGCGAGTGGAGCGCGCGCTGCGCGCCGTGCTCGAGCATTACGGCCAGGAGGCCATCAGCCGCCTCGGGCTGGATCTCTACGGCGGCAGCTACAACTACCGCAGCTGCACCGGCGGCAGCTCCCTGTCGATGCACGCCTGGGGCGTTGCGCTCGATTTTGATCCCGAGCACAACAGCTACAACATGAAGCGGCCCCGCGCCCGCTTCAGCGGCGCCGAATACGAGGACTGGTGGCGCATCTGGGAAGAGCAGGGCGCCGTCTCTCTCGGCCGCCAGCGCGATGTGGACTGGATGCACCTTCAGTTCGCGACGCTGGACTGAGCACCGCGCTGCTGCCTGTCGTTTGCCGCCTATCGTCTGAAGCCCCCTGACTGCCGCCTGTGCACGGCCGCCTACACGGTCGCCGCTGACGGTGAATGCGCCGAGGCTCGCGGAGGTCCGCGTGTTCCGCCCCCTCATGAAGGTGCCCTCGGGTGCGACCGCTCGCGGATTCGCGAGTTCTCGGCTCCGCTGATCACGAGACGCGATTTCGTGACCTTTGTTCGCCGGAGCTGTTTCGTGGCCTCAGTTTGTGGGCCCGGTTCAGTGCTGCCGTTCACGAGGCCGGACTCACATGTCGGAAGGGGCAACAGAGCGGGCTGCGCGGCGGGCGGCGAACAGCAGGGCTGCGACGCGAGCCGCACGGGGGCGCGCTGGTTTCTCTCCCCAACGGGAGGAGCCGGCGCGCCTTTTGCATTGAAACGGGAGCATGGTGTTGCTCGAGCCCGGGTTCCGAATCCTGCGGGAAAAGGGGCAGACCTGCGGATGGCCGGGAGGGGCTGCGGCTTGTCCTCGGAGGTGTGTTTTCCCCTCCCTGTTGCACCGCAAGGTGGCTCGCGGAAAGCCGGGTGGGAAGCTCAGAGGGGTGCACGGCAGCGAGCTCGGAGGGGGAGCTCGGAGGAGAGCGCCCGGGAGAGAAGCCGGGAGGCGATTTCGGAGGCACCCGGAAGGTTACTCGGCGGTTGGGGTGCGACGTTGTTGACGAAGGCGCGCAGGGGAGAAGCTGCGCCTAGGCATATTGACAGAATAACAAGTTGCACCCTGACGCGGAGAGGACTTGCGCGAGCGCCGCGGCTCCGTTACAATAGGCGTGTGAGAGCGCGAGGAAAGCGAGCGAGAAGGCTTTGGCCGGTGCTGTTGTGCATCGTGCTCTCGCTGCTGCTGCACCTGCTGATTCTGGCCCTGCTGATGCTCGTGCCCGAAAGCCCGGATGGCTCGGCGCGGCATCACCGTCGCACGCCGCGCGCCCTGCACGTGCTGCGCCCCCCCGCCAAGAAGCAGCCGAAACCTCAGGAGGAGAAGCCGAAACCGCCGCGGAACTTCGGCAAGACCAGCCCCGATGTGCCCGAGACCTTGCCCCGCGATCCCGACCGCATCGGCAACCGCAACACCGAGGGAGCCAGCGAACTGGTTCCGGACAGTTCGGAGAAGGCGCCCCACATGGAGGGTGAGGAGCGACCGGAGGAGGTGAATCCCCTTGAGCAGGAGCGGCAGGACGGCGACCTCGCCAGCGAGCAGATCTCGCCGAGCGAAGACACAGGCCGCGCCAAGCCCAACCAGATCCCGCCCCATCCTGATCAGCCTCAGCAGCCGCAGGATCAGCAGCGCACCCCCGAAGAGACGGACTCCACGCCGCGCCCGCCTTCCGACGACGGCGAGCCGCTTCGTGCTGAGTCTTCTGCTGAGCCTGTGCCGCAGCCGACGCAGCAGCCGGTGATCATCTCGGAGACGCCGAGCCGCGGGCTGGAGCAGGGCCGGGGGCGCGAAGCGGACGTGAAGGAGGAGCGCCCGGCCTCAAACCCGGATCTCCCGCAGCCGGCATTGCCCGCTCAGGAGACTCCCGACGGCAAACCCGTGCCTCAGCAGCCGCCGGCAGCGGAAGACGAGGACCCGCAGCCCCGACCGGCTGCGCGGCCCGGTCTCTCGGATGCCGTGGCGCTGCTGCCGGATCCGACGCTTCCTCCGCCCGCGCAGCGCAGCCGCCCGGTTTATGACCCCAGCTTGCCGAGCTCGGTTCAGCCGGGTTTCCGCACCTACGAGCGCCGCAGCCGCAGCAGCGGTACCTTCATCTGCGGTCGGCATCCGTCGCTGAGCGTGGAGGCCTCCCCTCGCGGCCGCTATGAGGCCGAAGTTTACCGGCGCATCGCGCGCTCCTGGTACTTTGAATGCGATGAGCACCGCAGCGCCCTTGTGCCCGGCACGCTCACCGTCAGTATCACCCTGACGAAGGAGGGGCGTATCCATAATCTGCAACTGCTCTCGCGCCGCGGAGCCAGCGTCGTGCAGCAGTCCCTCACCTTCAAAGCCATTCGGCAGGCGTCTCTGCCTCCCATCCCCGCGTCCGTGCAGAAAGAGCTCGGCGGCAGTCTGCTCGAGATGGGCATCATGTTCATCTATGACTGAGCTTAAACTTCGACCATCCAGACCCCTGCCGCCGGCTGCTCGCCGTTCAGCGCCTTACCGTTCAACCTCTCTCCATACCGACTCCTATCATACCGACTCTTACCACCACCCCATGCGACTTCAACGCTCCGTCACCTACAAGATTAACCCCTCGCACCTCTGATCTCGTCCCGCCTCTCGGATGAATGGCTGCCTGATGGCGTTCATCGCGCCGCCTCCGCTCTTCGGTGCCTCCTCCGAGACATGCCCCGTCAAAAGACTCCCTCCATCACGAAACCCAGCCCCACCAAACGCGCCGTTGCGATACCCGCCCGTCGCGATACGCTCTGAACTCTTTTTTGTCACACAACATTCCGACACGCCATGATTGAAACCGCCAAACAATTCCTCGATGCCTGTCACCCCTTCGGCTATCCCCTGCTGATCTGCTCGGTGACGCTCATTGCCGCCATCCTTTACCACCTCATCTTCACCGGTGAAGGGCGCGCGCTCAGAAGCCTGCAACAGAAGCTCGCCGTGGCCAAGATGCAGAACTCGTCTCAGGTGCTGTTGGAGTCCGCCCTGAGCTCCAAGGCCCCGCTCGCCCGCGAGGTCATCTACTGCATCGAGCACCGCTATGAGCCCGATATCGAGAAGCTCATCGAGGCGCGCCTGCGCCTCATCATGGATCGCCAGCGCGCCGGTATGTCGCTCATCAACATCGTCACCACGATTTCCCCCATGCTCGGCATCCTCGGCACGGCCTGGGGCCTCGTGGAGATCTTCGGCGTCTTCGGCACCACGGAGGCGCAGAGCGGCATCAGCCTCGGCATTTCCAAGGCGCTCTACACCACGATCTTCGGCTTGGCCATCGCCGTGCCCGGCATCGTGGCGCTCTCCTGCTTTGAGCGCTCGCTGGAGCGCCGTTCAGCTCGCGTTGCCGAGTTTTTCACCGATTTGCTGGCCCACCGCAACCGCCTGTGAGACGCCATGAATATCTACACCCGACGACATGCAGCTACGGGCGTTCCCATCGTCCCCATGCTCGACATCCTCACCATCCTGCTCATCTTCTTCATCGTCCACACGGAGTTCAAGAGGCAGAATCAGGTGCTGCCCATGACGCTGCCGCAGACGCAGCACCTCAGCGGCGAGCGCGGGGATTCGGATACCCTGCTGCTCGAGCTTGACGGCACCGGCCGCATCGCGCTCGGCGGGCAGATCGTTCCGCTGGAGCAGCTCCCGACAGCCGTCAGTCGCCTGCGCCGCTCGAACCCTGATCTCAAGATTCAGGTGTCGGCCGCTGAGGAGTCCTCCATGGGGAGCTTCATCACCATCATGGACGTGCTCACGGCCGCCGGCGTCGACGTGGAGCAGGTGCCTGTGCGCATCGACTACCAGCCCGCGTGACCCGTGACGACTTGCGTGGCCAGCGGCCGGCGGTCGGCGTGGTCGGAAGAGCGCGTGATTGTCCGTCGGCGTGATTGGTAGCCGAGGTGGGGGAGCGTTTCCCTTCGCCGCTCGGAGCCGCGAGGTGGTGAAGGCGACGAGGAGCAGGGGAACGCAGCGACGATCAGGTGCGCGGCGCCAAATGGAGGGAGAGTGGCGGGACCGCGCCGGAAGGGGCGGAGCGTCTCAAGGGAGACAGAGCAGGGGGGCTGAGCCGAGCAATGCCCCTGAGGCTGTAGCACAGATAGCCGGGCATTGTCGGGAAGCTGAGAGGTGAAGCGCCGAGCACTGCCGAGGGCAGGGGCGCCGAAAAGAGATTTTCCCGCGGCTCTTTTCCGAGGCCTCAGGTAGGGTTGGGGGGCAGTCCGCGTGCCCGGTAACACCGAACGATGGGGATGTCTGACAACATCAGCTGCGTGAGCTCGTACTCCGCCGCTGCATCAGCTCGCGACCCGGCGATCAGCCGCGCACCTTGAGGCCGAGGAGCATTTGAGCGTTGTTGCGGCTCTTGCGCATGAAAAAGAGGAGGCGCTCCATGGCTTCCTCAGGCTTGTGGTTCGCCAGCCCGCGGCGAATGAGGCGGATTTTCTCCAGCATCATCTCCGGCAGAATCAACTCTTCGCGGCGCGTGCCGCTCTTGAGGATGTCAACCGCCGGATAAATATAGAGCTCGGCAATGCGTCGGTTGAGCACGAGCTCCATGTTGCCCGTGCCCTTGAACTCCTGAAAGATGAGGCTGTCCATGCGGCTGTTCGTCTCAATGAGAGCCGTGGCGAGAATGGTCAGCGAGCCCGCGGTGCGAGTGTTGCGCGCGGCGGCGAAGAGTCGGCGGGGCATTTCGAGAGCGCGGGCGTCAATGCCGCCGCTCATCGTGCGGCCGCTGCCGCGATCCGCATTGTTGTAGGCGCGAGCCAGGCGCGTGATGGAATCCATCAGGATGAGGACGTGGCGCCCGGCCTCGACGAGGCGCTTGGCGCGCTCGATGCAGAGCTCCGCCATGCGGCAGTGCTCGCGCACGCCGCTGTCATTGCTGGAGGCGTAGATCTCCGCCCCGGGCAGGGCTCGCTTGAACTCCGTCACCTCCTCCGGGCGCTCGTCCACCAGCAGAATCATCAGGTGAAGATCCTCGCCGTAATTTTCAATGGCGCCCTCCGCAATGTGCATCAGCAGCGTCGTTTTGCCGGTGCGGGGCGGCGCGACGATGAGGCCGCGCTGGCCGCGCGCCACCGGGGCGATGAGATCGAGCGTGCGCGTCGTGTAGCGCGTGCTGGTGGTCTCGAAGGCGAGGCGGTGGGTCGGGTTGACGGCCTTGAGGTCTTCAAAGTGCGGGTTGTTCGCAGCCTCCTCCGGTGCTTGCCCGTTGACTTGATTGAGGGTGATGAGCTGGTGCCCGCGCTCATAGCGCTGCGCGACGCCGCTGAGCTGCACGAAGGGACGCAGGGCATATTTGCGGATGAGTTCGGCGGGGACGTAGATGGCATCCTCCGAAGGTGCCCAGTTGTTGTCCGGCACGCGGAGGAAGCCGAAGCCCTTGGGCGTGATCTCCAGCAGGCCCGTCACGGGCTGCGGCTCGCCGACGGGAACGTAGGATTTCTGGTTCGGCGCGGCGGCTTCTGTCTTTTTTTTCTGGCCGCGCCAGGGGGTGCGTCCCTTGGCGGCATTGGCGGATCGAGCGTCGTCCTGCTGCTGAGGTCGGGGCTTGAAGCCGTGCTCGCGGCGTCCGGCGGCAGCACCCTGCCGCCCGGCTGCCTGTGGCTGGTAGCCGCGGGTGCGGTTGCGCGGCGGGCGCTGGGCACTCGCCTGCTCAGAGGGTGAGAAATCCGATGCGCTCATGGCAAGGGAAGGGCAGGGAAATACAAAAACAATGAAAAAATGAGCAGAGGCGGGGCAGCTCAACGTGCCGCCCCGCCCCGGCCGGGAAATGGAGTGAAATCAGAGCTGTTCAAGCACAGACTCTGCGATCTCGAAGTTCGTGAACACGTTCATCGTGTCATCGTAGTCATCGAGCAGCTCATAGAGCTTCATGACCTTGTGCGCCGTATCGACGTCCTCAATCACGGTCGGGTTCTGCGCGACGGAAATCAGCTTCATCCCCGTCACGTTCTTGCCGGCGGCACTCAGCGCCTCGCTCACGCTCTGGAGATCCGTCGGGCCGCAGATGAAGTTCCACTCGCCCTCGTTTTCACCGGCAGCGAACTCATCGGCCCCGCAGTCCATGGCCAGCTCCATGGCGGCGTCCTCGTCGAGGCTGTCGTCGACAATGCTGACCTGACCCTTGCGGTCAAATTGATACGCAACCGAGCCCGGAGTGCCCATGTTGCCGCCGTTGCGCGAGAAAATGGTGCGCAGCTCCGAAGAGCAGCGGTTCGTGTTGTCGGTCGCCACCTCTACGATGATGGCCGTGCCCGCAGGGCCGTAGCCCTCGTAGGTCATCTCCTGAATCGTCGCGCCGGAAAGCTCGCCCGTGCCCTTCTTGATGGCGCGGTCGATGTTGTCCTTGGGCATCGAAGCCGCCTTCGCTCCTTCAATGGCCGCGCGCAGACGCGGGTTCGTGTCAACGTCACCGCCACCGCTCTTGGCAGCAAGGGTGATTTCATGGGAGTAACGGGCAAAAATCTTGCCCTTCTTCGCGTCGGCGGCTGCCTTCGTGAATTTGATCTTGGACCATTTATTATGACCTGACATACTGTTCCGGTTGGGGGTTCTGAAAAAAGTCGTGGCTGTCGGGCCGGGGGAAAAGTTGCGCTGCAGCCCATGGAAGTCGGCGTCTCCTTGCCGAGGAGGAGACGCGATGGAGGAATGCCTTGTCCATCAGACCCGGGTGCCAGTGCACCCGGCGTCAAAGTCGAGCTGACAGGATTCGAACCTGCGACCTCTTCGTCCCGAACGAAGCGCGCTACCAGCCTGCGCTACAGCTCGATTGCCCTGAGGGCTGGGCAGAGTATACAGGAAGCGCGAGTGAATTGCAAGAGTAAAATGCACTTTTTTGCAGAAAAACTCACAGAAATGGGGCTGTCACCCTCGCAAAAATGATATATCCCCCGCAAAACCCATTGTTTGCGAGGGATATATCGAGAAATGCGCAGGTGAGGATGCTCACCCTCGACCCGCGCGAGAAAGCGCTTCCGATGAGAGAAGGCTTCCTCCGCGAGCGTGCAGTTGGAGGATCAGGCGCCGTACTGCGCCTTGCGGCGGCTCTTGTTGGCCTCGTCGTTCTCGCGGTTCTCCTTCACCTTCTTGGTGATGCTCTTGGCGCGGCGAGAGATCTCCGCATCCGGGTCCTTGGAGTAGCGATCCAGTAGCTCCAGCACCCAGGGGTGATCATGCATGCCGGCCAGTGTGTTGAGAATGGCGATCTTCGTCTTGCGATCCTCCTCAATCTGCTTGAACTGCTTTTCAGCCTCCAAGCGCCCGGGGGAGCCCTCGGGCAGGGCGTTGACGCCCTCGATCTTGTTGATGAGCTCCTGCCCGCGCGAGGTGTCGGGGAAGGGGTTGCCGAAGCAGACCTGCAGCAGCTGCATGGCCTCCTGCGAGTTGCGCTCGCGATTCTGGGCAAAGACCGTGCCGATGGCATTGCTCACCAGACGCTCGTACTTCGGCTCGCCGGCGGCCTCCTTCTTGAGTTCGCCGATGTAGGCGAGCTGGGAATCGTCGCCCCAGAAGCCGAAGAAGACGAGGTCCTTGGCCCAGTTCTTCTTGTCCTTCATGCGCTCCTTGTAGTAGGCCAGCGCCTTCTGCGAGCAGCAGCGGGCAAGCGAGCGCTTGAGCTGGTCGCGGTGCTCCTCCTTGAGGGCGTCGAAGACGCGGTCGCCGATCTCCGCCTTGCGGGCCGGATCCTCGATCTTGGAGAGGATCGTATCGAGCGAGTTGTTGAGCGTGCCGGCCAGGCTCGCGTCCGTGTCCTCATCGCCGAGCAGCTTGATGATTTCATCAATATCGGATTCGGTGAGGCGAAGAACCATCGCATTCCAGATGTGCGAGAGAACCTTGTTTTTGGTGCCCTTGTCCTTCCATGCCTTGTTCGAGGAGACCTTCGAGGCCAGCTTGCGGAATTTATCGTTGAGCTTTCTGTTGGCGTCGCCGGTCGTCGCCACCGAGATATCGCCGAGCAGCTTCTGGATGATGCGCTCCGAGATCACCGTGCACTGCTCGGAGAGCGTGTTGAAGACCATTTTTTCAATCTCGGGGTTGTTCGTCGCGGCATAGGCGAGCAGGGGGCAGAAGGCCAGAGCGCCGTCCACCGGAGCATTGCCGAGCAGCACCTTGCCCTTCGCATCCCGCATCGACGGGTTGACGATGAGATCGAGCATGAACTTCGCATCGTCGACCGAGCACTTCACGTCGAGCTTTTTGCCCTTGCTGAGCTGAGCGTCGCGCTCAATCCGCATCGAGCGCTTCTTGAGCCCCTCCGAGCGCTCGTGCTGTTCATTGGCGATGCGAGCGTTCTCGTTGGCGTTGATGACGTAGATGGTGCAGCCAACGGCGAGTGCGCCGAGAATGCCCAGGCAGACGTAGAAGATGGGGCGCTTGTGCAGCGGGGTGGCCGCAGCCTGCTGCTGAAGCATCGAGATGTAGGCGTCGCGGGCATTGAGCTCCTCCTCCGTCATCTCGGGAGCAGCGGCTTCCGCCTGCTTCTCCGGCGAAAGGGCCGCCGCCCCTTCATCGCTGAGCGGAGCAGCCTCCTCGGCCGCGTCGGGAGAGGGAACGGGCGGCACCTGAGCCGGATGCGGCACGTCGCCTGCCGCCGCTGCGGGGTGGGCGGCGTGGGACGGTGCCGATGCATGCAGAGCCGGCTTCGTTGCAGCCGAGGGCTTCAGACTCGGCGCGGACGGTTTGAGAGCAGAGGCCGCTGCCGGCTTGAGGGAAGGAGCGGCCCCCGTAGCCTTGAGCGTCGGGGCGGCCCCCGAGGGTTTGAGCGCGTGCGGCGCAGCGGGGGTGGCTGCCGGCGCCTGAGAGATAGCCGTGGTGGGGGCCGGGCGCGAGGCCGCAACGGGTTTCGGAGTCGTTGCCGTCGTCTTGGGCAGCGCCGCCGGCGCGGGCTTGCCCGTCGTGGGACGCAGCGCCGAGGTGGCCGACTTGGCCGAATCGGTCGCCGCGGGCATGCCGGTCGGCTTCAGCGCGGGAGCTCCCGTCTTCGGCAGCCCTGCAGGGGCAGGCTTGGCCCCGGCGGGTTTGAGAGAGGGAATCCCGGACTTGGGCAGGCCCGCCGGCGCGGGTGCGTCCGCCGTGTGCGAGACACCCAGAGCCGAGGCGCTGAGCGCCGCCGCAGACGTTCCGCCCTTGCGCGGGTTGTGCGGCGCCTTGGGGAGCCCGGCGGGTTTGAGCGCCGGACCGCCCGACGTTCGAACATGGGGAGTGGATGGGGTGGCTGCGTGATGCGCCGCAAGCGGCCCCTCGGGAATATGCACATCGAGGGCCTTGGCTCGAGCCTCAACCTGCTCGGCGCGAGCAGCTGCCTCCGCAGCCGCCGCAGCCGCCGCAGCAGCCGCCGCCTTCGCCTGGGCGATCTCCGCCTCGCGTCGCGCATGGAGCAACTCTTCGCGCACCTTGCGCGCCTCTTCCTCGGCAGCAGCCTTGCGCGCAGCCTCTTCCTCCGCCGCCTTGCGAGCGGCTTCCTCCTCGGCCGCCTTGCGGGCCGCCTCCTCTTCGGCAGCCTTGCGTTCGGCCTCGGCCTCGGCGGCCTGCTGCGCCTCATAGGCGGCCATCTGGCGCTTGTACTCCTCCATCTGGCGGTTATACTCCTCCATCTGGCGATTGTACTCGGCCACCTCCTCCGGTGAGGGCTCTGCGCTGCCGGCATTCGCCTGAGCAGCCGCAGCCTGAGGCGCGGTATCCTGCGCTGTGGTCGCGGGGGCGGCCTGAGGCGCGGGCGAGGGAGCTGCCGTCTTCGGTGCAGCGGCCTTCGGAGCCTCCTCGGGGGCCTTCTCGCCGCTCTCGGGCGCGGGAGTCTGACTTTCTTTGGGGTGAATCACGCTGCCATCGCCGCTCTTGAGGAGAACGCGGCGGGTGGGAACGGGGCCGGAGCTGAGAAGTGTACGGCGCGGAGCGGGGTTGGGAGAGCCTGTATTAAGTCGCGGTGCTGCCATAGGTGCGTTAATGGATCAGAGCTTACTCTACTCTTTTTGACGCGGGATTGCAATCACAGATTGCGTCCGCCGGGAAATTGAGCTGAGATTTTGCCCCTTTCCGCCCTCGACGCAGAGCCCGGTCGGGGCTCGCCGCGACACCCTCCGGCGCACCGCAACCGGGGGCATGGGCGGGGTTGCCCGTCCGGTTCGCGGGCGAGGCACAAGAGCAGGGACCGCCCTGCTCAATGCCGGCGCTGTGCGGCCTCGCTCTCGCCCTCCTCGCGCGGCACGGGGGCAAGCATCATCTTCAGAAAAGCCAGACCGAGTCCGATTTGCAGCAGAAGACCGATGCCGAAGCAGATGAGGCTCAGCCTCATGCCCGAGACGTCCATCCCCGCGAGAAGCTCCACGGGGCCGTAGAGCGTCAGCCAGGTGTAGAGCGCCGCATCAGCCAGCGCCAGCAGAGCGCAGACTTTCACCCCGATTGCACTTTCGCGCAGCGCGCGGGAGAGCGAGAGCGCCAGCGTCAGCCCCGCCGCGATACCCGCGCAGAGCCGGATGCCCGCACCACCCTCGCTCAGCGGCGCCGCCTCCGTATCAGCCGAGGGGAGCAGGATGAAGAACGTGCAGAAAACGGCGGCGAGCAGCACCGTCAGCCCGATCGTCCGCGGATTGCGCGTGAGCATCAGCGGGATGAGAGCAATGAGAATGCCCGCGCCGATGGCGTTGCGATGCTGAGCGAAGGCCGGGGCACTGTCCAGCGGGGCGTAGCCCGTCATCATGTTGCCGAAGCCGATCACGTAGACACAGATCGCCAAACTCACCGCCAGCAGCAGCGCCAGGCGGGAGCGCACAGCCGGAGACTGCGGCACCAGCAGCGCCAGCGCCAGAGAGCCCGCCAGCGCCATCGCCAGGAAGGGGAGCGCCTGCCCCCACCACCAGATGAGCCCGCAGCTCAGCGCCAGCGCCGCGCACAGAAAGACCGCGAGGAGCCGCATCTCCGTGCCCGGGTGCCGCAGCAGCAGAATCCGCACCGCCAGCACGATGATCAGGCCGACACCGGCGTGAGCCATGAAGAGCACGCGTCCGTCCGCCGAGCCCAGCAAATCCGTCTGCTGCATCCAGGGAAAGACGAAAGCCGCCAGCGCCGTGCAGCAGCAGGCAATCATCGGCCACGCGCACCACGCACTCCCGCGCGAGAGCGGCAGCAGCGTGCGCTGCGGCGCCCACCCGGCCCCGCAGACCGGCAGCAGAGCCGCCCAGAAGAGCGCCCCGATACCCAGAGCCGCCGCCAGCGACGCCGCCCCGAAAAGCCCGAGCACGAGGGGAATCTGAAGCTGCCAGATGGGCACGAGCCCCATCAGCTCGGCATTCGAGAGAATCGAAGTGTCCATCAGCTTCGTCAGCAGCGCATTGACGAGAATCAGAATAAAGACCAACAGCAGCAGAAAGAGGCGGCGTTTCATGGTTCGGGAATGTGATTGTTGAAGCGGAATCAGGCGGGTGTCGAGGCAGAGGAGAGGCCTTGTGTCGAGCAAGAATGCGGCGATACGGTGCTGTGACGCAGGGAAAGCTCAGTCAGTTCGAAAACAATCAGAGGGCGGCGGCGGACGGCTCGGCGGGGGCGCTCTTGCCGTGAATCAGACTCAGGCAGTGGAGAAAGACCGCGTTGAGCTCCGCAGGGCGCAGGCGTTGACCGAAGGCCGGCATCGCACCGCCCTTGCCCTCGCGCAGCGATTGCAGCAACTCCTCCTCCTTGCGCTGCCCGAGCGTCCGCAGATCCGCAACGCCGGGCATCTCCTCGACCGAGGCCACATAACTCTTGCCGCTGCCATCGAGCCCGTGGCAGACCGCACAGTGGCGTTCAAAGAGAACAGCCCCGCTCTCGGCCGGAGCCTCCTCGCCGAAACTCACGGCCCCCGGCGGCGGCGCCAGCGGCGCGGCCGGGCGCTCATTCATATCGGACACCGCAGGCGGCAGCAGACCGAACATATCCAAATCAACCTGCCAGATCAGATAGCCGAGACCGCCCAGAGCCGCGAGCGCGATGATGATATTAAAAATCAAGAGATCCTTATTCATAGCGTTTGAGTAAAAAGTGAAGGTGAAGAATCGTCGCCAGCCCCGCGCCGAGCAGCGAGGCCACAAAAATCCCCGGAATGTGGAATAGCGGCCCCGTCGGCACCCCGTCGAGTGCCCCCGCCAGATCCGCCCACTGCGTCAGCCCCCCCCAGAGCAGCACC
>DGYMR06203__coassemble_634_pt1 | contig 45193 bp, 26 predicted proteins | sample DGYMR06203__metabat2_low_PE_047 | metagenome-assembled genome bin DGYMR06203 | reverse complement strand
TGCTGTCCGCCTCGGGGATCAGAATCACCTCATCGCCGTGGTGCAGCTCGGTATCGGCCGGCAGAGTGCTGCCCGCAATCGTATGAACCTCGCCCGAGGACTGAGATGAAGCGTCGAGCAAAGCCGGATTCCACGCTCTCGCGGGGGGCAGAGGCAAGACGATGGCTGCCTCATCCGATACCTCGACCTGAGCGCCGACGGCCACGAAGCAGCTTTGGCCGCCGCCTTCTCCAACGGAGGTTAGCAGCACGGCTTCTCCCGACGAGCTCGGAAAGGTCACCGTGCAGGAGCCCGCAGAGGTCACGGCATATATCTTGGAGGGAATTGTGGGAACAATCATACTCTCAAGCTATCACGCCCTCACTAAAAGTCAACGGGTGCAGGGGTGAGCACAAACTGCCCGCTTGCACCCGGCGGCACCGTTCGCTGATGCTCAGTCTCTCGAGCACCTGCGCTCACGTGCGCTCGCGTTTCGGGGCCCGCGGCCGTGCGCGCGACTTCCTTCCGACCGAGATTCCGCGGGCCACGGTTCCCTTCCGGCTCAGCTCCGGCGCCGTTCCCATCCGCCGGCAATTTTCCCAGGGCAGGCCTCTCGATTCCGGGCGAGTCTACGCCTCAGGCCGAATCCTTCCGCCCGCGCAGAAGGGAGGATTCGGCCCGCGGCAGCCGCAGGAATGAAGTGATTTTGCAACTTTGTACTTGATTTTCACCCGTATTTGTTGTACGCAGAGACTGTCTATGTTCACCTCATTTGATACCCTTGAAGAGTTACGCGAAGCCGTTTCCAAGATCGACTTCTGCTGGTATATAGAAGATCTGGACACCGACAACGTGTGGGGTATGGATCGGAGCGGCAACTGGTACCGGCTCGAAAAATCCGACGACGGCACCAAGTACGAGCTTTGGTCATTCCCGGTCTGCCGCTCATACGACAAGCGCCCGTATGATTTCTTCGAAGTAACCGAGAAGGAATTCTGGGCGCGCGTACTGTAACGCCCCGCCCTGCCGCGCCTTGCCGGGGCCGGCTTTCGGCACCTCGGGACGCGTTCGTTTTCGTGCTGTTTTCGTGCCGGGCGGACGCTTTCCCGCAGCGTTTGCATCACTCCGGGCCATGAAAAAAGCGGATGCGCCACATCGTGACACATCCGCTTCATACCGGCTGTGGGACTCGAACCCACACTCCGAAGAACTCGATTTTGAGTCGAGCGCGTCTACCAATTCCGCCAAGCCGGCAGCAGGCGTGATAACGCGCCTATTAAACAGAAAAGTGTGCGCCCTGTCAAGCCCAAAGCACGCCTATTTTGCGCGAGCGCGGCCATGCGGGGGCGCCGATCGGCCCGAGCCGCCTCCGGAGTGGCTCGTCGGGATGTCGAAAAAGTCTTGCTCTGCCGCGTTTTTTGTGCTAGGATGCGCGAGCGCTCAGGTGCTCAGGGATGGGTGGCAGAGCGGTTGAATGCAGCGGTCTTGAAAACCGCCGAAGGGTAACCTTCCGTGGGTTCGAATCCCACCCCATCCGCTTAAAAACAACTTTACAGGGGGAAGCCTGAAAGGGCTTTCCCCTTGTATTTTCAGACTTTTCTTGACTTTCTGCTTAGCCTACGATAGCATGAGCGCACACCTCAGCGCTAGACGTTCTGCTAGACGTGCCGCTAGACGCGTGCTAGACGTGCCGCCGGGCGCTAGACGCGGGGCAACGTCTTACACCACTACCGAAAAAAGAGCTATGGCCGGAATTTCAAAGAAGGAGGGAAGGAATGTTTGGTACGCTACCTTCCGAGTCAATGGTAAGAGTTTCATGAAGTCTACGAAGGTGCCCATCACTGCACCGGGGGAGAAGCCGGCGAACCTGAAAGCGCGGGCTCAAAGGCAAGCCGATTCAATGGAGCGCCTTGCTCTTGGCCTATCCCCCCTTGATAAAGAGATGGACGCGCTGCGAGCAGCGGCCGCAACCGGCGGAGCTGCTGCAAAGATGCCCTCAGTGCGAGACTATTTGAACAACTTTTCGATGAACTGCAGGGAGTCTACTCAACAAAACAAGAAGAGGGCTTTCAAGCTCTTTCTGCGCTTCTTGGCGGGGGATGCCGAACGCCGGCTTGACTGGGTAACCCATCAGAAGTGTCAGGACTTCCTTGACTCCTTGGCCGGGACGATTGCCTCTCGCACCATTGAAACCATGAGGCAGCACGTTTCTTCCGCCTTCAATAGGGCTATCGAGGAAGGGTTTCTGAGCAGGAATCCGATGAAAAAGTGCAAAATCAAAGACCTTGGCAAGGATTCCATGCGGCGCGAGGCTTTCACGCGCGAGGATATAATGCTCATTCTCAGAAAGGCGCCGGCGCCTTGGCCTGACATCGTTCTCTTGTGCCTCAACACGGCCGGGCAGAGGCTAGGGGACATTGTGTGCATGCGGTGGGACTCTATCGACTTCGAAAAGGGCGTGATTCGCCTTTGGACGCAGAAAACGGGAGCGGGGCTGGAGTATCCTATACTCATGAAGGAAAGGCTTCGCTTTCTCAAGGCTCACGCCTGCAATAGTCCCTATGTGTTTCCCGACATGGAGGAGCGCTACAGGCGCAGCCCCGGGTATCTGTCAACGGAGTTTACCTCTCTTCTTCAGACTCTCGGCATAGCTCAGCGTGCTAGCGTGAGCGCGAAGGGCGGCGGCCGGCGCTCTGTATCGAACAAGAGCTTTCACAGCCTGAGAAGCTATGTCGTCACGGCTGCCCGCACGTCAGGGATTACGGCAGATATGTGCCGCGTGCTGGTGGGGCATGAATCCGAGGAAATACAACAGAGGTACTTCCGACCGCAACCGCAGGACAAAGAGCTAGCATTGAGAAATATCATGCCGGCGGGGTTTGAGGTGAGGGAAGAGGAGCCCGGCTCAGTCTGAGCTCTTGCGCGCCTATAGAGGCGTTTTTCCATACAACCATGCAACTTGTCCCTTCTCATAGAGTTTTTACATAATACAACTTGTTTATAATAAAGAATCTAAATCCCTTGAGTGGGGTTGTATAGCGGTTGCAAAAAGCCTCCGAAAGTTGCAAAAGGGGGCGGAAAGTTGTATGACCGCCGGCGCGGATACGGGTTTGCACGAAGGGGAATCGTGCGAGCCCGTTTTGCGTTTGTTTGCATTTGAAAATTGTTTGTACCGGTAAACTTTTGACATAATTCAGAGTTTCCGAGGGGTATCGGCGGAAGGAAGGCGCTTGTGGGGTGTACCTGTTAAAAGATTCCTTACACCCTCCCTGCCCTGTGGCGCCTGCCCGAGCTGTCTACACTTGTCCACACTGCAATCTCTCTCCTTGATATCTTTGTATCGGCGCGTTATGACAGTTCGTCGTTGTGGACACGTTGCACCCCTTCCCGCGTGTTTGCGGTTTTGGTGTATGTATAATACTAAGGGGCTAATGTGGGAGAGATAGGGGCGGTGGTGTTTGCGTCGGGTTGCAATACTTGTATAATCCTCATTATTATGCGCTAGCGCGCGTCCTGAAAAGCTTGTAAGTATCCGCTTATGTCCGTGGTCTGCGGCGTCAGTACATAGGACGGAGGGAAGGGGTATTTCTGTCAGGGGCTGGCGCAGTGCAGGACTGTGTCCCGAGCAGTTCACGAGCTACGGAGCGGCCTCCTGTGACGTCGGGGTGGGGCTTGTAAAAGGCGGAGTTGTGTGACATCCCGGTGCGCTGCGGCGCGTTCTAGCTCCCTTCCTGCTCTCAGGAAGAGGCAAAACAGAGGCAAGAGGGGAATTGCCTGAGGGCGGGCAGATTATGCGGGTGGAAAAAATCTCCTACAACATCTGGTGTACATTCATGGCCTTAGATATAACCAACAACACAATATGTTGTATGTCTATTTTAATTTGTATTGAATATATAGCGCTTCTGTTAAAATTCCTCTTGACAACGCAGCTAAAACCGTTATAGTTATCCCCGTGCAAACAAATATAAACTACGCACAAATCGATTAAAACAATGTTACCCAACTCAAACAAACAACGTTGGCTGACGGCAGCAGAGCTAGCAAGCGTCTTTCAGGTGCATCCTGAGACGGTGCGGCGCTGGCGTCAGGGGGGAGCTCCTTGCGTCCTGTTAAATGTCGCGATGGAGGCAAAGCACGCGAAGGCGCGCTTCAATCTGGACGAGATTGAGGAGTGGCTTCGAGAAGGCAAGAAGCACGATAAACCGAGAAAGAAAAATGAAGACTGAGTACGAGGCAGGCGATGAGCTGAAGAAACTCATGGAGCCGCACATGAAAGAGCCCTTTGTTACTCCCATCTTGTTTTCGGTTGCGCTTGACTATATCAGCAAGCTGGTAACGGAAGCTGCGGAGAACAGAGAGAGCGGAGGCAAGGCGCGTTGGATGAACGTGAGGCAGCTGGCTGAATACTTTGGGATGAATCCTGTGACGATGAGCAGGAAGCTGCAAAAGCCTCTGGAGGAGCGCAAGGTGCACTTCATCGGGAAACCGGGGCGTTTCCGCTACAACGTGCAAGACGTAGAGGCTTTTCTCACCACGGAAGCCGAACAGCTTCTCTTAAAGAAGAAGAGCGGGAAGCAGAAAAAACCTAAGGAGGGGACGAAGGTATGAGCGAGAAGATTCACATCAGTGAGCCGATTCTGCTTTGCGACACTCGCGAGCAGGCGCCTTTGTGCTTCCGGCATCTCAGAAGCTCAAGAGCAACGCTTGACACAGGTGATTATTCCCTACAGTCACTGACTGAAGAAGTATGCATCGAGCGCAAAAGCCTTCCTGACCTTCTCAACAGCCTCACTCATGAGAGGGCTCGCTTCTTGCGAGAAATCCAACGCATGCTTGCTTATCGGTTGCGCCTCCTGCTGATAGTGGGCACGGCTTCAGAGCTGCACTTGCTTTTGCAGCGGCGCAGGGTGACGCTGGAGAGCATCGCCGGCTCTCTCTCGGCAATAGAGGCGCGGGGCGTCCCGGTGGAGGTTCTGGCAAACCCTGAGCAAGCGGCAGAGCGAGTTGAATCCTTGGCTCTATTCGCATGGCGCGAGAAGTGGAAGGGTGTAGTTAAGATTGAGGTTCCGAGCTGGGCGCGTTCATACATGAAGCGCAAGATGGGTGATGAAAGGAGGGTTCAGTGAACTACAGCACCGCAGACCTTGCAGCCCTGAAAAGCTTCGATTCCATGCGCTGCTATGCTGAAAGGCAACTTTCCGGCCGCGCGGTGGGGAAGGGCTGGCGCTGCGCTTGCCCTTGGGGCTCTCACAGGGAGACGCTCAAGGTGGAAATCCGGGAGTACAAAGGGGAAGGCCGCGCAACATGCTGGGCATGCGGAAAAATCTCGGCGAACCTGCTTGAACTGGCGGGCGCTTGCACCGGCATTCCCAACACGCCGGGACACCTTGACGAGCTCATGGAGCACATCGCAGCTGAGACAGGCTACCACCTGAGTCCACGGCAAGCAAGGGCGAAGAGGCGGCAGAGAGCAGCGAAGCTTCCTTCTAAGGGGAGCTCTGAAACGAACAAGCAAGCTCTGCATCATGCCGCGCAAGCCTGCGCTTCAGGGGGCTCTGAAGAGCGCCTCAGAGCCTGTGGTGAAGAGGTAGGCGCCGGCACGCCGGAACAGCTCAGAGCCTTGATTCTGGAGGCTGTGGAGAGGGCACGGAGAAACCCTGAGCGCATGGCCGCCTATGCTTCTGGCTTGAGGCTGCCTTCACGCGCCTTTCTCTGGCATCTGGACGCTGTAGAGCTGGCAGACTATGGCTTGTGCGGGCTGACACCGCGCGGGCAGTTGCTGTTCATTTCCGCCGGCCGTGATGAAAGCTCGGGAGAGCTGAAGGTGCAGGCGGTCAAGGTGCGAGCTCCTAAGCAGGGCAAAGCGCCGGCTGAACTCATAAGCGGCGGGCGCTGGATTGAAGCCGGCATGTTGGATGCCGGCAAGCCGGGCGGGAAGTTTCGGGCATGCATCAAGGGGGCTGGTGCTTCCCTGTGGGGCGCCGGGGCTCTGAAGTACCATGATACGGCGATTATCACGGAAGGGGAGAGTGACAAGCTGGCGGTAGATTGCTCAGTTGCTGCCCTGATGGAGGCACATCAAACAGGGCTTGACGATACGAGCGAGTATCTGCCGGGGAATTACTTCCCGGCCGTGGTGGCAAGTCCTGGATGCAGGGCTTTCAAAGCGGAGTGGGCGGTATGCTTTCGGGGGAAGGCCGTTATCATTCTGGCAGATGCGGACATTCCGGGGCAGGAAGGAGCCCGGCGCGTTGCGACCCTGCTACACGATGCCGGCGTGCGAACCGTGAAGGTATGGAGCCCTCAGCAGGGCTTTAAGGACGCGCGAGAACAGTATAACCCTGAGGAGCCTTGCGCGCTGGTGAATGACATTTTGAGAAACTGCAAACCGATATAACCTGAATATGTACAGCATATCAGAACACGAAGAAAAGACATCAGCAGACATTCTGAGAGGCTTTCATGCGCAAGCAATGCAGGACAAGGCAGAGGTGGAAATACAGAGTGCTCTCTCCAACCTGCCTCCCTTGCTTGTCATGGGCACTCAGGGAGAGCTCTACGTATACTACGGCGTCAAGAACGGCAAGATATACAAGCTGAAAGCCGGGCAACACAAGGGCAAAGACATACGGCAGTTTGGAAAACCGGAGATTCTGGCCTCATGGCTCTTTCCGGAGAAGGATGTACGGAACCTTTCTGAGAACGCTCTGCTCTCGCGAATCGGTGACTACCTGCTTGACCGAAGCGGCGGCAAGGTGTACAACCCTGAGAGCGTGCGGGCGCTGGGCGCGTGGCCTGAGCAGAACGGCCTCATGTACAACGCCGGCACTTCCTGTTGGCGAGTCTCTGAAGGGGGAGAGCTGGTGCAGTCTCCGAACGTGCTCAAGGGTACTTCCGGGGAGTACCGTATCTACGACAAAGGCGACCCTCTTCCCTGCCCTGCTATGGAGCCGATGAGTGCAGAAGAGGCGCGAGCGGTCATGGAGCTTTTTTCGGCTCGCCCGTGGAAGCAGGCCTATGCTGCGGAAGTGCTGACGGGGTGGACAGTGTGCGCAATACTGGGAGCCTTTCTGCCTTTTCGTCCTCATATCTGGGTCAATGCGCCGGCCGGAAGCGGGAAAACGGAGCTCAAGAATGCCGTTTGTTCTCTGCTCGGCGGGAGCATAGAGAGCAACGGACGCGGCGGGCTCGCTCTTGTCATGGGGGGCGCTAATACCACAGAAGCGGCCGTGCGGCGCGCTCTGCGTAAGTCCTCCCGTCCCGTGGTCATGGACGAGATGGAGGCAAACGGGGAGAAGCGCAGCAAGGCAAACATTGCTCACATCTTGGAGCTTGCACGCAGCGCCTCTTATGGAGAGGCTATCAGCAAAACACAGATGGACGGCAGCGGAGAGGTGGAAAACTTCATCATTACCTCCTGCTTCCTCTTCTTTGCTATACGCAACTCTCTGAATGAGGATTCTGACATGAGCCGCTTTCTGGTGCTGGACATTGAAAAGCTTTCTCCCGGGGAGAAGCTCGCGACCATGAGGAAGAGCTTTCTGAGAGCTCGCGACAAGGTGACACGCGAAGACTATACGGAAAGGCTGCTGGCGCGGGTGCTCAGCAAAGCGCCTTTCATCAAGGACGACGCCGGCAAGCTGGCTTCCTGCATCGAGGAGGCCGGCGTCAACGGACGCACGGCACAGATGCTAGGTGAGTTCATGGCCGGCGAGTGGCATCTTCTGCACGATGAGCCTCTGTCACCTGAGTTCCGAGAGCACGCTGTGGGGATAGCTCAGGGAATCGGGCAGGAGCTGGAGAGCGAAAATGAAGCCTTGCTGGCGCTTCGAGCTTTGGGGGACATTTCTACCCTTGGCAGAACCACGGTGAGGCAAGCCTTGGAAACGTGCATCAGGAGCGGAGCAAAGGAAAGTGAAGCAAGGGGACAAGCGGAGAGGGAGCTGGGGACGCTCAACATGACCTATCTTGAGGACGGCATAAAGAGCAAGAAGCACCCGGAACTTGAGGGCAAACAGCTGCTGAAAATTCATCCCGCAAACGAGCAGCTGAAGAAAAATCTGAGAGACAGCTCCTATCTCTGCGGTAGAAACGGGTTCAAAAAGACGCTCTTACAAGCACCGGGGGTGACGTGCCTACCATGCAAGCAATCAATCAGCGGGAAGGTGACTACAACCGATTGCCTCCTCATACCGATTGAGTACCTATTGAACGGTGATGAAGCAGCAGAATGACACTGCAAGCGCCGGCGCTCCGATGGGAAGGAGGCCGGCGCTCTTGCTTCTCTCCCTCTCCTATGGCTGGCTATGGGGCGCTTGCGGCAGCTCTCTGAGTTGCTCAGAGTTGCTCTGGGTTGTATCCGGTTGCAAAGGGCATACAACAGCACAAATATATGACTGTCAAGAGCTTTTGGCAGCGGTTGTATCGTTGCATCAAAAGAACAAGCGTATTATACGCATAGCCCCGCCGGGAAGCTTGCTTTCTGAAGGCAGTGGGGGTATAATCTGCGGCAGGAATGACGAGGCTGTTCAACAAGGCTAAAGAAAATGACCCTCTTTTGCGAAGATAGTAAAGGAAAGTTTAGCGCTGTGAAGCGCAGGGCTCAAAAAGGGCTTTTGGAGAGGGCATGCTAGACATTTCGCTAGACGTAAGCTTGTAAGTCATTGATTTTTCAATGCATTGAATCCCACCCCATCCGCTCTTTTTTCTCGTTGCCGCCGTCGCTGTGCCGATGTCTTCTTTTCTCTCACGCTTGTGTCGGATTCTTTTGATGCAGATTGTCGGGCGGTGCTGGGTCGCTTTGGTTTCTCGGCGCTGCGCCCGGGGCAGGAGGAGCTGATTCGCCGCGCGGTGGCGGGGCGGTCGGCGCTGGGGGTGCTGCCGACGGGGCACGGTAAGAGTTTGTGTTATCAGGTGGCGGCGCTGATGGTGGAGGGGCTTTCTCTTGTGGTGTCTCCGCTGATTGCGCTGATGCGCGATCAGGTGCGCTCGCTCAGGGAGCACGGGGTGCCCTGCGCGCGCTGGGATTCGTCGCTGGAGCCGGCGGAGCGCGAGGGTGTGGTGCGCGAGCTGGCTTTAGGGGAGCTGCGCTTGTTGTTCGCGGCGCCGGAGGCGCTGGAGGGGGCGGATTTTCAGCAGGCTTTGCGCGCGGCGCGCCCGGGGCTTTTCGTGGTGGATGAGGCGCACTGTGTGTCGGAGTGGGGGCACAGTTTTCGCCCGGATTATTTGCGCTTGCCGCGCTGGTGGCGCGCGTTCGGGTTTCGCTCGGTGCTGGCGCTGACGGCGACGGCGACGCTGCCGGTGCGGCGCGATTTGTGCCGCTTGTTCGGCATTGCCGCGAAGGATGTGGTGGCGCTGTCGCCTTTTCGCGCGAATATTGAGCGCCGGGTGCAGTTGTGCCCGGCGGGTGAGGCGGCGGCGGCGGCAGCGGTGGCCGGCTGTCTGCGCGAGCCCGGGCGCTTGCCGGCGGTGGTGTATGCGCGCTCGCGCAAGGGGGCTGAGGCTTGGGCGGCGGCGCTGTCGCGCGAGGGGTTGCGGGCGTCTTGTTATCATGCGGGCTTGCCGGCGGCGCTGCGCGTGTCGTTGCAGGATGATTTTCTCGCGAATCGCCTGCCGGTGCTGGTGGCGACGGTGGCTTTCGGCATGGGGGTGGATAAGCCGGATGTGCGCACGGTGGTGCATGTGAATGTGCCGGGGTCTCCCGAGAGCTATGTGCAGGAGTCGGGCCGCGCGGGGCGCGACGGGCGGCCGTCTTTGTCTCTGGTGCTGCTGGATGCGGCGGATGTGCAGGAGGCTCGCAACCGCATTGAGGCGGCGCGGCCGGATGAGGAGGGGGTGCTGCGCTGTGTGCGCTGGCTGCTGCCGGCGGGGGAGCGTGCGGTGTCGCTGCGCGAGTTGAGCTCGGTCTGCGATGTGCCGGAGGATGTGCCGCTGCGCGCGCTGATGCGCTTGCAGGAGTTGGGGGCGGTATCGGTTGAGGGACGATCTTTTTTGCGCTACAAGGCGGCGCCGCTGTTTGCGCTGGCGACGATTCTCGACGGGCGGGAGGAGGCGGAGGTGAGCCGCTTGCGCTGGCTGGAGGCGCACCGCGAGGGTGAGTTGGAGGAGGCGGCGCTGGCGTGGGGTTGCTCTCCGGCGGAGGCGGCGGAGCAGTTGCGCGAGTGCGAGGCGGCGGGTGAGTGGCGCGTTTCGCTGCGGCGCCCGGCGCTGTGTCTGCGGGCGGGGGAGGTGATCGCGGATGCGCGCGCGGTGGCTGATGAGTTGAATGCGGCCTACGGGCGCCGCCGCGAGGCGGATCTGGAGCGCTTGGAGCTGCTGGTGGGCTGGTTCTCGGGTTCCGTGTGTTTCAATGAGGAGCTGGAGCGCTATTTTACGGGGGAGGGTCTGGCGGGGCCCTGCGGTTGCTGTGAGGTGTGCTGCGGCGCGGGACACGGGCCGGTGCTGCCGCCTCTGCCGCCGCGGGAGTTGACGCTGCCGGATGAGAGGGAGTTGCCGCGCTTCGATCGCGCGTCGCAGCGCCGCCGCTTTTTGCTGGGGCTGAGTTCGCCGGCTTCGCTGGCGCGCCGCCTGTGGGCGCATCCGCTCTACGGTTGCTGCGCGGGGGCCCGCTGGCAGGATTTGTGAGGGGGAGCTTCTTCACCGAGTGAGAGGGCTCCTGCGTGGTCTGAGATGGGCGCGGGGTGACTGTGCCCAGCTTCGGGGGTTCATGCGCTTGGTTCGGGTGTTGCTCTGCGCCCGGTTCGTGGGGGTGCTCTGTTGCCCGGTTTGGGGCGGCGGGGCAGCGCCGAAAGACCTGCGGTGAGGTAAACGGGAGGCGAGCGCCGACCGGGGCGCCGACTGGCATGCCGCAGCCGGCAGAGAGTCCCCTGCTCTGTCGCCGTAACGTGGCGCCGATACGTCCGAGCAGGTACACCTGCGGGTGCTGCGCAGAGGCTTGGCGGACGCTTTCCGACGAGCGTCTCTCCCAAAAGCAAGCCACCGCCGGGCAGGCCCGACGGTGGCTCCAACTTACTACCTATGAAACTCGATTCTCCCTTCTCTTGGCAACCGGCGCTCTCTCCTTCACCGGTCACCGGAAGAACCGTTAAAGTGTAGACACGGCTCGCGAGAAAATGTTCAAAAAAAGTCAGCGATTAATTCATTTTTTTCGTTCTCAGGTTATCTCAGGCCTCACGGAGGGCGGTAACGCTGCTTTGCTCTCTATGCGAAGGCAATCGATTTCCTGCAGAAAAGACGGAGAATGCCCGAACTCTCTCAATACTCTCTCAAAAGCAAGCCACCGTCGGGTTGCCCCGACGGTGGCTCCAACTTACTACCTATGAAACTCGATCCTCCCTTCTCTTGGCGACCGGTGCTCTCTCCTTCACCGCTCGCCGGAAGAACCGACACAAGTGCGACACCGCGACGGCGCAAATGTTCAAAAAAAAGAGACGAGAGCTGTCTTTTTTTCTCTGTCAGGCAGCTTCTCGGACGCTGATATTTTCCGCTATCGTTTTACAACTAATCGCTTGCGGCATAATGAGCGCCGATGAGCCTGCTCTACATGGTGGGGATGGGCTCAAAAGCCGCCGTCGGGATGTCCCGGCAGCGGCTCCGTTCACGACCTGTGTTTCTCAAGGGCTTTCCGATGCCTGCGAGCGCTGCTCTCTCCCTCACCGCTCGCCGAAAGGCTCTGATGCGATATGAGACAACGCAGGCGCTTACTTGTCCAAAATGGTTGCAGACTGCAAGGCTTGGCTCAGGGGGTGTCGCGGAGCGGTTCGCGGTCCTGTTCGCGAATCTGAGGGATCGGGTACTGATCGGCTTTGTAGAGGCGGTGTTCCCAGAGGTAGTGCCGGGTGTAGAGGATGAGGGTGCCGCTGAGGGCGAAGAGGCTGATGAGGTTGGGCAGGGCCATGAGGCCGTTGGCGATGTCGGCGAAGTCCCAGACGAGGGAGCTGCGCGGGACGATGCAGCCGACGAAGGTCATGATGACCCAGAGGACGCGGTACGGGGTGATGAGTTTGACGCCGCCGAGGTATTGCAGGGCGCGCTCGCCGAAGTAGGACCAGCCCAGCAGGGTGGAGATGACGAAGGTGGCGAGGCTGATGGTGAGCAGGAGGGTGCCGATGCCACCTATGGAGGCGAAGGCGTGGTAGGTGAGCACTTCGCCGGCTTCGGAGTCGACGCTGGGGTGGGCCATGACGGCGACGGTGAGGGTGAGGCCGGTGAGGGTGCAGATGACGACGGTGTCCCAGAAGGGGCCGGTGGAGGAGACGAGGGCTTGCTGGACGGGGTTCGGGGTGCGCACGGGGGCGGAGACGATGGGGGAGGAGCCCATGCCGGCTTCGTTGGAGAAGAGGCCTCGCTTGCAGCCGGTTTGCATGGCGAGCATGAGGCAGGAGCCGATGAAGCCGCCGCCGGCGGCCTGCTCGGTGAAGGCGGCGGTGCAGATGAGGCGGATGGCGGGCCAGATGTATTCGGCGTTCGCGGCGAGGAGCATGCCGCAGCCGATCATGTAGATGAGGGCCATGCTGGGGACGCAGGCGGAGCAGACGCGCGAGATGCCTTTGAGGCCTCCGAGCAGGACGAGGGCGACGAGCAGGGCGAGAACGACGCCGCTGGCCCAGCCGGGGATGCCGAGGGCGGATTCCTGCATGACGCGCGCGACGGCGTTGCTCTGGGTGATGTTGCCGATGCCGAAGGCGGCGATGGCGGTGAGGACGGCGAAGGTGATGCCGAGCCAGCGGCATTTCATGCCGCGCTCGATGACGTACATGGGGCCGCCGACGATGTGGCCTTGCTCGTCCTGCACGCGGTAGCGGATGGAGAGCAGGCTTTCGGCGTAGCGGGTGGACATGCCGAGGAGCCCGGTGAGCATGCACCAGAAGACGGCTCCGGGGCCGCCGGTGGTGACGGCGACGGCGACGCCGATGATGTTGCCGGTGCCGACGTTGGCGGCCAGCGAGATCATGAGGGAGGAGAAGTGGGAGATGTGGCCTTCGCTCTTGTTGCTGCCGGCGAAGTAGAGTTTGAGGGCGGTGAAGAAGTAGCGCTGCGGGAAGCGCAGGATGATGGTGAGGTAGATGTGGGTGCCCAGCAGGCAGAAGAGCAGGATGTAGCTCCACAGGAATCCGCTGGCGGCGCTGAGACTGTGTTCGATGGCCTGTAACATGAGAGGAGCGGCGAATTTACACCCGAGGTCGCGCGCTGTCAAGTCTGTAGGGCGGCGACGGGGGGGCACCTGATCGCGGTGCGAATGGCTTTTGAGGGGCGAGGGGCTCAAATGGCCCGCGGGGCGCCGGGTGGGGGGTGCATGGGGTGGGTGCGCCGCAGCGGGCGTGATGGGGTGAAGACGCGATGGGAAGGAGCGCCTGAGGTACAGGGACGCGACGGGGAGGGCGCTCCGGCTCCCGACCTCACGGGGTATGCGCTTGCGTTCAGCTGCGGAGGCGGGCGCTCGGGGGCGAAAAAAGTTTCTGCTGCGTTGAAAGAGAGCGGGGATGGGCTTGCATTGGGGCGGATCTAACTCTATACTGGGGGCATGAGAATACTCTTGTTCGGGGCTTCGGGTCGCAGTGGTCAGGTGCTGGCGGAGGCGGCGCGGGCGGCGGGTCATGCGGTGCTGGCGCCTTCGCATGAGCAGTGCGATTTGCGTGCGTTGCAGGTGCTTTCGGATGCGGTGCTGCGCTGCGGGGCCGATGCGGTGGTGAATGCGGCGGCTGTCAGCGGGCTGGAGGATTGTCTCGCTGATCCGCTCACGGCTCATGCGGTGAATGCGATGGCTCCGGCGGCGATGGCTCTGGCCTGCCGCCACACGGGGGCGCGCTTTGTGCACTTGTCGACGGATTACGTGCTCGACGGGCGCCGCGAGGGTCTGAAGGATGAGGGGGCGAAGTGCCGCCCGCTGAGTGTGTATGCGGAGAGCAAGCGCGAGGGGGAGCTGGAGGTGCTGGAGGCTCTGCCGGAGGCGCTGGTGCTTCGGGTGTCGTGGATTTGCGGCAATCCGCGGCGGCCGTCTTTCGTGGAGTCGATGCTGCGCCGGGCTCTGGCGGGGCAGGAGTTGGCGGCGATTGCGGACAAGTTTTCGCTGCCGACGGATGCCCGCTCGATTGCGGGGGCGGTGCTGGCGCTGCTGGCGGAGCCGGAGGGCGAGCGCTCCTGCGGCGTTTTTCATTTGTGCAGCGGGGGAAGCCCGCTGAGCTGGCACGGCTGCGCCCGGGTGGCGCTGCGCCGGGCGGTGGAGCTGGGCGCGCTGCCGGAGCTGCCGCCCGTGCGGGAGCAGCGCTTGGATGAGGCTTCGTTTTTCCGCGAGCCGAGGCCGCGCCACACGGCGATGGATCACGCGCGCCTGCGCCGACGCTTGCAGGAGCTGGGGGCGGATGCAGAGGCGCTTCTGCCGCCGGCGGAGTTGTGTCTGGAGCGGGTGGCGGAGCGCTTTTTGCGCGCAGAGGGGGCGCTTTGAGGCCCCCCTGCCCTGAGACGGTGCCGCCCTGCGGGAGCGGGGCTCCGGCAGGGCGGTTGATTCAAGCGGCAATCTGCGGTCGCGTCGGTCGAGGGGATCGGCGGCGGTGCTGCGCGCAGGGGTGGCTGCGGGCGGCTCAGGCTTTTTTGCGGCGCAGGCAGAGGATGCAATAGCCGATGGAGAGCAGGCCGATGAGGGTCCAGTAGGCGATGGGGCTGAGGTGGGTCTCATCCCAGGCGCGCAGGCCGTGGTGGCCGAGCAGGAAGGCGGCGACGAGGGCGACGGCGGCGGGTCGCGCGGCGACGGGGCTGAGGCGCGAGAGGCTTTCGCCGAAGAGGAAGAGGAGGAGGCCGCCGAGGGTGGCACCGATGAGCAGGCAGGCGGTGCAGGCGAGGGCGAGGTCGTCGGTGAGCAGCTCGGGGGCGGTGAGCAGGATGAGGGCGATGAGGGTGAGGCCGATGGAGACGCGCAGGGAGGTGAGCAGGGCGCTGCGGCGGCGCAGCTGGGCGGTGCAGCCGATGGCGCAGAGGAGCATGCCGAGGTAGAGGAGCAGCTCGGGGCTGACGCCGAGGGCGATCACGGCGTCGTCGGCGAGCAGGATGCTCAGGGAGAGGATGCTGACGTAGATGCCGCCGAGGCCGGTGGCGAGGATGATGCCGGAGAGGGTGCCGGGCTCCAGGAGGGCGCTGAGGCTCTGCTGGCGACCGAGGGCGAGCAGGGCGAGGCCGGCGATGATGACGGCGGCGAGGCCGGCGCCGGGGAAGATGAGGGCGACGGCGAGGGCGGCGATGCTGATGAGGAGGCCGATGCCGAAGGGGGCGGCGGCAAAGGGTCGCGGGGTGGCCGCGGCGCTGTCTTCAGCAATGGCGGCAAGCTCGTTTTCGCCGCAGCGGCAGCGCAGGGTGCCGATGGCGCTCAGCAGGGTGAGGGCGGCGAGGGTGCCGCGGCTGATAGCGGCGGGGGCGAAGCTGAGGGCGAGGCTGAGGAGGAGGGCGCCGCCGAGGGCGAGGGAGAGGCCGAGGCCGGTGCGGCGCAGGGCGGTGCTGCGCGGGCCTCCCTTGGCGAAGAGGGCGAGGGGGAGGGCGAGGGTCAGCAGGGCGGCGAGGGCGCCGAGGCCGGTGCCGAGGTCGGCGGGTAGGGGCTCGGGCAGGTAGCCGCTCAGCAGGCTGGCGATGAGGGCGAGCTGGCCGATGAGGGCGACGGCACGCCAGGGGCAGCAGGCGATGAGGACGGCGCTGAGGAGGGCGACGGCGGGCAGGATGTAGCCGTTGCTGCCCGGCAGGGTGGCGGTGGCGCTGTCACCGAGGCCGAAGCCGGCGCAGGCGCCGAGCGCGAGCAGGGCGGTCATGAGGAAAAAGAGCGGGCGCACCCGGCGCGGCAGCACGGGTGTCAGGTCGCGGGGAGAGGTGTCTTTCATATCGGTTGAGCTTAACACAGAGAGAGGGGCAGTCAAGGCTGAAGCGAGTCAGTTACGGGCCGTCGATGTGGGCTGCGGGCGGGTGCTCGCTTGAGGGAAAGGGCGGTGGGGGCCGGAAGGCGCAGAAGCCGGCGGATGGCGGAGCGCCCGGGAGGGCGGCGGAAGTTGTGTCGGCTATCTTGCGTCGGCTATTGGTTCGGAAATCTTGCGGGCGGGCGCGGAGTGCGAAGGGCGAGGGACGAGAGCCCCGCCACTGGCTGCGGCGGGCACCGCGAGGCGCGGCTCTTTCGCGCTGCCGTGCCCTGCCCTGCTCTGCCGCGCCGCCACAGGTCGATGAGCCGCGCGAGGCGCTTCAGGCGCAAGTGCGCGCGAGGCTGCTCCGTCGGCGGCTGCCGATCGAAGCTTCGGGGCCTCGGGACTTCGGGGCTTGAATGGACGGGCGGCAAGTGCAGCCTCGGTCCGACTCTCGGCGCGGGCGTTTGATGCGCGCGGAGAGTCGGACCGGCGCCGCCGCGGGCTGGCGCGGGCTTATTCGCGGGTGTGGACGGCGCTGATGGCGCAGATGTAGACCTGGTGGAGGGGGTTGTTCTCGTCGTACCAGCGCGGGGCGACTTCGCTCCAGTCGCTGAAGCCGGCTTGCTGAAGGGAGCCGGTGTACATGATGCGGCACTCGAGGACGAGGTCGGCGTCGTCGATGGCGACGAGGCCACCGGGGAGGGTGAGGGGGCGGAGGCCCGTTTCGGCCATTTTATCGACGTCGCGCCCGCTGTGGCGGCCGCAGTAGGTGAGGGCGTCGCGGTAGCGCTCGGGCATGAAGGAGAGGGTCATGGCGCCTTCTCGGCTGATGAATTCGTGGGTGTAGCGGTTGGGGCGCACGAAGACGAAGGCAACGGGGCGGTTCCAGAGGAAGCCGAGGCCGCCCCAGCTGGCGGTCATGGTGTTGAAGTCGCCGGGCTTGCCGGCGGTGATGAGCATCCAGCAGTGGCCGAAGAGTTGCTCGGCGTTGCTTTGCAAGTCGGTAAAGGGAATGGTTTTCATGTCGATGATGGGTTGAGGGTGCGTCTTGAGGATGAATGTTGCGAATACATGCCGGGGCGCGGCCGTTGCTGTCCGCCGGGCGTGAAGGGGCTCTGAGGGAGCCGTGTTCGGCCGAGGAGCCCGGGTACGCTCTCCGAAGAGAGGCGGGGACTGCGCTCCGCTGCGGCGAGCCGGGATGCAGCTCGAGGGGGCGAGAGGCCGGGGCATTCTCGGTTGCCCGAGCGGGGCTGCATGGCTTTTGTAGCACCGGCAGGCGCTTCTGTCAAGGGGGCGGGCGTTTTCTGCCCTGCCCTTCATCGGGCTTCACTGGGCTTCACACGCCCTCACGGCGTGCACCTCGGCCGGTCCGGCCGAGTCAGCTGTGGCGGCTGAGACGGTCCATGCGTCGGGAGCGGCCCGCGCGTCGGAAGTAGCCCGTGCGGCCGGGGATCGGCTGAGGCAGGGATTCCGCGAGCAGAGGAGACGGTTATCGCGCAGCGGCGGTGCATGACAGGGCCCGTCAGGCACGTTGGTGAACGGGTCGCATCAGCCTCCCCTCCTCTGCGCGCCGAAGGGCTTGCTCCCGAGGCGACTTCAGGCCGGGTTGGCGGCGCAGAAGGCGTCGAGCGCGGGGGCGCAGCCGCGGCATTCGGCGAGACGGCGGATGACTTGCTCGATGACGTTGGCGGGGCAGGAGGCGCCGGCGGTGAGGCCGATGCGGACGGTGGCTTCAGGGTTGCGGAAGAGGTCGGGGAGGCTTTGTTCGCGCTCTTCGCCGGTGCTGAGGTCCCAGGCGAGGATGCGTTCGCTGCTGATGAGGCAGTCGGCGGAGCGCACGAAGTAGGTGGGGACGCGCGCGGCGGCGATCTGGGCGAGGTGGGTGGTGTTGGAGCTGTTGTAGCCGCCGACGATGAACATGGCGTCGGGCTCGCCTTCGAGGAGTTCGTAGAGGGCGTTCTGGCGATCTTGGGTGGCGCCGCAGATGGTGTCGAAGGCGTGGAAGCGCGCGTCGCTGCCGTCGCGCTCGATGACGGCTTGCCTCAGCAGGCTCTGGATGTGCGCGGTTTCGTTTTTGAGCATGGTTGTCTGGTTGGCCATGCCGATTTCCTGCAGGTCGCGCGCGGGGTCGAAGCCGCGGGAGCAGCAGGGGGCGAAGCGCTGCATGAAGGCTTGGCTGTCGAGCCGGCCGACGATGTAGTCGGCGACGGCGCGGGCGTCGTCTTCGCTGTAGATGACGAGGTAGTGGCCCTTGCCGTCGTCGCCGAGGGAGTGCGAGGCGGTGGCGAGGCTTTCTTCGTGTTTGTATTTGCCGTGGATGATGCTGGTGATGCCGCGCTGGGCGTAGCGGCGCACGCGGTTCCAGACCATGACGACGTTGCCGCAGGTGGTGTCGACGAGCTGCACGCCCTTTTCGTCGAGCATGCGGCGCATGGCGACGGGGAGGCCGAAGGCGGGGATGATGACGACGTCTTCGGCGGTGAGGGAGCGGTAGGCGTCGTCGTCGGTGTTCCAAGGCAGGTGGCGCAGGCCGAGGGCGTCGAGCGAGGCGTTGACTTCGGGGTTGTGGATGATTTCGCCGATGAGCCAGATGCGCTTGCCCTTGAACATTTCGCAGGCGGCGTAGGCGATTTCGATGGCGCGGCGCACGCCGTCGCAGAAGCCGAACTGGGCGGCGAGGCGCAGCTGCAGGCCCGGCAGGCGCAGGGTGGAGTCGGGCTGGCGGTGGATGGCGTCGACGAGGGGGCTCTGGTAGCGCCGGACGTCGGCGCTGATTTTCTCGAGGATGTCAGCTCGGCGCACGTTGACGGGTTTTCGGGGGCGATCGCTCATGGGCTCATGATGCCTGCCGGAGGGGGCGGCGTCAAGGGTTATCTGAGTCAGGCGGGGGGCAGGCCGAGGGATTCGCAGGCGAGCAGCTGGCAGCCGCGCAGGTCCATCTTGCCCGAGGTGAGCATGGGGATGGCTTCGACGGGGATGATTTCGCGCGGGGCCCAGAGGCGCGGCAGGCCGAGCTCGGCGAGGTGGGCGCGGATGTCGTCGAGGGCGGCGGTGAGGTTGCTGTGGTGGACGGCGGAGAGCAGGACGAGGGCCTCGCCTTTCTGTGCGTCGGGGACGCCGACGATGGCGACGGCGCGCCCGTGCAGGTCCTCGGGTTTGTCGACGAACTCTTCAATGGCGTTCTCCACGACTTCGTGGGGCACCATTTCGCCGCCGATTTTGGAGAAGCGCGAGCGTCGGCCGGCGAGGCTGAGGAAGCCGTTGAGGTCGACGGAACCGAGGTCTCCGGATTTGAACCAGCCGTCGCGGAAGATGCGGGCGTTGAGCTCGGGGCGCTCGATGTAGCCGTTGAAGACGTTGGCGCCGCGGAACCAGATCATGCCCTGCTGCGAGAGGGGGAGGCGGATGTTGTCGTCATCCGGGTCGGTGATGCGCACGGCGAGGCCGGGCAGGACGTGGCCGATGGAGCTGAACTTGTAGCCGGGCACGTAGTAGGGCTGCTCGGCGCTGCCTTCGGTGCGGCAGACGTTGGTGCCGCAGACGGGGGCGGTTTCGGTCAGGCCGTAGCCCTCCAGTAGCAGCACGCCGCACTTCGCCATGAATTCGTCCGAGAGGGATTTTTGCAGTTTTTCGGCGCCGACGATGAAGTAGTCGACGCTGTCGTAGCTGTGGGCATGGGCGCGCCGCAGCATGCTGCGGGCGAAGGTGGGGGTGGTGACGACGAGGCGGCAGCGGTATTTTTCGATGAGTTCATTGAGTTTTTTGGCTTCGAGGGGCGAGGGGTAGGTCACCATGGGGAAGCCGAAGACGGGCGGCAGGAAGGTGCAGACGGTCAGGCCGAAGCTGTGGAAGATGGGCAGGCTGCACAGGAAGGGGCTGCCGTCGGGCAGGTGCACTTTGCTGAGCACTTGGGTGACGTTGGCGATGACCATGCGGTGGGTGAGGCTGACGCCCTTGGGCTCGCCGGAGGAGCCGGAGGTGAAGAGGAGAGCGGCTTCATCGCCGTCTTTGCGGGCGTCGAGCTTGAAGGTCATGGCGACGAGGGGCATGGGGGCGGCTTTGGCGAAGAGGACCCATGCGGCGATTTTGGCCATGCCGATGCTGCGGAGGGTGCGGTCGAGGTGGATGATTTGATCGTCGGGCGGCCAGGGGAACTGCGGCAGCTTGCTCATGAAGGCATGCGCGGAGATGAAGTGGCGGATGCCGCTCTGGCGCACGATGCTGCGGAAGGAGTCTTCGGATGAGGTGTAGTTGATGTTGACGGGGACGATGCCGGCGAGCAGGCAGGCGTAGTTGGCGATCATGCCGCCCTTGCCGGGGGGCAGCAGGATGCCGAGGCGCGGCTCGCGGACGGTTTTGCGCAGGTGGCGCGCTAGGGCCATGGCGACGCCGAGGATTTTGTAATAGGGGACGCGCGTGTCGTCCATGCCGTCGATGAGCTCGACGTTCGGGTGGGAGCGGATGCCCTCGACGAGGAGGCGGGCGAGGGATTTCTTCAGGATGGGGTGCTCGTCGTAGGCTTGCGAGGAGGCGAGGAGCCAGGCTTCGAGGGCGCGGTCGCCGGTGAGGGGACCGGGGGCGAGCTTGGGGCAGATGATGATGCGGGCGAAGTCGTAGTCGGCGGGGTCGCTGGTGAAGGTGCGCACGGGGCTGTTGCGGTAGTAGCCGACGAAGATGGGGGTGGGGGAGATGTGCAGGGCCGCCAGCTGCATCATGAAGGGCATGGGGACGTCGGCGATGCAGCCGAGGATGCTCACGGGGCGTCCGGGGACGAAGAGGACGCTGTAGCCCTCGCGCATGAGGCCGAGGAGTTTTTCGCGCAGGTCGCGCACGTTGCTCCGGCGGAAGTTGAAGCTGAGCACGCGCCGATTGCCGCTGCGGATGTATCGCATGACGCGCTCGTCGGGCAGCAGGACTTCTTCAACCATGAAGGCGAGTTTGGCCGCGCCGCCGAGTTGCTTGTCGAGTTCGGCGAGGGTGGGCTCGTCGATGCGGTTGGGGAGGTAGAATTCGGCTCGGGCGGCGATGTTTTCACGGCCGGTGATGCGTAGGCGACTCATGAGTGTGTTATAGCAGAGTTGGTGAGGCTTGTCAAACGGTTAAGAGAGCGCCGAGGCCGCCGCGGAAGGTGGGCTCGGGGCTCGGTTTGCCGACGGAAGGGGAAGATGTGCGGAGGGGCGAGAAGGCGGGAGTCATGGCAGGCTCCTGCGGGCTCGAGGCGGTCAGGCAGCGATGCCGGACGGCGGGGTGCCGCGGGAGGGTCTCGGCACAGGGGGCTTTGCCGCAGGAGCCCCCGAGAGGAGGAGCCGCAGAGGGTGGGGGTGCGGACGGCTCTGTCGGCTCAGGGGGCACGTCAGCGCCGCCGGGCGCGTCTGGTGGCAGAGCTTGCGCGTCTGCGGGCGGAGCTTCAGCGCTATCGGGGGTGTCCGGGCAGCGGTCTTCGTCCTTCGGGAGGGCGGCCAGCGCTGCCTCAACGGCTTTCCGCTCGGCGGTGAGCTCGGCCAGGGTTCGGTCCTCCGGGTCGTAATAGCTGGAGGCGAGGAGGAGCATCTGCCTGTGCCGGAGGTTGATCAGCAGGCGCTCGAGGAGGGCTCTGCGCGCAGCGGCACGGTGCTCGCGGTTCAGCTCGGCCGCCAGCCACCGGGCCTCGACCTGCCAGACTTGAGTCAAAGTGCCCTGCCCCTGCTGCATCCGTTCGCAGGCGCGGCGCACGGCCTCGGAGGGGTGGCGGCTGAGGAAGGCTATTTCGTCTCGGAAGGGGGAACCGGGAGGAGGAGGAGGGGCGCTCTCCGCGGGCGGCGGGGCAGCCGGCCGCGGCTCGCCGGCGACGGCGGCCGGGGCCGCGACGGTAAGCGGCAGCAGGGCGAGGAGAATTCGGTTTCGTGACGGCGCGATGTCCACTTCTGATGGTGTATCACGCGTTCAGCCGGCCGTCAAGGTGAAAGCGCGCCCGCTCCCCTGCCCTTTGCGGGCGGAGTAGAGTGGGGGCCGCACCAAGCCGGGCGGCGCAAAGCCGGAGCAGTGCCGAGTTGGGGCAAGACAGAGCCGGGGCAGCACGAAGCCGAGAGGGCACAGGGTTGGGGTGAGACAGAGCCGGGGCAGCGCCGAGTTGGTCAAGACAAAGCCGAGGCAGCATCGAGTTGGGGCGATGCAAAAGCCGGAGGGATACAAAACCGAAGCGGTGCAGGATTCGTGGCAGCGGAACAAGGCCGCGGCGGGGGCGGGGAGTTCTCAGCAGGCGAGGGGCGGGGCAGCTCGCGCCCAACGGGCAAGGCGGACGAGGAGCACCCCCTCCGCGCCCGCGCGCGGGTGACTTTCCGGCCCGGCGACAAAAGGCGAGCCCCGCTCACGGGATGGTGGGCGGGGCTCGGGGTCACGCGGGGAGGGGTGGGCTCAGGCGTCGGCGGGGGTGTCTCCGTCGTCGGCTCCGTCGGTGGCTCCGTCAGCGTCGCCTGACTCACCCGAGGCTTCCGCAGCGGATTCGCTGCCTGCGGCATCGCCGTCGGGGCCGTTCGCGCCGTCAGCGCTATCGGCCTCTTCATCGTCGTCATCGGGGATGATGAGCGAGATGTCCTGAATGCTGTCCTTGTCGTTGTCGAGCGTGATGAGCTTGACGCCCTGCGTGGCGCGCCCGGTCTCGCGGATGCTGCTGACTTTGAGGCGCACGGACTGACCACCCGTGGTCATGATCATCAGCTCGTCTTCGTCGGTGACGGTGGTGGCGTTGACGACGCGCCCGGTCTTTTCGGTGCAGTTCATCGTCTTGAGGCCGAGGCCGCCTCGGCTCTGGACGCGGTACTCGTCGAAGCCGGTGCGCTTGCCGAGGCCGTTTTCCGAGACGACCAGCAGGGTGGCGTCGCTGCGCACGACGGAGAGGGCGACGACGTAGTCGCCTTCGCGCAGCTTGATGCCGCGCACGCCGATGGTGTTGCGCCCCTGGGCTCGCATGTCGTCTTCGCGGAAGCGGATGCTCATGCCGTCATGCGTGACAAGCACGACTTCCTGCTCGCCGTTGGTGAGCTCGGCGTTGACGAGGCTGTTGCCCTCTTCGAGGTTGATGGCGATGATGCCGGCCTTGCGGTAGTTGGAGAAGTCGATGAGGGCGGTCTTCTTGACGGTGCCGTCGCGGGTGGCGAAGACGACGTTGCCGGAGCCTTCGCCGAAGGTGATGTCGCGGCCGTTGTCATCGGTGCGGCGCTCGAGGCGCAGGATGGCGGCGATGCGCTCCTCGGGCTGGAGGTCGAGCAGGTTTTTGATGGAGCGGCCCTGCGCGCTGCGGGCGGCCTCGTCAATTTCATAGACGCGCTCGACGTAGACGCGACCGGTGTTCGTGAAGAACATGATGTAGTCGTGGTTCTGCGCGGCGAAGAGGTGCTCGACGTAGTCTTTCTCGTCCTTGCGGTTCTTGGTGGTGGCGGCTTTGACGCCCTTGCCGCCGCGGCCCTGCAGGCGGTACTCGTCCGAGTTGGTGCGCTTGATGTAGCCGCTGTGCGTGATGGTGACGATCATCGAGTCGTTCGGGATGAGGTCTTCGATGGACATGTCACCCTCGAAGGGGATGATGTGCGTCATGCGCGGCGTGGCATACTTGGCCTTGATGGCGCGCAGCTCGTCCTTGACGATGCCGAGCACGCGGGCTTCGCTGGCGATGATGTCGAGGTAGTCCTTGATCTGCTCCAGCAGGCTGTTGTACTCGGCGGTGAGCTTGTCGCTCTCCAGCGCGGTGAGCTGGTAGAGGCGCAGGTCGAGGATGGCGTTGACCTGGCGCTCGGTGAAGACATAGAGGTCGCCCTGCACGGAGGGCTGGGCGTGGATGAGGATGCCGAGGCCCTCGGCGAGCTTCACGGGGTAGCGGTACTCCATGAGGCGGTTGCGGGCGTCTTCGCGGTTCTTGGAGTCGCGGATGATGCGGATGAACTCGTCGAGGTTCGCGAGGGCGATGAGGTAGGCTTCGAGGACTTCGGCGCGCTCTTCGGCCTTGCGGAGCAGGTAGCGCGTGCGGCGCATGACGACGTCGCGGCGGTGCTCGACGTAGAAGCGGATGGCGTCGCGCATGGTCAGCAGCTTCGGCCGATTCTCGTGAATGGCGAGCATGTTGACGGCGAAGCTCGTCTCGAGGCTCGTGAGTTTGTAGAGCTGATTGATGACGACCTGCGGGCGGGCGTCGCGCTTGAGCTCGATTTCGATGTAGTCGGTGAGGTCGCGCATGCCCGCGATGTCGGTGATGACCTTGTCGCGGTCGAGCTCGGCGATGCGCTTCTGCAGCTCGGCGCGGTTGACGCCGTAGGGCACGTCGGTGATGTGCAGGAAGTCGCGGCCGTTCTCTCCGGTGACGGTCTCGATCTTGCCGCGCATGCGCACGCTGCCGTGGCCGGTGCGGAAGTAGTTATCTATACCCTTGTAGCCGAGGATGTAGCCGCCGGTGGGGAAGTCCGGCCCCTTGATGTAGGCGCGCAGCTGCTCGGCGGTGATGTGCTGGTTGTCGATGTAGGCGCAGATGCCGTCGACGACTTCGCCGAGGTTGTGCGGGGGCATGTTGGTGGCCATGCCGACGGCGATGCCGGTGCCGCCGTTGACGAGCAGGTTCGGGAAGGCGCCGGGGAAGACGACGGGCTCTTGGAGGCGGTTGTCGTAGTTGGGCTGAAAGTCCACCGTCTCTTTGTCCAGATCATCCATGAGGGCGACGCCGAGGGCGCTGAGGCGCGCTTCGGTGTATCGCATCGCGGCGGGGGGGTCACCTTCGGGCGTGCCGAAGTTGCCCTGCCCTTCGATGAGCACGTCGCGCATGTTCCAGGGCTGCGCCATGGTGACGAGGGTGCCGTAGGCGGACTGGTCGCCGTGCGGGTGGTAGTTACCGATGGTGTCACCGACGATTTTACCGCACTTGATGGTGGGTTTGGAGGGGCTGAGCCCGAGTTCGCGCATGGCGAAGAGCACGCGGCGCTGCGAGGGCTTGAGGCCGTCGCGCACGTCGGGCAGGGCGCGGGAGATGATGACCGACATCGAGTAGTCGAGGAAGCTGCGGGACATTTCCTCGGCGACGTCGACGGATCGGATTCGCATTTCGTTCATGAAGGATCAGGGAGGGAAAGGGGTGATATGGCGGGATGGGTGCCGGGCGGCGGGGCGCAGCGCCTGTCGGCGGCCCCGCGGCCCGGTGCGGTGCGGATCAGACGTCGAGGTTGCGGACGTTCAGGGCGTTGTCTTCGATGAAGCGGCGGCGCGGCTCGACCATGTCGCCCATGAGGATGGTGAACATCTTGTCGGCCTCCACGGCGTTGCTGTCGTCGAGCCGCACGCGCAGCAGCTCGCGCGTCTCGGGGTCCATCGTGGTGCTGTAGAGGTCCTTGGCGCTCATTTCACCAAGGCCCTTGAATCGTGTGATGGTGACGTTGCGCCGCCCGATCTCGAGCACCTTGTCGAGGATGTCGCCGACGAAGAAGACGGGGGTGACGCTGTTGCGCGCGCCGCCCTCGGCGACTTCGAAGATGGGGCTGTCATCCGAGAGCAGGCAGTCGCCGGGGATGCCCAGCTCATCGAGGCGGCTCATGACGCGCTGGATGGCGTGCACCTCGTGCAGCTCGTGCAGCAGGGCGCGGCGGCTCGGGCCTTCGCGCACGGGCAGCGGGTGAGCGGCGAGCTCTTCGTCGCTCGGTTCGCCGAAGAGGAAGAGGTCCGGGTTGGCGTCCGAGTAGGCGGTGAGCTCCTCCATGGTCGGGAAGTAGAGCACCTCCTCCTCGTTGCCGCAGCGCACCTTGACGAGGTATTCCGGGAAGCTGCCGTTGGCGTTGCGGTGGCGCAGCAGGTCGCGGAAGTTGCCGCCGTGCCGCGCGACGCTCTGCTCGTATTTCTGCAGGCCGATGAGTGTCTCGAGGATGGCCATGAGGGTGTCGGCGTCGTACTCGCGGCTGCCGTCGCTGCGGCGCAGGGTGACGTCGCCCGCGCCCAGCGAGATGAGCTTGCGGTTGAGCTGCACGTCGTCCTGCACGAACTGCTCGACCTTGCGGTAGCGCACGCGGTAGAGCGGCGGCTGGGCGATGTAGAGGTAGCCGGCGCGCACGAGCTGCGGCATGTGGCGGCAGAAGAGGGTGAGCAGCAGGGTGCAGATGTGCGCGCCGTCGACGTCCGCATCAGCCATGAGGATGATTTTGTGGTAGCGCGCCTTGCTGAGGTCAAAGGAGCCCTCGCTCTCGCCGTCGCCGATGCCGGTGCCGATGGCGGTGATGATGTTCTGGATCATCTCGCTGCTCAGCGCCTTGTCGAGGCGGGCCTTCTCGACGTTGAGGATCTTGCCGCGCAGGGGCAGAATGGCCTGCGTGCGGCGGTCGCGCCCCATCTTGGCCGAGCCGCCTGCGGAGTCACCCTCGACGATGAAGAGCTCACACTGCGATGGGTCGCGGTTCGAGCAGTCGGAGAGCTTGCCCGGCAGGCCGCCGCCGATGCTCATGGCGCTCTTGCGGACGGCTTCGCGAGCCTTGCGCGAGGCTTCGCGGGCGCGGGAGGCGGTGAGGCACTTCTCGATGATGGCGCGGGCCACGGCGGGGTGCTCCTCGAAATACTCCTTGAGCTCTTCGTAGACCACGCCGCTGACGACGCCCTCGATCTCCGTGTTGACGAGCTTGTCCTTCGTCTGGCTGGAGAAGCGCGGGTTGGGCATCTTGACGCTGATGACGGCGATGAGGCCCTCGCGCACGTCTTCGCCCGTGAGGTTGGGGTCTTTGTCCTTGAGCAGGTTGTTCGCCTTGGCGTAGGCGTTGATGGCGCGTGTCAGCGCGCTGCGGAAGCCGGAGAGATGCGTGCCGCCGTCGCCGTTGAAAATGGAGTTGGCGAAGCAGAGGATCTGATCCTGATAGCTGTCGTTGTATTGCAGCACGACGTCAACGATGACGTCGTCCTCCATCTTTTTGCCGTCGTATTCGACCTCGATGTGCCGCACGCCCGAGATGGTGATGGGGTCGGGGGTGATGAGCGTCTTGGTCTCGCCAAGCTGGCGGACGTATTCGCGGATGCCGTCCTTGTAGAGGAAGGTCTCGACGTGCTCGGGCTGGGTGCGCTCGTCGACGAGGCGGATGATGAGCCCGGGGTTGAGGAAGGCGAGCTCGCGCAGGCGCCCGGCGAGTCGCTCGAAGCGGAATTCAACGGTATCGGTGAAGATGGTCGGGTCCGGCAAAAAGGTGATGGCCGTGCCGGTCTGGTTGGCGGGGCAGCTGCCGACGACGTGCAGCTTCTCCTTGGTGCGCCCGCGCTCGAAGGTGATGACGTAGCGCTTGCCGTTGCGGCGCACCTCGGCCTTGAAGCGGTCGGAGAGGGCGTTGACGCACTTGGCGCCCACGCCGTGCAGGCCGCCGGAGTATTTGTAGGCGCCCTGACCGAACTTGCCGCCGGCGTGCAGGTTCGTCAGCACGAGCTCGACGGCGGGGATGCCGAACTTCGGGTGGATGTCGACCGGGATGCCGCGGCCGTTATCAATAACGGAGATCGAGCCGTCGACGTGAATGCGGATTTCAATCTGGGTGCAGTAGCCGGCGAGGTGTTCGTCGATGGAGTTGTCCAGCACTTCAAAGACGCAGTGGTGCAGGCCTCGCTCATCAGGATCGCCGATGTACATGCCGGGGCGCTTGCGGACGGCTTCCAGGCCCTCCAGCTTGTCAATCTGGGCGGCGCTGTACTCCTGCTGAGCCCCCGTGACCGCGAGTTCGGGGTCGACGGCAGGCGTGTTATCTTCAGTCATACGTGGGAACTATTATACGCGCATACGCGCGCGCGTCAACTCTAATCAGCGCGAGCGGCCGTGTGCTGACACAGAAGCCCGGCCCTGAAAAGTTGGATTCTCTCCCCGCGAATCCCGGTGATTTCGCCGCGTTTGAAAGGGGAGCCGAAGGCTGCCGCAGGCGGGTCCCGGTGTGCCACGGCGGTATAGCTTGTGGACGCATCAACAGGGATACCGCGTGGTCCCATCGACGGCGGTTCATCGTCTGCAGGCGCATCAGCCGCAGAGGGAGCCTCCGCTCCGCCGAACATCCGCGCGGCGAAAGCCGCAGACATTTAGCTTGCCAAAAACGCACTTCTGAGCTAAGCTCTGCGCTTTCACGACTCACGACCTTTCACATGAAGCACGTTCACTTTATCGGGGTATGCGGCACAGCCATGGGAGCTGTCGCTTCTGCCATGGCTCGGCGCGGCTACGAGATCACGGGTTCTGACGCCAACGCCTATCCGCCGATGTCCACCTTCCTGGGCTCTGAGGGCATCAAGGTCTCCGCGGGCTACAGCGAGGAGAACATCCCCGAGAACGCCGAGCTCATCGTGGTCGGCAACGCCATCAGCCGCGGCAACCCCGAGGCCGAGGCCGTGCTCAACCGTCACCTGCGCTTTCTGAGCCTGCCGGAGACGCTCAAGGAGTTTTTCCTGTGCGGCAAACACAACTACGTGGTCACGGGCACGCACGGCAAGACGACGACGACCTCGATGCTGACTTGGTTCATGGAGCACAACGGCATGAACCCGAGCTTCATGATCGGCGGCATCGCGCGCAACCTCGACCGCGGCGGCCGCTTCACGGACTCCGACTACTGCGTGCTGGAGGGCGATGAGTACGACACGGCTTTCTTTGACAAGCGCTCCAAGTTCCTGCACTACCTGCCCGAGGTGGTGATCATCAACAACATTGAGATGGATCACGCGGACATCTACGCGAATGTGGAGGAGATCAAGCTCTCCTTCAAGCGACTGATGCGCGTGGTGCCGAGCTCGGGCATGGTCTTCCTGAATGCCGACTGCCCGAACTGCCTCGACGTCCGCGAGGCGGCGGCTCGCGAGCTGAGCATGGTGCGCACGACCTCCGTGGGCAAGAGCTCGGAGGCCGATGTGGTGATTGCGGACATCACGGAGACGCCGGAGGGCAGCACCTTCACGCTCAACGGAGAGCCCTACCGCGTGCCCATGGTCTGCGAGTGCAACGTCCGCAATGCGGCGATGGCGATCTGCGCGGCGCGCTTCGCCGGGCTTGAGCCGGATCAGATTCGCGAGGCGCTGGAGTGCTTTGAGGGCGTGGCCCGCCGTCAGGAGCTTCGCGGAACGGTCAACGGCGTGACGGTCATCGACGACTTCGCCCACCACCCGACGGCCATCCGCGCCTCGATTGAGGGCATTCGCAAGCGCTTCCCGAACCGCCGCATCTGGGCCATCTTCGACCCGCGCAGCAACACGACGTCGCGCAACATCTTCCAGCACGAGTTGGCCGAGGCGCTCAGCGATGCCTGCCTCGTGGTGCTCTCGCCCATCGAGAATCCGCGCAAGGTACCGGTTGATCAGCGACTCAACGAAGAGGAGCTGGCAGCCGAGATCCGCAGCCACGGCAAGGAGTGCTACATCGGCAAGAGTGTCGATGATATCGTGCGCCACGTGGTGGAGCACGCTCATCCCGGCGATGTGCTCGTGGCGATGAGCAACGGCGGCTTCGGCGGCATCCACTGCAAGCTGCTCGCCGAGTTGGCCAAACACAGCTGACGAACAGCGGCGGGGCCCGAATGGCCTCCGAACATCCCCTGCCCCGCGCAGCACTTCTCGGCGAGAAAGCAGCAACCGCGGCGCACTCTCCGCGCCATCTTCCCCACCGCAAGCCCCGGCACGACAGCCGGGGCCTTTTTGCCTCCCCACACCAGCAATTATCGCCTTTCCTCCCGGCGCACGGCCTCTCTGGGCTGCCCCACCGCCCCACCGCCCCACTGCATCGCGGAATGCTCGGCGCTCGCCGCCTTTGACTCCGGCCCGCGCCGTCTCGACTATTACGCCGGCATTCTCGTCCGCTTCGCGCCGCCCCTTCATCATACACCGTGTATCGTTGACGAACGGAAAAGGCTTGACTCATGTTTCTCTCGGTCTACAATGGTCATACCCCTAACGTCATGAACATGTTTTCTCCCCTCCTTCGCACCTCTCTCCTCCTCGCCGCTTTGTCCACCGCTCCTCTGCTTTACACCGCCTGCGGGGGATCGGGCTCCGGCTCCGTCGCCACGTCCGGCGCAGCGCTGAACCTCGACGACTTCATGAGCGGCAAAACCTATTTACGCTTCCACGATTCGGGTGTTCAACTGCGCAGCAACCCCGGTCAAACCGACAGCACGAGCACGGGAGAAGCATCCCACACAATCGAAGGCTGGCTCTGTCTCCCCAGCGGGGAGGTCTATGGAACCACCATCACCTGCACGCTCGAACAGGCAGGCGCGGTTCTGGAGCTGAAGCTCAAACTGGGCACAACGGATGCCGAAACCGTGCGCACAGTCTTTGCAGAGCTGGGTATCCTCTTGGGCGACGACATCTCCGATGACGACATCGCCACACTGGCATCGACGCCGATCCGCTACCGCATCGACGTCAACGGAGCCACAGCCACGGGCATCACGGTGATGCCGACGACAACGGGCATCGTTGACGACAGCTCGCACCGACAGGCCGTACGCCTCGAGGCATTCACCTCTTTCTGAACCCAAGTCGTTGCCGCCGCTTTTCCGAACGGCCCGGCACCATCCCTGAGCCCCCGCACTCGCGACCATGAGAGCCACGCCGTCATCCTTCGCTCCGGGAGAAAGCGCGTTGCTCTGTGCCGTGTGCGGACCAATCTCTGACGAAGATCTCCGCGGGGCCGGAATCGCGCTGAGAGCCGAGCCCGGCGTGATCTCCGGCAGGCGCCTGCACGCGGCTCAGCAGCAGCCCCCGTGGACGCAGCTCAGGCAACTCTACGCTGAGCACGAAGCCGTGCGCCGAGCCGCAAGGCGCATCGAGATACTGCGCGCGCGGAGCGGCGCTTCGGGGCAGGCTGAGGCCAGCCTCCTCACGGCTCGGGCGCGGCAGGCCCTGCTCGAGGATCGTCAGGACGATTTTGACCGCCTGTTGGCCGCCTACCTCCACCTGCACCCGTTTCGCTCGGCTCCGCTGCACGAGGCAGAGTTCTGGGCCTCCGTTCTCGGTCCGGGGCTGGAGGGTAGTCGGTGGATTGCGCACCGGCCCGCGCGCGACCACGCGGCCGCGCACATCGCCCTCAACTTTGCCTTCTCGGCCCTACCGGCCGAGTGTGCGGATCTCAGCGACGGCTCCGCCGACATCGGTCCCGAGCTCGGCGTCGCCTTCGCGCTGCGCAGCGGAGCTCGAGACAGACTGCGCCGCCTCGCCGCCGAGGAGCCTGGGAGCCCGGCCGAGGCCGCGCTGCACCTGCTGGAGGGGCGTACCGAGAGCGCCCACCGACTCTTCAGTCTGTTGCTGCCGCTAGAGCGGGACGAGGATCCTCTGCTCGATGCGCGCCTGCTGCCGCTGCGCGTTTACGCCGTGATCGCCGCCCTCGGCGCCGGCGCATCCGCCTCCCTTTGCCGCGAGCTTCTGGGCTACGCCTATCGCCAGCTCGACCGCTGCCTCGATCTCGCCCAGAGCGGCTCTCGGGACTACATCAGCCTGCTCGACAACCTCGACTGGCTGATCAACAGCCTGCATCACCCCAGCCAACAGCTGCCGCGCGCCCGCGGAGCAATCTCCCTCGTCCCCATGCTCTGGGGCTACGCCTGCCTGCCGCCCGAGGTGCGCCGGGGCATGCCCGTTGACAGCGTCACGGCTCAGCTCCAAACGCTCGCCGATGAGAGGCAGAGTCTCATGGCCGCGTGGGGAGCCGCCGCCCTTCGCGACCTGCTGCCACCCGAGGACGCCCGCCAAGCCTCCCTGCGCCGGCTCTGCCTGCCTCTCGGGGACTGCCCGGCTCTTCACCCGCTGCGCTCGTCGCCCGCAGCGCCGGCGGTGGACCTGTCGCCCGAGCTTCTCAGCCTGACACCGGGACAGCAGCTTTACTGGGATGTGCAGCTGAGCCCCGAGGGCAAGAGCATCCGCCGCGTCTCGCTGAGCCTCAGCCGCGACGCCGGCGCCATCGGCCTTCGCCCCGCTCTGACCCCGCAGAATCTCGGCACCCTCAGCGCCCTGATGGACGCGGATGACCGCCGCTGCCTGCCCCTGTTACAGGATCTCTGCCTCTCCGACGGCCGCGACCTGCAACGCGTCAGCCTGCTCAGCGGGCACCCGCGGCTGCGACTGGAGCACGCTCCGACCGGCGGCACAGGAGACGCAGAAGAGAGCGACGACACGCTCAATGACGACATCGTGTGCGGCACGGGCTGCATGATCGGCGACAGCCTCCGCGACGGCATCACCAACGGCGGCCGCAGCAGGGGAAAGGCCCATGCGTCCCCGCAGCTGGAGCCTGCGTGCATGCAGAGTCGGCTCCCGCGCTTGGAGCTGCGCTACAGCCGCAGCGGAGTCGAGCTGCGCCCCGAGATGCAGAGCAATCCGGCCGCCCTCCTGGAACCCGCAGACCCCGCGAAAAACGCAGACGGAGCAGACAGCCTCAAGCTGCTGCGCTCCTCCGAGCTTCAGCGCCGCTTCTGCGACCGCCTACTCAGCGAGAGCCCCGAAGCCCGCAGCCTGAGGCTGGAGCAGCCCGACCCGCTGGAGCTTCAGGCCCTGCTCAACGAGCTCTCCGAAGCCTTTGAGCTGCGGGGACAACTGCTGCCCCCCGGCATGGCTCGTCAGGCGTCCGCCCCCGAGCTGGTCGTTGACGCCGACTACCGCGACGGTCAGCTCCGCCTCCGAGCCGGCACCCTCCTGCTCCCCGATGCTCGAGAGAGCACCCGCCCGGGCCGCGGGTCGCGCCTCATGGCTCTCGACACCGCCCACGGTGTCGTCGGCGTCTCGCGACGCCTCGCCGAAGAGCAGAAACAACTGCGCGACCTGCTCACCCGCTGCCCAGCCCTGATGACTCCCCCCGACGCAGACGCAGACGGCGACTCGCTGCCCGGCACCCCCATGCTCGGCACCTCCCTGCTCGGGACACCGCTGCCCGGCAACGTGATGCCCGGCGCAGCGACGAGAGGGACCTCGGGAGCTGTCGCAGAGGCAGCCTCAGCTCCTTCCGCTTCGGCGGAGGCGGAGGCTCCAGCAGCGGCACGCCCCGCTCGCAAGGGTCGTGAGCCCCTGCCCGATCAGTTCGGCCCCTGGACCTCCTCTCAGCGGCAGGCGGAAGTCCTGAGGCAGCTGCGCGAAGCCGGAGTGCGTCTGCGCTGGGTCGGCAGCGAAGCTCTGCGTTTGGCGGAGGCGGACGATTTGCACCTCGACGCGAGGAGCTCGGGGGTCGACTGGCTGAGCATCGGCGGTGAGCTGCACGTCAATGAGCAGCTCGTGATACAACTCAGCCGCCTGCTGGAGGTCGCCGACAGTCCCCGCGTGGCGCTGAAGGACGGCAGCCGCCTGCTACTCAGCCCCGAGCTGCTCCGCACGCTGCGCTGCCTCAGACGCGTGCTGAGGCGCGAAGGCGAATCCCTCGTCAGCCGCGCCGCCGTTCCGGCGCTCTGCGAGCTGTTGCCGGGCTCGGCTGATGCACTGCGCCGAGCCCTGAGCCGGGGGTCGGCGGGCGCTGACGTCTCCGCGGCACCGCCGCCCGAGGGTCTGCTCGCCACCCTGCGCCCCTATCAGCTGGAGGGCTACCGCTGGCTGCTCGAACGCGCGGAACTTGGCATCGGCGCCTGCCTGGCGGACGACATGGGTCTGGGCAAGACGATTCAATCGCTCGCCCTGCTGCTCTCACGAGCCTCGGGCGGCCCGGCGCTCATCGTCGCTCCGCTGACGCTGCTGGGCAACTGGGCGGCCGAGGCCGCGCGCTTTGCCCCGTCACTTCAGGTGCACCTGCTCCGATCGGGCTCGCACGCGGAGGGCGGGCGCAGGAGCAGGAGCGGCACCGAGACTCCCCCCGGCGCCGGCAGCATCACTCTGGCCAGCTACGGACAGATCGCCGCCCGCCCCGAGCTCGCGCAGCAGCACTGGCACACCCTGATTCTCGATGAAGCGCAGAACATCCGCAACCCCGGCACCCGCCGCAGCAAGAGCATCTTCAACCTTGAGGCCGCTGCCCGCATCGGCCTGAGCGGCACGCCCGTCGAGAACGGCACGAGAGACCTCTGGAGCCTCATGCACTTCCTCAACCCCGGGCTGCTGGGCAGCGAGAGCGACTTCCGCCGCCGCTTTGACGGCGAGGAGCAGCTCGACACCCTGCGCCGACTCACGGCGCCTCTCATCCTGCGCCGCAGCCGCGATCAGGTGCTGCCGCAGCTGCCGCCGCTCACCGACATCACCCTACCCATCACCCTGAGCGATGAGGAGCGAGCTCTCTACGAGGGCTGCCGACGCCGCGCGCTGGAGCAGTGCGGGCAGCGCCGCGGCCAACTCTTTGCGGAGTTGACGCGCCTGCGCCGGCTCTGCTGCCACGGCAGCCTCGTCGCGCCGGGCTACAGAGGCCCCGCGAGCAAGTTTGACGCTCTCTCCGAGCTCGTCGTCAATCTGCACCGCGCCGGGCGCCGCGTCCTCATCTTCAGTCAATTCACCGACGTGCTCGATCTGGCGTCAAGGCGCCTCGATGAGCTGGGCCTCACCCGCCTGCAACTCGACGGCCGCAGCAGCGCCCCGCAGCGCGACGCCGTCGTGCAGAGCTTTCAGCGGGGCGAAGCCGATGCCCTGCTGCTCTCGCTGACGGCCGGCGGCACCGGCCTGAACCTCACCGCCGCCAGCGACGTCATCCTGCTCGACCCATGGTGGAATCCGTCCACCGAACAACAGGCCGCCGCGCGCGCACATCGCCCGGGCCAGCACCACCCTGTCACCCTCTACCGTCTCTGCGCACAGGACACTGTCGAGGAGCGCATCCTCGCCCTTCAGGAGCACAAAAAGAAACTGGCGCAGCAGCTGATCGGCGAGGGCAACATCCCCCTCAGAGAACTGCTCCGCCTGCTCAGCGACTGAGGAAGCCGACCGGCGCGGGGCTCGGCTTGCACTCAGCGTTTTTTCTCCCGTCCCCTTCTCCGCCGGAGCGAGAGGTCACCGCGGCGCAGACCATCATCCGGCGCCCGCCAAGCCCACCCAGACACTCTGGCACCCCGTTCCGGCTCCTGATCGGGCACCCTGCACAGGCCCCTGTTCAAACACCCCGTTGCAGCACCCCTTCAGGAGCCCATTCAGGCACCTTGGGCCACCCCCTGCAGGGAGCGGCGGCGGTAGCGGTGATAGATCAGCAGGCCGACCCAAGCCAGCAACTCCACCAGCATCAGAGGCAACACGATGCAGGCCGTCAGATGCGTGCGCGGAAAGGCAAAGATATTGAGCACCACGTCATAATCGGGCCGCTGCGTCTCGGTGAAGGCCACCCAGCAGAGCGGCACCAAGGTCAGGCCCCAGATAAAGAACAGAAAGGCGACGCGGCGCACCACCGGCGCCAGCCCTCCGATGAAGAGCACTTGGACGAGCAGCGCCAGAGCAAAACCGCAGATGGCGCCGTGCACGAGGCCGAAGCACATCACCTGCTGAGAGCCCTGCGCGAGCAGCATCAGCACACCCGCGGCCAGGCCGCCGAAAATCATCGTCATCAGGATGACGCCTAACAGAAGCAGAGCCGCATCCAGCAACACAGCGCGCCAAGGCGGAGAGCCAGCTTCCTGCTCCGCAGACGTCCTCTGAGCTGTCGGCACCGTCGTCATCCTTGGTATTGACGGCACTTTATCCCATTTTCCGCGGCGGGTCAAGCCTCTTTTTGAGGCACGGACGGGCCGCGGCGGCGCCGCACGACGGGCGCGCTGACAAGGTTTGACTCGCCAAAGAGGCGCCGAGCGTGTACAATGAGCCCATGAGTGATCTTCAGTGGAACAGCGTGCCCCTCGAGGAGGAGGAGAGGCCGACGGTTGATCTCGCGGAGCTGCGCCGCATGGCGGAGAATCTGGATCCCGAGGAATACGACGAGCCCGTGCAGCTTTTTCTCGACGAGCTGATGGTGACGCGCGACGTCTCCGAGCTGCACCACGCCGCCACCATGCTGTTGCAGGATGAGGTGGATCTCGCTCCCGAGCTGGCGGAGATGGGGGTGGAGCCCGACCCGGCGCTCGTCGAGCTGCTGCTGGCGGCGGGGGCCGACCCCGACGCTCCGAACCCCTACGGGCGCCCGCCGCTGCATCTGGCGGCGCACTACGGCTATGAGGAGCTCGTGAACCTGCTGCTGGCGGCGGGAGCCTCCGTCTCGGTGCGCGACCGCGAGGGACGCTACGCGGCCGATGTGGCCGCCACGCCCGAACTCGCCGCCCGCCTCGAGCCGCCGCACCGCCGCCGCTCGGCTGACGCCGACGACGAGGAGCCCCTGCCCCCGGAGATTGAAGATGCGGATTACGACCCGGACCACGAGTGCCTCTGCGGCGACCACGGCCAAGTCAAGCACGGCGGATCCGCCGCGCAGGCCTGCGGCTGCCACGGCGAACACTACGGTGAACATGGCTGCGGGCATCACGGGGAGGAGGCGCATGAATGCTGCTGCCGCGAGCACGGCGAGCATGACTGCCATGGTGACCACGGCAGCGCCTCCGAGCATGACTGCTGCTGCGGCCACCACGGCGCTTCCGAGCACGGCTGCTGCTGTGACCACGACGGCGCCTCCCACCACGACGGCGCCTCCCACCACGACGGCGACGGCAGCTGCCACGGCGACAAGGCCCGGGGCTGATGAAGCTCCCGAAAGGGCGATGACCCGGCCGAACGAGGCGAGCCTCAGCGCGGGAAGCCGACAGCGAGGCGTTCAATGACACCGCCCCGCCCTCCGCGGCGCCACGCGGCTGAGTTCTCTGCGCCCCGAGACTGCGATGGCAACCACTCGGCCGGAACGGCCTCAGTGCGCCGCAGCAACGCACCGCACCCAAGGTCACAGCCACACCTGAGGCTCCTGAGGCTCACTCCCGACGCTTTTGCGGAGAGCCGTGATTGACGCGCGGCGGGTCGCCCGCTGAGCGGAGGAGCGGATGCAGCCCCGCTCCGAGCCCGTTTCAGAAAAGCCCCCCGGAGGGCACGGCACCTTCCGCAGGTGAAGCCGGCCGGCCTCAGTTGAGCTCACAGAGATCGTAGAGCTCGGGCGGCAGCGACGTGAGGTAGCGCGACGGCGGGCAGTACTGGCGATCATAGCCGCGGCCGTTGTAGCGCGGGTAGCTGAGGTAAAGCTGATCCTCGGCGCGCGTCACCGCCACGTAAAAGAGGCGCGTCTCCTCCTCCATCGCGGTGAGATCGCCGGACTCGAGCACGCGGCGATTCGGAAAGAGCCCCTCGCCGAGAAAGATGACGAAGACGACCTTCCACTCCAGCCCCTTGGCCTGATGGATCGTGCTGAGGGTGACGCAGTCATCATCATCCGGCACCTCCTTGTCCGCCTCGCTGAGCAGGGCGACCTGCGAGAGAAACTCGTCGAGGTCGCCGGAGCTGTCGATGGTGCGCGAAAGCTGAGAGAGATCCTCCTCGCGCTCCTCCCAGTTCTCGTAGGTCGAGCGCAGGTAAGGGCTGAGGTAGGCCACAACGCTGCCGACGAGCTCGGCGGGCGTCAGCTCACTGCCGGCAGGGTGCAGGCTGTCCATGAGGGAGAGAAAGGCCGCCCAGTACGGCCTCAGCTTCGGCGCCACGCGCACGGAGGCGAAGACCTCGCTATGCGGCTGCTGCGGGCAGCTCTGCCCGGGATGCTCCGTCTGCCAGGCCTCGAGGGCCTCATTCCAGGCGGCGAGCAGCTTGGCCGCGGTGGCGTCACCGACGCCGGGGAAGGTGCCCGCGATGCGCCGAAAGGCCACCTCATCGCGCGGATTGACGAGCAGGCGCAGAAAAGCGACGACGTCCTTGACGTGGGCCTGTTCGAAGAAGCGAAGCCCGCTGGTGATGCGGAAGGGGATGTGGCGGCGTGTGAGCTCCATCTGCACGTCGAGGCTGTGGAAGTGCGCGCGGTAGAGCACGGCGATGTCGCGGCCCGCAATGCCGGCGTCGAGCAGCTCGTCGATGCGGCGGGCCACGAAGGCCGCCTCCGTTCGGTTGTCGGGGGCCGGCACGACGGCGGGCAGCATGCTGCCGGCGGGGCGGGCCGAGCGCAGCTCCTTTTCGTAGCGCTGCGTGTTGCCGGCGATGGCGACGTTTGAAACCGCCAGAATCGCGGGCACGCTGCGGTAGTTCGTCTCGATGCGGTAGATGACGGCGTCGGGGTAGCGCTCGCCGAAGCTGAGGATGTGGCGCACGTCGGCCCCTCGCCAGGAGTAGATGCTCTGGGCATCGTCGCCAACGACCATGAGGTGCGCATCGGGCCCGCCGGCGATGAGGCGGATGATCTCCTCCTGCGGCGCATTCGTGTCCTGATACTCATCGACGAGGACGTGGCAGAAGCGGTTCCGCAGCTCGTCGCGGATGTTCTCGTGCTCGCGCAGCAGGCGCAGCAAATTGAGCAGCAGGTCGTCGAAGTCCATGCAGTTGCCCTGGCGCTTGCGCTCGGCGTAGGCCTCAAAAATCTGCCCGATGAGCTCCTGGCGGGATTCAAACTGCGGGTAATCCTCCAGCAACACGTCGAGCCAGTCGCGCTCGGTATTGGCGGCGAGGCTGTGCAGGCCGAGGAGCAGCTCGGCCTTCGGGAAGCGGCGGTCTCGGCTCTCCTTCGGGGCGTACTCGCGGACGAGGGCGCGCATGAGCGCCTTCTGATCGTCGCTATCCATGATGGTGAAGCCGGGCCGGTAGCCGAGCACCTCGGCGTGGCGGCGCAGCAGGCGGTTGGCGACGGAGTGGAAGGTGCCGCCCCAGAGGCGGTCGGCGGGGGCGCCGGTGAGCTGCTCGACGCGCTGGAGCATCTCGCGGGCGGCCTTGTTGGTGAAGGTCAGCAGCAGGATGCGCCAAGGGGCGACGCCCTGATCCAGCAGCCAGGCGACGCGGTAGGTCAGCGTGCGCGTCTTGCCGCTGCCGGCGCCGGCGATGACGAGCGCATGCCGCTGCGTCGTCGTCACGGCGGCATACTGCTCGGGGTTCAGCTCGGCGGCGTAGTCGCGCGAGCTGCGCGGCTCAACTCCCATGGAGTACTGCATCACTCGAAGTCGAGGTAGATTTCCGCGCGGCGGTTCTCACCGCGGATGTAGTCGATCTCCTGCTCGGAGTCGCCGCTCTTGTAGAGGCGGCGCGGCTGGCTCTTGCCCAGGCCCTCGGTGTTGATCTGCGAGGCCTGCACGCCGAAGGAGACCAGCGCCGCCTTCACGGCTTCGGCGCGGCGCTTCGAGAGCCCGAGGTTGTAGGACTGCGAACCGACGTCATCGGTATGACCGGAGATCTTGAGCGTGCCTTGGCTCTGCTTGAGCAGCTCGGCCACGATCTCCAGCTGGCGCATCGAGCGCGGCGTGAGCGTCGACTCGTTGAAGGCGAAGAAGAGCGCGAGCGAATCGCCGCCCTTCGGATTCTTGACGATGGGGAAGTAGCGCCCGCCCTCCGCCGAAGCGCTGCTCTCATACTCGCTGAGCAGGGCATCGAGGGCGACGTTGCGAACGCGCCAGCCGGCGGCGGTCTTCTCCAGCTCCAGCCCGATGTTGGCGGGGCGGGGGCTCTGCTCCGTCACGAGGTAGACGAGGTAGCCGGCGTTGGTGTCGTTCTCGAAGGTGCCGCGGATGGGCAGTGTGGGGCGCAGTTTGTAGTGGTTCTCCTCAAAGATCATGCAGATACCGGCGACGGTGGCGTACGAGACGTCTTTGCCGGTGACGAGGTGCAGCGCCTCGGCCATGCGCCCGCGGCGCAGCGCGCCGACGAAGGTCTCGGAAATCTGCAGGGGGTCGGCATCGGCTGCCGGGGTGGCGCCGGTGGCGGCGGCCTCCGTCGGCACGATCTGCACGCGCTCGATGCGCGTCTTGCCGTCGGGCGTCGTCACCAGATCGACGAGGGCGTCTTCCGTGCCGCCCTCGGAGCGGAAGCGGTAGCGCGTCACCTTGCTGCCGTCGGGGCGGCGCAGGTCGCCCACCTCCTCCTGCGAGGCGTAGCGGTTGCGGCTCATCCAGTCGGCGAGCGTCTTTCGCGCCTCGGGGTCGAGCAGGCCGTTTCTCTCCAGCAGGTCGAGCGCCTCAGCCCACTCGGGCATGCGGAGCGCCTCGCCCAGACTCAGCGCGGCAGCGTGTTCGCGGCTGCGGGGTTTGACGGAGGGAGCGGGGATCTCAAGTTTTTTGCCGCTGGCGGCGGCAGCTTGGCCACTGCCCTCCCCGTCCGCCGAAGCGGCGTCCCGGGGCGTGGTGACGGTATCGCCGGCAGAGCCGCTGCCGGGTTCGGACGCTCCGGGCTTGTTGCCCGCCTTCGGGCCGGTGCCGGAGCCCTCGCGGCCCGCAGCACCGGGAGACGAGGACGAGGCGGAAGCTCCGTCGGCAGCCGCAGCACCACCGGAGGCATCGGGAGCAGCAGCGTCGCCGCCCTCAAGCGAGGACTGCGCGAGCTTCAGCATGATCGTGATGCCGACGCCGGCGGTCACGAGAAAGGCCAATAAAAACAGAATCAGTTTGCGTTTCATATAATGTTGAGGCAGAGGGTAAACTTCGAATGTTGATCAGAGGCGATGTTTGAAAATCGATCAGAAGTTGCTCGGGAGTTGATCAGGAATTGCTCAGAGCGATGCGCGTAGCGGCAATGTGGGGAAGGTGGACAGGTGAGGCACGGCGACAGGGGGAAGGCGGGGAGCTCCGAGCCATCGTGGGCGGCGCCGAGGGGCTCAGAGGAAGTCGGCCGGAGAGACGAGAATCACGTCCTCTCCGACGGCAGGCTGCCCCTTCCCTCCGGAATCTTGGGAGGAGGCGGGGGCGCCGGAGGAGCGCGCCGGGCGGCCTTCCGCAGCGCTCAGGTGAGCCGCCTCGCGGTAGCGCAGGCTGCGCAGCTCGGAGTAGGCGTCGGGAAAGGGAGGGGCGGGGTAATCGCGCAGCAGCGCGGCGGAGTCGAGGCGATTCATCGTGCCGTGAGCACCGTAGCCCGGCATGCCGGCCTCCGTGCAGCGCGACTCGATGGCCTCGAAGTGCAGGTGCGCCAGATACTGGCCGTCCGCCGTGCCCACCGAGCCGATGCGGTCGCCGCGCGAGACGGTCTGCCCGGGAATGACCCGGTCATCCGTGTCCTGAAGATGGGCGTAGAGCGTCTGGATCACGCGCCCCGAATCGGGAAGGCGGTGGGCGAGCACCACGACCTTGCCCCAGGAAGGCGAGGGGGTGCCGCAGTAGACGACAAGACCGCGCGCCGCGGCGCGCACGGGCATCCCGAGGTCGGTATTCTGCCCGCCGATGCCGTTGAGGTCCATGCCGGCATGCTGCCCGCCGCGCTTCTCGTTGGGTGAGCCGAAGGGCTGGGCATCGTAAATCATCGCGCCCTGCGTCGTGCCGCAGGGCCACTCAAAGCCGTCGATCAGGGGCGTGCGCACCACCTGCTCGGGCGTCAGCAGAATCAGCCCGCCGATGAGCGGCTCCGGCATCTGCCCGAGCGCCACGTCGGCGTCGTAGATCTGGCGCCCCGCCTGCGCGACGCCCTGCCCGGAGGACGATTCAGCCCCGTTTCCCGAGGCCGGAGCGGAGGCCGAGCCGCGCGTCCCGAGCCAGCCCAGCGCGATGATGCCGGCGCCCAGCAGGGCCAGAAAGAGCCAGCGGCCCGGACTGATGCGGAACTGACGTGCCATACGCGCGGCATTATACGGGCATAACGCGCGTATGGCAAGCAAAATACCCGATCGGCCGTGACAGCGCCGCGCGGCCTCCCCTGAGGCCTCGATTTCCGCCTGTCTCCGCCGAAGTCTTTGCCCCGTTCCCGTTTGAATGCATGCACGGCCCCTCGGTGTGTCACCTGTTCTCGAGTGAATCACCGCCGAGTGAATCACTGCTCTCCCGCGGAGGCCTCCTGTTTCCGATTGCAGCCCCGCGACCTTCCCGATCCGCATCCCGGTTCCCGAGTGAAGCCCCGACCTCCCCGGCGAAGCCCAGCTGTTCCGCGTTAAAATTCTGCGCACCGAGAGCCCGACTCCCCTCGCACACCGGAGCCCGCCTGTTTCCGCACAAAGCCCCTCAAAGCTCCTCATCTTCCGGGGCGAGTCCCCCTTGTTTGCGGACGCGGCTCCAACTGTTTCTACTTGTTATAAAAGAATCCCCTCAAGTTCCCGGTCTCTGTTCACGACGATGAAACGAGACACCCTCCCCTGCATTCTGCTGGCGGCCCTGGCTCCGCTGGCCTCCGCGGCTGACGAGCTCAGCCCCTACATCGACAGTGCCTTCGGCTGGAACGCCGGCCCGCTCAAGCAGAGCGACGTGCCCGCCAGCCTGAGCAAGGGCCTGCCCGCCGCCCAACAGCACAGCCGCCGCCAACCGGGCGTGCCGACACCGCCGCCCATCCTGCAACAGATTCGGCAGAGCCATCAGGGCATGAGCGCCGGCGGCTGGGTCTTTTTCCCCGATAGCCCGCAGAAGTTCATGCCCTACCTCGACGGCATCTTCGTTCCGGGCAACACCTGCGCCGAGCCCTGCGGCTTCATCAGCAGCGATCCGGTTTCGCTCTCGGCCCAGCGGCTTAAGAGGAGTCTCTCCGGCATCGGCCTGCAATACGACCTGACCATCAGCGGCAACTATACCCGCATCACGCCGCAGCCCGAGACCGGTGTGCGCCGCCACTTCGCCAGCATGAACAACTGCCTCACGGGCACGTGGTTTCTCGCCAAATCCAGCGACAACGGCAGCGGCGTGTTTCTGACCTTCGAGGCCGACTGGGGCAAGGGCTTCAACTTCAATGAAAATTGGAGCAGCGCCCAGCAGAGCATCGGCTCGCTGAGCAACCCGCAGGGCAGCCTGCGCGGCGGGCATCAGATCTTCGTCCCCAACCTCGCCCTCGGCACCAGCCTCTTCGACGGCCAGTTCGTCTTCATGGTCGGCACGCTCGACGTCTCCAACTACCTCGATCAGAACGCCTACTCGGCCAGTTGGAGCGGCAACCTGATGAATCAGTCCTTCAACTACAACCCCAGCCTGCCGCTGCAATGGGCCAACTGGGGCGTGCTGACGGCCTGGCAGCCCACCGAGCACTTCTACCTGATGTATGCGGGCACGAGTGCGAACACGCCCGTGAACCACAATCCCTTCAACCACATCACGAGCGACAACTGGCTGCACGTCACGGAGATGGGCTTCATCTTCGACGACGTTCTGGGCATGGGGCCGGGCACCTACCGCTTCCAGTACACCATCACCTCCATCGACGGCCAATGCGGCTCGGGCGCGGCCATCAACTTCCAGCAGCAGCTCGGCCGCAACTCGCGGCTCGGCTTCTTCACGCGCTGCGGCGTCATGGATGAGCAGGCGGCAGCCGTCACCGGCGTCAAGGAAGCCGTGACGGCCGGCGTCGTCCTCCAAGCTCCCTTCACCCAAAGGGGCTGGGGCAGCAAGAGCAACCGCGACCAGCTGGCCCTGGGCTTCCTCTGGGAGCGCGCGGCGGACAGTGAGCAACCCTGCCGCTACGGCAGCGAGTACGGCATCGAGCTGAGCGCCGTCGCCCAGATCACGTCGACCTTTTACCTGCAACCCGACATCCAGTACATCATCCACCCCGTGCACAACACCGACAAATCGGGCGAGTGGGTCTTCCAGATTCAGGGCGTCTTCACCTTCTGATAGACGGGAGTCTTCATCCTCTGACGGAGCTCCCGACGCAGGACCTCTCAGCTCCGGCAGCGCGCTCTTCTCGACCCTGACAGCGCGCCTCGTCTCGCCCCCCGGCAGCGCGGGCTTGTCAACTCTAGCAGCGCGACCCTTCTCAACTCTAGCGACGCAGGATTTTGCAACCCCGGGGTGCGGGGTTTCTCAACCCCCGCTCCGTCAACGCCCCCGGCCTGTGTCAGCAGGCCGGGGGCGCCATGTTTTTCGCATTGACAGCGGAAGGGCGGGGGGCTACAATCCGTCGGACTGAACGACCTCAGCCTTTCCCCACGCTATGTACAACACCGATTTCAAAAACAGACTGGTTGCAGACCTCGAGGCGATGAAAACCGCGGGTCTGTTCAAGCAAGAGCGCTACATCAACACCCCGCAGTTCTCGGAGGTCGGCCTGCGCGACGGCAGCCGCGTCATCAACATGTGCGCCAACAACTACCTCGGCCTCGCCAACAACCCCGTGCTGGAGGAGACGGCGCGCGAGGCGATCAATCGCTGGGGCTTCGGCATGGCCTCCGTTCGCTTCATCTGCGGCACGCAGACCCTGCACCGCACGCTTGAGGAGCGCCTGAGCGCCTTCCTCGGCACGGAGGACACCATCCTCTTCGGCTCCTGCTTCGACGCCAACGGCGGTCTCTTCGAGGCGCTGCTCGGCAAGGAGGACGCCATCATCTCCGACGCGCTCAACCACGCCTCCATCATCGACGGCGTGCGCCTCTGCAAGGCCGCCCGCTACCGCTACAAGAACAACGACATGGAGGACCTTGAGGCCAAGCTGCGCGAGGCGCGCGACAACGGCGCCCGCACCATCCTCATCTCCACGGACGGCGTCTTCTCCATGGACGGCATCATCGCGAGCCTCGACAAGATTCACGCGCTGGCAGAGAAATACGGGGCTCTGGTGCACTTCGACGAATCGCACGCCACGGGCGTTCTCGGCAAGCGCGGCCGCGGCACGCATGAACACTGCGGTCTCTTCGGCAAGATCGACATCACGAGCGGCACCTTCGGCAAGGCGCTCGGCGGCGCTTCCGGCGGCTACGTCTCGGCCCGTCAGGAGATCATCGACACGCTGCGCCAGAAGGCTCGCCCGTACCTCTTCTCCAACAGCGTCATGCCCGCCATCGCCGCGACGACGATCAAGGTGCTCGACATGCTTGAAGCCTCCACCGAGCTCACCGAGCGCGTTCAGCACAACGCCGCCTACTTCCGCAAGGGCATGGAGCAGTGCGGCTTCAAGCTGGCCGGCGCCGGGCACGCCATCGTTCCCGTCATGATCGGCGACGCCGCTCTCTCGCAGAAGATGAGCGACCGCCTGCTCGAGCTGGGCGTCTACGCCATGGGCTTCTTCTACCCGGTCGTTCCCAAGGATCAGGCGCGCATCCGCACGCAGATCTCGGCGGCTCACACCGAGGAGCAGCTCGACCGCGCCATCGACGCCTTCGCCACGGCCGGCCGCGAGCTCGGCCTCATCAAGTAAGTCCCGCAACGGTAACTTTGTTCTGCGGCGGCAGCCCGGCATCCGGGCTGCCGCCCTCCGCAGAGCCTCTACCTCTCCCCTCCCTTTCCTCCCCTCCCTGCCGTCCCCGCATTCAGTCGGGAAGCTCCTCTGAAACGGCGCCGCTGTTCCCTTCCCCCGGACAAGCCCTTCGAAGCCACCGGGCAAGCGCTCGTCAAGCTCCCGTCAAGCTCCCTCGGGAAGTTCCCGGCCTCCCTCTTTCCTCCCTCCGGCTTCGCGCGGCTTCATCCTCCGCCCCCGGATCTCCCGGTCCTCTCTTTACCCCC